>Ga0307379_10003480_pt1 | contig 22886 bp, 17 predicted proteins | sample UN2MG_FD_202237 | JGI IMG/M metagenome (GOLD analysis project Ga0307379, IMG submission 202237) | Soil microbial communities from Risofladan, Vaasa, Finland - UN-2 | ecosystem: Environmental > Terrestrial > Soil > Coastal area > Acid sulfate soil | place: Finland: Risofladan, Vaasa | collected... | reverse complement strand
CCAGCTTCGATGTGTAACTGTGGCCGCTAATGTCACCGGTGCGCTCGATTATGGGCATGAATAAATCGGTGTCGTAGTTGCTCGCCTTGTTCTGCATCACGGCGACGATTCTTTCCAGGCCCGCGCCGGTATCTACGTATTTGGCCGAAAGCGGCACGAGCCTGCCGCCGGGCTGGCGGTTGAATTGTATGAAAACAAGGTTCCACAGCTCGATGTATCTTGCGCAGCCTCCGTTAACCCGGCACTCGTGGTTCGGTACGTTTTTCATATCGCACCTGTCCGGGCCGAGGTCGATGTGTATTTCGCTGCACGGCCCGCAGGGGCCGGTCTCGCCCATTTCCCAGAAATTATCTTTCTTGCCGCACGCCAAGACTTTCTCTGTTGGTATCGGAGTCACTTTAGGCCAGAGATTCGCTGCCTCTTCGTCTTTCGGCAGGCCCTCGACCGCATCGCCGGCAAAAACCGTCGCCCACAGGCGTCCCGGATCTATACCCCAGACTTTTGTAAGAAGCTCCCAGGCCCATTCGATGGCTTCAGCCTTGAAATAATCATCGAACGACCAGTTGCCCAACATTTCAAAGAACGTATGGTGATAGGTATCCTTGCCCACCTCCTCGAGGTCGTTATGTTTGCCGCTGACACGCAGGCATTTTTGACTGTTGGCCACGCGGGGATACTGGGCCGGTGCCAATCCGATAAATACATCCTTGAACTGATTCATTCCCGCATTGGCGAAAAGCAAAGTCTCGTCACCGATAGGAACTATGGGCGAGCTGGGGACGAATTGGTGCTCTTTGCTCTTGAAAAAGTCTATGAACTCGCTTCTAATTTGCTTTGCACTTTTCATCTCGTATCTCTTATTTCGTATCTCGACTGGTGCTTCACTGTAAAACGCTTCACGAATCACACAATGCCTTTGGCGGTGAGGACTTTATTTTTTATCTCTTCGCAAAGGTCTTTGTTTTCAATCAGGAATTTTTTAGCGTTTTCTCGTCCCTGGCCGAGCCGGATGGTGCCGTAGTTTAGCCAGGTGCCGCTTTTTTCGACAACCTGGCATCCGGCGGCCAGATCCAGTAAATCGCCCTCGTAGCTGATTCCGCTGTCGAACATAATATCGAACTCAGAGTCGCGGAAGGGTGGTGCAATTTTGTTCTTTACTACCCTGGCTCTGACCCTGGAGCCGACGGCGCCGCTGCTGTCCTTTATTGTTGTTATTCGTCTCAGGTCGATTCGTACGGAGCAGTAGAATTTCAATGCCCTTCCGCCGGGTGTGGTTTCCGGGTTGCCGAACATTACACCGATTTTCATACGGATCTGATTTATAAAGACAAGGGCGGTTTTACTCTTGTTGATAATGCTGGTGAGCTTACGCATCGCCTGGCTCATTAATCTTGCCTGCCGTCCCACATGGGTGTCTCCCATCTCGCCTTCGATTTCTGCTTTCGGTGTCAGTGCGGCAACGGAATCGATAACTATAATATCCATGGAATTGGAGCTTATCAACATCTCGGCGATGCCAAGTGCCTGCTCGCCGGTGTCGGGCTGGCTGACCAGCAGGTTGCTGACATCGACGCCCAGTCTTTTTGCCCAGGTTGTATCCAATGCGTGTTCTGCGTCGATAAACGCAGCCACGCCGCCTGCTCTCTGAGCGTTGGCAATGACGTGAAGCGCAAGAGTCGTTTTACCGGACGACTCGGGCCCGAACAGTTCGGCAACTCTGCCTCGCGGGATGCCTTTGCCTCCGAGTGCTAAATCCAATGATAATGAGCCGGTACTGATGCCATCAATCTTGGCGTATTTGTTCTCGTCCATTTGCATAATAGCACCCTGGCCGTATTGCTTTTCGATCTGAGAAATCACACGCTGCACGGCGTCTTCCTTATCGGTCGCTTTGGTGGTTGTCGCGGTTTTTTTTGTCTTTGCCATTTTTGCTTTTCTCCTGTCTCGTATCTCGCTTGAGGATTTATGTTTTTCGCTTTATTGTAATTTGTAGTTTCCCAAAGTGGTATAAATGGGACCTTCCGGCGTCAACTGGCTTTGGTAAACTGAGACCGAATCAGCCTGTATAGTCCCGAGCTTAAAATCCTTGTATCCTTCGGTCATTTGCGCCAGTTTAACTCCTGCCTTTGAGTTATTTATACGGCACAGAGTCAGATGCGCTGAAAACTTTCGCCCTTCCTTTGGCCAGCCGGCCAGAGATAACTGCTGCTCAAGGTCTTTTTGCAATTGTAGCAGATCGTCATTATTTTGTCCTGCGCCAATCCATAAAACTCTGGCACTTCTTCCGCCGAAATAGCCGACCAATTCCACATCCAGCTCAAAGCTCTTGTGTCGAATTGCGACGTCTTTGGTAATGTTACAGATATCAACAGCTTGCTCGTCTCCAATCTCGCCTAAGAATTTCAGTGTCAAATGTATTGATTCGGGATTCACCCACTTGACGTCGCTTTTCTTGATATCAGCTTTGCCTCGCAGCTCATTTTGCAAGTTGCGTAAGCCATTTCTGATTTGCTCGTCAATATTTATCGCTATAAAGCATCGCATTTTTCTATTAATCCCTTTAAAATCGGGTTACGTTTCTCAACATTTGAAGTCTTTCATCGATATTAGTTCTATCCGTGGCAGTTAATCCATTTAGTGAAAAATCAGCAATCGTGAAGGAAGCGACAACAGTACCGTAAACAACGGCTGTTTTCAATGTCTCGAAGTCGGTCTTGCCGCTTTGTGCCAGATAGCCCATGAATCCGCCTGCGAAGCTGTCGCCGGCTCCTGTGGGATCCTTGACATCGGCGGCGGGATAGGCCGGCAGGATAAATGTATCCCCGTCGGCGCTGCACATTATCGAGCCGGATTCACCCTTTTTGATAATCAAAACGTTGGGACCCATACCCAGAATCTTTTGGGCTGACCTTATCAGATTGCGTTCATTCGCCAGCATTCTTGCCTCGTCTTCGTTTATTATCAGGCAATCGATCTTTTTCAGCAGCGCTGTCAGGTCATCCAGGTGGTCCTGAATCCAGCAATTCATCGTATCAGCCGCTACGAAGGCCGGCTTGTCAATTTGCCCAAGCAGTTGGTGTTGAAGAGCAGGCGCCGTGTTTGCGAGAAAAACAAATTCACTGTCCCTAAAGGCCTCAGGCACCCTCGGCGGCGCTTCGGCAAGGACATTCAACTCCAGGCAATCGGTCGTCCGATCGTCCATATTGTCGTGATACGAGCCGGTCCAGCGGAAGGTTTTGCTCTGGTCTCTTACTTCCAGGCCTGTCAGGTCAACGTCTCTGCCGGCGAAGACCTTGGCCAAATCGAAGGGGCAGTCCGAACCGATGACACCGACGAACCTGACCGGAGAAAAAAAACTGGCGGCCATGCTGAAATAGATAGCCGCACCACCAAGACAGTTCTCGCTTACACCGTAAGGTGTCTTGACTGTATCAATTCCTATCGAACCTGTTACTAATAGTGACATATCTACGCTCGCTATGTTTGAGTTTGTGTTTGGAATTTCTTTAGTGTGTTGTCAATTCTTGTCAGGGTATTTTCCCTGCCCAGCATCCGGACCGAATCGAAGATTGGCAGGCTAATTGTGGTTCCGCAAATTGCTACACGCAACGGCTGAGCGACTTTACCCAGGCCGACCTGTTTTTCCTCTGCCAGGCTTCTGAGCATATCTTCAACAGCCTTTTCTGTTAGTTGCTCCATCTCAGCGAGTTTGTCGCGAACTATTTCCAGGACGGCCAGACCTTCGCCTTTGAGCAGGACCTTCTTAACCGCTTTGTCGTCGTATTTGATCTTGTCGTTGTCCACAAAAAGAAATTCGCTCTTTTGCTCGATCTGAGCCAGGGTCCTTGAGCCCTCGCAGAGCTTTATGATTGTCGAAAGAAGCTCGTCATCGGCAGAGGCCATCGGGGATTCTACAGCGTTTAAGTAACTCCTGAGATGCTGGAGGAGTTTTTCATTTGAAACCATCCGGATGTGCTCGGTGTTGAAGGCGAGCAGTTTCTGCCGGTCGAACAGGCTGTTTGATTTGGTCAGGCGCGAAAGCTCGAAGGCGCCGATCAGCTCGTCAACCTGCATGATCTCGCGATTATCGCCTGGATTCCAGCCCAACAGGGCGAAGAAATTCACCATGGTTTCAGGCAAATAGCCGCTCTTGAAAAAGTCGACGATATTAATCTCCGGCAGGGAAGTGCCAAGGTACGTGGCCATTGCGTCGATACTGGGCAGGTCCGGCGTCGTTTTGCCCTTGATGAAAGAATCGAGCTGGTCACCGGTAATATCGCCGGCCTCGGCGAGTTTTTCAAGGTCAATATCCTGCGCGGCCTTGATTGCCTTGCGAAGGGCTTTTGGACGCTCGCGCTTGGAGAGTTTACCGCCGGTATCACTAACGGTCACAGACATATGAGCATACTTCGGAAGCGGGGCGTCCGGAAACAAAGCCTGCCATAAAACCTGCTGGCCCGGCGTATTATTAAGGTGTTCCTGGCCGCGAATAATGTGTGTAACTTTCATCAGGTGGTCGTCAACCACGCAGGCGAAATTGTAAGTGGGAAAACCATCGCTTTTTAGAATGATAAAATCGCCTATCTCGTCGGCTGAGAATGTAATCTCGCCCCGGACCACGTCCTGTACCACGATTGGCTCGGCCTGCGGGACTGCGAAACGAACTGTAACGGATTTGCCTTGTTCTTTCGCCTTTTTAACGTCATTTTTGTCGGGAAATTTTTCAGGGCGTAGATAGGTCAGGTTCCCCTTTTGGCCTTCCGCCTTTTTTCGCATGGCCTCGAGTTCTTCGGGCGTATCGAAGCAGTAATACGCCTTCTGCTCATCAAGAAGTTTACGGATGTGCTCATCGTAGATATCTTTTCTTTGAGATTGCAGGTACGGCCCGTTCGGACCACCGGCTTCGGGGCCTTCGTCCCACTGGATTCCGAGCCACTTCAGGTCGTCCATGACCTGCCGGGCGGCGGTCGGCGTGTTTCGCTTCTGGTCGGTATCCTCGATTCGGAGTATGAACGTTCCGCCCGTCCGTCGGGCCCAGAGCCAGTTAAACAGGGCGGTTCTGGCTCCACCAACATGTAGATAACCAGTCGGCGACGGTGCAAAACGCGTTACGACATTTTCAGACATAGCGTACAGTTCCTAATTAGCTGCAAAATACGTGAAACGCATAAGTTATGCTGCCGGGCTGATAATGTCAAGTACAAGTAGGTCAGAACCTTGAAGAACGTTTAAAAAGTTTGTACTTATTGGGCGGGTTTTGTATTTTGTATAGCCGGCAGAGGATTGAATGATTTTGATGGTAAATATCGCTTTCGGGAAAGGTTGAAAAATGTGGCCGCGAATTGGGCCGATTCCGACGTTCAGCATCTTTTACAGTATTGGTATTCTAAGCCACTATCTAATCAGCTGCCTGCTCGCCGGACGCCTGGGGCTTCGCCGCCGGGTCTGGATCGCTGTCAGCGTATGCTATAATTTTGGGATGATTGTAGGCGCCAAGGCGCTGTACGACATTCAACACACACAATTTGATTTCAGGGCGCTGTTGTCAATTAGCCATTATGTGAAGGGCGGATTATGGGGCGGGCTGCTGGCTTATTTATGCTTGTCCGTGCCGTTGGTCCTGGTGTTGTCGAAGCGCAGGCGGGCGGCGCTCGATCTGATCGCGCTGTCGATTCCGGTCCCGTGGATTTTCGCCAAGCTCGGATGCCTGTTTAACGGCTGCTGCTACGGGCGAGAGTGCTCCATGCCCTGGGCGGTCACATTTCCTGAAGGGACCGCAGTCGCTCCGGTGGGCATTCCGCTGCACCCGGTAGAGATTTACGAGATACTTCTCGTCTTGTGTATTTTTGGCGTCTTTGCGATATTGAAGCGCCGATGGGGCTCCGGAACGATGCTGCTTTGGTTTCTGATTCTCTACGGCCTCGGACGGGCGGCCACCGAACTGTGGCGGGGCGATGCAGATCATCATCTGTACATCGGCCCGCTGACCTTGTCGCAGCTCATCTGCCTGGCCGCAGCCGGTGTTTCAATTCTCGTGCTATATTTCTGTCGACGACATCACTGGCCCGTCCCGCCATGTAACGTCCGTTGAAAGAGCTTGGAAAGAGGTGGCTTAGCGCAGGCAAATTTGGTGCATCGTATTTTCCACCGGACAAGGTTTTGGTTTGACGAGGGCTGTGAGGCCGGTTACACTTTTAGTGTACGCTTTTTTCGTTAAGCAGGTTGGTGATTGAAGACACATTATATTTGCTAAATGGGAGGTACAGGAGACCTGATAATGAGGAAAAAAGAAATTCATCGCCGTCAGTTCTTAAAACGCGCTGCCGGTACAGCCGCCGGGGCAGTGAGTTTTCCGTATTTAGTTTCATCTTCAGCACTGGGCAAGGGGGCTAATATTGCTGTGAGCGAGCGAATCACCGTTGGCTGTGTCGGCGTCGGCTCCCGGGGCACAGCAGTAATGCGTGGCTTTCTTGCCGAGAAAGATGCACAGGTAGTCGCCGTCTGCGACGTCAAAAGCCAGGTACTCAAGGCTGCTCAGGGCCTGGTGAACAAGCACTACAAGGGCACGGATTGTAGAGCTTACGAGGACTACCGCGAACTAATGGCGCGTGACGACATTGATGCGGTTCTCGTGGCTACGACTGACCACTGGCATGTTCTGGTTGCTCTGGCGGCGGTCAGGGCGGGAAAGGACGTTTATCTGGAAAAACCGATGGGTTTGAGTCTTGCTCAGGACCAGGCTCTACGAACTGCGGTGCACCGAAACGGGAGAGTTTTTCAGTTTGGTACACAGCAGCGGTCGAGTCGTAATTTCCGATTTGCCTGCGAGTTGGCATTAAACCGTCGGCTCGGAAAATTGCATACCATAAATGTATGGTCGCCCGGCAGCAGTCAGGGTGGGGACCCCAAACCCGTACCGGTGCCCGAATGGCTTGACTACGACATGTGGTTGGGGCCGGCTCCTTACACGCCTTACACCAGGGATCGCTGCTCGAATAAGCTGTGGTGGTTCATTTCCGACTATGCCCTTGGATTTATCGCCGGCTGGGGTGTTCATCCGCTGGACATCGCCCTTTGGGGCGGCGGCGAAAAAGTCGCCTGCCCGGTGGAAATCGAAGGCACAGGTGTATGGCCTGCCGAAGGAGTATGTGACACGGCCATGAACTGGAACATTGTCTGCAAGTATGACAGTGGCGTAACGATGAACTTTACCGGCAATCCTTTTCCGGAAGAGTGGAAGAAGCGATACGGAAGAACGACCTCTCACGGCACGGCCTTCGAGGGTACCGATGGATGGGTGCATGTTGACCGCTCCGGCATAAATGCCCATCCGAAAGAGCTGCTGACCACAGAGTTCGGGCCGAACGAAACTCACCTTTACGAGAGCAGCAACCATGTAAGAAACATGTTGGACTGTGTCAAAAGTCGAGCTGAGACCATATGTCCTGTTGATGTAGCTGTGCAAACGGATATCATCTGCCATATCAGTGACATTGCCATACGACTTGAGCAAATACTTAAATGGGATCCGAAAACCGAGCGCTTCATTAATAATGCTCAGGCAAACCGTCGGCTCTCCCGTGCGATGCGCAGCCCCTGGACATTGTCGAAAGCTGATGATGCAGTTATTATCAGGGAATGTTGCTGATGATTTGCATATTTACAGTATAAATCATCGACCACCGTCAGAGCCAGTGATATGGGGAAGGACTGCCCTACTCAAAAATTCGAACTTGTTTAATTTCAACGACTTGTGTAAACTCCCGGAATAACGATTAAGCATTAGTTCTATAGGAATATTCGGGAGAAATCAACGTTGAAAATCCTTGCCAAGCTCGTCTTTGAGTTTCTAAGGCTCATATTCAGGAGCAAACAAGACATAGTTCTTGAAAACCTTGCTCTCCGCCAGCAATTGGCTGTTCAGCAACGCAGCATAAAAAGGCCAAAGATCAAAAACACCGACCGCATTTTCTGGGTTTGGCTATCAAGAATCTGAGACGATTGGAGATCATCACTGATTATTGTCAAGCCCCCTACTGTTATTGGCTGGCACAAAAAAGGCTTCAAGCTTTACTGGAAACGAAAATCTCGAAGAGTCGGCAGGCCTAACCTTCTATTGTAGTATATAGTGCGTGTCTCTATTGTACTAAAACAAACGGGGCCTATACCGAGTTAATCAGTACAGGCCCCTAATTGATACAAATCCTGCCCGCCATCCCAAGCAAGCGGCAAACGCAGCCATCATTTCGACGCCATGTCAGAACGTCTTGTCAAACGGCCTGGTCCGGCCGGCAATCCACGCAACCTCCTCTGGCGACAACGCCCGCTCATAGATGCGAACATCGTCAATCTGATCCAGGAAGAATCTATCGTTGTTTGAGGGCCGCCTGCCAATACTGACATCCTCCCCTGCGGTGAGGTTGAATGCATCGGGGTCTGTAGTGGGCCTGGTGTCGTCCGAACCATCGAGATAGAGTACCACTTCCGGATAAGAGATTGTGGCGTTCTCTTGTACCGTCACCGCAACGTGGTGCCAACCACCGTCGTTCACTAAGGTGTCTCCCTGGACATTGCCGGCCTCATGTTCTATCCGCAGCCTGCCAACGTCGAGACGGAAGCCGAATCTCTGACCTGCAACGTTGGGGCCCCAGCCTACGATTGTGCCGGTGTCCGTACTGACCGTCTTAACCCAGGCCGTAACAGTGACTGCACTCGAGCCGAGAATCCCCTTGTAACCGGTTATCTCCACATAGTTGTTCAGGCCACGAAGGTTAATGACCTAACCGACCCTGCCCCCCACAAAAGTAGGATTGCCCATGGCAGTGCCGTGGCGTGCGTTGCCGGAACTGTCGTTGGTATTACCTTCAAATTCATAGTGTGCCTGCAACCCAACTGCGCCGGGTTCTACCGGCGTGATCAACTGACGGTCATAAGAATACAGCCTGATACCGTCGAGCAACACCATTCCCTGGCCGCCAGCCGCTCCAATACGCTCAAAGCCAATGGCCAGCTCAGTGACATTGCTAAGGCTCACGCCGATCGAGGCCAGGTCAATATACCACATCTGCCAGCCCGTAAGCCTTGTGTCCTCGGCGCTGCCATCGTATGCTACCCTGGAGCCGTTAATCTTCACATACATCTGCTGCACAGCATTGTTTGGATCGCCCAGGAACCGCAGCGTCAGGGCCTTAATGCCATGCTTTGTCCAATCCCGGCCGATGTCCAAATCAGCGACATTCGCTGTGACCTCGGAATAGGCGGCCACGGTGTTGTCGTAGAAAAGGGGCACCGACTGTTTGCCGTCATAAACAAGCGAGGTCTCGATTGTGGGTTGGAACGGTTCATTATAACCTATGGTCGATCCGTTTGCCGGATTATCAAATCCATCTGCCCATGTACCATATACCAGGTTGCTGCCTTCTTCTCCGGCGGGAATGTCATTGTAGGACTCGAAATCGTCCACAACAAGATACTCCTGTGTCGAGAGGTTCCAGATGTCACCTTGCCAGGTTGTTGGAATCTCAGTCACGTTGACCTCATCAATCCGCCAGTAGTAAGTGCTCGCTAAATCAAGGGAGGAAGCATAGCCGGGCTCGGTCACGGTTGCAACAGGTGCAGTACCGTCTATAACAGCCTGCTCGTCGGTGCTAAGGTACACATCGTGCTTAGCCGCCTCTCTTCCCGCTCGGAAGCTGAGGGCCGCATCCACACCCACGTCTGTCGCACCGGAATCAGGACTGGGCTCTGTGGCCCAGACAGGTACGTAGAGGAAGCGAACCTCGCTCAGACCATATTGGTTCAGGATATCTCCCCAGTTGCTGTTAGCAGTGATCTTGACATATTTAGCCGCCGCACCACCAAGATCAACGGTGGTATTGTGAGCATATCCAGCCGAACCAGGACCCCGGGCAAACTCGTGAGTAGTGCCCAATATGGCCCAGTTGGTGCCATCGAGGGAATACTCAATGGTAGCTTCCTTGACGCCGAAGCCAACCATAGGCTCAACGGAGCTATTGTAGTTCCATACCCACATCTGATACAATTTATGGATCCTGCCGAACTCATATTGGATCCAGGCCCTATCAGGATCAACGAAATTACTGAGCCACATGTCGGCACTATTTAATGAGTGCAGGTTATCATCATCCAGTCCGGAACTGTTGACGGTATTTTCCGGTCCCTCACCTGCCCTGACCTCGCTGGAAGCTGTGGCAGTTATATTCTCGATGGGATAAGCGAACGTCTCGACCGTGAAGCTCCATACATCACCCTTAAAGATGGTGTAGTCCGGTGGGGCATTGACCTCATCCACACGCCAGAAATAGGTTTGGCCGAAATCCAATTTTTCGCCAACAGCATAGCTGTTATCGCCCTGGCGGGCTCTGTACACCTTATCCGGACCCATTGGATCCAGGTTTGTAGCAGCGTTCACATCCTCGAAGCTGTTGCCGAAGTACACATTATGTTTGTCAGCGTAATCTCCCGGCGTCCAGCTAAGTACCACATCCCGGGGCACATCTGCTGCCTCATGAGCAGGGCTCGGGTAAGAAGCCAGACCAGGTGGTATCCCTTTCATAACATGCTGAATCTCTGCTTCCGTCAGTGCTCGGTTGTAAATATGTACATCGTCAATCATCCCGAGAAACTCACGAGGGACCCCAGGATTAGCACGGGCCGTGCCGATAACAACGGTGTCTGTGTCAGCTGCCCCCGGGAGGATAATCCCTGATAGGCCTCCACCATCATAGTTTCCATTAAAATAATACCTGTAGCTGCCGTCCGCTACCATTGCGGCAACGTGTGTCCACTCATTCAACGGCAGTATTGTGTTGCTGGTGGTGACAGGAGTGCCGACCGAGCTGAAATGAAGGGTTCCGGCGCCCGCGGTGTAAAAGCTATAGGACCGCGGAGTGTTGGACTTTCCAAGAATTCCCTGGTAGCCACCACTACCAGGGCCAGCACGCCTTTCAGGATTTATCCATGCCATTACAGTAACTTCCGTGTCTACCGTCAGGATGTCGGCATGTGGTACCTCCACAAAGTCATCGACGCCATCAAAGTGCAAAGCCTTTCCCAATTTCCCATCTACCCATGTTGGATTGCCATTAAAGGCGCCGTCATTCCCATAGCCACTTGAGTCGGTAGCAATAGTGCCGGAGCCTTCGTCCAGCCTCCACCAGCCGACAAGACTGGGGTCAGCAGCGTTGGCCTTGTCCGCCAACACGAAGCCCAGCACCAAAACAAAAGAAACCAAATGAATCAATCTTCTACACATACTAATCCTCCTTCAAAAAAAGGTTAACCGTGATTCGCCCAGACACACTTCAGTGAAACACTCATACAGTCAGTTTTCAAGTCTCATAATACCGTAATTTAATCTCAATGTCAACAATGTTCCGCCTCAAACTTAGGTTTTTTTCGTACTTCCTCGCTTTCATTCGATTGTTTCGTTACAATTTCGGTCCATTTAAGCAATTATGGAAACCACAATCCTGCCTTAAAATCGGAGAACCCGGAGAAGTGAAAGATTTCCGGCAGATTTCACATCACGGATCTTCACTTTACCCAATTCCGTGGCCGCACACGGCATCGCCTTCAATATTCGGGACTGTTCGAGCAAACTGCCGACTGCAACGAGACTACCTGCCGCTGTTAAAAACTTTCTTCGATTTATCATTGGTTTGTCTCTCCTTAAAATCTGCGAATAACCATGGTCTTTCGAAGTCTTCTTGCGTTCGCTTTGCTATTCTGCCGTGACGCACTAATATTGTTTTTTGCTATAAGACAATTTCCTTTTTTCACTGACTTATGTCATCGTTTCAGCTTCACGACAACGTATGGTGCTTCCTGCTCCAAATCGGGATAAATCTTTCCGTTGCCTTTTGTATCCATAACTTCAAACAGGTACATAAAATCCCATTTGGCTATAATATCTTCACCGGGCACTACAGCACTGTATTGTCCTTTGTTTTTAGTTTCAATCATATCCAGAGTCTTGTAGTCCTGATACTGATTTACACTGCGATAACGCAAACGAACCCACTTAATTCTTGATGGGTCGCTAACATTCACAGTGACCTTCAAGGGTTTAGCCGACGCAGCACTCGTTATATGCCCGTGCTTTAGCAACGGAGGTTCGTCGTCATTTGTAACTGTAACTGCAACCGAATCGGTTCTTGCCCGCAGTCCGGATTTGTCGAAAGCCTCAATATAATAGTTCAATCCCTCCTTGACCTGACTGCCTGGAATTACAGTGCGATAGATATGCTGCTCCATTTGCCTCATCTCGGAGTACCTGCACTTGCCCCGGCCGGAAGTGTAAGCTACCCTTACACTGGCTATTGGCTCCTTCGCGTTTACTGTCGCTCGAACAACCAGATCGTTGCCTGTCACTGTCCTGCGAACCGGCACGTGAGCAATCAGCGGTTTATCTGCGGTCACAGTAAGCCTGAAGCTTTTTCTCTTTTCCTTAAGTTTCTCCAATCCCTTTTTCAATTGGTCAAGCTCGTCTCTCCAGTGCCCCGATAAGCCGGCACTTTCACGACCCATCATTAGATTGCTATGATAGATATCCCCAGCCGCCTCTACCAGCTTTTCCCACGCCTTAATCGCCGAACTTTCATGAACAATTGCATCATTGAGGGCATTGAGGTCCCTGCCGTTTTCGAATAATGCGTAACTGACTCCCGCTTTAGCTCGATGTGAGTGGTACATAGCCAAGTTGGCAAGAATTTTCATATCTGCAATAGTTGTATCGAACTCCCTGTTTTGATTGTTGCCGATTAGCTTTTCGGCCTGTTTAACAAGATCCATAACATCATTTGAAATTCTTTCGAACCACAGGCTGGACTGTTGAGGCCAAATCTTGGCTGAGTCTTTGCCTTCCAATTGGCACTTGGCCGCCTCAGTAATACTGAGAAACTGCTGGGTATCACTTGGTAAAGCCCCGGCGTATTCGGGCAAATCCTTCATCCGTTGTTTTTCCACCCAGCCCCTGGTTGTAGGAAAGAGGTTATAAGGATAGTTGTACGCAACGATGCGCGGCAGAATTTTGCTCGCCAGGTGGATTGCTGACTCTATAAAAGGAGCTGCTTGCTTACCGAACCGTCTTTCGAACTCCCTTCGCCAGACTTCCGGCTGCGTTTGGGGATTATAACCCACCCTTCCGAAAACCTGGAAGAAATGCCAGTACCGCTCGAACTCCCAGTCGTAGTATCGGTACTGCGGCTTGAGTAATTCAAACGGCTTAATATCATGTGGATGGTCCTGCATTTTTGTTGCCAGCGGTTCAACTACCTCAAAACCCTCTCCGTCGTACAGGTAAGTGCTTTGAACAAAACGCCGGACATATTCCGGATCACCCCAAAGCAATATGCGAGATGTTCCACAGTTCCAAAGCCGCCAGTGTATTTTGTACCTTTGCGGATAACTCAGCAGGTCGGCGTAACCGTGACGCCGGTCATGTTGATTAGAGGGATGAATGTGCGTCGGATGGAAAGGAAGGCCCATCTGTTCCATCCAGTACTTCGTGCATATCCGCATATTCACCCCCATCTCCACGGCCCTGTCAATCAGTGAATCAGGAAAATTCTTTGCACGCGCATCAAACCGTATATTCGGCCCGTGCTCCTTCATCACCTGATAGATATTTTCCCAGAAGCCCCCCATCTCGGTTTTCTTGAGACCCGATTCGCCATGCATCCGAAACTGAATTGCGTCAATCTCCGGCACCAGTTCGAGAAACTTTGTCAATGCGTCCCTCGTATAAGCGGTCAAATTGTCCGCTGTCAAACCCCAGACTACACCCTCGGTCGGTCTGCCTGCGATATCCTTGGGCCCCTGCACACCACCGCGATAAATGTGGTCCCAGATGCCCAAAGTGAAATTCATGCCCCGCTCGTGGGTCATCCTGATGATTCTGTTCAGCGCCTTGAGATTGCGCTGCTGCTGGTCTTTGGTGATCCCTACGACTTTTACATCGGGGAATTCCTTAAGGTCAAAGAAATAGGGATAAGGCGGCGAAAAATATCCCCAGTTCTCATAGCCAAACAGCAGTGCGAACGTATTAAAACGATTCCCCGCCAGCATATCCAGATACCGGCTCCAATAATCTTCATCATAGAAACAGCTTTCGAAATTGGCCTTGTGCATGGTGTACTTAGACAGCGCACGTTCAACCACCGCAGGTTTTTCCTGAATGTCACGTACCTCGCAAAACGGCTTAGAAGGATCACTGCACCAGCCAATACGTTCTGCGATATCCAGAAGCGCATACATCAGGCCTCGATCATCGGCACCACCGGCCAATATCACTTCTTTCCCCGCCCATTTTGTATGCCGTATCAGCAAAGATTCAGCTTCTGTCGGCTTGGGAATATCAAGACTGTCGAGCAATCCGGCCGCGGGTCCGGAACCGCGGGAAAGACCCAGGACGAGCAGGATATCGCCTCGGGCCGTCTCGATCGACGTTATTTGTTCAACACGTACTTTCTTTGCCTGAAGAGCCAATCGCACCTTGCTCATTCCGTGGCTGGTACCAGGGGCCATCTGGCTATCCGTAACCAGGGAAATTGTTAAGTTCTGTGCCGCATGTAAATCGAAAGTGCCCATGAGGAGCAGGCTTGCGGCCAAAATAACAGGCGAAGTCCCTAAAAAGTAAAATCTTTGCTTCTGTACCATTTTCTATCTCCGAACTTCAGCATAATAGAAATCTGCATCTTAGAAATTGAAAGAGCCAGATACATTGCCGTTTATATCGCATGTTATAAGCATATACAAGACTACACCAGGAATGGCGAGCTCATGTTTCATCATTCCTTGCGTTTGGCGATCCGGCGTAAAACATATTCTACGCAAATTCTGTTAGCAAATATCAGAAGATTTTGTTATGTTATTGGTATTATGTGCTTTGACAATTGTGAGACAGCATTGGGACAGCCCTAAAGTATCGGCGGATACCTGTAACCAGGAGGAATTTCGACCCGGTGTTATTCAAAATATTTTGATGAGGTAAGGCAAAGATGGTGACAAAGCAATTCAGCACAATAGCAATTCTTTGTGTCATTCTATATGGAGTACTACCAGGAACAAATTCTCTGTTGCTCGCAAGGGAACCTGCCGACTCAGAAACAGCTCAACGAGCCGAGAATCAGGCCTCTGATCCATTCAACAAGGCTTTAACAGATCTGGAGATGGTGAATCTAAGCGCAATGCGCCTCGCCATTCGAGATATGTTGAAAACGTTTCCGGCCGAGTACACCAAAGGGGAAGATTATCTAAAGGCCCTGGACACCTATGAAACACGTCTGCCAAAAATCAAGGATGCTCTAAGGCAAGGGAACAAAACAGCCCTGATGAAAGCCGGGGAAGTTGTCAGCTTTCAGCGTGAAGCCCTGTTGTCTAACCCCCTGCTGAACTTCGACAGATTATTATTGATTAAGCGAAAGCCGCTTGGCGATCCTCGCCGGGCGGAGGAGCCAAACAGGGGGATAGGAAAGTTCGTGGGTATGCCCCAGCAAAGTTCCTGGCAGCTTCAAACCATGCCCAACACCGATGGCTGGGACAACGAAATATGTTTTCTCTCACCTGTCGAAAAGGAAGGAGGACTGACAACACTATACATACCGCCCGACGGAAGACTCATTAATGAAATGGACCTGCATTTCGACGGCGACAGATTGATGTTCTCCATGCCCGACAGCCGTAAGCTCTGGCAGGTTTTCGAGATGAATATCGACGGAAATAATCTCCGTCAGGTTTCTCCGAAGGACCAGCCCGATGTCCACAACTTCGACTCGTGTTACCTTCCCAACGGCAAGATTGCCTTTATCTCCACCGCGCCGTTCCAGGGCGTCCCGTGCAATGCATCTGTCAACGTAGGTATGATGTATCTTATGGACGCCGACGGCAGAAATGTCCGGCAGATATGTTTCGAGCAGGATCACAATTTCTGCCCAACAGTGATGAACGACGGACGGATTCTTTACCTTCGCTGGGAATATACCGATATACCGCACGTCTGGGCTCGTTTTTTATTCACGATGAATCCTGATGGCACGAGCCAGAGAGAATTTTACGGCAGCGGTGGCTACTGGCCGAATGCGATCTTCTTCGCCCGTCCGATTCCCGACCACCCCACTAAAGTTGTCGGCATTGTAACAGGCCATCACGTAGGACGTGTCGGTGAGCTGGTCATTTTCGACCCGGCGCTGGGCCGCATGTCAACCGATGGCGTCGTTCAGCGAATTCCCGGGTACCGCAACAAGGTTCAACCTCTTATTCAAGACAAACTGGCGATGGAATGTTGGCCGAAATTTCTTCATCCCTGGCCTCTAAGTGAAAAATACTGTATCGTGGCCTGCAAGCCGAGACCGCAGGACCTCTGGGGCATCTATCTCGTGGATATCTTCGACAACATCGTCCTGCTCAAAGAGGTCGAGGGCTATGCCCTTCTTGAACCGATCCCCATTCGCAGGACAAAACGACCACCCGTCATTGTGGACCGCGTTGACCTGGCCAGAGATGATGCTCTGGTCTTTCTGGAGAATATTTACAAAGGGCCGGGGCTCAAAGGGGTCCCACAAGGAGCGGTCAAGAAGCTTCGCTTGCTCACTTACCACTTCGCCTATCACAAAGTCGCGGGAATCAATCACCGTGTCGGTGCTGACGGCCCCTGGGAACCAAAGCGCGTCCTCGGTACGGTCCCCGTGGAAAAGGACGGCTCGGCCGTGTTCCGCGTCCCGGCGAATACCCCGATCGCCGTCCAACCGCTCGACGCCGACGGCAAGGCCCTGCAGTTGATGCGAAGCTGGTTGACAGCTATGCCCGGTGAGATCATCTCATGCGTCGGCTGCCACGAAAAACAGAACTCAGGGCCTCCAAACCAGAGAACTATTGCGGCCGGCAAACGCCCTGCCCAAATCGAACCCTGGCTCGGACCGGCAAGAGGATTTAGCTTCAAACGCGAAGTCCAGCCCGTCCTTCAAAAATACTGTGTCTCATGTCACGACGGTAGTCAGCAAGACAAGGACCTTGAGATTCCCGATCTGCGGGCTGAACAAGGCAGGTACTATGCGTACAAGAACGGAGTTCCAGAAGCCAACATAATCTCAGGAGTTCCACGAGAAGAGCTCGTCAGGAAATACGGGGGCGTATTTGATCCATCTTATATAACTCTGCGCAGCTTTGTTCGGGTCGGCGGTCTTGAGAGCGACTTACGCTTACTTTATCCGGGCGAGTTTTGTGCCGATACCACCGAACTTGTCCAGATGCTCATGAAGGGTCATCATGGTGTTAGACTCGATGCCGAGGCGTGGCAGCGGATTATGACCTGGATTGATTTGAACGCTCCGTGCCATGGAACATGGACAGAGGTCGTTGGGCCGGAGAAAACGCAAAACGACCACAAGCGGCGTATCGAGCTTCGCAGGCTGTATGGCGGGCCCCTCGAAGATCCGGAAGTCTATCCCGGCGGCGAGGCCCCGGCCATGGCACAAGATAAAATCGTACCGGTCAAACCGGAACCGGTACCCGAGCGTGCTATTAAGATTCACAGGCTTTCCGACTGGCCATTGAGCATCACCGAAGCCAAACGCCGCCAGGACCTGACCCGAAGGGTTATTGACCTGGACAATAACCTCAAACTCGAAATGGTTCTTATTCCGGCCGGCCGGTTCATCATGGGTGATGCGAACGGCTGTGAAGATGAACGGCCGCTTACAGTCGTGAATATCGAAAAAAGCTTCTGGATGAGCCGGTTTGAGGTGACCAACGAAATATATGCGAAGTTCGACCCTTCACATGACAGCAAGTATGAACATAAGGGAAGTTGGATGTTCAATGAGTGGGACCTCGGCTGGGCATTAAATCAACCCAGACAGCCTGTTGTTCGTGTATCCTGGAAAGAAGCTATGGAATTCTGCCGTTGGCTGTCCATGAGAACAGGAAAAGATGTCTCCCTACCAACCGAAGCTCAGTGGGAATGGGCCTGTCGGGCAGGCACTGAAACTGCTCTATACTACGGCGACCTGGACACGGACTTCTCGGAATTCGGAAATATGGCCGACTTCACTATGCGTGAACTCGTTTATGACGCAAGGGACCAATACTCCCCTGATTTGGTACCCAGAGACGCCCGATTCAATGATAAGAAACTCATAACTGCAGAGGTGGGCAGCTACAAACCAAATGCCTGGGGCCTGCATGATATGCACGGTAATGTCTGGGAGTGGACTCGCTCCACATACAGACCGTATCCCTATGATTCAGACGACGGCCGCAATGATATCAGCGATATCGGCCGAAAAGTCGCTCGTGGCGGCTCATGGTATGACAGGCCGAAACGCTGTCGTTCGGCCTTTAGACTTAGCTATCCGGCCTGGCAGAAAGTGTATAACTTAGGTTTCCGAATAGTTATTGAAGCCGACGACCAAATTCAACAACTCGCCAGCAACAAATGAAAGCAAGTTCCGTGAGCACGCACTGGCCTTGTGGGCTGACAGGAATTGAACTCGTGGATGACAAAGGCTATATTTTCGTTCACACGAAAAGGAGATTTATTATAATACGTAATCGCGTTGTGGAAATCACTTGTTACATTGAGGATTGAGCCATGAAATCTAAAATCGATCGTCGTTGTTTTGTTCAAAGAAGCGGGCTGTTCCTCGCCGGCACTGCCGTGTCGGCCCTGTTGAGTCGACCCGCTCTGGCCAAATCTGAGGACTCAAAGGGCCGCTTCAGAAAAGCGCTCGGCCTGACTATGGTCAAAGAGGATTTGTCGCTCGAAGATAAGCTGAGATTGATAAAAGATGTCGGATTCGAGGGAATCGAAACTCCCACACAGCTTATCAATAAGAACACACCAGAGCCGAAAGCTCTCGCCCGTGCCAGCGAGAAAGTGGGTGTCCCGGTGCACGGCGTAGTCAACTCAAGTAATGCCGATCTCAAAGGGGCCATCGATGAAGCTGTATTATACGGCGCGACCTCGGTACTCCACGTTGTGAGGCCGGACCCCAAGGGCTCATTTATGGCCAATTACCGGCGCACGCAGGCTACGATTCGAGATGCCATTCCCTACGCCGAGAAAAAACGCATCCACATTTTGATAGAGAATGTCTGGAGTACTTTTCTAATCGAGCCGCTGACGATGGCTCGGTATATCGACGAACTCGACAGCCCGTTTGTAAAAGCATACTTCGATATAGGAAATGTGGTTCGCTGGGGCTGGCCTGAGCACTGGATAGAGGTCCTCGGGAAAAGAACCGTCAAGATACACATCAAGGAATACAACCTGGATGTTGCGATGAACGAGGGAATGCGCAAGGGCTTCGATTTTCCCATAGGGCAAGGGAGCATCAGCTGGGATAGGGTTCGGGAGGAACTGAGAAAAATTGACTACAGGGGCTGGGCAACCGCTGAGGTAAGCGGTGGGGACCGCCGGCGACTGGCCGATATTTCTCAGCAAATGGATGATGTCCTCGATCTTTGAGTGCCCGCATTAATAAGCAAGTCTGCGAAATTCTCCCAAATCTGTTGGTGGGATTATGATAAGTAAAGGGACTTGTGAATCCTGAAAGGGTATGGTAATAAAGGGGTATGGCTACGCAAATTTCAGACAAGCACCTGAAGGAAATAGAGAAAATCATTGTTGATATCGACTGCCCTGCGAATTTTGCCTGTTATAAATCCGGCTTCGAGGACCTGTGCAAGGCAAAGATCATTAAAGGCCGTACGTTAGTCGAATGCCCGGAAGAAAATAAACCTTACTGTGGATTCAGAATTTCTGTTGGATACAGATATTTCTGCAAATGTCCCCTTCGAATTTATGTCGCAATGAACCTGAACATTTGAAGTAAGGTTGCCGAATCCTCCTCACACAATCCCTCAGAATCTTTCTTGAATTACTCTACAGGAAATCCAAAGTTTTTAGATATAAGCGTCGGACGAGTTTACCTGTTGCATTAAGGTTGGCAATTGTTAGAATGATATAATCGACTGATCGGAGTTGAAATGAGAATCATTTTTCAAAGGAATCAAAAAATGAAAAAGACATTATTTCTCCTCGTACTTTCAACAGTGTGCGGCTGCACACACCCGGAACCAACAAGATACCAAATCCTGGGTATAGAACAATTCCAGCAAATCAAGCAGAATCCCAAAAGCCACATTGGCAGGCTTTGCGCCTTTGGCGGACGTGTAATTAACACCGAGAAAACAGCAAAACAGATCGTATTTCAGATACTCGTTCAAAATTATATTTCGAATTCCGAACGGAACATTACCACCGGTGGCCCACTGTCCGTAATTTATCCCGGCCCGGAGACAACTGTTGCCGATGGTCATCAAGTCAAGGTGCTGGGCTATTTACGTGGGCCTGCTGTAGGCAAGGACCTGTTCGGTACGACTGTAAGCTCGCTGAAGTTGGACGCAATCGCAGTGTACGATTCTTTTACTCAGTATGATTTCCGGCTGAATGGCTATGAAGAGCTATTCAATAATTGGAAAACAGGTGAGCCGTTAACCGCGGGTAAAATTCAAAAAGCCGACGGCAGTTAAAAAAGAAATTCCCGTACGCACATTTAAATAATCTCAAAGGATGCAGGCAAGCACTGAAAAAACTCCGAAAAACTTAAATCACAGATAGGGCATTGCAAATCATATCAATTTTGTTATCATATGGCGAATCGTGGGTAATGTAAATGCTGTTCAGTCAGTAAAATCGTAACTTTTAGGAGTACAATAATGAAAAGATTCAAAGCGTTGTTATTAATATCCGGTATGTCGTGTATCATGTTCTCAGGCATGTCCATCGCTGCCGGAGCAGACTGTGAAAATCTCTTCGACGGAAAAACCCTCGACGGCTGGGTCCAGCTAAACGGGCAAGCAAAGTACGTCGCCCAGGATGGAATGATCATCGGAACCACGGTGCTTAAGACACCCAACAGCTTCCTGTGTACCGAGAAGATGTACACCGACTTCATTTTGGAACTGGAGTTCCTGGTCGAAGACGGGATGAACTCGGGCATTCAGATTCGCAGCAACAGCTTCAAGAATTACAAGGACTACCGCGTCCACGGCTATCAGGTCGAGATTGACACTTCAGACCGGGCATGGAGCTGCGGCATTTATGATGAGGCACGCCGGGGCTGGCTCTATACTCTCAAAGACAAACCCGAAGCGCAAAAGGCCTTCAAGCAGGGCCAATGGAACCACTACCGAATCGAGGCCATCGGCGACAGGATACGGACATGGATTAACGGTGTGCCCGCCGCCGATTTGCAAGACGACATGACCTCAACCGGCTTTATCGCCCTGCAGGTCCACGGCTCCAAGCAGGCCGACAAACAAATCAAATGGCGCAATATCAGAATTCAGGACCTCAGCCGTAAAAACAAGAAGGGTCCGCTGAAGGTTCTGATCGTGGACGGCCAGAATAATCATGACTGGAAAGGCACAACGCCCGTTCTAAAGAGTTTACTGGAAGAAACCGGCCTGTTTAAGGTTGACGTGGCGACCTCGCCAGACAAAAAACAGCCGATGGATACATTCAGACCGAATTTCGCAAAGTACGATGTAATCGTCTCGAACTATACGGGCGATGATTGGCCCAAAGAAACACAGGATGCACTGGAAGAGTATATGAACAACGGCGGTGGTCTTGTTATTTATCACGCAGCAAACAACGCATTCCCAGAATGGAAAGAATGGAATGAAATGATTGCCGTCGGCGGATGGGGCGGAAGAGATGAAAAATCCGGGCCGATGGTGCGTTATCGTGACGGCAAAGTCGTCTTCGATGACACTCCCGGTCGCGGCGGAAGCCACGGTCCTCAGCACGAATTCCAAATTATAGTCAGGGACCTTTACCATTCCATCACGGCAGGTCTTCCCGAAAAGTGGATGCATCCAAAAGACGAACTCTACAGCCAGCTCCGGGGCCCCGCGAAGAATATGACAGTTCTGGCAACCGCCTACGCCGACCCGGCCAAGAAAGGAACGGGCGAGCACGAACCGATGCTGTTCACTGTGCGCTACGGCAAGGGACGCACCTTCCATACGGCCCTCGGTCACGGCCCCGAACAATTGCGATGCATCGGCTTTATCGTCACCTTCCAGCGCGGCACAGAATGGGCGGCTACGGGACAAGTGACTCAAGTGGACGTACCCGAAGACTTTCCGACCGCCGATAAAGTCGGTCTCCGATAGGGCCCATCGGCAAGCTCAAAAGCAGGCTATAAATTAGGTGATACTTTTGGGAGTTTTGAAATGAAGAAGCTTACAGAGTATTTCGTGAGAGGACTGATTATTTTTGTCCCTATAACGCTGACTGTCTTTCTGCTTGTCTGGGCATTTACCAGTATCGATGCGATCTTTCGTAACCTCTTGCCCAAAAATATCCCCGGATTGGGACTTTTACTAACGGCCGCCTTGATTACCGTCATCGGTTTCATCGCGTCGAACTTTCTGGGAAGGAAATTTTTCAGGTTTGTAGAGAAGATTTTCAGGGGGCTGCCCTTGGTAAAGCTGCTCTATTCGGCCGTTAAGGATATTATCGAGGCCTTCGCGGGTGAGAAAAAAAGTTTCGACAAGCCCGTAATCGCCGCGGTTGCGCCCGGAGCGGCCGCAAAGGTGGTTGGATTTGTTACAAGAGACAACCTTGAGAACCTCGGGCTTTCAGACTATGTCGCGGTGTACCTGCCTCAATCCTACAACTTTGCCGGCAATGTTTTACTCTTTCCAAAAGAGGCGGTTAAGCCGCTGGATATCGACAGTTCGCAGGCAATGGCCTTTGTTGTCTCGGGCGGAGTCTCCGGTGGTTCTTCCTGAAAAACCGTATCTTTCATTTCACGAATGCCACAGGAAAAGCGTTAGATAATTTCGTACATAAG
>Ga0307379_10003475_pt1 | contig 22915 bp, 16 predicted proteins | sample UN2MG_FD_202237 | JGI IMG/M metagenome (GOLD analysis project Ga0307379, IMG submission 202237) | Soil microbial communities from Risofladan, Vaasa, Finland - UN-2 | ecosystem: Environmental > Terrestrial > Soil > Coastal area > Acid sulfate soil | place: Finland: Risofladan, Vaasa | collected... | reverse complement strand
CCTGCTCAGCGCATTCACCAGTCTGTGCCATCAACCAATACCTAAAAACAGCACGCTCGGAAAAAGAGCCTTGACTCTTACATAGCAGCAACGCGAAGGATCTTGCCTGGAGAACATCCCATCCCAGGATTCTTCGCCAAGGCTCAGAATGACATCTCTTGGCCTTAACTGAGCAGCATTGAGATTAGCCTGGATCCGCCATGGCTGCCCCGCCCACTGTCCGCGATATCGTCGCTCTCCTCGAAAAGCCGTTGCGGCTGGAGCAGAAGAACGGCTACGACAACCGCTCGGCGACCAATGGCATTGCCGCCTATGCCGGCGAATGGGCGCGCAGGGGCGAACATGAGGGCGCGACGAAGGAGATTCGCGAGCGATTCGCGGTCGTGCGGCGGCGGCTGGCGGGCTATGACGCCGCCGGGATCGAGAAGCGCCAGCCTATGGTGGCGGCCGCCTTGCGCGCGCTGGAGCAGGTACGCGAGCTCGACGGTCAGCCCACCGCTGGCGCGGCCACCAGGAGCGGCCGTCGCGCGCCCGAGGCGGCGCGGCCCGCACGACCTGCGCCGCAACCCCCAGACCGCGCGAAGTGGCGCGAGCTGGATGCCCCCTACGAGTACGCGGGCAAGGGCAGGCGCCCCAAGTGGATTGATCGCCTGCCCAAGCTGGGCATTCACGCGAAGCGCGACCTCTTGCTGCATTTCCCGCGCGACTACGTAACGTACAAGCGCATCGCCGACATCGCCGACGGCGAGCGCGTGTTCATGCGGGCCACCGTCGTCCAGCGCGACGTCTCCGTGCTACGGCGCTCGCGGGGTAACAGCGTGCGCCGCTACGCGCTCGAGGTCGCCGACGACAGCGGCAAGGCGTGGGTGACCTCATTCGTCAGCTACTCCGGGAGCAAGCGCTTGACCCAGTGGAACCCGTTGACCCTGCCGCACGAGCCGGGCGCCCGCCTGCTCATTGACGGCACGGCCAAGGTGTGGGCCGGGTCGGTCGAGGTCCAATACCTGGAGGCCTCCGCCGACACCTGGGCGGACGAAATGGCGCCGGGGCAACTGGTACCCGTCTATCCGCTTACCGACGGCGTCTATCAGATGTACCTGCGGCGGGCAATCCGGGGTCTGCTCGAAGGCTACGCCACGGCGGCTCCGGAGGCGCTGCCGCAGCGCCTCCGCACCGAGCATCATCTATGCGGCATCGCGGAGGCGCTGACTAACCTCCACTGGCCGCGAGACGAGACGGCCCTGCGCCGCGCCCGGCGCCGCCTCGCGTTCGAGGAGTTCTTGCTGCTGCAATTGGCCTTGGCGCAGCGCAAGTCGGAGCGCCAGGCGCCGGGGCTGGGCATGCGACTGCCGCCGCGCGGCGACCTCAGCCAACGCCTGGAGGCGAAGCTGCCCTTCCGCCTCACCGCCGCGCAGAAGCGCGTCATCGGGGAGATCGCCGCCGACATGGCCTCCGACCGCCCCATGAACCGCCTGCTGCAGGGCGATGTCGGCTCGGGCAAGACGATAGTGGCGGTGGCGGCGCTGCTGACCGCGGTGGACAATGGCTGCCAGGGGGCGTTGATGGCGCCGACCGAGATCCTGGCGGAGCAGCACTACCTGGTGCTGTCGCGGCAGTTGGCGGACTTCGGCATCGGCGTGGAGCTGCTCATCGGCTCGGTCAAGAAGCGCGACAAGGAGCGCATCTACGAGCGCGTGCGCAGCGGCCAGACACCGGTGATCGTGGGCACGCACGCCTTGATTCAGGAGGGAGTGGAGTTTCATCGGCTGGGCATCGCCGTCGTGGACGAGCAGCACCGCTTTGGGGTCGTGCAGCGGGCGGCCCTGCGCGACAAGGGGCCGACCCCCGAGCTGCTGGTGATGACCGCCACCCCCATCCCGCGCACGCTGGCGCTGACGGTTTACGGCGACCTCGACGTATCGGCGCTGGACGAGATGCCCCCGGGGCGCAAGCCGGTGGAGACGCGATGGCTGCCGGCGCAGCGCCAGGACGAGGCCTTCGCCTTCGTGCGCCAGCAGGTGTCCCAGGGGCGGCAGGCCTACGTTGTGTGCCCGCTCATCGAGGAGTCGGAGAAGTTGGAGGCGGAGGCGGCGGTGCAGCTGCACGAGGAACTGCGCGCGCGGGTGTTCCCGGATCTGCGCCTGGGACTGCTCCACGGCAGGATGAGCACCGCGGACAAGGACGCGGCGATGGAATCCCTGCGCCGCGGCGAAACCGACATCGTGGTCTCCACCACCGTCATCGAGGTCGGGGTGGACGTGCCCAACGCGTCGGTGATGGTGGTGCTGAACGCCGAGCGATTCGGACTGGCCCAGCTTCACCAACTGCGCGGGCGCGTCGGCCGCGGCAGTTGCCAGTCGTACTGCCTGCTGGTGACGGACGGCCGCTACAACCCGCACCTGCGCAGCGCCGGCGACGATCCCGCGCAGGAGGGACGGCGGCGGGTGCGAGCCATGGTCGAGACCACCGACGGCTTCGTCATCGCCGAGGAGGATCTGCTGCTGCGCGGGCCGGGGGAGTTCTATGGCACGCGCCAGCACGGGCTCGAGGATCTGCGGGTGGCGCGCATGGGGCGAGACGTCGCCTTGCTCGAGCAGGCGCGGCAGGCAGCGCTCGCCCTGGTGGAGAAGGACCCGCAGTTGGACCGATCCGAGCACGCGCTGCTGCGAGAGCGCACCGCCGAGATCCGGCGCCGCATGGAGGCGGCGGCGCCATAGCCGGTGGCGACGGAGTGCCATGCGCATCATCGGAGGAGAGCTGCGGGGGCGCAAACTGAAGTCGCTGCGCGGGCACGCCGTGCGCCCGACCTCCGAGCGCACGCGCGAGGCGCTGTTCGACATGCTGGGCGCCCGCGTCGTCGGCTGCCGTTTCCTCGATCTCTTCGCCGGCGTGGGGGCGGTGGGGTTGGAGGCGCTGAGCCGCGGCGCATCGCGAGTGGTGCTGGTGGAGGCGAGCGACCGCGCGCTGCGCGTGATCCGGGCGAATGCGGACCTGGTGGGAGGCGCCGCGGAGCAAGCCCCTAAGCCTTTGGGGCCGGGGTGGCGGTCGCGCAGCGACCTAGCCACGCGGCTGAGCGTGCTGCCGGGCAATGCGGCGACAGCAGTACGAGGATTGGCAAGCGCGGGGGCGAAGTTTGACATGGTCTTCATGGATCCGCCCTACCGCGACCGGAGGGCGTTGGAGGGAGCGCTGGAGGAAATAGCGCGCGAAGGTGGAATCTTGGCTCCCGGGGCGGTGGTGGTGGTAGAGCACGAGGCGCGCGCCGGCCCGCCAGCGGCGAGCGGGACTCTGTGCCTCGAGCACAGCCGCCGCTACGGCGACACAGCTCTGACCTTCTATCGGCCGCGGCGCGAACCGCACACCGACGCCCCGAGCGCGCGGTAACGGTCGGGCGTGGACACCGTCCGCGCCGCCCGGCTATTCGAGGATTGAGGGAGGCTTGCGCATGGCGGTAGCCGTATATCCCGGCAGCTTCGATCCCGTCACCAACGGCCATCTCGACATCGTCGAGCGGGCGGCGGAGCTATTCGAGCGAGTGGTGGTCGCGGTGGCGACGGATTCGAACAAGGCGCCGCTGTTCAGCAGCGAGGAGCGGGTGGCGATGCTGCGCGATACCTGTGCCCACCTGGCCAACGTGGAGGTGGACGCCTTCGGTGGGCTGCTGGTCGAGTTCGCCGCGCAGCAGGGCGCGTCGGTGGCGGTCAAGGGCCTGCGCGCGGTGTCCGACTTCGAGTACGAACTCCAGCAGGCGCTCATGAATCGCACCCTCGGCCAGGGGGTGGAGACGGTGTTCTTCATGACCAGCCCCGAGAACCTGTTCCTGAGCTCCAGCACGGTCAAGGAGATCGCGCGGCTGGGGGGCGACGTCAGTCCTTACGTGCCGCCGCAGGTGCGCGCGCGCCTGCAGCAGAAGTTCCGGTGAGCGCGGCGCGGGGAGATCAGCCGCGCGCGGGCGACGGGAACCTATGAAAAGGGGGATCCTGCGATCGAAGACCTAAAGCCGCAATCGGTGCGTGACATGGACAGCCTCGAGATCATCCGCCAGCTCGAGGACGTGGTGGATCGTGAAACCAAGTGGCACGCCTTCCAGCGCGCGTGGGGCGTCAACGAAGAGAAGTTCTTCACCCTCCTCAATCGCCTGCGGGCGTCCCTGCCGGAGGACCTCAAGCAAGCGAGCCGCATCGCCCGCGAGAGCGATCGCATCCTTGCCGAGGCGCACGAGCAGGCGGGGCGCATCCTGGCCGAGGCGCAGGAGCAGGCGGCGCTGCTGGTGTCCAACGACGAGATTAGCAAGCAGGCGGTGCGGCAGTCGGAGGAGATCCTGGCACGCGCCCGCGAGGAGGCCGAGCAGACTCGGCGCGAGGTCAACGACTATGCGAAGCGCGTGCTCACCAATCTCGAGAGCTACACTGCGAAGCTCCTGACCACCATCGAGCGCGGCCGCCAACGCCTGGAGCAGGACGTCCCCATCAACGATACCACTCCCGAGGAGGGCTCGCGCTAGGCGCCCGCGCCGCCGGCACAGGCTCTGGGCCGGTGCCGGTATTACGCAGGCTGGAGGGCCTGCGCGAGGACGACTTCGTCGTCGCCGAGCACTCCAGCCTGGTCTTCGTCGGCGACCGCGCGGTCATCACCTACGATGTCACCGGCTCGGCGCTGGCGTTCGGGCACTCGCTCAAACTGCGCGTACTGCCCGTCGCATGGTTCTACCAGCGGGCGTAGGGCGCGGGCCGGGGCGGCGGGAGCGGTCAGGGCGGACGTCTCCCGCTTCAATTGCGGGCCGAAGTAGCATATAATAGGGGACGTGCAATAGACGTGTCGCCACCGAGCGCGGAGGGCTAAACAGGTATGGGCTTCGTCAACATGCGCAGGAACTTCGGCCGGCACATGCGCCTCCTCATGTGGGCATTCCTGGCGGTTTTCATCGTCGGCTCGGCCATCGTGTTTGGTCCCGGGATTTTGAGTCCCCCGCCTCGGAGCGAGGACCGGCGCGGGGACGAGGTCTTGGCGGTGGTTAACGGCGAGAAGATCGGCCGCGCCCGCTACGAGACATTGTTCCAGGGGATCTACGAGCGTTGGGATCGTGCGGGGTTGATGTCGCTCGGCGGGTTGGAGCCGCTGCGGGCGCGCCTGCTGGAGGAGATGATGCAGGAACGGCTGCTGGTGGCGGCCGCCAAGCAGGAGGGAATCAAGGTCTCGTCCCGGGAGCTCAAGCGAGAGCTGGCGCAGCAGGTGGAAGCGGAGCTCAAGCAGCGCGGCGGGGGCGACCGGGATTACCGGCGCCTGGTCGAGGCCTCCGTGCAGGGGCGGAAGGATGAGCTGCGCGAGCAGATGCTCATCCAACGGCTGCAGCAGCAGGTGGTGTCCCAGGTGCGGACCAGCGACGAGGATGTGCGCAAGAGCTATCGGGAGATCCGCGTGCGGCGGCTGCTGGTGCGCATTGACGAAAGCGGCAAGGCGGGGCTGTCGGAGGCGATGGCGCGGGAGAAGGCGGAACAGTTGCTGGCGAAGCTCAAGGCCGGCGCCGATTTCGCGGCGATGGCGCAAAAGAGCTCGGATGACAAGGCGACCGCGGCGAAGGGAGGCGACATGGGGTTCATCGGCCGCGGGCGCACGTGGCCCGATCTGGAGACGACTGCGTTCGGCCTGCGGGTGGGCCAGTTGAGCGGCCTGGTGAGAACGCCGGAGGGCTACGAAATCATCAAGGTGGAGGCGGAACGCAGCAACCTGCCCGCTGACTTCGACCGCAAGCGGGCCGAGTACCGCCGGCAGTACGCCCAGCAGCAGCAGACGCAGGTGTGGGGCGAGTTCATGGAGCGCCTGCAGCGACAGGCCCGGGTGGAAATTCGCGACCCCGAGATGCGCGCAGCTAAGGCCATGACGGAGGGCAAGATCGATGTCGCCATCGCCGAGTTCAAGCAGGCGCTCAAGCACGCCACGCGGCTGGGCGACCAGGTGCACGCCGCGATTTGCTTCAGCCTGGGCGGGCTCTACAGCGCCAAGGGCAAGTGGGGCGACGCCCGTGACATGTACGAGCGAAGCCTCGGGGTGGCGATGTCCGGGCTTGAGGACGTCTTCCTCGCCCTGGGGCGCACGTACGCCAAGCTCGGCGACCGGGCAGAGGCCCTCGACAACTACAAGCTGGCGGAAGACGAGGCGCCCGATAACGACCGGGTGCGCCAGGAGCTGCTGATCGCGTACCAGGGCCTCGGCGAGAAGGCGGCGGCGGCTCGCCAGCTGAGCTGGATGCAGGAGCGGGAGCGCAAGCTCGCCGAAGATAGCAAGCGGGCGGAGGCCGCGGCGCGGAAGTCGGCGGGGGAGGCCCAGCGCAAGGCCGGAGCGTCCCGCCCCGGCGAGACGCAGCAGCCCCCGGCCGCAGCCACCCCTCCCGATTGAGCGGTTTGGAAGCTTGCCGGCAGCCCGCCGCGCCACGCGCGCAAGCGCAGGCCCGAAAGGAGAAAGGTGACAGGTGACCGCAGGCTCACCCCAGGCAGCCTTTGTCACCGCTCACCTTTATACGCCTTTGGCGTCGTTTCACTTCTCCGCCGGAGGCGGACAAGTCGCCTGCGGTAGCGCGGATTATGAATCATCCGCGCTACCCGGCGGAAGGTATCGTGAAGACCCTCCTTAGCGGCCGCTACGAATTGGGCGACGAGGTGGGCAAGGGCGGCATGGCAATCACCTACCGCGCCCACGACATCGTGCTTGACCGTACGGTGGCAGTCAAGGTCATGCGCGAGCAGTTCATCAGCGACCCCGATTTCGTGCAGCGCTTCCGCCGCGAGGCGCAGGCCGCCGCCAGCCTGTCCCACGAGAACATCGCCTCCGTCTACGACAGCGGCGCCGACGGCGGCCGCCACTACATCGTGATGGAGTACGTCGAGGGGGAGAATCTCGAGCAGCGCCTGCGCCGCGAAGGCCCCCTCGATCCCGCAACCGCCATCGCCATCGCTCTGCAGGTGGTGGCCGCCCTCGCCGCCGCTCACGGCCGCGGCATCGTCCACCGCGATGTCAAGCCGCACAACATTCTCATCAACACCGAGGGCCGCGTCAAAGTCACCGACTTCGGCATCGCCAAGGCCATGAGCGCCTCCAGCCAGACCGGCACCGGAACCATCATGGGCTCAGTGCACTACTTCTCCCCGGAGCAGGCGCGCGGCGACGCGGTGGGCCCCCAGTCGGACCTCTACTCGCTCGGCATCGTGCTGTTCGAGGCGCTAACCGGACGGCGGCCGTTCGAAGGCGAGAATCCCGTCGCGGTCGCCCATCGCCAGATCTACGACCAGCCGCCACTCCCCAGCGAGTATCGCCCGCACCTGCCGTCGGAGTTGGAAGGCATCATCCTCAAGTGCCTGGAGAAATCGCTGGCGCGGCGTTACGCCAGCGCCGCCGAGCTGCGGGGATACCTGGAGGATGCGCGCGAACGCCTGAGCAGCCACGACGGCGCCCCGCAGCGCCGGCGATCGGTGTCGCGCGGACGTCGCCTGCGGCGAGGTGCCGGGTGGCTGGCGCTGACCGTGGCCGTCATCGGGGCGGGCGCGGGAACGTACTTCTATGCCGCTGGGCGCGAGCAGCCGGGGCTGGTGACGGTGCCGGAGGTGGCGGGATTCGACGCGGTCTCGGCGCAGCGCTTGCTCGCCGACCGGGGGCTGGTCTACCGCGCCGACCGGGAAGGCGTGTACGCCGAGCAGGCGCCGGGCTTGATCGTGCGCCAGAACCCCCGCGCGCTGGCGCGGGTGGCGCCGGATACCGCAGTCACCGTGTGGTTGAGCCTGGGGCCGAGATATGTCACGGTGCCCGATCTCGCGCGCATGTCGCAGCGGCAGGCGCAGACGATGCTGCGCCAGGCGAATCTCGAGCCGGGGGAGATCATCGAGCAGTACGACGACGAAGTCCCCGTGGGCTATGTCATATCCTCCGAGCCGAGCGCGCGGGAGCAGGTGGACAAGCGCACGCGGGTGGCGCTGATCATCAGCCGGGGCAAGCCGCCGACAACGTGGGTGCCCCCGGAGAACGGCGGGCCGGATACCGCGGAGGCGACCATCGCCTATACCGTGCCCGACGATGCCGGCGCGGGGCGTGTCCAGGTGCGCATCGAGGTGGTTGACGATCGCGGCAAGCGCGTGCTCTACGACGCCCAGCACATGGCCGGCGACCAGCTACCACCGGTGAAGGTGCGCTACGCCGGGCGCGCAGTGGTGCGAGTGCTGGTCGCGGGCCGCGAGCGTTGGAGTCGGGTCTACGGCGCCGAGACGCCTGGGGGCGCCGGGACGACCAGCGAACCGCCCGCCCCGGCCGCTCCGCCCGCACCCGCCGGCGAGTGACGCGGGCGCCCACGCCGACGGCGCCCGGAGTGCCGGCAGGCGACGGCGACAGTCGAAACGGGCGCAGCACGCGGCGCGTTCACACTCCGGTTGAATCTCGGCCGTGGGGTGATGCCTGCGGCCGATCGGATCAGCATCAGTGGTAATGCGCCGCCCCCGTCGGTGATCTCGCCAACCTCCAGAAACGGCTGCACCCGCATCAACCTTCACGCGACCGCGAGCGGCGAGCGATTGCCGTTTGAGGCGTCGCCGCGAGCGCCCCTTGCCTCAACCGCCTGTGCGCCGGCCGCCGCGGCGGCCCTACTTGCTGGGGCCGATGAATGTGTGCTATACTACGGCGCGGAGCTGGAGGGCAACCGACTTGAAGCAGACTTACCAACCCAAGCGGCGCCGCCGCAAGCGGGTTCACGGTTTTCTTCGCCGCATGCGAACCCCCGTTGGCAGGAGGGTCATTAAGCGACGCAGGGAGAGAGGCCGCATTCGGCTGACCGTCGGCCCCGGCAGGTGATCGCTCTGCACGGGAGCGGCAGCTTTCGCCGCGCGCTGGAGAGCGGCGCCCGTCACAGCGACAGTCTGCTGGCGCTGCGTGCGCTGAGGCGGCCGGATCAGGCGGGGCTCGAGACCGTCCGCGTCGGGGTGGTGGTAGGCAAGCGCTTCGGCGGGGCGGTGCAACGCAACCGGATACGCCGCTGGCTGCGCGAGTCCGCGCGCGCTGTCCTGTGCCGCTCGCAGGGCGCATGGGACCTGGTCTTGATTCCGCGGGACGCTGCCCGTACGGTCACTCATGGTCAACTGCGAGAATCGCTCTGCCGCCTGGTGCGCAGGGCCGGGATATCCAGGCACGACGACTAGCTCCGCTCGTGGACTGGCCGCGCGCGCGGTTCTGTGGCTGCTGCGGCTCTACCAGCGCCGCATCTCGTCGCTGCTGCCGCAAACATGCCGGTTCTACCCCACCTGCTCCGAATACGCGCGCCAGTCCATTGTGAAGCACGGGCTATCCCGCGGAGCATGGCTCGTGCTCAGGCGACTGAGCCGCTGTCACCCGCTGCACCCGGGGGGATTCGACCCAGTGCGCTGAGTCAGTGCGACGCGGTTGGCGTGCGTCGGATCGCCCCCGAGGCGATGGCGGCGGGGACACCCGGCGGCGAAGCGCAATCTGGAACGAGGCTGTGGTGAGACCCATTGACTTTCGCATCATACGTCGCCTGATAGCCCTGGGCTGCACCGCGGTGCTGGCGGTGTTGCTTGCCGGCGGGTGCGTAGGTCGCCCCCAGACGGCGCTTCCCCGCGAGCAAATGAAGCGGGTGGAACGGGCGCTCAACGAGGTGGAAGCGGCTACCCGCGACGCGACGCGTGATCTGCGCCGGGACTGGGAGGAGCAGCTGCGCAGCGCCCAGGCGCAGGAGAAGCCCGATCCGCTAGAAACCGCGCGTCTGGAATTCGCTATCGCCTACGCCCTGGAGCGCGACCAGCAATTCCGCGAAGCGGCAGCCGGTTACCACAAGCTCGAACGAGGTCCTCTGGGACCACCTGCGAACTTCCGCGAGGGCGAAATCAATCTGCTGGGACTGCGGGATCGCAAGGAGGCGATCAAGGCCTACGGCCGGGCCGCGACGGCCCCGCTGGGCGCCACCCTGTGGCAGCGGGTGCCGGCGGCGTCGGGGCGACCCCGGGTGCAAGGGGGCATCGTCTGGCCGTCGGTACTGGCCGGCGCTCCTCAGGGTCGGCTGGAGCTGGTGGCGGCGGCGCAGGCGGCGCAGATGGCCCTCGATCTGCTCCAGCGCGGCGATTGGCGCTACCAGGCGGTGTCGCGGTTCGTGGCGCTGTTGGGTGGCGACCGCCGCTACTCGCATGCGCTGGCGCTGCTGCTCATCGCGGTGGTGGTCAAGCTGGTGACGACGCCGCTCACCAGCTCCTCGTTCCGCTCCATCCGCGCCATGCAGAGCTTGCAGCCGCTGATCAAGGAGCTGCAGGAGAAGCACAAGGGAGACCGGCCGGCGCTGGCTGCGGAGCAGATGCGGCTGTTCAAGAAGTACAAGATCAACCCCCTGGGCGGATGCCTGCCGATGCTCATCCAGATGCCGATCCTGATCGGGGTATACCAGGGGATACGATTCTACATTTTCCAGCTCTCCAGTGCCCGCTTCCTGTGGATCGAGAACCTGGCGCATCCCAACATGCCGCTGCTGATCATGTATGCCATCAGCCTTTACTTCTCGCAGAAGCTGACGACCATGCCCAGCGCCGACCCGCAGCAGCAGCAGATGCAAAAGACCATGACCTTGATGATGCCATTGATGCTGACGGTTTTCTTTGCGACGCTGCCGGCCGCTTTCATCCTCTACTGGCTGTTCTATAACATTCTCATCACCGGGCACCAGTGGTATATGATGCGCCAGCCGGCGCCCGCGCTTGCGCCCGCCGGGGGGGCGCCGGAGGGCGCGGCGGCGAAAGCGCGTCCGCGCCGCCGACGCAAGAAGTAGCGGCCGCGGGGTCGGACGAGACCGGGGCGTCTGCGGCGCCGCCGCATAGGCACGAAGATTGGGGGACGTGAGACATGGCGTCAATCGAGAAGACGGCGAGGACTGCGGAGGAAGCCATTCAGTTGGCGCTGGAGGAGCTGGGCTTGCCCCGCGAGCGGGTGGAGGTGGAGATCCTGGAGGAAAGCCGATCGCTGCTCGGCATCCTCGGCACGACGCAGGCGCGAGTACGCGTGACCTCGCACTTGAGCCTCGGCGAGGGCGCCGCGCACACCCTGGCCGAGATGCTCGCGCACATGGGCGTGGAAGCCAAGCCGAAGGTAATTGAGGAGGACGATTCCCAGGCCGTGATTGACATCGAAGGCACCGAGCTGGGGCTGCTCATCGGCAAGCACGGGCAGACCCTCGCCGCGCTGCAGCATCTGCTCGGCCTCATGGTCAATCGCGGCGAGGAGAATCGCAAGCGCATCATCCTCGACGCCGAGGGCTATCGCGCCCGCCGCGAGGAGTCCCTGCGCCATCTCGCGCTGGGGGCCGCTCGCAGGGCCCAGCAAACCGGGGAGGCGATTACCCTTGACCCGTTGCTGCCGCACGAGCGCCGCATCATCCACACCGTCCTCGCCGATGAACCCAGCGTCACCACGCGCAGCATCGGCGAGGAGCCGGTGCGTCGCATCGTGATCGAGCCGCGCGGGGCCGCGCGCCCAGGTCGCCGCGACGGCCGCGGACGGGGCTACCCGCCCGGCGCACCGCGGGGGCCGGAAGAGCCGGAGCCCGAACTGCCGGGGGAAGGCCCGGAGAGCGAAGGGGACGAGGAACTGAAAGAGGAGCCTGAGGGGCGGGACGGGCAGTAGGTGCCCCTTCCGATCATCAAGCATCCGCCGCCGCCCGCGCTTTGACCAGCCTCGATACCGCGCGGAACTCGTCGGTGCCGGCGCGCTCCAGCAGTTGGAAGAGCGCGGTTTCGATGGTGGTGATGATCACCCCCGCGGCGCGCAGGTGGTCCACCGCCGTCCGCTCATCAAGCTCTCTCCGGCAGGCGACGGCGTCGGCGACCACGTGCGTGCGGTAGCCGGCGCGCAGCAGGTCGAGCGCGGTCTGCAGGACGCAGATGTGGGTCTCGATGCCACAAACGATCGCGGTGCCGCGCCCCAGCGCCCCCGCGGCGTCGGTGAAGACGGGCTCGCCCCAGCAACTGAAGGCCATTTTCCCGATCACCGGCGCGTCGCCCAGGAGCTCCGCCACCTCGGGCAGCGTCCGCCCCAGCTTGCCGGGGTTCTGCTCGGTGGCGATGACCGGCAGGCCCAGCAGCGGCGCCGCCCGCAGCAGCAACTGCACCCCCTGCAGCACGCGCTTTTTGCGCTGCACCAGGTTCCACACCGAGGCCTGCATGTCCACTACCACCACAAACGCATCATCCCGGCGCAGGATATTGGCGTGTCGCATGCTGTCTTGGGGCTCCTGATAATGCTCCCCGCATGACCGCGGGTGCCACAGGAGCCTTCAACGCGGGGGGCGGTTTCCCTTTGCCGGCGAGGTGGGCGCTGGTCGCCGGCGGGGACGGCATATGGTTGAGCTCGACTGCTTCCGACCCTGCGCAACCGCACCCCTACGTCGCCCTGGGCTTGGGTGTTACCTTCTTTCTTTGGTGCGGCGGCGGGCGGTGCCCACCCCTCTCCCTGGAAGGGAGAGGTCGGCGAGCGCTGGCGAGCCGGGTGAGGGTGGACGGCGGGAGTGTTTACCCTCACCTTGATCCTCTCCCCTTCGACAGGCTCAGGGCAGGCTCTGGAAGGGAGAGGCGTGACTTGTGGGGCATGCCGAAACTCAGTGCTCACACCCCTGGGCTTGCCCGTCGGCCTGAATCTGCTATAATGGCGCCGGAGTCGGCAGCGGTGGAAGATACGCCTCGACAAGCCCTGCGCAGCGCCGCCCGCATCGTCGTCAAGCTCGGCACCAACGTCGTCGCCACGCCCGACGGCGCCATCAACCGCGCGGTGCTGGCGAGCCTGGCGCAGGAGATCGTCGAGCGCCGGCGCGCGGGCAAGCAAATCCTGCTCATCACTTCCGGCGCGGTGCGCAGCGGCCTCGCGCGCCTGGGGCTGCCGGGAGCCACCGAGGACTTCCCCACCCGCCAGGCGGCTGCCAGCGTCGGCCAGATCGAGCTCATCGCCTACTATCGCGAGGTCTTCGCCCGCTTTGACCAGCCGGTGGCGCAGGTACTGCTGACTCAGGCCGACATCGCCGACCCGCGCCGCTATCTCCATCTGCGCAACACCCTTTCGACCCTGCTGGCCAAGGGCGCCCTGCCCATCATCAACGAAAACGACCCCGTGTCCATCGAGGGCGTGGCCATCGGCGAGAACGACCGCCTGGCCGCCTTGGTGGCGGCCAAGATGGACGCCGATCTGCTGGTGCTGCTGTCGGACGTGGACGGGCTGTTCACCGGCGACCCGCGCAGCGACCGCAGCGCCGAGCTGATCGGCTCGGTCGCATCCATCACCCGCGACATCGAGCGCGTCGCGCAGGAATCCGTCGGTGGCGCGGGCCGAGGCGGGATGACTGCCAAGATTCATGCAGCGAAGGCGGCCATGAACGCGGGGGTGTACATGGTCATCGCGCGCGGCGCGTCGGAGCGGCCGCTGACGCGCATCCTGGAGGGGGAGGCGGTGGGCACGCTGTTCGTCCCGCGCCCGGGCAAGCTGCGCTCGCGCAAGCACCGCATCGGCTTCGTGCAGACCCCCAAGGGGCGCCTGGTGGTGGACGACGGTGCTCGGCGGGCGCTGCTCGAGCGTGGATCGAGCCTGCTGGCGGTCGGCATCGAGTTCGTTTCCGGCCAGTTCCGCCAGGGCGACGTGGTGAGCGTGGTGGATTCGAGCGAAGCCGAGATCGCGCGCGGGCTGGTCAACTACAGCGCCGACGATGTGCGCAAGATCCGCCGCTGCCGCACCAGCGAAATCGAGGCGCGGCTGGGGCGCTGCCCCTTCGACGAAGTCATCCATCGAGATAACCTCGTGCTGCTGGAATAGCCGTGCGGTGCCTGCGGGCGCTCGTTGCGTCCAGACCAGGACTCTTGCGCCACGCTCGATCACTCGAGGCCCGCAAAACGGTGCCGCTCGCGTCGCGCCGTCAGCGAGAAGCGGATCGGACTTGACCACGCCATGGCGCCCCCCCGCGTGGTCACGCGGACGTAGTAGTATGCGAAGGTGCTCCCGAGTCTGGGGGCGGATAACGCGCAGTCGCGCCAGGGCGTGGCGTCAACGTGCTCGAACTCGACCAGCCACTGGCTTGGGGAGGCGACGTGGATCACCTCACCGCTGCGCACGATCTCGACGGACAGGATGTCCTCGCGAGCCGCGCATCTGACTCTGAGGGTGCGGCGCGTGGGCGCGGCACTCCGTGAGCACGCGACCTCCGTGCCCATCGGTCTCCCGCACACCGACACCTCGAGCAGAATCCGCTCCCCGGTGGTGGCATAGCAGTTGCGGTTCCGCATGTTGCGAAAGATGCTCGCGCGCGACAGGCGCGACCCGATTACAGCGGTGATGCCCGGCGGCCGATCGATATGGCGCGGTTCGATGCCGCGAGCGAAGGTCAACGCAGTGTGCGCGTCGGTGCCGGCGATGAAGCCGAGATGATACCCTTGGGCAAGCAGGTCCTGCGCAAAGCACGGCCCTTCGGCGACTTCTTTGAGCGGATATGGGTTTCCGCGATACTCGCTGGTGCCCCACTTCGAGTGGATTTCAACCAGCGGCATGGCCTCGGGCCCGGGGTAGATCTCCTCGCGCAGCGCGCCGTGCTTGCCCGCCCGGGAAGTGTGGTGTGGCACGACAAAGAACCGCTTGCCTTTCAGCCCCTTGCACAGGGTCAAGACATCCCCATCGTCATACGCATCGACGAAGTGCGGCAATGAGTCATAGAAATACACGTTGTTGTCGCCGCCGCTACCGCTCTTCAGCGAAGCCTCATAACCCGGCAGCATCGTGAACCGACCGGGCTCGTCGTACCGCGCGTCGGTCGCGCGGAGCGTCTTCCACTTGCCCCTTGAGCCGCGGCCGTTCGATACATGGTCGGTTAGCGAAGCGAAGTCCAGGAAGTACACATCGCGGGCCGCGACGCAGCCGACGTCGGGTGTCCGGCAGGAGTCGGCATGGCAGTCGGATAGGGTTGTGTGGAGGTGCGGGTCGCCCCACCAGACTCGCCGCCGGGGGCGGGGGAGGCAGTGAACCGGGTTGCTGTAGTGTGACCGCCCGTCGTACATGGCCCGCACGCGAAACACCCCCGGCTTGGTGATTCGTGCGCCACAGATGCGGCACGCAGCGACGCGGCCCGGAGCGAACTCCACATGGCGGGCGCGCTCCAGCGTCTCGCCGGCCAGCACCGTTAGCCGATTGGTGCCCGTGGTCGAGGGACGCCCGGTTCTATCAAGCACAGATACGCCGATGTCGAACTGTTCGCCGACGCCGACAATCGTCGGCACGGTGAGCATGACCTCATGCGGCGCGCTGCCGGCCGCCTCGCTGCGGATGATCTGTTCGGCAGACGAGTCCATCGCGCTCAACGCGCGTTCTGAACGCCGAGTGCCCATGCCTCGAATCCACCTCCGTTCCGCCTCCCGCAAGTGCGGCGGACGTCCGGTTCAGTCCCACATCGCGGCACACCATACGGCATGTGCCAGGAATCAACCGCGCGGCTGCTCAGCGCCGGTGTCCTGATCGGAAGCGAGGAACGCGAACAGGTCTGCGTCTGAGAACGCAAACTCCAGGCGCACCAGCTTGCCTTTGAGCGCGCTCATGCGAGCGGCCTTCCATTCAACAGCGTGCCGCACGCAAGTCCAGGTCGCCGACCACAGCCGCCTCACTGCACGAGCAGGCTGACCTTGACTTGACAGCTTATGCGCAGCTTGCCGGGGACCTCGGGCACGCCCGGCGGGGCTTCGGCGGGGGCGACTACGGGCGGGGCGGCAACAGACGCTTCCCTTGCCGAATAGGCATATGGGTAATTCCACCCGCCCTGGTACTCCTCGGAGATGCTCTGGACGCCGACGATCCTGGCGCCTGCGGCGCTCGCCATGGCCTTCGCCTTTAGCATCGCCCGTTCAGTTGCCAGACGCAGCGACGCCGCCCGCAAGGCGTTCTCATCCTGCACCTCCCAGGTGAGACCCGAAAGACTGGTGGCACCGGCCTCCACAGCCGCGTCCACAACATCGGGGAGCTTGTCGAAGTCGCCACCTTTCAGGGTAACCCGCAGCCAGTGGTAGGCCTTGTACCCTACCCGCAGGCTGCGTCGTTTTGCCGCGTCGTACTCGGTGGCCTCACCGAGGTACAGCTCGGAGGTCTCGAGCGCGTCGGCTGTCACCCCCAACCTGGCTAGCCTTGCCTTGATCGCCTGGACGGTCTGGGCGACGCTGCTCGCTGCTTCCTTGGGCGTCGGACGCACAGCCTTGACGCCGAGCGAGATTCTGGCGGCATCCGGCTCGGCTTCCTCGTAGGCATCAGCGGTCACCGTGAGCACCCGTGGCCCCGGCGCAGGCTTGCGCCGCCAGGCTGCGGCATCAATAAGCGTGGCGAGAACCGCCAGCGCCAGCACCACCACCACGATCTGGCCGAACACGGACTCTCGGTGCATTCTCGATACCTCCCTGCTTCACGGCTCCCTCGCCGCTCGCCGCCGAGCCGGGCGTCCGTCGCGGTCTTCGGCACGTGCTGCGGCATTCCTGCCGCATGTAGGGCTTCTCCGGCAGGAAAAGTCCGCCGGACGGGCAATCTCAACCACAAGCTAGTCCGTACGGGAGGCGATACCATGGATGCAATCGAGGCGATCAAGAAACGCACGAGCGTGCGCGCTTACAAGCCCGACCCGGTGCCGCGCGAGCTGCTCGAGGAGCTGGTGGATTGCGGCCGGCGCGCGCCATCGGCGATGGCGGTCAACCCCTGGCAGTTCGTGGTGGTGACCGAGAAGGCGATGCTCGGCAGGCTCGCGGCGACCACCGACTACGGCAAGTTCATCGCCGATGCGCCGGCGTGCATTGCTGTCCTCTGCGAGGACGTCAAGTACTTCCTGGAGGACGGCTGCGCGGCGGTCGAGAACATCCTGCTGGCCGCCGCCGCGCGCGGCCTCGGGGCGTGCTGGGTAGCCGGGGACAAGAAACCCTACGCCAACACCATCCGCGACCTGCTAGGCGCGCCGGCGACCCATCGCTTAGTCGCCCTGCTGGCGGTCGGGTATCCGGCCTCCGAAGCGCAGCCGAAGGAGAAGCCCGCGCTCGACCAGGTGCTGCACTGGGAGCGGTACTGAGACGGGCGGGGACCGTCCCTACGTGGACTGTACCCGCCCGCAAGGGGACAGTCCCCATTCGGGGACAGTCCCTTCGCCCCGCCGTGCGGCAATCGCGCGCCGTGGAACTTTTCGCCGACGCCGCTGGTCAAACCCAACGACAACGGGGTGCCGTCTGTCTCTCCGAATCAAGCAAGCAGGAATGGGAGGACGAGCATGACTAAGCGTATCCTGGCGATGTTGCGGCGACCGCAGGTGGGACCCGCTTTGGTCGCACTGGCGATGATTTCGACGGCGGTCGCGGTGGGCCCGCGCGAAATGCGCGCCGACACCGGCATCAGCCCGCTTGAGACTCGAATCCTGGGGCAATCGCAGTGGCTGGCCGGCAGCACCGCTTCGCTGCGCGTGATCGTCAGCGATCATGACACCGGCAAGCCCCTGCGCGCGTGGGTGCGCGTCGCCGCGCGGCCCCAGCCCAAGGGTGACGAGCAACCCGCGGCGCTGACCATCCTGCACGAACGGCGCACCGACCGCTCTGGCACGCTGGACGCCGGGTTTCGCGTCCCGGCTTTCGAGCCGGGCCAGTACGAGCTGGTGGTCGAGGTCGGCGCCGGCACCGCGGGAACCGATCTCGTCAAGCAGCCGCTGCGCATCACCAAGCGCGCCGAGGTGCTGCTCACCACCGACAAGCCCATCTACCAGCCCGGCCAGGTTATCCACCTGCGGGCGCTGGCGCTGATGAAGCCGCAGCGCCTGCCGGTCGCCGGCGAGAAGGTCATCTTCGAGATCGAGGACGCCAAGGGCAACAAGGTCTTCAAGCAAGGCGTTGAGCTGTCACGCTTCGGCGTCGCCGGCGCCGACTTCCAGCTCGCCAGCGAGCTCAACCTCGGTCGCTGGCGGGCGCGCGCGGTGCTGCCCTTCGGCAGCGCCGAGAAGACCATCGCCGTCGAGCGCTACGTCCTGCCCAAGTTCAAGATCGTCATCACCCCCGACAAGTCGTTCTACCTGCCGGGCGAGATCGCGACGGGCAAGCTTCAAGCCGACTACATCTTCGGCAAGCCGGTAGCCGGCGGCGAGGTGCTAATCACCGCCTCGACCTTCGACATCGGCTGGACCGAGATCGGCGAAATCCACGGGCGCACCGATGACAACGGGACTTACCGCTATTCCATCGAGCTGCCAAAGACGTTCGTCGGCCAGCCCCTGGAGCAGGGCAAGGCCCTGGCCAAGCTCGACGTGGAGGTCACCGACCGCGCCGACCATAGCGAGCACGCGGCCAAGACCATGCCCGTCGCCCAGGACCCCATCAGTATCGTCGCCATCCCCGAGAGCAAGACCCTGCGCCCCGGCCTGCCCAACACGGTTTACCTCATCACCGCTTACCCCGACGGCACGCCGGCGCGTTGTCGCCTGAGCGTGACGGTTACGGGGGCGGCGCGGTCGGCAACGACCGATGATCTGGGCATTGCGGACCTGAGTTTCACTCCGACCGGCGGCGTCTCTCTGACGGTTGTCGCCGACGACGGCAAGGGCAACAAGGCAGAGCGCACGATCCCGCTTGGCGTCCAACCCGGCGCGGACGCCATCATCCTGCGCGCCGACGCCGCCATCGCCCGCGCCGGCGACAAGCTCGACGTGACGGTGCTGTGCACGCGCCAGACCGGCACCGTCTATCTCGACGCAGTGCGCGACGGGCAGACCATTCTGACGAAATCCCTCGACCTCAGCGGCGGCAAGGCGACGATGTCGCTGCCCATCACCCCCGATATGATAGGCACGGTTGAGCTACATGCCTACAAGATTCTACCTGACGAGAACATCATCCGCGACACGCGGCTGATCTATGTCAAACCGGCGGACGATCTGAGAATCGGCATCACGACCGACAAACAGACCTATCGCCCGCGCGGCAAGGCCCGCGTGGAGTTCACCGTCACCGACCAGCAGAATCATCCGGTGCTGGCCGCGCTCGGCGTGGTGGTGGTGGACGAGGCGGTCTATGCGCTGCAAGAGATGCAGCCGGGCCTGGCGGAGATCTACTTCACCCTGGAGCGCGAGCTGATGGAGCCGCGGTACGAGATCCACGGGCTGCGGCCGGCGAGCGTGGTGCGCGGGGAACTGCCGATCCCCGAAGCCGACCGCGCGGGCCTGCAGCAGAAGGCGGCGCGGGTGCTGTTCGCGGCAGTGGAGCGTCCGGAGCGGTTCAGCCTTAGCGTCAACACCTACACCGAGCGGGTGGCGAAGATGCGCGAGCAGTGGATGCAGGCCATGTCGCGCGACGCAGAGCGTATCAACCGCGCGCTGGAACAGTATCGCCAACGCCACGGTCGCTATCTCGATCCCAACGCCGACATCGCCGTGCTGGTGCAAGAGGGCCTGCTGCGGCGCTCCGACCTGCGCGACCAGTGGGGCAACCCCTACCGCGTGCGCTTCCGCGCTGCCAACGCGTGGCTGGAGAGCGCAGGGCCGGACGGACGGTGGGATACCGTGGATGACCTGCGCGCCGCCGAGATGCTCGGTCGCTTCCGCGGCGGAGCAGTGGAATCTGAGCAGATGCCCGCAATGCCGCAAGAAGGGCTCTTCTTCGGCCGGCATGAAGCGGCCGCGGCGCCCGCGGCGATGGCAAAGGACGCCCGCCGCGAAGTCGGCGACGCCGCCGCCCCCGAGCCGGTGATGGTGCGCCAGTTCTTCCCCGAGACCATGTTCTTCGATCCGCAGATCATCACCGACGAACGCGGCCGCGCCACCCTTGACCTCGACATGGCCGACTCCATCACCACCTGGCGCATGAGCACCATGGCCTCCTCCATGCGCGGGCAACTCGGCAGCCGCGACCTGCCCCTGCGCGTGTTCCAGGATTTCTTCATTGACATTGACCTGCCGGTCGCCCTGACGCAGAACGATGAAGTCTCGATCCCGGTGGCGATCTACAACTACTTGAAGCGCCCGCAGGAGATCAAGCTGGAGCTGGAGCGCGGCGCCTGGTTCGAGTTGCTGGGTGACGCCGCCAAGACGGTGACCATCAAGGCCGAGGATGTCGGCGTGACTTATTTCCGCCTGCGCGTAAAGCAGATCGGCAACCACCGCCTCACCGTCACCGCGCGCGGGAGCGAGATGTCGGACGCCATGCAGCGCCAGATCGAGGTCGTCCCCGACGGCAAGGAGGTGCGCGAGGTGGTCAACGACCGCATTGACGCCGACGTCCGCCGCACCGTCGTCATCCCCGCCGAGGCGCTGCCCGACGCCAGCAACCTCCTGGTCAAGATCTACCCCGGCGTGTTCAGCCAGGCGGTGGAGGGGCTGGACGCGATGCTGCGCATGCCGTTCGGCTGCTTCGAGCAGACGTCTTCGGTGACCTACCCCAACGTGCTGGTGCTCGACTACCTGAAGACGACCGGCAAGGTCAGCCCCGAGCTGCAGATGAAAGCCGAGGGGTTCATCGGCGTCGGCTACCAGCGGCTGGTGTCGTACGAGGTGGCGGGCGGCGGCTTCTCGTGGTTCGGCAACGCGCCCGCGCACCAGGTGCTCACCGCCTACGGGCTGCTGGAGTTCTCCGACATGGCGCGGGTGCATGAGGTTGACGCCAACGTCATCCGCCGCACCCAGGAATGGCTGGCCGGCCGCCAGCAGGCCGACGGCACGTGGCCGCTGGACAAAGGCGGCATCGCCGAGGGCATCATCAACCGCCAGACCGATGTCTTCCGCACCACCGCCTACATCACGTGGGCGCTCGCCGAATCGGGCTACCAGGGGCCGGCGCTCAGCAAGGGCCTCGATTATGTCCGCGCGCACTACGCCAAGGAGAAGGACCCCTACGCGCTGGCGGTGGTCGCCAACGCGTTCCTGACCATTGACCCCAACGATCCCGACGGCAAGACCGCGATTGACATGCTCGCCGAGTTAGCGGTGGAGCAGGACAAGGTCGCCTACTGGAAGGGCGCCGGGCGCACGTTTACCGGCGCCACCGACCAAGGCGCCGACCTCGAGACGACGGCGCTTGCCGCCTACGCCGTGGTGAAATCCGGGCGTCACGTCGGCCTTACCAACAAGGCGATGAACTATCTCGTCCAGGCCAAGGATTCCTTCGGCACCTGGCAGACGACCCAGGCCACGGTGTGGGCGCTCAAGGCGATGCTGGCGGCGATGGGCAAGGCCACGCAGGAGATTGACGCCAAGCTGACGGTGTCTATCAACGGCAAGCAGGCGGCCAAGTTCGCCATTACCCCCGAGGACTACGATGTCATGCGCCAGGTGGATCTGAAGGGCCTGGCGCAGGCCGGTAAGAACGAGGTGACGATCACCTTCTCCGGCAAGGGCAGCGCGCTCTACCAGATCGTGAGCATCTACTACCTGCCGTGGCAGCGCGTGCAGCAGCCGCCGAAGGAAGTCCTCGGCATCCAGGTCAGCTACGACAAGACCCGCCTCGCCCAGAACGACACCGCCACCTGCTCGGTGAAGGTGACCAACAATACCGGCAAGGTCGCCGAGATGGTCATCATTGACCTCGGCGTTCCCCCCGGATTCGAGGTCATGCCCGAGGACTTGCAGCGCATGGTGGATAAGGGCGTGTTCCAGAAGTTCACTCTCGCCGCGCGGCAGATCATCATCTACATCGAGGAGATCAAGCCGGGCGCGCCGCTGGAGTTCTCATACACCCTGCGGGCGAAGTTCCCGATCAAGGCCAAGACGCCGCAATCGCGAGTGTACAAGTACTACAACCCCGAGGTCGTCGGCATCGCCCGACCGGTGGAGATGGCGATCGAGGGCTGAGAGGAGGTCATTCCGAGCTAGACGAGGAATCCCTTACCTCCAGGTGCAACCACGGCAGGGGGCCCCTCGCTGCGCTCGGGGTGACATCACTCATTGGGTGAACGCGGATGAGCGGGGCAGGGACACAGCACGAGCTAGCGACCGGCACGCCTGCCTGTGGGCTCGGCCGGAAGTGACAAACTGAACGCAGGAAACGCTCGTAGTAGCCGGCGGGGACTTCTCTTCGGACGTGGGTTCGATTCCCACCGCCTCCACCACTTCTGTTTATCGAAACATTCTCTCTCGCAGAAAACCCGCCTCACGGAGAGGCGGGCTTTGGCGTGTAGTAGCCTCATTCTCGGCGGTCTGCGCTTCGCAGACCTTCGGACGGCTCACCCCTTTTTCGCCCTCTTTGGACGTCCAAAACGGCCCTCCGGGCCTTTCTTTCTCCCTGTGGTGAGCGGAGCCGAATCCATGAATCCTTCGGACTTGCGCCAATCCGTCCGTTGGTAGAGAATCCAGTATTTATGCGGGTTTTTCGACCCTAGATTTTGCTAGGGTTCGATTCGGACACGCTGACCACTCGGCGTTTCGAACTCCCGTCCGATGGGTTAAGCTTATCGCTGGGCCCTCAAGTGCTGCTCTCGCTCCGCCACCTCCGACGTGAATTCGCGTACTCGGGCCTTCCAGTACGCCTCCAGCGAGAAACCCTCTGGCCAGGCAAAGGTCTCTTCAAGCAGTCTGGCGCTGGCAATGCGGTAGATGCTAAAGGCGCGTATCTCCTTTCGGACTTCGCAATAGGCAACCAGATACCAGTGTGTTGTCTTCACGACGAGGCCGTAAGGGCGCACGATGCGGCTGCTCTTCTTGCCCGCGGCGTTTTCGTATTCCAGCGCCACCTTGCGCGAGTGCCAAACCCCTTGCCTCAAGGTGTGTAGATGGTCTAAGACAGGCGCTCCCTCCCACCAAGGGGTGGGATCGAAGTAGAACCTCTTCTGGGCAATGCGGACATCCCGACGGTAGCGGGCGGGCAGTCGCGATTCCAGGCGTCCTAGTGTCAGCAGTCGCGCTAGAGTGTACCGGCCATAG
>Ga0307379_10003474_pt1 | contig 22916 bp, 22 predicted proteins | sample UN2MG_FD_202237 | JGI IMG/M metagenome (GOLD analysis project Ga0307379, IMG submission 202237) | Soil microbial communities from Risofladan, Vaasa, Finland - UN-2 | ecosystem: Environmental > Terrestrial > Soil > Coastal area > Acid sulfate soil | place: Finland: Risofladan, Vaasa | collected... | reverse complement strand
ACGGCTGACATAAAGAAAGTACTCACCAGGTTCTATATTAAACTTTTTTAAAGTTTTAACAGCTGGAGCCTTGGCAACATAAGCTCCATAAGGAATAAAAATAGAACTTTTATGATATCTTTTTTTATAGTACTCCTGAATAACTTTTGCATCTGTTACTATTTTATTTGGAAACAGGGCTGAAAAAAGTTCTCCAAATAAATACCAGATCTTACCAAGAAAATTCCATTTTTTTCTTTTTCTTTCCAATCCATCTACATTAACTATTACTTTTTTACCAAAAATTCTTGGAATAAGAGAAAAGATACTATTTGCAGAATTACATATCAAGATAACATCGTATTTTTTAAAAGCTATATTCATAACTGATAAAAAAGTGTGGGAAATCGTATCAAAATATTTACTCTTAACCGAGGGCAATATCTTTATACGAACATTTTTATAATATCTATTATTATATTTCTCATCTACATAGCCACTTCTTCCGAATACAGTAACGATATGTCCATTTTTTGCCAATCTTATTGATAGCTCTTCTGCAAAAGTTTCAAATCCACCATAATTAGCAGGTATCCCTCTCGTACCTAAAATTGCTATTCGCATTTCACTTATCCTTTAATACTTTTTCATAAGCTTGCAATGTTTTTTTTGCTGTGACTTCCCATGTGTAATTGTTCAGAATGTGCTTTTTTAACTTTGGATTTAAAGGATTTTCATATGCTTTTACAATTGCCTTTCTAATTGATTCTACAGAACCTGGGTCACAGTAATAAGCATAATCTTTAAAATGTTCTCTAACATCTCCCCTATCCCCAATTACTAAATTACAATCCATTGCTCCAGCTTCAAGAGATGAAAGACCTGTAGTTTCAAACCAACTGGCTAGAACATGAACTCTAGCAACTTTATACAACTGTGGTAAAAAACAATGTTCAATTTCACCTAAAACATAAACATTTTTAGTTGCTTCTCTTTTTATTTGATACAAATATCTTTTATGATTAGGAGCAACCTTTCCTACTAATACTAATTTAAACGGCAATTCTTTTACAGCTTTGACAACATTCAATTGATTTTTTATACCTTCTATCCTGGCTACACACAAAATACAATTCCTAAATTTATTTAACTCCTTATCAATGACTAATGCATCGTCACTAAACAACTTTGAATCAACCGCATTAGGAACAACAAAGTATCGTTTACCTGTTAAATTAAAATCTATAATAATCCTATTCATTTCTGAACTTGAATTTGGTAAAAGAGCATCAACCAATTTTAAAACTTCTTTCTGGAGCTTCGCATAACCTTGAACAAGCAGAGTTGCTGTTCCCTTATGAAGCTCTTTGTTTTTTATAACTCTACCAAAAACTTTTAGATATTCGAACTTCCTAGATTCAAAAATATTAGCTAATATTTTAACTAAGCCGGTTCTACAATTTCTATCATATTCACTATAATTTACATAAATGGGTGAAAGGACTACTTTTTTCCCTTGTCTTTTAGCATTCTTTGCCTGCAAATATATTTCTTGCGGGCGAGTTAGATTAAACAGATGTATCAAGTTATAATCTCTAACATCTGGTTCCAGCTCTGTCGAAATATCGACCCTATGTCCCAATTTCTCCAAATACTCCTTAGTTTTTATAACCTGAATAGTATCACCACCAGGAACATTGAACAAACTCACTCGACTTTGCATTAATATTTTCATAAATCTTCTATTATCATTCCTTGCTTTTATCTACTAAACCTATCCTCAATGCAGAAATATTAAAACCTAAAAAAACCCAAGTAAAAGGGATCCAAAACCCTTGAGTAAAAATATAAGAAATAAAAAGACCAATAATCCCACCTAATAAGCTAAAGCTAACTACCTGATAAAAACCATTAATTTTAGGTATTGTCAATAAATTATACTTAAAAAAACTGAATGAGAGAATAATAAAAAAAATTGCTCCCAAAATACCTGTATCTGCTAAAACAGTCGTTACTATAGATAGATCAAATCTAAGCATACCATAATCTTTTTCTCCACCCAGAACACTAAAACAACCAGGCCCATTCCCAATTATAGGGCTATTTAAAAATAACTTTAAAGCATGTTTAAATTGTATAAAACGAATATTATTTACGCTTATTCCTGCATCACCTTCAAATGTAAATCGTGTGTTTAAAATATTTAATAAATTTGGTGTCAAAAAAATAAAAAGTAGAAAAAAAACAATAAAGTAGAAAAAAAATTTAGTAAAATTTTTAACATTTAACTTCGATAACTTTACCTTTGGCCTAAAAATTAATAAGAATATCATGCCGACTAAAAATCCAACCCAACTTATCCGTACAAAGCTTAAAAACATTCCTAAGATAGAAATTATCATTCCGAATAAATAAAGTTTTTTCCTTTCCCTTAATTGAGAAAAATATAAGCTTATAAACAGAAGAGAAAAAAACATAGCCACTGCTCCATACCAATCTGGTTCAATAAAAGTCCCATAGGGTCTACCCCAGGGAGAATTAATGAACTCTGCATGCATTAAACCCAGGTACCCTATATATAAATTAGTATTAAAATAATGATTAAAAATACCCGCAACAACTTGGTATAGACCATATATTATTTCTAGCAGTCCTACATAAAGTAAAAGATTAAAAGCATTAACAAATAATTCCTTATTATCGATGTAATTAACAATAATATAATAGAGCAATGCTAAGCTAAGCAATAGAATTGAAATCTTAAGACTTCTATAAATTGATGGTGAGTTAATTATTGCAATAAAATTTATCAATAAATACCCAAATAGTGGTACATCAATTGGAGTTTTTAAAAATCTGAACTTACCGATAGAAAACCGAATAAAAATACAAAATAAAACAATAATTTCAATAATTTGTACAATTCTTATTCTTGCGCCTAACAAATAAAATGAGAATATTGAAGCCTCTAGAAAAAGAGTAATTATAATCAAATAAATGGCAATATTTTTTTTAAGTAAAAACACCAGCACAGCGATAAAAAATAAGAAAGAACTAATAATTGTTATTAATATTAATGATAAATTATGCATTTTTAAAATTACAAAATCACTTTTTAATATTTTGCTTCTAATAAGTATGTCTTCAATTTTAATAAGAATATCAATAATTTCCCCTATTAAATTATCTTCTGATAAGAAATTATGTCCAATCTCAAAAAGTAAATATTGTAAAATCTTTCCGCCATATTCTTTAACTTCTATAATTAAATTTTTAAAAATTACTCTTTTAGTTACCTTTTATATTTTAATCTATACAATATTTTTTTTAATATTATCCCTGTAAGCCTACCCAAACCAACTTTTGTTGCAATCCATAATATGATTATAAAAACCACCTTCATAGTTTTTTTAATGCTAAAATCCTCCATAAGGGCTCTAAAAGTATCAAATCTAAGTGATTTATCTAAAAGTTTTTTTGCCCTATCTGATTTATCTAGTACAAGTAAATTTATTGCCCTAATTAAACAGTCGTAACTTTTTTGAAACTCATATTGTCTTAATAATCTTCCACTTATTCGTCCATCTAAAAAATTAGATTCTATTAAATAATAATCCATTACTATAAAGAAATCTGCCTTTTGCATCCGTTCATAATTATAAGTTGTTGTCCCCTGTGACCATGAGAGCCTCCTATTTATTAATTTTTCATTGATAATCCCAATTGGATACTTCTTTGATATCCTTAACCACATTTCCAAATCAGCAGAAGTATTAAACTTTTTCTCATTAAATAAACCTATCTCTTTAAATATTTTTCTTCTAGCCATAAAAGTTGGACAAATAAGAAATGAATTTCCATACTTCAGTAAAGCACAAAAAATTTCTTGAAAATCAAAGATATTCATATTTGAAAGCATGGACGGTAAATCATTTTTACCAATAATCCTGCCACTATCACCTATAATTTTACCTAATGTAAATACAGCACCTGCACAAGGATTGTCTTCTAAAAAATTAACCTCTTTTTCAACTATACCCTCGTCATATATATCATCAGAATGATATATTGCAATAAATTCACCTTTTACCAAACTAATGCACTTATTATAATTATTGTAACATCCAATGTTTGTTAAGTTTTTATAAAAATATATTTCACTGTGGGAATTATAGCTTTTCACTATTGACTCAGTATTATCTTCCGAAGCATTATCTGAAACAATTATTTCTAAATTGTCATAAGTCTGATGTATAATTGATTCTAAGGATTCTTTTAGATAGAGAGCACTGTTATATGTAGGAATGCATACGCTAACTAATGGTTTATTTCGATATAATACCATAATTCAAAAATCCTTTTATAGATTTTTTTAGATCCAAAAATTTGTTGGATACTAAAATAAATACTAAGAATAGACCAACTTTTAAACCTAACCTTATAAAAATATTAATTTTTAAATAAGATAAAAAAATGATAAAAATAAAAAATAATACAGAAATAGAAACTGATTTAAAAATAAATTTATAGTCATAATTTATAAAAACTAATTTTTGGGTATATATAAAAATCATTATAAACTGTAAAGCAAAACTCACTAATGTTGCTACTGCTGCACCATACATTCCATATTTAGGAATTAAGACAAAATTCAATCCTATATTCAAAGAAACTGAAATAAAAGTAAATAAAAACATTTTATTAGTTTTTTCTTTCATGACTACAGTAGCACCAAGTAAATTAGTCATTCCCCATAAGATTATTCCTAGCAATACAATCGAAATAACATCATAACCTCCTATATATTCTATTCCAATAAAAAACTGAAAAACTTCTCTTAAAATAGTAAAGTATGCAATCATTATACTAAACATTATTAGCCAGTAATATTTAAAAACTCTACTCATAGTTCTTTTATATTCATATTTTAATTTAGAATACTGTTTGAAAAGTACTGGTGATAATGCTTGCCCAAAAGGATTAATGATAAAAATATTAATAATTTCTGCAAATCTATATCCAACCGTATAAATACCGACAATTGCTAAACCAATATATAAATTCAGTATATATCTGTCAGCCCATGTTAATAGCATTAACATTAGGGTATTTGGTACCAAAGGTAATCCTAATTTTAATAAACTTCTTAGATTAGTTAATGAAATAATGCTTTTAAATCGTGGTTTATAATTAGAAATAAAATAAATAACTCCAATAAACGCTATAACAAAATAAGAAACTAAATAGGCATTTAAATATGAAATATAACCAAACTTCAATACTACTAGATAAACTAGACTCGATGTTATAAGTACTACATTAAAAATCAATTTTACAATAAAATAATTCTTAGGTTTTCGGTCTACTATTAGTATACTGGTATAAAAGTTCCCAAAAATCATGAATATAATTAATAAAAAAACTATAGCTAAATCAGACTTTGGTATTTGTAACTTTAAAATATTCTGGAACAATGAAGGGAATATCAAAAAAATTAAAAAAAACAATCCAAATATCATTAAGTTGTAAATAAAGATAGAATAAATATTTTTAGTGTTTTCCTCTTTGGAAACCTTGTAAAATTTTATACAAAATGCTGTATTCAACCCGCCGTCTATTACCACAGAAGCAACAACCACAAATATCCATATAAGAGATACTATGCCAAAATCCGCTGGTGGCAAATACTTTGTATATAAGACAAGTACGCCAAAACTGGTAACGGCGGTTATTGCTTGAGATAAAGAAAAAAAACTGAAGGCTTTCGCTAAATAATTTTGAGATAGAATATTGAAGATTTTGGTATTTTTAATATTCATTTATTTTATCGCTATCCCTCTCACTGTTAAAATATTATCGTCCTTTACCGCCAAAAAGTTATAATTATTTGTATTACTAAATAAATTTACCTTCTTTACAGAACCAAACTCTTTTTCGTCTATCTAGTATAAACGATAACCCAAATCTCCAAGATAATTAATCAACAATTCCTCCGGCGAATATCCAAAACATTTAGTATGAAACTCATATAGTTCTAGCATAATCACGGGAGAATATTTTTAAGTACATTTTCAGCACCTTTCAAAACTAAATACTCTGCACCCTCAACATCTATCTTTATAAAACCTATTTTCTCTATTCTATTTTCAATAACGTAATCATCTAATACCTTAATTGGCACACTAACTTTATGCATTTTGCTGATATTATTATAAGAATGTTCTCTAAGAGAAGCAAAAGCTGTACCTAATTTTTGAGGAATAAATAAAGTTTCATTACCCTCTTTTTCTCCCAAAGCAACCTGATTTAATGTACATCTTTCCATAAATCCGTTTAATATCAAATTGTTTTTTAATTCTTCTAATGCATTTGTCGGTTCAAATATATGAACTCTTCCCACTTGGCCTACTAATTGTCCAAGAATGCAGGAATACCAACCAAAATTGGCTCCAATGTCAAACACAATATCCCCTTCCTTGACTAATTTTGTAACAATAACTGTACACTCTGGTTCAAAACTTCCCCGTAATGGCATGTCAAGCAGACTATATGGGTCTCTTGGAATCCACGAAAATTTAATATTTTTAAAAATGACTTGAGTCTTTCCATCACCAGAAACAACCACCTTATATTCTTATCGCCAATCATTGAAACTATCTTTCTAATTAACTTATCAAACTGTATGGCTTTAAAATCATGCTGCCAGTACACCCCCCCCCCCAAGTTTGATGGGCTTAAATTCTCTATACATATTAGTAATAAGTCCGCCTATAAAGGGTGTGGATTTTACAAGATCCTTTATCCTATGTAGTCCTTTTATCATACTTAATCTCCTTCAAAATATCATTACAGAGAGTATCTGCAAAACACTCCGCACTAAATTAGTACATCCTATCACTTCTAATAAAATTCTTTATTGCGTCCAGATAATCCCAATATTCTTTATCCGACATATTCTTAAGATAATTATAAAGTTCATTATAGCTTTTAATTTCTTCCATCATCTATGCGAAATCCACATATAACATACTTATTTCTGCTTAGTGAAAAAAGCATCCATCTGAGCCACATATTCCCTATCATCTTTAATATACCTTGCTACATCATAAATATTTATCAAAACAAATCCTAAATCATAAAGCAACTTGCATATTTCAACCCAACATGCAGACTCTCGGTTTCTGCGGAGAAAAGATAATTCTATAAATACATTATCAACTTTATTTTTAAAGGTTTCCCATCCCCCTTCAATTACCTCCTTTTCTACTCCTTCAACATCTATTTTTATAATATCAATTTTATCAATATTCCTATTTGACATAAAAGAATCTATAGTACATACTTCTATGTTTTCGGTGCCTATTTCTTTGATGTGCGGATGAACATTTTTATGGTTCAGACTTTGATCAAGGATAGAGTTGGCACCATGAAATGAGGTAATATGAATATCGAATTTTTTAGAAACATTAAAAAATCCAAAATTGTAGGTAATAATCCTCTTACCATAACTCTTAGTATTCTCACAAAGTATTTGATATGTCACACGAACTGGTTCAAAAGAATAAATATGTGCATTAGGGAAACTTCGTGCCGCTGCTAAAGTAACACTTCCAATATTCGCGCCTACATCGAAAATCACTCTGATATCATCTCGATTTATATTGCAATTGTAAAAAGGATAATCCATCCCAGCTCTTTTACGTTTAATCTTTTCAATAATCTTTGCAAATATCGGCGGTATAAATATCCCAAGGTTTAGTAAAATAAACTTAAACTGAGCGTACACTAAAGTAACAATCTTTCCGATAGAGAGTATAGGTTTAATTAAAGCTTTTATTTTATGTTGTTTTTTCATCCTTAAAGCTCTCCTAAAATTGCTTGAGTTAAAGTATCTGCAAAACACTCTGCACTGAACGGGTAGATTTTATCGCTTTTAATAAAATTTTTTATAGCATCCAGATAATCTATATATTCTCTATCTGGCATATTTTTAAGATAATTATAAAGCCTATCGTAAGTTTTAAAATTTCTCTTATCTATAAATGTATTTGCAGGAATATGCATGGTTATATTTGGTGCACCCCAATAAATTGGGACACAGCCAGCAAAGAAACAATCAAAAATCTTTTCAGTGATATAACCTGGAATATTTCTTGCATTCTCATAGCAAATGGCAAATTTGTATTTTTCATAAATTTCTTTTTTTGATTTAACCGAGCCTTTATACGAAGGATATTTTGGTTTCAAGAGTTTTGTTAAAACTTCAAATCTATTTAGTCTTGATAAAGTGCCTTTAAAACAATATTTATCCCAACCTATACCGTATAAGTCGAAATCTTCTGGATGATTTCGCTCAAACCAACGAATTGCTTTTACTCTTTCTGTGTATAACTCCAGCGGATGAGACTTAAATTTATGGGCTATTATCATTGTGCAAAGTTTATTCTTTTTACTCAGGCCGAAATCTAAATCGGTTGGTATTTTACTAGAGAAGTTTATCTTGAAATATTTTATATTATCCACCAGATCATCGCTCCAAGTGAAAATTTTTTTAAAATACTTATGGTTCTCTATGTTCCAATTATCCGGTCTTATGACTTCAGACTCAAAAATTAGTAAATAATTATTCTTATCCGGAAAAATATCCTTCAATTTTGGCATTTCATTATAAACGATAAACTGGGTTTCTGAAGGTAAATTAATATCCTGCGTGCCGATATAAATATTTTTTTCTTCAAATCTTTTTTTAAGCAAAAAAAATCCATATAAACAGTTATCCCTATTAGAGACTTCATCTGACATATCGAACAGCCTGTTGTTTAAATAAAATGAACTGGTAAAAATGGTTGCTTTGATTATAATTTCACCTCAATTTTTTCAAAAATGTTTTTCAATCTATTTAAGAAAGTACCTTCTTTCATTGCCTTCTTATAACCATTAATCATTATTTTTCTTCTTTCTTCTTCATTATTTAGATAGTAGTTTATTTGAAGTATCAGATCGTCTATACCTGAGTATGCAGCCAATTCCCTGCCAATTTCAAAATGATCTCCCAAAGAAGGATTATAATTTGATAATGCGAATCCACCAGAAGATAATATCTCAAAATCCCTAGCATTAAGATGTACGACTCTTTTTTTACTTTTTATGAATTCACGTAAAGTTCTAATAGATGAAAAGATATAACGAATATCATAAGAAATACTATCTAAGATATTCAGATTTATCTTCGATGTTTTAAAAATCTCACACATTTCTTCTAAAGAAACTCTACCATTTTCCCAACCTGCTCCAAAACATTCGACTTTTATCCCTTTTCTTTTCAATTGGTTAATAATCCACCTTCTATTCCCATTAATACCCCCCACAAATGAAACATCATACTTATATTTTATTGTTTCAAAATCAACATTTTCGCTGTATTTACACGACGCCCATTGACTGAGAATTACATTTTTATAACCTATCTCTTTGTATTTACTCAAAGCAAACTTATCTGTTGTAATAGAATATGTAAAATGAGGGGCGTAATATTTTGTGAAATCTTCAAATCGCCACTGATCATCAGCAAACCAGTTGACAGTGGTGTATTTGCCTTTCAAATAATCTAATGTTTCAAAAGAAAACTCATCTCTCATTAAGACGAAAAACACAATATCTGGATTAACCTCATCAATAAATTTAATAACTTGTTTTTGTAGTTCATCTTTTTTAGTTAAATAGTCATCAAACCAAAAAGGATAAACTTCATCTGTTATTTGCTTTAAAGCAAGATAAATACCGTAATATTCTACTCCCTTACCCCAGGACTTTCTGCCGTAATGATACTGGAGAAATACTGGAACTATCTTCATTTTTCTTTTTTCAGGTATTTTTATTTTTTCCATACTCTACTTATTATTCAATCTTATTTTATTATTCTTATAATATTTAATTGTTTTTTAATATATTTTCAAATGTTGTTTTTGCTTCAGATTCAAACTCTTTCTTCGCCTTGCTCACGTCTGAAACTCTTCCTGGGCAAATATTATTTTTTAAAATTTTCGACAAATAATTTAATATATTTTAATACCTTAGATTTAGAATACAAATAGGGACTATTACTTCCCCAAAGATACCCATATTTGGTATGCATATCATAATAAGGGGCGGGACTTGTAAGATTATTTATGAAATCAATTCCAAAGACTTCTTTTGATAGTTCTTTTACAGATATTGGTTCAGTTGCAAAATTAATAACTTTAAGATTGTTTTCCAGTGATTTACTAATATCCCTCCAAATATGGTCAAGATAATAAAATTGCATTATACCGTCTTGATGAATAAATTCAAAAGAATTATAAAGAAAATCATATATGATATTTTTTTTAAGTCCTTTTCCAAAGATTCCGGGTAATCTAATAATTGTTGAGTTAAAACGGTTTTCTATAAATTCTTCAAGGATCCTGCGGTGTTTACCATATGGCAACAAACTGTCTTTTTGAATAGGAGAATCTTCATTAACTCCATCTACACACGAATAAACATCAATAGTTGAAATCAAAACAAACTTTTCAGCTTTGACATGTTCTAGATTATCCATCAATCTTTTAATGGAATAAAAGTCCTTTTCAGGTTCTTTGTTAGCTATCCATCTAATACCTGGAGCAGCAGCACATACAATTAAGTCAAACTCCTTCCCTTTTATATCTTCAATGTTTTCTGCATCATATAACTCTTCAAATGACTTCTGCTCTAATATATTTCCGCCAACAAAACCTGTATATCCAATTAAAGCATTATTTTTTTCCGCGATGTTTTTATTCTTCGTCATATTTTTTTATGGTTTCAATAATTTTTTCAACTTGCGAATCTGTCAGATCTGCATGAATTGGAATAAGAACCGTGTCTTTATCCGCACGTTCAGTAACTGGCAAATCCTGAAGTCCACCAAATATAGAGTATCTATCATTCCTTCTATTGTTTACTTTTAGAATAATAGAATGGTTCCTCATATATTCCGCAAATTCCAAACGATTTTCTACATGTACTGGAAATATTTGATAATTTGGTGTTCTGTCCGGATAATATTTTAATAATTTAATTTTTGAAAGGTTTGAAAGTTCTTTTCTATATTTTTCTCCAATCTCTTTTCTTCTCTGAAAAGGTATACCAAAATGGTCTATACCCACAATTCCAATTGTAGCGGTTATATCATTCATGTTATACTTAAACCCTAGGACATCTATATTGTCTGGAAGGGGATCTATTGAATACATGTCCTTTTCCTCTCTATCAACACCATACCATATATATTTCTTTAATTTTTTATAGTATTCTTCATTTGTTGTAGCAATTATACCGCCATCTCCACAAGTTATTATTTTAACAACCTGAAATGAAAAAGTGATTATATCTCCAGTTGAACCTATATACTTGCCTTTGTATTTTGAACCCATTGCATGAGCAGAATCTTCAATTATTGGCAAGTTATAATCACAACCAATTTTTCTGATCTCATCCATATCACAAGGGTTACCTCCATAGTGAACACATATTATGGCCTTGGTTTTATCAGTTATTTTTTCGACAATATTTTCAGGGTTTATATTAAGAGTATCGTATTGAATGTCTGCAAAAACAGGAGTAGCCCCTTGTTCAAGAATAGATGTATTTGTTGCGATAAATGTCATAGGTGTGCTAATGACCTCATCACCTGGTCCAATACCAAGTGCAGCAAGACTTGCTCTTAATGCTGCAGTACAATTATTAGTTGCTACGCAATAAGGAATATTAAATTTTTCGCTAAATTTTTGTCTGAGTAGTTTTTCTTGTTTTCCGGTATTTATCCATTTGGATTTGAGAATCTTTTGAACTTCAATACCAGTTTCTTCAGGAATGAAGGTTGACCAAACGCGTATGTCATCACTCATTTCATAATCTTTTTTACTCATGCTATCTTATCTCCTTTTATAAGACCGATTTATAATATTCAACTGTTTCCTCATCGGCTCGTTTTGATTTTCATCTATATTCCTCATCAACCGTTTTCGCATTAATATCTTTTATTTACCAGTTATTTTTTTGAACAAATAGGATGTTATTTTTCTTAGGGAAAGATACAATTTGTAGATAAACATTATTTTTTTAATTTTGTTTATGAAGGATAACTCATAAAAATAGATTTTCTCTAACCATCTCTTTCCGTCGCTTTTAATATATTTGAAGGCAAATGCCTCTTTGCCTTGATAGCTAGTTCCAAAGATTAAACCATCTCGGATTTTCAACTTATCTATTCTACTTATTGCCCGTTCAACTGACTTGGCACCGAAATCGTGAAAAATAACAGTTGCCCCATTAGCTAAATACTCCGAATAAAGGAAAAAATCTGCGTAGGCACCCCACTCCGAGTGATCTCCATCGATGAACAACAGGCCTATAGTCAAGTTTTTCGGCCAAAATCGGCTATATGTATGTGCGTAAGCCCTATGAGGAACGACAATACGTTCGAATCCTGCTTCTTTTATATTTAACAAGAATTCGTCAAATGTTTTTCTGTTGATATCTAATTTATCTTGATATGTCATTCTGGACTCCATTGAAGTTGGTGGTAAGCCCCACGGATCTATAGAGTGGACTTTCACTCCATTTCCAGCTAACGAACCCAAACCCAAAAAAATTGTAGAATATCCCATAAATGCTCCAGACTCAACAATCACATCTTTGCCTGTTACTAATTTAGCAGAATTATACAAATACAATGCAACTGATTCACTCACGCTAACTTTAGATCCAATTTTTTTTGTTGCATTTAGGGCATCTTCAAATGAATAGTTCATAATGTCTAATACTCTCCTTGTATATTATTACTACTATCTATAAGACCGACCTGTAATATTTAATGGTCTCCTCAATACCCCTCTTATGATCGAAGAATTTAAAATCAGGGAAGATCTGTCGGAATTTCTTATCATCATGAATTTTTATCGGAGCACCATCTTGATATTTCGTGTTAAATGTCAATTTGCCCTTGAAACCCACTGCATCTGCAATCAATTCAGCAGATTGTTTAATTGTAAAACCCTTATTTTGAGCTAAATTTACAGGATAGATCAAATTTTCTCGTGTACTAATACCTTCTATCAGTATATTGACCACATCATCAACATACGCCCATTCCCTTATGGGATTACCTGTTCCCCATATCTCAAATTCTGTATCTCTCTGTCTTTCCGCTTTAATCATTCGTATAATCATACCATTAATAGCATGGGCTTTATTTGGATCAGTTGAATCACCAGGACCAAAGGTATTGGGAATAAGAAAATTAACACTTTTTATTCCATATTGTTTTTCATAACATTTTGATATGGCATAGGTTGTCCTTTTTGCATTGCCATATGAAAAAACTGACTCATGTACTTCGCCAGCCCACAAATTTGATTCAACTTGGATATCACTACTACCTGGGTAAGAACAATTTGGAAGAGGATTGATGATTCTTGCATCAGGGCATACTTTAGCTGCTGCTTTATATAGATTCAGAGCCATCTGGACATTAACGTGAATAACATCTGCAGCATAAGTTGTCACATAGTGTACACTGCCTGCACTTGCCGCACAATTTATGATTGCATCTGGATTGATCTCATTAAAACATTTTTCTGTACTTGTATAATCTGTCAAATCAACACCATCTATTCGAGATATAGGATAAACTTCATGTTCCGTTTTATTCAAAACATTCACCAGACGTTTACCTATAAAACCATGTCCCCCTAAAACCAAGATTTTCATTTTTTAGCCTCCTTGCTTTGTATATTATTTTTTCTATATTTTTTTGCGAAGTATCGTAAGTTCATTGTATCACCATTATTCAACTATATTTGAATAAGGATTCTTCATCGATAACATTTGAAGCCCATTTATAAATTCATCAATTCCCTTTTCAAGAGAAATTTCTGTTTCAAATCCTCTATCTCTAATTTTTTGGTATGAAACTTTATAATCTCTTTGATCCGGGTCAGGAATACCCTTATCTGCATAATAAATTTCAAAGTCGATTTTTTCTTTTATAGCATTTGCAATATTTTCCTTTGTATAATTCATTTTTTCTGTCCCAACATTATAGACTTCATCTTTTAATTCACTAAAGTTCTCTATTCCAAAAATATATGACCTAACCATATCTTTCACATGTATAAATGTCCTTTTGAAATCTTTGTCATATATTACTAAATATCTGTTTTTTAAAGTATTCAATACAAAGTCATTTGGCAATAAATCTAATCTCAGTCTTGATGATAAACTAAAACCTGTTGCAAATCGATAAACAATAACATTACCTGATCGCATTACCTGTTTCTCTGCTTCAAATTTTGTTCTCCCGTAAGTTGACAATGGATTTGTAGGTGATTCTTCAGTACATACCTCTTCTAATTTACCATAAACGCTTCCAGTTGAAGCATAAATGAGTTTTATTGAATCATTACGAGCATTATCTACATTGACTGTTCCTTGATAATTTATCGCTTCTGCTGCTTTTATATCTTTCTTGCATGCCGGTGCTCCTACAATTGCAGCAAGATGAATTATCATATCCATGCCATCAACTGCTTTCTTTATTGTTTCTACATCTCTAATATCCCCCCTAATGAATTCAAAATTATCTTCGATAAAATAAGGAAGAAGAGATATTTGACTATACATTAAATTGTCCAAGACTCTAACTTCATGTCCTTCTTTCAATAGTTCCGGAACTAAAACCGAACCCACATATCCTGCTCCGCCTGTAACTAGGATTTTCATGATATCACATTTCCAATCATAATGTCTTTATGTATCTCTTTAAAAGGTTTTCGATTTTTTCAGTTTTGGAGGCTGTCCAACAATTCTAAATCGGGAGAAAAAGGAATGCAAATATAGCTTTAAATCCAAAAAATAAGCAAAATTTTTAGTACTAAAAGTAATTACGGGACAGCCTCTTTAGGACAAAAACCCCTAAAGCACCTCTATACGTATGTTAATCCACCCCTAAGAGAGGAGATAGACAAATTGTGTCCCAAAGCCAGCTGGATAAAAACCATTATATTCTAACGATTCGCCACGAGACTTAATGCCATAATCATAACGAAGAAACACCGGAACTATTTTCATTATATACTTATACTCTTTCTTTAATGAATTTATTAATTACCTTAATCACATAATCTAGTTTTTCATCTGTTAATCCCGGATAAACACCAATCCAAAATAAGTTATTCATTACCAAATCAGTATTTTTCAATGATTCAATAACTTTATATTTTATACCTTTGTAAGCTGGCTGCCTTGTTAAATTCCCACCAAAAAGCATTCTCGTTGCAATTTTATTTTTCTCCAAGTATCTGACAATTTCATCCCTAGTAAAGGGGGCATTCTCTCTCACTAAAATAGGAAAGCCAAACCAACTAGGCTCAGAGTTTTCTGTCGGTTCCGGCAAAATAAGATAGCCTTTATATTTTTTTAATTTATTATACAGAAAATTAAAATTATCTCTCCTTACTTTAATGAATTTAGGTAACTTCTTTAATTGTTCTACACCTACAGCTGCCTGCATATCTGTTACTTTTAGATTATAACCTATATGAGAATATATATATTTATGATCATAACCAAATGGTAACTCGCCTAACTGCCAAGAAAACCTTTTTCTACAAGTATTGTCATGCCCAGGTTCACACCAACAATCTCTTCCCCAATCCCTAAAAGAAAGAATAATTTTTCTTAACATAGGATCATTAGTTAAAACTGCCCCACCCTCACCCATAGTTATATGATGAGCTGGATAAAAACTACAGGTTGAGATATCCCCAAATGTACCAGTATATTTCCCATCATATTTTGAACCCAAGGCATCACAATTATCCTCAATAAACCAGAGATTGTATTTTTTTACTATTCTCATAATTTTATTGAGATTGATAGGATTACCTAATGTATGGCCAACAAATATTGCTTTGGTTCTTTCCGATATTGCTTTCTCAATCTTATCTACCTGAATATTGTAAGTTCCTATATCAACATCAATAAATATAGGGATTAAATTATTTTGAATTATTGGATTCAAAGTAGTAGGAAATCCACAAGCCGTAGTTATTACTTCATCTCCAGGTTTTAATCTTTTATCCTCCAAATCTGGGGAAGTTAAAGCCGAAAGTGATAAAAGATTTGCAGAAGACCCTGAGTTTACCAGTATACAATATTTTACACCTAAGAATTTAGCCAAATCTTCTTCAAACTGCTTAGCATATCTACCTGCAGTAAGCCAGAAGTCAAGAGAGGAATCTACAAGACTCGTAATTTCTTTTTCATCAAAAACTCTACCTGCATAGTTAATATAAGTCTCCCCAGGGATAAATTTCTCTTTACTCTTTTTTAACTTATAAAGCTCCTTAACTTTATCAAAAATTTCTTTTTTAATTTTCTCTTCTTCATCTATCATCTATATTCACCGTATTACTTTTATCCTTCCAAAATGTAAAAGAGAATGTCTTCTACTAGTATTAAACTTTTACAAAAGCATAAATATTAATTTATAAGATCAAATCTTTCATTCTATAATAATATAACTTTCATTTGAACTATAAGGACTACGTTTAATCTTATACCTATCCAATCCAAATACTTCTTTTAAAGCCAATGTCTCACCAGGGAAATCATGAACATTTAATTCATCAAATCCAATCACACTCCCTCTTGTAATATGTGCTTTAATTGCTTTAAGACACTTCTTGGTTGGTTCGTAAAGATCAAAATCGAAATAAGCAAGCGCTATAATCGTCTCTGGATTCTCATTAAGATATTTTCCTATTTCTATTGTAGCATCTCCTTTTATTAACAAATATTTCTTTATATGGGAAATAGGACTTTCTTGTTCATGACAATCAAGAATTTTTTCCAAATACTCTTCATAGTTTTTAGTTGTTGAATAAGCTCCAGTTGAAATTATATCTGATTTTCCATCTTTTTCATGTATTGAAGAAAATCCTTCAAAAGTATCAAATCCAACAATCTTACGATTGTAGTTAAAAGGCTCGTATATTCCTCTAAACGATTCAAACAATGCTAAATTTTGCCCCCATCTAACACCAAATTCTACGACAATCCCCTGAACATTAATGATTTTCTGATACAGTTCATTCATGAATAGGATTCTTGTCAATTCTTGACGCTTAATAAACAACCCTAAATTCAACAATAATTCTTCATCGGCTATTGGGCAATTCTTGAATAGCTTTTGAAACCTCTTTCTAGTAGTTATTTCATTTATTGAAGAATGTGTTTTAATTTTTATTTTTTGGTTCTTTCTCATATCTCATGCCCCTTTATTAATAAATTAGTGTTTGCTAAACGTTTCAGCTAGCACTATTTATACAAATTTTTTACCAGAATCTACTTTCCTTTACTCCCTGCTAACTTATACAATGCTTTCATTTTATTTAAAAAATTTCTTACCTAATTGTTTTATAAATTCTAAAAATATTATTTACAATATCATCAACTGATAATAAATTTTTTTCCAATAAATACTCTCTATTTCCTACATCTTTTATAAAAGTATCTTTTAATCCAATTCTTTTGAACAAAGCTTTATGTTTGAACTCCGATAAAATTTCTGCTACAGCACTTCCCAAACCTCCTATGATGCTATGTTCTTCTATTGTGAAAATTGCCTTTTTCCCTATGGTAGATTTTAGTATAAGCTCTTTATCAATAGGTTTTACTGTATGCATACTTATTAACTGAACATTTATACCCTTGCCTACCAGTTTATCAGTAACTTCTTTGGCACTACCTAACATACTTCCAGTTGCAATAATTGTAATATCATCACCTTCTCTTATAACAATTCCTCTTCCAATTTCAAAACAATTAATATTGTTATGAACTTGTTCTTCATGACCCTTTCCTAATCGGATATACATGGGGCCTTTATATTTCACTGATTCCTTGATAGTAAAAACTACTTCAATCGGATCACCTGGACAAACTACAGTCATATTAGGAAGAGCCCTCATTAGAGCTATATCTATAATTGAATGATGGGTAGGACCCGCTGAGCCATAAACTAGCCCTCCCCCTATACCAACTATTTTTATATCAAGATTTTGCATACAAACATCATTTCTTATCTGTTCAAAACAGCGCATAGTCGCAAAGGGCACAATAGAATAAATAAATACAAGTTTTCCAGACAAAGCTAAACCAGAAGCAACACCAACCATATTAGCTTCAGCTACACCAATGTTTAAAAACCTATCCGGAAATTTCTCTCGAAATTTTTCAAGAACAGAAAAACCTAAATCACCAGTGAGTAGAAAAATTTTATCATCTTCCGCTGCTAACTCTGTAACAGTATTTATAAACGCCTCTCTCATAATAAATTTAATTCTTCTAAAGCAAGTTTATATTGATCTTTACTGGGAGACTTATAATGCCAAGCAAGCTTATTCTCCATAAAGGAAACGCCTTTGCCTTTAATTGTTTTAGCAATAATAATACTTGGTTTATTTTTACTGAATGGCACAATATTCAGGGTATCTTGGATTTCTAAAAAATCATGTCCATCTATTTCCCTACATTCCCAACCAAATGAAATCCATTTATTTGCAAATGGCTCTAAATCTAAAACTTCTTTTGTTGGTCCAAAAGCTTGAAGTCCATTATAATCAACAATTGCTATTAAGTTATCTAATCTATGATGGCTAGCGAACATGGCAGCTTCCCACACAGTACCTTCATTGCATTCACCGTCTGACAACAGTACAAAAACTCTAAAATCCTTTTTATCAAACTTTCCAGCAATAGCCATCCCTATACCCATTGAAAGCCCGTGGCCCAAAGAGCCGGTAGAAGCTTCCACCCCTGGAACACAGTCTTTAGTAGAATGTCCAGGCAATAAACCTCCGTTAATACAATATTTGTTAAGAATATCTTCATGAAAAAATCCTCTCAAAGCTAAAGTAGCATATAAAGCAGCAGCAGCATGTCCTTTACTTAAAATGAACCTATCTCTGTCTTCTGCCCATGGATTTCTTGGATCAATCGATAATATATTAAAATAAAGAACAGTCAAAATATCTACTATAGAGAAAGCAGAACCTATATGAGATGTCTGAGAATTAAACACCATTTCCAATATTTTTATTCGTATTTTTCTTGCTATTTCTCCATAATTTTCATTGTGCTCTAACATATTTTTTAATTAACACACATTCCTATTGTATTATTTTATAGATACAACTCACTATTTCTCATAAACCATGTTATAGTCTTAACTAAGCCTTCATTCAAACTATGCTTTGGAGACCAATTCAACACACTTTTTATTTTCGAAATATCTGCAACCCATGTAGTTGGCTCAATACGAGGATTCTGTACGCTATTCCATTTTGGTTTTATTTTACTATTGGTTAATTTAATTATTTTACCTACTATTTCACCTACTGAATACTGCTCACCAGAACCAATATTAAATATTTCTCCAGAAAAATCTTCCAAGCCTAATATTTTTATATAACTCTCCATAACATACTCGATGAAAATAAAATCACGAACCGAATTTGGAGAAGAAAGCTTTGGGTTTCTTCCAGACAAACAAGATAAAATTACATATGGAATTAATCTATTTCGATCTTCGTAATAACCATATGGAGAAAATAATCGTAAAGTTACTATTGGCAAATCATTTTGTTTTGCAAAATTCTGACAATACAAAGTTGCACAAGCTTTAGAAACTCCATAATCACTGTTTGGCTCAAGTACGTCAGTTTCTACCATTGGCTCTTTTTTCTCACCATATTCAGAAGAACTACCTGTATTAACAAAGCACTCAAAACCAACTTTTGCAGAAGCATTTAATAAATTAATTGTTCCAAATAAATTTGTTTCATATATTTTTTTAACATCCTCTTGAAAACCAAGGTATGCTCCATAAGTAGCCAAATGATATATAATTTCTGGTTTTATCTTTGATATAATCTTTATTAATCCCTCTAAATCCAACAAATCAGAATAATAAACTTTTACTTTATCTAGAATATCTTTAATTCTCCAAATATTAGAGCTTTTACGAATTATAATTGAAATATTTAAGAATCCATTTTTTATTAAGCTATGTAAAAGACAAGCACCCACAAATCCAGTAGCACCAGTAAGTAATACTTTCTTGTTATTTATCATTTATCATTGCTAAAAAATTTTTTATAAAATTGTATTGTTTTCTTCAACCCAGTTTCTAAATCATATTTTGGGGTCCAACCCAAAATCTCTCTTGCTTTTTCTGAAGAAAGATATTGATGTTTTATCTCGTTAGAAGTCTTCCCTAAGATTATAGGTTTTAATTTGCTCTTCATAATTTTTAAGATCTTTTCTACCAACTCTATTACAGTTACCTGTAATTCATTGCTAAAATTAAAACTCTCTCCAAATATTGCTTGGTCATCCATTTTCTCAGCAAGCAACAAATACGCTTCAACCGCATCTTCAATATAAAAGTAATCTCTCACATATGTACCATCACTTCTTATAACAGGTGCTTTTTTTAGTAGTATTGAACGAATTGTCCCTGGAACTATTCTATTAAAATTTAAATCACCACCTCCATAAAAGTTCCCACATCTAGTTATACATACAGCTAATTTATATGTCTCAAAATATGCTCTACACAAGAGATCGGCACAACTCTTAGAAACATCATATGGGTGCCTTCCTTCAAGGGGAGTTTTTTCATTATAAGGAAGCTTTTCTTGATCTCCATAAGCCTTATCACTGGAAGCTACTACTATTTTTTTTACAGTGTGACTTCTCCTGCAAGCTTCCAATATATTCCATGTACCCTTTATATTACTCTCAAAAGTTGAAAGTGGATTTCTGTTTGCGATACCAACAATAGTCTGTGCCGCTAAATGAAAAACTGTATCTATTTCATATTCTGCCAGTACTCTCTCTACTGTTAAATAATCCTCTACACACCCCCTAACTATATTTATTTTATCTATTGATTTATCCAATAATAACTTAGATTTTGGGACCCAATCTCTTATCAGTCCAATAACATTTGCCTCTGCTTCTACCAAGTATTTAACCATCCAAGAGCCCAGAAGACCAGTACATCCAGTTACAAATACATTTTTATTTTTCCAATAATTCTTATTCATTTCATAATTACTCCCAAACTTTCCATGGAGCTTTTCCTGAATTCCATATTTTCTCAAGTTCTCTCTTATCCCTTAAGGTATCCATTGGTTTCCAAAACCCAGTGTGCTTATAAGCTACAAGTTCACTATCTTTTGCTAAATTTTCCAAGGGTTTCTTCTCCCAAAAAGTCTCATCACCAATTATATAATCAAATACTTTTGGTTCTAAAACAAAAAATCCTCCATTTACCCACCCACCATTACCGACTGGCTTTTCCTCAAATTCAGTAATATATGAATTTTTCCCAAGCACAAGGGTGCCAAACCTACCAAGTGGCCTTACAGCCGTAACAGTTGCTAACTTCCCATGTCTTTTATGAAAACTTATTAAATCATTAATATTTATATCTGCCAGTCCATCTCCATAAGTGAGCATAAATGTTTCGTTCCCTATATAACTTTTAACGCGTTTAATTCTTCCACCTGTCTGGGTATCCACACCAGTATCTATAAGAGTTACTCTCAAATCTTCTGATTTACAGTTAAGAGTTTTTATATTTCCTGTAGCAAGCTCTACTGTTATATCACTTAAATGAAGAAAATAGTTAGCAAAATATTCTTTTATAATATAACCCTTGTACCCAAGACAAATTATAAATTCATTAAAACCATAAGCATAATATATCTTCATAATATGCCATAAAATGGGCATACCTCCTACTTCAATCATAGGTTTTGGTTTTATATCTGTTTCCTCGGTTAGTCTTGTACCAACCCCCCCTGCCAAAATAACTACTTTCAAACTAGTAAACTCCTCGTTCTTTTTTTATAGGTTTGTACACTCATCAAAAATTATTTAAAAATTAATTAAATATCACAGCAAGATATAATAGTTCTTTGAATCTAATAATCTATTTTTTAAAGTAATATATAATTATTTTAAATTTTATTTTCTTTGTCTTTTATACCATTCAATTGTTTTCCTTAAACCTTCATCGAATTTAGTCTTAGCTTTAAATCCAAATTCTTTCTCTGCCCTTGAGGTATCCAAACATCGCCTAGGCTGACCATCTGGTTTAGAGGTATCCCAGACTATTTTTCCTTTAAAACCAATAATTTCTCTTATCAAATTAGCTAATTCTTTTATAGATATTTCAAACCCGGCACCAATATTTACCGGATCAGGTTTATCATATTTCTCTGTTGCCAATACTATAGCTTCTGCACAATCTTCAACATATAAAAATTCTCTAGATGCTTTTCCTGTTCCCCATACTATTACTTCATTAAGGTTATTAATCTTGGCATCATAGGATTTCTTAATAAGCGCAGGTATAACATGAGAAGATTTGGGGTCAAAATTATCCCCGGGTCCATAAAGATTTACAGGTAGTAGAAATATTGAGTTAAATCCATATTGCTGTCTGTATGCCTGAGACTGTACTAGTGACATCTTTTTTGCAAGACCATATGGAGCGTTCGTCTCTTCAGGATAACCATTCCATAAATCTTCCTCCTTAAACGGAACCGGTGTAAATTTAGGATAAGCGCAAATTGTTCCAATAGCTACAAATTTTTTAATATTATTTAACCTTGCCTGCTCCATTAACTGGATGCCCATTATTAGATTATCGTAAAAAAATGTGGCTGGATTTTCTCTATTTGCACCAATTCCTCCTACAACTGCTGCCAAATGTATAACTATATCTGCATTTGCATCATGATACATTCTTTTAATTGCGTTTATATCTCTTAAGTCATATTCATCTATAATTGGAA
>Ga0307379_10003473_pt1 | contig 22920 bp, 30 predicted proteins | sample UN2MG_FD_202237 | JGI IMG/M metagenome (GOLD analysis project Ga0307379, IMG submission 202237) | Soil microbial communities from Risofladan, Vaasa, Finland - UN-2 | ecosystem: Environmental > Terrestrial > Soil > Coastal area > Acid sulfate soil | place: Finland: Risofladan, Vaasa | collected... | reverse complement strand
AAGTCTATTAGTTCTTTTTTAGCGGAACCCGAGTATTTTGATAGTGATTTCTCTGCCCTTTCAGCATATTTTAGTGCCTGATTTCTTACGTTTTCTTCTATTCCAAGCGTTCGAATAACATCTATTGCTTTTTTGAGTTCACTTTTAGATATTTCATGATTGCCAAATGCTTTTAAGATTATTTTTCTGTTTTTACCTTTTGCTAATTTTATGGCCATTAGAATTGGGAGGGATTTCTTTCCTTCTCTAAGATCATTTCCAACTGGTTTTTTGGTAATTTTAGGATCTCCCATTACCCCTATTAGATCATCGGTAATTTGAAAAGCAATTCCTAAATTTTTTCCAAAAGACGACAGATTTTTGATATCCTTTGTTTTGTTAGTTGCACAAATGGCTCCCATTGCACATGAAACATCAAATAGGGCAGCAGTTTTTTTACCTATCATTTTAATATATTCCGATTGAGATGGGATTCTTTTTTCTTCAGCCATTTTAATATCTAATAATTGACCCTCACATACATCAACGCAACCCTTTGCAAGATGAGAAATTAACTGAGTCATAGCATTACCTGATAATTTTGAATTTGAAATTATTTGAAACGCCTTAGAAAATAATACATCACCTGCTAGTATTGCCACTGGCATTCCAAATTTTTTATGAACAGTTGGCACACCGTGACGTATCTCATCATTATCCATAATATCATCATGAACCAAGGTAAAATTATGAACCATTTCCACTGCACTTGCAGCTGGTATCGCTTCAGAGATCTTCCCATTCAAAATTTGGCAGCTTTTAATCACCATATATGGCCTGAGCCGCTTTCCTCCATTAACAATAAGGTGCCCTGCAGCATCATAGAGCATTTTAGGATTTCCTTTTAATTTTGTTTTAAGGTATTTGTTTACGATTTTTGTATTTTTTTCAATGGAGTTTGTTTTGTTCATTCTACGACTCTCCAATTATCATCTGGGAGATGAACTTTAATGGCCTGCTGAAATGTTTCATGCATTTCATCACTCATCCACGAAGATAAAATATTATAATATTTTTCTAACATTGGCTTTTTGGATTTATCGAGTAATTCTAGGGCAATAATCATCCAAGGACAATAGATTTCGGGATTGATGTTCAATTCTGAGAGTAATTCCTTCGACGAAATCCATTTAAATTCATCAATTTCACCTTCAATTTTTCTAAATTGAGAAGAATCATCCACTATTCCTATCAAAGTTCCACAAATTTCATTTTCAGATCCAATATCCTTGTATGGGACATGATATTCAAATTTGAATAGATAATCTAGTTTACAATGAATGCCTAATTCTTCAGGCATTCGTCTTTCTCCGGAGGATACATAGGTCTCAGATTCTCTTGGATGACTTGCAACTGTTCCATCCCAATCATTTGGCCACAGCATCTTCTCTTTGGCTCTTCTTGTTAATACCAATCTTCCATTCTTATCAAAAAGCAATGCTGTAAATGCTCTATGCAAAATACCATTGGGTAAATGGCATTTTACTTTTTCCTCAGTTCCTATGGGATTATCTTTTTTATCCACTAAAATTAGATATTCATCAGACATTTCTTTTTCCTCTAAACAAGGTTCCTTCAAATTTCCTATTTTTAATCGCTTTCACAATTCGTTCAGATTTGTTACCATTTACAAAAAAAACATTTACCCCCATCTTGGAAATTTTTGATGCCTCCTCTACTTTTCGAGTCATACCACCTGTAACATCCATCATGTTTTTGGAAATTGTTGGGTTTTCATTTTTTAATTCATAAATCAATTCTTTTGTTTTTAGATCAGAGTACAATCCATCCTCATTGAGAGCAAAAATACTTAATCTCGGTTTTAGAACTTTTGAAAAATATGTCATAATTTTATCTCCAGACAAGATATATGTTTTATTTTGTCCGTACCACAGGGCGTCTCCAAAAGTAACAGGGATAAAACCTGATTTTGCAATTTTTTCAATCTCTTTTATCTTTTGAATTATTGGCTTGTCGCCTCTCATAAAATCAGTCGGTGGTATGCAATAGGGGTTTAATCGATTTTTTAAAAATGAATTTAAAATTATTTTATTAAGATCAATCATCGAATTTTTTATTATCGACACACCCCTTACATCATATTTTCTGGGCTTGGTATGCATATCATATTTTACCGACCAATAGTGACCATACGATCCTCCTCCATGAACAATGATAATGGGTTCGTTAATTTTTTTTAAATTCTTGACAATTTTTTCTATGGTTTTTTTCCTAGGGGATAGGGGTTTTTCCTTATTGGTGATAATTGAGCCTCCTAGTTTTATCAGGATCATGCTGTCACCAAATTTCTAGTCAATTAAAAAGTATCCAATCCTTTAAAATCGATCTTCACAGAAAAGCAATCAACATCATTTTCCTGTAATTGATGAATAGTTTTTTTCATATTGTTTTCATCTGTTAAAGCAAAAATACATCCTCCACCACCTGCACCTGTGATCTTTGCACCAAGGGAATATTTGGTTGCAATCTCTATCATATTTCTTAGTTTTTCATTAGACACTCCAATTGTTTCAAGATATTCTTGATTTTTTATCAAATTTTTTCCAATGCATTTTAAATCATTGTTTTTTAAGCATAGCAAAACATCTTCTATCAAATCATTCTCTTGAATACACATCCTGGCAAAATGATCTTCATTTGTTTCTTTGAATTTTTTTACATTAGAAACCACCTCTTTTGTAGAATGCTCCTTTTTGGAATTTGCAATAACTAGATGAAACTTAGGTTCAGACTCTATCTTTGAATGACCATTTTGTTTATCAAATCGAATTAAACCTCCATAAGTACAAACTGTACAATCTGCACCTGAGGTATTTGGAAAAATGGTTTTTTCTGCTTCAATTGCCATTTGCAGGATCTCTTCTCTAGATCTTTTTTCAAAAACTCCTGAAATAGCAGCTGCACTTGCGACACAACATGCTGATGATGAACCTAGTCCTACTCCCAAAGGAATTTCAGAATCGATTGTTATCTTTATTCCTGTTGTTTCATTATATTTTTGAATCATCATGTCTGCTAAAAAATAAAAAGGTCGTAGAGAGATATTTATTTCATTAATTGGTATTTTTGGCTCTAATACCAAATTTCCAACACTTGACTTTATAGCAATTTTACTATCGTAAGTTTTTTCTGCTGTGACTGTAATTCTTTTGTTAATTGCACACAAAATGGCTTTAGTTCCATAAACTACAAAATGTTCCCCAAAAAGGATAATTTTTCCAGGTGCAGAAGCTTTTGATTTCAAGTGAACACTATGGATCCATATCCCACCACTGAACTCATATCGCCAGTCACGTCTCCACTAGTAGCATATTTGAGCAATTTTCCCTTTTTTGCCCCAAGTTTTTTGCAGGCAATAATTGTAGATGCTATTGCACCGTAGCCACAGGCAGTAACTTTTCTTTCCTTTAAAACCTCATAAAATCGGTCAACATTCATCTCCAAAATTGGCTCAATCAAAGCTGAGTCTTGTTGGTGAGCAAATTCATTTGGCTCGTAATGCGTAAAATCAGACGATCCAAGTATCATTGTATTTTTTTTCTTTGCGATTTTTGCAATTGCCAATCCTACATCTTCTGCAATTTCTTTACTCTGGTTAATCAAAGATATTGGTAAGATTTTGAAATTAGAAAATGTCTTTTGCAAAAAAGGAATTTGGACCTCTATACTGTGTTCTCTAGTGTGAGAAAAAAAGTCTGACTCTATATTTTGTGATATTTGAGATATCTCTTCTGCTGCTTTAGAGTCTACTTCCACTGCTCCAAGTGGGGTTTCCCATTTACAATCTTTCATTGTTGCAACACTCCTACCAATTCCCCAATGGTTAGGTCCAATAATTATGAATAATTCTGGTGATTCTGATGATATCGAATAAAAAGAGTGACAGGCAATTGGTCCAGAATATACATAACCTGCATGTGGGCATATTACACCGAATATTTTTTCACCATCGTTTTTTTGAGGATTCTTTCCTGGCCCAAGTAGATGTAAAAAACAATCATCAATTAATTTAATTAATTTATTTTTTTCACTTGGATAGAACATTCCGGCTACTGCCGGTGTTCTAATTTGCATTACTCGATTTCCTCTTCCGTGATTTTTGTTTCGAAATCATCGATTTCATATTTCATTGATTCATCTTCTTTTAACTCTCCTCGCTCTATGAGAATTTGACGAACCAACAACCAATAGACAGTAGCAAGTGCTTTTCTACCTCTATTATTTGCCGGTATAATTACATCTAATTTTGATGTGATGTTATCTGTATTTGAAATTCCGATAATTGGTATGCCTGCATTAGTTGCCTCTATCATGGCTTGTTCGTCTACTTGAGGATCTGAAATTAAAACCAATTTTGGTTCAATATAGTAAGGCAAAGAAGGATTTGTCAGGGTTCCAGGCAAAAATCTTCCTAGTAATTTTTTAGTATCTAACATTTCACAAAATTTCTCAATGGGGGTATTTGCATATTGTCGCCCTGAACATACAATGAGTTTATCTGTTCCAACCCTGTTGATGAATTTCGCAGCTGTTTTTATTTTTTCAAGAGTAATGTCTAGATCAAGCATGTAAAGACCCTCCGGACTTGCTTTTGTAATGAAGGGAGTCATGAATTTTGTTTTTACTTGTGTTCCGACCCTAATGCCTGTTGAAAGAACCTTCTTTTTGAGATCTGTAAATTCTGGTTGTTCACTCATGGCGATTTTAAACCTCAACCATACCGCGTATTAAATCATGCTCTGACAGGCGTAAAAGCTCATTTAATTTAGATACTCTTTCTCCACCTACTATACCTACTTTGAGCAATTTTGATTTGGTCGCCAAGCCAATATGTGTTATATGAGAATCAGTGGATTCGCCAGATCTATGTGATGTGATAAGTGTTACATTGTTTTGGTTTGCTACCTCCGCAAACTCTAAAGCATCATAGAGACTTCCTGCTTGATTGACTTTTAGAATAGCTGCATTACAAGATTTTAACCCAATGGCTTTTCTCAGGATATCCTTATTTGTAACAGTAAGATCATCCCCTGCCACCAAAGTATTTGGGAATTTTTTTGTCAACTCTGCCATATCCTCAAAAGCTTCTTCGTGAACAGCATCTTCAGCATAAATTATCTTGTATTTTTCAATAATGTTTGCAGCAAAATCAATTTGTTGCTCAGAGGAGTTTTCAAATCCAGCTCTTTCGTAAAGATATTTCTTCTTTTCTTCACTCCATTGAGTAGATGCTGCAAAGTCTACACCTAAAGAAACTTCTTTTCCTAAAGTAAATCCTAAATTTTCAATGGCTATTGCGGAAGCCTCCAAGGCTTGTTCATTGTTTAATTTTGGAGCCCATCCTCCTTCATCTCCTCTCCCATTAGTAAAATTTGGATCTTTTTTTTCTAAAACTTTACGTAATTCTTTATGTACTGAAAGATTAGTTTCTATTGAATCTCTTATGGTATTTGATCCTGTTGCACAAATTAAAATTTCTTGAATGTCTGGAGTCCCTGGACCTGCATGAGCTCCACCACCTAAAATATTTCCTAACGGATATGGAAACTTGAATGAAGATTCAGATGATAAGGTTTGAAACAAGGGTTGATCCAATGACTTTGAGGCAGATTCCATTGATGCAATAGTAACTGCAAAAGCTAATGAGCCTCCAATTTTAGAATAGTTTGATGAATCATCCAAACTTTTTAGTGTCTCATGAATTGATTTTAAATCTGAAACATCTAATCCGATAAATTTCTGAGAATTATTGTTTAATATTTGAAGACTCTCTTCTGGCTTTTCATTTGGAAAACTAACAGCTTCATATTTTCCAACACTAGCTCCCGATGGTGCACAAACTCTTCCAAAAAATTTGTTATCTGAAATAATGTCGACTTCAATTGTTTTACTTCCTCTACTATTATAGATGATTCGTCCTTTAATTGAGGTGATTCTTGCCAATCTATTCTAACTCAGATTGAACTTCTTGATGTCTTCTCTGAATAGCTTCATAGAATGGAATTACTTGTTGAACGGTTTCCACAGTGGTCAAAAGCATCCTCCTACAACAATATCTACTGATTCCTAAGGAATCTAATACCTTACCTGGATTTTCCCCTGTTTTTACTTTGGTCTGATAGTCTTCAAATTTATCTGCAACAAGATTTCCACACGTGAAACATCTTACAGGAACTAACATACGAACGAAAAAGTAATCAAGGATTATAAAAACCATACAAGCAAAATTTCATGCGGGTGTCGCCCAGCCTGGCCAAAGGCGCTAGCTTGAGGGGTTAGTCTCTTAGGAGTACGTGGGTTCAAATCCCATCGCCCGCATACAAATTTCCCATCAGAAAAATTAAATTATTTTTTTAATTGGTTTAAGGCTTTAATTAATTCAGATCGCCTTTTTTCCTCTGTAATTGCTCCTCTTACATCATCCACCAAAATTCGATTAACGTCAATTTTCCTTCTAGCCTCTTTGACCACTTTATCGTACATAGAAAATGGGTATAAACTCAGATACAAATTCTCCATAATCTCAAATATTTTCAAAGCTCTTTCGGTTTCACCGACTCGAATTTTATCAAAAACCATTCTCTTCAATTCTCCAACACAGTCTAACAATCCCAAGACATATGATTCCTCCATAACTTTTAGTTTTTTATCTGAAGGTATTTCTCTATCTTCGACTACTGCAAGTAAACAAGAAGCTTCTACATACTCTTGCTCTGAGGTAATTAAATAACGCCGTAAATTAGATGTGGCTTTTTTTCTATATTTTGTTAATAACAAATCTACTTCTGACAGATTTTTTTTCCCTGTTGTTAAATCACCTTTGTGTATAGAAATTATTGCACGACTACAGAGAATAATTATTTCACGGGTATTTTTTAATAAAAATTCTCTATCGTCTTGAACATTTGCTAATGCTTTTGAAATTTTATTCAAAGATGATTTTACATTTTTTAAGGTCATTCTGAATAGGAGTAAAAACTAGGATAAAGCCGTTTGGAAATAAATAATTTTTCTACTCTTGGAATTGTTTTGTGAATAGTGTCCTAGTCACAGGAATTAATAAAAAATTAATCCAATTTTTCATTTTTTATAACTATTACTCTAAATTCCTACTGATTATTGATTAGAATAAATCCTGCTTTTTCTTTATTAAGAAAAAACCTTCAACATAATCATCGTGAATAACACCATCGTTCCAAAATTGTTATCTGGAGTTCTAGTTTTGGTTGCGGGTATGATAATAATTTCTGGAACAAATAACTGGCAAGAAGCTTTTGCAGAATCAGAATCCACACCAATAATTTTAGTTTCTGATAAATTGAAAAATGATCCCTTTGCGATGAAAATAATTGCTGAAATGGAGGCACAAAAACTAAGGCACAAACAAATGTCAGAAGGAAAAACAACCTTTCTTCCCTTAACTAAAGAACAAATCGAAGTTGAGAAAACAAGAAAAATTGTAGATGACCGATTAAAAGAAGATCTTAACTCTATGAATAATAAATATTTGGACTTCACTCCAAAAAATGCATTTAAAAAATTCATCGAGAGAATAAATTCTACGTATCATGGAATATTCTGGGATCAATTTGATTATCTAAATGCAAAGGTCCAACTTGCAATTGCTGCAAAGAATTTAGTTTTAGAAAATGGCGGATCATTTTATGATGCCCAACGAGAATATTTCAAATATGCATCAATGCCAAGAGTAGATATGATAAACTATATCGAAGAACTCAATATCAAATACGGATTTGCAAATGAGGATATTCAATCCAATTTTGATTCAAAAGGAAAACTTCCAAGGTTTGAGGATGACGAAGATGCACCATGTTATGGATGTGAAAATGTTGAATCCAACGATGAATCAAAATCACAAACCAACGGTGAAATTACTAATATTATTAATAATGTCCAAGTTAAACCAAAAAGCGAATTAACACTTCTTGAAGAACAATTATCAGAACTCAGACAACAATTTTTGGATGCAACTGACCTTGATCAGAAAAAATCACTCGTTGATTCACTCAATGAGACCGTTAAAAAAATTCAAAACCTCACATATTAAAAAAATATTCTAGGACCCGCTAGTTTGTAACTCAAAATTTGACTTTTACTATGAGTCATCATCTAAAATTTCTCTAAAAATTAAATATTTAGAAAAAGCTATTGACGATTTTTTGGAAGAAATGGGATTATGGCTCTAACAAATTCCATAAAGTTCTTTGTTTGCATGTATACAATTCCTGGACCTATAATCTCCATGACGAGGGCTTCTCCTCCAAATAAAGTGGTCTTGAATCCTCCATGTTTTGTTACTCTATATTCTGCAGTACTACTTAATGCAACGAGTTGATAATTATCTAAAACCATTCGTTCACCTACGTTTAGCTCTTTCTTTAAAATGCCACCCCATCCATTAACAAACATGTCACCTGTACCCACTGTTTTTAACATGAACATATTGGTGCCAAAAATTCCCTTTGTGAACCCCTGCCATTTAGTATCTAAGGTCAAATCGCTTGTAGACCCTACAAATGCTCCAGAGTTTACAATAAACTCCTGGTCTACCTTAATTACTTCAATGTCTCCAAGCATGTTTCCAGTTATGCCTAACTTACAATTGTCTTCTTGCGCAATAAACTCATTTACAAAAAAGGATTCACCGCCAAGAGCAGCTGTTTTGAGCGATTTTAAAAAGCCCCCCTTCCTCATTTTAGTTTCAGTTTTAACATTTCCTTGAATATAGACCATCGCAGCTGCCTCAGCTATAATTTTTTCTCCGGCATTCATTGAAAATTCAATTAACCCCATTGGATTTTTTACAATTTCATGTTGCAATAATCAAACCACGAAACTACTACAAAATAAGAGTTTGTGGAAATTTTCTAATTCTACATTCTCTTGGCATATCTGAAATCATCAAATTTATGAATATCCTATATTTTGAAAAAATCCATCAACAAATTAGAAAATATAAAATTTCCCCTAATAATAAAAATTAAAAACTGAGAAAAAAAATAATTCCCAAAAAACTTTTCTAATGAGTGAATCTTTAGTATTGATTTCTTGTGGTAATTCTAAATACTCCTGTGTTAAAATAGTGGTTTAGTGGCAATTGTTAAAATTAACATAAAACAGTGAGAATTTGTTTAAGGAATGATAAAAACTGACCACAGGATATAGGGATCGTACCTACATTAGAAAGGACATTATTTTGATTTTATCAGAATACGGAGAGATGAATCAAACAAAATTACTGAGCTATTGTGGATTAAACATTGCAAAACATAAAGAAATTCTAATAGATATGGAGAAAAAAGGATTAATTGATAGAAAAGAGGAACCATGGGGTAAAAAGACGATAATAAAATTCAAGGTTAGTCCTAAAGGCCATGAATTTTGTAAATTAATTTTAGAACCCTATGAAGACATGTTTCCAAGAGGGCGAGGAGTAGAGTAACAATGTTATCTAAAGGTTTTAAGACCATATTGGAGATTTTAAACTAATGTCCAAATCAAACAAAGATGAACGCACCAGTATCTTTGAGATCATGGATGGCATGATGTTCCAACTGAGTAAAACAAAAAAAATGTTTATGATTATGATATTGACTACTTTGATAATTCCCCCCATTGCTTTAGTTGCAATGACTAGTGCATTTGATTCCCCATTTACTGATAAATTTGACCAAAGGCTAGAAGAGCGAATAAAAGAACGTTGTTTACAAAGTGATATTCCCAAAAGAGAATGTATCCTCCTACAAGATCGACTCTTAGGTACCCAAGGTAACAAAGTGCTCTTACAACCACCTCAGTTACTGATTTTTGCCATATCTTTAGTGTGGTTAGGGATTGGAATCAAGCAATGGCTTTCTCTATCCAAATGGGATAAAAAATATCAAACCTTCAAAGAAAAACAAGAAAGTGTCGACAAAAAACTAGACGAATTTTTTGATGATTGAGGCAATTGCTAAAATTAGAAAATTAACCTCTAACAAATTTAGGTATATAATCTATAACTACAAATTAAATTTTAATTCTAATTTCATTAAACCACTCACTCACCGTTTAAATCTAGAAAGAAATGCAGTAGATTGGTTATGAAATTTAACAAAATTTTTATTATTACTGCAATGTCATTACTTGTCGTATCTTCTTTAGGACAGCATGCTTTAGGTTATGGAGGTCCTCCAGAACAAAGCAGTGCTGGAAATTATTCTGTAGAGATAAGCTTTGATAAAGAATCATACAATCTTGGAGAATCAATAACATTTTCTGGAAGTGTCAACAAGTATGATGAAGGTAGAGATTTGCGGATTTCAATTTTTGATTCAAAGAACAGCCTAATTGTGACTCAAAAAACTCTAGTCAATGCTGATGCTACATTTTCCCATAACATTACATTAAATGAGAAATTTCATGAAGGCGAATACAAAGTCAAATCTCAGTATGGAAGCTCAAAGGCAACAGTAGACATCATGTTATTTGTAATAAATTTTGGTGAGGCCACATCTTTAGAACAAGAACTATCTACTGATGCAAAAATCCCTGACTGGGTTAAGAATAATGCAGGATGGTGGGCAGATGGTCAGATTGATGACAGTTCATTTGTCCAAGGAATCCAGTTCATGATTAAAGAAGGAATAATGAAAATACCTGTAACTGAACAAGGTTCAGGTTCACAAGCCAATAAAATCCCTGACTGGGTTAAGAATAATGCAGGATGGTGGGCAGATGGTCAGATTGATGACAGTTCATTTGTCCAAGGAATCCAGTTCATGATCAAAGAAGGATTAATGAAAATATCCAATTAATTCTATTTTACACACAAAACATATCTCTAAAAATTAGGTTTTATGAATTGTCGGTGCTGGAGTATATCTGGTAAAGTTTAGAGTTAACAGAGAATAGATTTTATTTTTGGATTTTAGTAAATCTTACTAATAACTAAAACAATCTCTACATTCTCAAGAAAACCAAATGTACCAACAATCACCTGTTTTTTATTTTCAGTGTCTATTTTGATTAGAAATGCATCCCCAACTTTTACTGCTTTACTGTTATCAGAACTTGTTACAGTTGCATTAACACAAATTTGATAATTTAATTCACAATCAGAACTTGAAGATATATTCGAAATTATTTTTGATCTTCCAAGATCCCATTGTGCTATGATAGTAGCTTTGTCCCCCTTAATACCCGTCCAAATTGACCCATCTTTGAAATCCTCACCTACAACAATTCCTTTTCCATAGAAACTCAAAGGATCATCATCACTCCTGACAACTTTACTTGGAATATCAGGTTCGGTGGGAATGTTGTCGGTTTTTCTCTTATCTAGTTTTGTGGATACCTCCACATCTAGACTTGGAATGACCACTTTAATCGAAGCAGGATCATCTGCTCTGATTTGAACTTCCACTGCATTACACACACCTGGAGAAATTATTCTTTCTTCACCTACAAATTTAGTTAGTAAAACCGTTTCTTTATCCGAAACTACGGAAATATCCTTTGCGTGGATAGATTGGTCCCCAGTACATCCATCAAATTTAAACAGGAAAGTTCCTGGAATTTGGAGCTCAGTTAATGATTTTAATTCTATATGAAAATTTTCACGGCTTTTTTTTAATTCTGCTTCACGTTCTTGTATTAATATTTCAGATTTATCTGAAAGTTTTTCATATCTATCTGAACCTTCATAATCCCATGATGAATCCTCATACAACATTACACAGTTTCCAGCAAAAGCGTGAGTTTGATATCTAGTGTAAAAATCAGAATCAGATAAAGAAACAAAATCATCATGAATTGATTCACATTTTTTTATCTCTGATTCAGTTAAATGCTCTAAAACATACGGAAGAGAAAACTTGTCAATGTAACTAGCGTAGACATAATCCACACTTGAGACATATCCTGTAACTATCAAAGAGATAATTGCCAAACCAATTAAAAATTTACCTGAAATATTCAATAAAACATGATAATTTACCCTATTGTTTAAGCGTATTGAAAAATAACAATAAAATATTTAATTCATTGATACCCTAAGATTTATGATATTCTGTTCTACTTTGGATGATCCGAAGAAAATTTGAAATTATTTTTTGGGAAGGATGAGAATCGAAAACAAAAACTCACATTTGATAATCATATTTTGATCTTATGTGTATCTACGACAAAAAGATGCATAATGAAAATGGATGATATTTCAATGCCTAAAGAAATGAAAAAAATGATGATGAAAAAAATGATGGGAGTCAAAAAAAAGTCAGATATGATGAAAAAATGTATGGGACATATGGAAGAACTTGTAAAAATAAACAAGCAGACACTGGCAGAATTAAAAAAACAAAATAAAAAGGAAAAATGAAGAAAAAGGAAACAAGAAAAAATTGGGAAAAAGAGATACTTGATGAAGTCAAAGTATGGAAAAAACAACTTCAAGTTGAAGCAAAAGCATGGACAAGGCGTTTGGAAATATTAGAAAAAAGATTAGAAAAAGAGTTAAAATCTAAAAAATAACAATATTAAGCTGAGTTACAATTTTGTCCCTACTGAAAGATACACAAAACCTCCCCAACCTTCAGTAAAAGTGGTTTTTTCAAAATATTTTTCAATTGATTCCCATGCATGTCGTTGCAAATATTCTTCATTTGCCTCAAAGGGTTTGGTAAAAAGAATCAAAAGCGGTGCAAAAATTCTTGCAGGACCTTTAGACATTTTAAAATCAAATACTGCAAAACTTTTTCCAGGCTTTAATGCCTCATATCCTCGTTTAATTATTTTGTCATATTGCGTCGAATATTGTAATGCACCTGTTTCGTAAATTCCATCTAAACTATTAGGAAATTGATATTCTGCAAAGTCACTTTGTACCAATTCAACATTATTCCATCCGTTTTCTACTGCTCGTTTTCTTGCTTGATCAAGCATTTTATCAGTAATGTCAACTCCAATTAGTTTACCCTCTGGCCCGATTATATCTAAAACAAGAGGAAAATTTAATCCAGTTCCACAACCAAGCTCCACAACAGTATCACCCTTTGATAGTTCTAATGCATTGACTGTCATTTTTCGATACTTTCCAATTTTGAGGCCTAGCAGACGGTAAAATTTTACAGTTAAATCATAATTTTCTGCATATTTTCTATAAGCTGCAACAACTTTGTTTTCACTCATAATGTATTATACGAGTTAGAAAGGGATAAAGAATTAGGCTAATTCACAAATTTGATTTTTGTATGGTATTTAGAATTGAATTATCTTTTTAACTTTTCAGCAAGCTCTTGTTTTTTTGGAACGCCTGTAAATTCTAACTTTCCATTTATCACTATTCCAGGGGCTGTGTATATGGGATATTTTTCTAAATACTCTGGCTTTTCAGTTACATCAATTACTTGATAAGACACTTTCATTTCATCAAGCATTTTTTCAACAACGCTACAGTTTGAGCAACCTGGAGTGGTTAGAATCTCCACTTTCATGATTCTTTTTTTATAAACAACTTCGGATCTGTCTGAAATGCCCATTGACATGTAGGACTGCAAAAGTGGTATGTTGTCCCTTCATGTTCCAATTTTGCTGATTTGTCTGAATCTATGTCCATACCACAAACAAGATCCTTTACCATTTCTGATTTCTCCTTGTAATCATTCTACCTTCAACTTACCCCATTCAGTAACAGCGTGATTCCCTGCTGTTTCTCCTTGACCTCCATCCCAAATAGCAAATCCAATTTTGTATTCATTTCCAACTGTAAACTGTTTATCCATCATTCCAAATTCTGGCACTTTAGTATCTTCAGTAACAAGTAATCTTGAAACCTCAACTATCCATTCTCCTGCATTAGAATCATAAACGCCAACTGCAGTAAGATCATTGTTTCCTCCCTGATTATTATCATCGTCTCTGTAGTAGTGATCCTTTAGTTGCTCAAACGGTCCAGCAAATTCATCATCTATTACATTTAGGGATTCTGTATGACTGTCAAATGCCTTCCAGTGCCAAATATCTACAATACCTTCTCCAATGGTTCTCTGAGGCACTGTGACATGTGGAACTCCAGCTGCCCCCATTGCAATATCAGAATCGCCAGAAATGTCAAAACCTAAAGCAATTCTATCTGTTTCAGTTGTACCATCGTTGTTTGCATCATCATCTTGCCATCGTAACAAGAAATAGATTCTCGTACCATCATTTAATGACTTTGCAGAAATTTGTCGGTTCTCATGAACATACAATGTTGAAAAGATGCTTTCAGTTGCTTTGTTCCATCGTTCATCAATAATTCCATCAATAGTTATCTCTACATCTGTTAGCACGGAAGTAACAGTAGCAATCTCTGGTTCAGGTTCAGATGGATCATTTACAGTTAGGTATCCTCCTTGTTCATCATGTCCTTCGCCACATGGAACAGAACAGTAATAATGAAAAGTCCCTGGTTTGTCAGCAATAAACTCCACTTCTGACATCTGACCTGGAATAATTGGTTCATTGATTTGATATTCATCAATGGCAATACCATGTGCTACATCATCGCTAGAAAGTTTTAGGATGACATGATCATCTTTGTTAACTTTGATAAACTGTGGTTCAAAACCCCACTGAAATGATACAATATCAAAACTCTTGTCTTCTCCTGATGTAGTATTCATTGGAGAATAATTCATCAAAATGTATCCAACTACAACAACTACCACTATGGAACCAAGTACAACTGAGTTAATCGCTTTTTTACTTACCATATTTTTCTTTCACCCCATATCCTATAGCTGGAATTGCAATCAATAATACTAGCATGGTCCAAGGAATTGGCATAATAATATGCGCCCCCATTGTCAGCTCTGGTTCTATCCCAAACAATGGCATGACTTCATTCCAAGCTAGATGAAAAGGTGAACGCTCCCACCAAGGATGTCCAAAAAGTCCTAGTAAAAGTATGAATGCACCAACAGCTAATAATCCAAAACCTGTTGCCTTTTCAACAGCTACTCTTTTCTTTACCAAAGTTTGTGTTGCACTAATTCCAAGTATAGCTAAAATTGCAATAAATATGAGAGGAACTGCTCTTCCAATACCATGAATTAATCCTAATGAGCCCCCTACAACCACACTACCAGTTCCTATGATGTATGTTAACAGAAAATAGAAGAATGGATTGGGACATCCAACACCAGCATTACCCAAAAGCAAACCCATGAGCAGTGGTTTTAGTTTGTCTCCTCTTTTCTCTATGAATTTTGGGGTGCCAGCATAAGATGGTAATTTCAAGTTTAGTAATTTTAATTCAGACAAACCAAAAGTGAATGCTATAGCTCCTGCAAAAAACCACATAACTCTAGTTGCTTGGTCAATTCCTGTGTATTGTCCAAGCAATGCCACTGCTATACCATAAGCAGTGATTGTTATCACTAATCCTATGCCAAAAAGAACAGCGATGCTCAGACCATTTTTATATCCTTTTCCCATACATAGTGGAACTATAATGAATACCATTGGCAAAGTACATGGAAGAATTATCATTGAAAGTCCAGCTGCATAAGCTATGAGTAACCATGATGCATATGGGGTAGCACCTACTTGTTCTTCAACAAGATCAACTGTAGAAAGATAGAGCATTCCAATAATAAATGCAGAAAGCAGTGCAAACAGTAACAATAACAGAATATTTTTTCCTTTGCTAGTTGTTACTTCTTGAGTCATACTCTATCTCAATGAATTTTTGAATTTAGTCATCACTTTACATTGGAGTATATGGGATTTATCCGTCCGTTGTATTATCATACATGATTCTCATTAAGAATAATCAGTTCATTACTATAAAAGATGAAAACAAGAAAGAACAATATGGATAAAACAATTTTGGTAGCAGTATCGATTTTAGTATTTTTTGTTGGATTTGGAGTAGGTTCTGTAGTGTTTTACAATCAACCAAATATACCCATCTTAGGTCATGGAATGACAGGTCCTATGTATAGTCCAGAAATCATGAATCAGATGATGGATGATCCACAGCTACGAGAACAAATGATAGATACTATGATGGAAAATCCGCAATTTATGAACAATCTAATGCAACACCAAGACTTTATGCAGCGGCTAAATCCATAAAATGGTACTAAATTATTTTATTTGAAATTATTTTTCCTAGAAACAGCACAACTTTATGCGTAAAAGGGGGGGATTGCCTTTTTACTGATAGTCGATAAACTCGTTAACACTTCAAAATCTAATCTTGTTTTTCAAGAAATTGACTCATTTTAAGCGTGTTTTAGACACAAAACGTATTCTCAAAGCTCATATTTTACGTCTATTTTACATTCTTTATGGAAATATCTGTAGATCAAATGTATCAAATCGAAAATAACGGGCATAATATGGGATTTTTAAAAAAATTCATGATGGAAAATGCTGGAGCAGCAGCAGTCAAAAGATTGGCAGAAAAATTAGACCTTGAAAAAAAAGAAATTTTGATTTTTGTTGGTATGGGAAATAATGGAGGAGATGGATTGGTGATGGCAAGACATCTTTCTGGTTATGGCTCAATGGTAACTGTAGTTCTACTTGGATCTCCTGAAAAAATTAAAACTGAGGAAAGTAGTTGGAATTGGTCCATCTTGGAAAAAATGCCTTCTGTCAAATTACTTTCTGGTAATGAAATTAGTTATGATTTTAATCCAGATGTTGTCATTGATGGAATTTTAGGTACTGGGATTTCAGGTGAAATTAAAGAACCATATGCCTCTGCAATAAATTACATAAATGGACTAAACTGTTTCAAGTTTGCAATAGATGTGCCCTCTGGATTAAACCCTGAAAGTGGAGAAACTGCAAATATTTATGTAAAATCAGACATGACTGTAACATTTCATAAAATGAAAAGGGGAATTCCAAAAAGAAAAGATCTTACAGGAGAACTCTATGCTGAAAAAATTGGAATACCTCCAGAAGCTGAGGTAGGCGTGTTATGAAAGTACACCAAATCCAAGTTGGAAGCATGCAAAACTTTGCATATGTAGTTGAAGATGATAACACTGACCAAGGAATTGTAATTGATCCTTCTTGGGATCTTGACAAGATTGAACAGGTTATTACTAGAAATAATTTAAAAATAAAATACATTGTAAACACTCACCATCATTTTGATCATACTGTTGGGAATGAGGCTATGGCAAAATCAACTGGGGCAAAAATAATTCAGCATGAAGAATCAGAATTACAAAATGATATTACAGTCAAAGATGGTGATCTGATAACTTTTGGAAATTCAGAATTACGTGTTTTCCATACACCCGGACATTCTAGAGATAGTATTTGTCTAGTTGGTGATGGAAAAATTTTTTCAGGCGACACACTTTTTGTGGGTAATTGCGGGCGTATTGACTTACCTGGAGGTAGCGCCAAGGAACTTTATCACAGTCTTTTTGATATTTTGTATTCTTTGGATGAAAATCTCACTCTATACTGTGGGCACAATTATGGGTCATCCTTAATTTCTACAATTGGAAAAGAAAAAATAACTAATCTAGTAATGCAAAAAAGGACAGAAGAAGAATTTCTTGATATGATGGGACGGTGAAGTGGTTGGATGATTTTGAATTATTTGGAAATATCACCAAAGGTGAAAATTTCATTGATAGGATAAAAGACGGAAAATTTTTATTTTCATTTGTTATTTCTTATACCGAAACCTGTGAAATTCCAGGTATAACTTTTGCAGGTGCAGATAACGAGTCAATACAATATACACCTCCTGCAGATGCCGAATACCTTTACTATGGTAATTGTAAAACTATTGACAAAATTCCCATGACTCCTGATGGAAAACCTACTCCTGCCCTACTTACTAAAACAGCACTTGAATCATCCAGTATACCACACATTGTAATTAATGCTGGGAGTAAAATATCTCCTCAATTACCATTTATTCAAACAGGTTTATCGCCGGGGAAAAACATTTCAGTAAATCCTGCAATGACTGATTCTCAAGTTTCTCAAGCAGTAAATTATGGGCGAATTATTGGAAGAACTTTGGCATCCATTACTGATTGTTTGATAATTGGTGAAAGTATTCCTGGCGGTACGACTACTGCACTCGCCGTGATGAAGGCTTTTGGGTATAATGCAAAAGTAAGTTCTAGTATTCCAAACAATCCTGTTATTTTAAAGAATCAAATTGCTAGTATGGCTCTGGACAGATTAGATTCTGATAATCCGTATGATGTTATTGCACAGGTTGGGGATCCGATGATTCCTTTTGTAACTGGAATGTTGAGTGCTGCATCTGAAATTAACCCAGTAATGTTGGCAGGCGGAACACAAATGACGGCAGTTTTAGCTTTTGCATCAAAAATTGGATTTAACGAAAAAAATACTGCAATTGGGACAACCAGTTATGTATCAGGGGATGAAAGTGCCAATTTCAAAAATCTTGTTTCTGAAATTGCGGATATTCCAGCAATATCTGTAAATCCACACCTAGAAAATTCAAAATTTCCTGGATTAAGGGCTTTTTCAGAAGGATTCGCAAAGGAGGGAGTTGGTGCTGGAGGAAGTATCATTGCTTCCTTGTTAAAAACTAGAAATAATTCTTCAAAATTTTTAGAGCTAGCTGAAAACGAATATGATCGAATATTTACTTCACAGTAACTGACTTTGCCAAGTTTCTTGGATAATCAGGATCGGTCTCTTTTTCAAGTGCAGCATAATATGATAATAGCTGAATTGGAATGGTTTCTGAAATGGGGAAAGTTAACTCATGTGTCTTTGGAATTTGAATCCAATAGTCATATACATCGCTGTTTCTATCAGAAATTCCAATTATTTTTGCTCCACGAGCTTTAATTTCTCGGCCACTCATCAAAGTGTCTTGATAAGTTGAATCTTCTGGATTGATAATAATTACAAAAACGCTAGAGTCCATCAATGCAAGAGGTCCGTGCTTTAATTCTCCGCCTGCAATTCCCTCTGCATGAATATAGGTAAGCTCTTTAATTTTTAACGCAGATTCTATGGCTATCGGATAATGGATTCCTCTTCCAAGTACATAGATATCTGATATTTCCTTAATTTCACTGGCAAGTTTTTTAATCTTGTTATGGTCCATAAGGATTTGTGAGATTGAAGATGAAATTTCTTGAAAATCAATGTCAATTTTTTCATTACTTAATTCTTCAATAATTTTATACAAAATAATTAATTGTGATGTAAAACTCTTGGTAGATGCTACTCCAATTTCAGGACCACAATTCATTCCAATAACACAATCTGACTCTCTGGCTAAAGTTGAGGTCAAAGAATTAATTATTGATATTATTTTACAATTGGTTTTTTTGGCAATATTTACTGCTTCTAACACATCTGCACTTTCTCCGCTTTGGGATAGTGCAATAAATATTGATTCTGGTTCTATACTATCCTGGGAAAATTGCATTTCACTTGCAATGATTGACTCTGATTTTATTTTTGCATATTTTGATAAAAGATATTTTCCCACCAAAGAAGCATTATAACTTGTTCCACTACCGGTAAGATAGATATTTTTTGCATTTTTAAGATAATCTACAGCTATTTTTAGTGCTTCTTTTGTAGTTTCACCTGCCTTGAAAATTGTTTCTGTTTGTTCAGAAATTTCCTTTAATGTAAAATGAGCATAATCTCCTTTGTAGACATCTGCAAATTCCTTAGATACCTTTGTTACTTGCGATTTTATTTCATTCCCATCAAAATTTAAAATTTGCATCTTACCTTGATCAATTAAAACAAAATTCCCATTGTCTATGTAAATTGCATCATCAGTTTGTTCAATAAATCCTAACACATCACTTGATAGAAAATAATTTTCCCTTCCTACTCCAATAATTAATGGTTCATGAAATCTAGCTGCGGCTAATTGACCATTTTCAAACATTGCAATAAAAGAATAGTGTCCCTTTAATTCAGACAATGTTTTTATCATTGTATTTTTTACATTCTTTAAATTTTCATAATTTTTTTGTAAAAGATTTGCTATAACTTCACTGTCTGTTTCACTTTGAAACTTATATCCCTCTTTTTTCAAACTCTCCTTTAATTCCTCAAAATTTTCGATAATCCCATTATGTACTATGGCAATTTTTCCTGAATCACTAGAATGTGGGTGAGCATTTGCTTCTGTAACCTTTCCATGAGTGGCCCACCTAGTATGTCCTATTCCAATAGTTCCAGGTAAATCATCAAGTTGAATTTTAGAATTTACTACTGCTACTTTTCCTACTCCTTTCTTTAATTCAATTTGGTGGTTTGATTCAGTTGCGACTCCGACACTATCATATCCTCTATACTCCATCCTCTTTAGTCCCTTGACTATGATTGGAGCTGCCATATCGTTTCCAGAATAACCTATAATTGAGCACATAATTGATCTTTCTGTAATTATTGGGGTATTTTATTGATTAGATTTTCACTATGAACAATTAGTTGAAGAATTTTCATTCTTTGGTCTCGGTGACTTGTGCTACCGGTTCTGTCTGAATCTTTTTTTGATCTTCAGAGGTATTTCCGCTTTCTGTTTTAGTGTTCTCAGATGGGATTTCAGCCTGCTTCTCAATAGATTCTTCTGATGTGTTTTCTACAACTGGTTTAGATTCTGCTTTACTTTTTTCTAAAATTTCTGGAAACTTTGATTCTGGTGTAAATTTAATATTTTCTTCTTCAGCTGTTGTTACTGTATATGATGGAATATTGATCACTCTATCACCAATCATTATGTGACCATGAACCACTGCTTGTCTTGCCTGATAAGGTGTTTGGAATCCAAATTTTTTATGAACCAATGTTTGCAATCTTCGGGTAAGTAAATCATTAACTTCAAGATTTAACACATCATCTAAAGTTGCATCACTACTTACTAATCCAACCCGAGCTAAAGATTTCATTAATATTGGTTCTTTCTCTTCTCGAATATCTTGTTGCAAGGCAAGTAATGATCTTGCTTGATGTCTTACACTAGATAGTTTTGTATGTGCTTTCCATAATTCTTTTTTTGTTCTTAAACCAAATGTACCGAGAGTTTTAAGCTCTTCCATTTTCAAGTCATAATTCAGCGGTCTTTTTGGTTTTCTCCAAGTTTTTCGTGGATATTTAGGATCTCCCATTTATTTCACCTATGCTTTCTTCCCCGTTTCAACTTTCTTTGCTGGTGCAGCTGCTGCTTTACCTGTTGGTGCAGCTGCTGCTTTACCTGTTGGTGCAGCTGCTGCTTTACCTGTTGGTGCAGCTGCTGCTTCACCTGTTGGTGCTGCTATAGCTTCTGTACCAGATGATTTTACTGGAGCTGCTTTTCCTCCTTTGGCAACACCAACAGCTCCTCCTTTTCTACCTGTACATCTAGTTCTTTGTCCTCTTACTTTTAGTCCATACATGTGACGATATCCTCTCCAACTGCTAGTAATTCTCTCTCTTTCAATATCATTTCTAAGAGTAAAATCAATGTCTGAAGTTAAAATATGAATATCCTTTCCGGTTTCAACATCCTTTCTTCTATTTAGAAACCATATGGGAAAGTTTGACGAAGCAGGATCGGTAATTAATTTCTCAATTGCTTGAACATCGGATTCTGTCAAAAATCCGACATTAGAATCTGGGTTAATTTTTAGGGTATCTAAAATGGCGGTGGCAAAATTATATCCTATTCCCTTAATTTGAGTTAATCCTATTGTGATCTTCTTTTCTCCTGGAATATCGTTTCCTACTATTCTAACAATGTGATTATATTCTTGGGCACTCAAGTATTCCAAAATTCTAAATTTCCCCGATAAAAACCATACTAGGTGTTCCCTCGTCCTATTTGCGATATGCAGCACAGAAATTTTTGGGTGTCTTCAAATTTCCTTTTATTATAGATTGACTTCAAATCATTCTAAAAATAATAGATCTATTCACTTACAGATAACTATGGGGGATTGTTAATTATTTCCTTCAATTTCTCCAAAAATCAGACCTATTTACCTAAAATCAGAATTTTTAGTCCAATTTGTGCCTTGAATATTCCATTGATTACACTTACAACATTTCTTTATGCCAATTCTAGCATCCACATCTATGCAAAAACAGTGAATTCCTTTACCTGAAGGATCCTTCATACATAATTTTTGCATTAATATGAATAGAATGATTTTCTTAATATGTTATTTGTAATATTTTTAATTTAATTTTGAATTCTACTTTAAGGAAATTTTACCTGTGCCTTAGAAAGATTATTAGTTTGCAATTGACCCAAGAATCAAATGGACAATTCCTATGATCGAGAAAAAATAATAGAATGTATGTTCGATCCAATCACCTCTTCTATAATTGCAGAATTAGAAGACGGGGAAAAAAATTCTTCTTATCTAGCAAAAAAATCATCTATATCTGAACAAGATGTTCACGAAAGACTATCTTATCTTATAGATTATGGTTTTATAATCAAAGATCAGATTGGCGAAGAATCAATATTTTCGGCAGATGTTGACAAATTGGCCAAAGTAGTAGAATATGAGGAAAATTTCGGTGCAGCCATTGAAGGATTAGAAAAAATGGATAGCTTTCTTAACTAGCATCTTTTTTACGATTAATTACAAGATAGACAGCTAAACCTACCATTCCAATTAAACCAATAATCAATACGTACATGGAAATAAGACCCACAGATCTTTTCCAATCGTCTGGTTCAGGTCCAATTACTCCAAAGATCTTTATTTGTTCTCCTTCATTTTCAATAGATAATTTGTATACTCCTGATGATGTAAGTTCAAACAATCCTTCGGATACTTCTTCATTAACAGATTGAGATTCTATTACAATATCAGATGGATCTAAAATATTTGCAGT
>Ga0307379_10003472_pt1 | contig 22926 bp, 39 predicted proteins | sample UN2MG_FD_202237 | JGI IMG/M metagenome (GOLD analysis project Ga0307379, IMG submission 202237) | Soil microbial communities from Risofladan, Vaasa, Finland - UN-2 | ecosystem: Environmental > Terrestrial > Soil > Coastal area > Acid sulfate soil | place: Finland: Risofladan, Vaasa | collected... | reverse complement strand
TCCACCGACCCTGGGTTGAGATGGATCAGCTCCCCGAGGTTGGAGTCTTTTTCGCACAGGATGACACACAGGCTTTCGTTGTTTCTCTTGTACATGGCGCTGTGCCACGTCTTGCGCCGCACCTTCTGGCCGTTCGCCATCCGTTCCTGTGCCCACGCCCAGGTGCCAGTCACCGCGAAGTTCAGTGTGATGTGCTCGGCCGGCTTCTTGAGCTGTACCTTCATGTTGGCCGTAGCCACACGGGCTTTTCCTCCGAGCCAACCGGTGCCTTCACAGGTAGGGCACTCTCGGGGAAGCATGAACAGGATCTCTTCGCCGGTACCGTGACATCCGGTGCACTGTATGCTCCCCGTGGGGTGCGGGGTGGCCAGATTTTCGGCATTCACGAGATCGAAGCTGATGAGCTTGAACTCGCCCTTGTGGGCTTTGGCGACCGCGACACCAGTCTTGGAGGGCTTGTGGTTGAAATCCATCCCAACAACGAATTTCGGTTTTTCGTCACTCATCATGGTCACCATACACCTATGTTTTCGAGATCGGAAATTTGTGACAAGGACGCACCCACAGTCGAAGAGGAGACATGGTGCCCAGGTCCGTGAATTTGGATTTGATCGCCGTCATCTCGACCACGGGCCCTTCGGATGTAGTGACGACGATCTCGAGATTCAAAATGAGAACGGAACTGAAACTGATCGCTTTCGGTGATCGGGGAGTGGTCTCACCACGTTGGTTCTGGGAAGTGAGCACCACCGTGCAACCGATGTTTTTCAGATGACGCAGGAGATCGTGCCACTCTTTGGCTGCGCTGGCTGGCCCGGACCCGGACCCACAATATCCTGGCACGTCGTCGATCAGGACGACGTCCTCTTCTCTGACTTTTTTCACGCTCTCGAAAAGAGTGTCGAGGGAGGGGGAGTTAATCTCGCTCAATCTGCTGGGACGTGTCCAGGGCTGAGAGCTGCCCGTGAAGAAATGCACCCATGCGCCAGAGTTGCCACCTTCACAAAATCCTTGAGCGATCTGGTGCAGGAGAGTTGTCTTGCCGCTCGCAACGGGCCCATGGATATGGGTCACGCACTGGAGCGGGAGACCTACGTGCCAATCATCGAGGGGCGTTCCCGTCCGCAGTGGGACGGGAACGTCAACCGGAAACGGTGCCACCGCGGCCAGCATCTGGGCGAGCTGCGGAGATTGTGAGAGAGGGGTGGTCACTCCCTCTTTCTACGCAAGGCGGTTGTTGCTCCACAGGAAGGGATAACCGAATTGCACGAATTCCGGCTGGAAATGCTCGTTGACGTAGGCGTAGGTCGCGTCGTCGTAGTAAAGAGACCAGTGATCCCTGTCGGGGTCTACCTGCTCCGGCGCCAGCAGAACTGATCCAGGCACCCCGGGGATCTTGCGCATCACGCCATCGAGCTCGGCCTGGAGATTCTCGTAGCGCACGACCTGACTGCATGTCCTGGCTTGGTAGAAAATGCGGCCTTCCACCATGTAGGGGCGACACCTTAATTTCGGTTCCGCGTCAAACTGTAACCACACGTCGATGAACTCTTGGAAAGTTGGTTCACGGTTGAGCATCTCCTTCCTTCGACGCATTTGGAAATGGTCTCGGTTACGCAGGAACCAGGTAACGAGCATATCGTAGGGGTTACGGATCGTCGTGAAGATGACCTCGGACTTGGTGAGTTTGTCTCCGCAAACAGTCCTGACTTGATCAAGCGTCGCATGATGACCGATCCCCCTGCGTTTGTCATAAGCCGCGAACGCCCCTTCGATTCTTTTGAGACCAGCCGCGACCCGCTCCGACCCCGTGGCCATGGTGGCGAGATAGATGAATTTGCCAGGTAGAACAATCGCCATGCCCCACTCTACCAGAGGAAGCTACTCGAGGTTGCCCTGAGAGTCCTCTTCGGGCTCGACCTCCGGAGTTACGAAGCATGTTGCCCGTGAGCCGGGCGTTTCATGTAACCATTTCCAGGTCAGTTTTCTTCAGGGAAAGCAGCTCGTAAGCTTCGTAAAATGAGTCTCCATATATTGTATGCCAATCGAGGATAGCCTTCGACTCGTCCCGTGCGAGTGAAGCCCTCACCGCTCAACACGTTGCGAGGGACATGCTCAAACCGGTTTTTCCGACAAACGCGGACTTCGTAATCGCCGTGGATAAGTGATCCTCCGGCATTGTAGATGTACGTGCGACCGATCTCTCGAGCCTTCGACTCGTCACCCTTCGGCCACATCTCGATCTTGACGACGATCATGATCCTTCTTCGGCCTCCCGGAATGCGTTGGCGGCCTGGTCCGCGGCGCGAAGAGGCTCGGGGTCCCGATGCCAAGGAGTGCACCGCAAAACCAACGACACGGCTTCGTCGACAGAGACTCGATGTCCGGGGCTTACGTAGATCGGATGGAGGTTGTCCTGGGTATAAACCTCGGCACCAAGAATCTCACCACTGGTTTCGTGCAAAAGCGCTGCCTTGGACCCCCGGCGTTTCAAGAGTGTGGCCCGGGTGTCCCGGCAACCGGGAGGCCATGTTTTCGCAACACCGACGGTACAGTGGTCGAGCGCGTACCCCACATGCGACGCGAGCCCGAACTTGCGCGGATGGGCAATCCCGTTACCATCCACCAGAATTACATCAGGCTCCACAGGAAGCCTCGTGAGAGCTTCGAGGACGAGGGGGGCTTCCCGCCATCCAAGCATTCCGGCCTCGTAGGGAGCAGGCACAGGGAGCTGTACGCGCTGTTCCGAGATCTTGGACCAATTGGTCGTGCTCAGGACAACGGCGACCACATAGGCTCGTTGGTCGTCCTTGCTGTAGGCCACGTCGACTCCGGCCACGTACTTGAACTGGTCTCCTCGCCGAACCTCACGAGCCAGACGGATCTGGGTTTCGTGGGCTTCTTCAGGGGTGGCCGGGGTTGGGATCTCGTTTCGGATATGCAGCACAACGACTCACTCTACCGCGGGTCGTTCACACCACCGCTCGGAGGGAGAGGGGGATCCGGCAATGACGGGGCCGGAGTGGGGGGCGTCCTGACCAAATTCAGGTGACGCTGGCGAGATGGTGCTTGAGGAACCGGAACCCCGAAATGTCGGAAGGAATTGCGCAACATCCGTTGGAGCGACTTGATGACCCGGTGTCCCTTGTGGGCGAGGACGCCGACGTAGGTCTCACCACTGCGACGAAGCACGATGCTGTAATCGTTCAGGATGAGCTTGACCTCCTTTTCGTTCCGCTCGAGATCGAGGATGGTCACGAGTTTGAGAAAAACCCCTTTCCACTGCTCTTGCTGCTCTTGCTGCTCTTGGGTCGTTGTGGATAGGAAAGCGAAATCGAGAACGCTTTTAGGACCGCCGCAAGCGGCTACGATTCCCGGGGTATCAATGAGTTTTTGAAGTGCAGACATATTTCACCTTCATCTTACTTCCCCGGCAAGACATGCGACTGAATGAACGCATCGATCTCGGGGTTACTGTGTCCGTTGGAAATGAAGAAGCGGACGATCTCTATTTCCCACTCATCCCAGATAACCCCTCCCACGAAGTGCGTGTCTGTCGTTTCATCGTGGAAACAGAGGAGCTTAGCCTGCATCGTGAACTCGCCCACTTTGCGCTCAAACCATGCCTCGCACTCACGTGCGCCGGGAGGCGCATCCATGCCTGAAAAGATAATGGTGGGGTTGCGGATAGCCACATCATCTCTCAGTTCATGGAGCCAGTTTCTCGCGCAACCTGAGCTTCATCTTGCAGTGAGAGCGAGACCGTCAATTTGACGATCTCCAACGCTTCTTCAAGACTGAGGATAGTCGCCTCGTCGGTGCCGAGGATTTGCTGGAGAGCCTTCTCGACGTTCTCGAACAGAATCTTTTTTGGAGTGCCGGTATATTCTTTCAGGTAGCTCAGCAGCTTGTTCTGCATCTCCTGGAGTTCATCCCATTCCGGTTTGTCTTCGATGTCCGAAGGAGTTCCGTACTTGGCGTACATCTCCGCCATCAGGTTCCACCAGTCGAACAGAATATGGGATGCCTGGATCACAGCTCGAAAAAGTCCGTTAGGGTTTGAGGAGGTGGCAGGGCCGCTTTGTCCGGCATGGCCTCATACCCTTCTTTTGTTATACGCCAACAACCGGAAACGTACTCGACCCACCCCTTCTCCTGGAGAGGATAGAAGATCTGGGGAGGCTCCGAATATCGCAGGATAGGCGTTGTGTGAACAATTCGCAGGATCTCGTGCGGGTCCGTGACTCCCTTGAGTAGAGGTGAACACGGCATCAGTACATGATCCTCATTTCACGCCGAGCTCTCGGACATTGATCTTGGAATCCGATTCCAAGATCAATACCAAAGGTTTGGTTTCGTCTTTCCCGATGAGCGTGAGCTTCAGGTACTTGTTAGTCATGCGCTCGAGAGAAACGAATTCCTCCATGCCAACATCCACGACATCACCGACTTCGTTCCGGACGAGGTAGATCATCTCGTCTGGGTGTTCAACCGTCCCGACGGCGGGGTTTTGTCGCTTCGCACGAGTGGAATTTTCTTCGGTTGTCGTCACGTTACCTCTTTGAAATGACCGTCCCGGGTTGCACGGATGACCTGCTCCGTGAACGTCTTGAGTTCGGTAGTTACACGATGGACCGGAGTCCCAGATGAGACCGCTCCCATTTTGATTAGGGTGTAGGTCAACTCATGCACCCACAGGTCAAGATCAACCTGTGATTTCCCTCGGTAAGGACCGTGCTGCGGATCAGAACCATCACTCATGCTGGGATCTCCTCCATAGACCAAATACTGGTCTATGCGCGTGGACGTTTGGATTTGCTGCCGTTGCTTCCCGGAGGCTGGATAACCTGGCGCACCACGACGGGCGTCGGTTCATCTTCGGGACCGAAGTTCGTTTCCTCGGTTTCGAGCTGGTTGTTGAAGTGCTGCGCCAGACGGATGGTCTTCATGAAGTCATCGAAGACCACGGTACGCTCATCATTCGCCGCCAAAGACATCCCAATACGGATGGCGTGTTTGATCTGACGCCCGTTGATTTCCTCAGAGGCGAGCTTCTTGAGATCGAACTTCGACGGGTCTAGCTTCGCCGCCAGGAGCAGGTTGTTCCAGATAGCCTTGCGGCTATTCAGATCATGGTCCGGGTAATGGAGCGCGATGGAAAGACGGCTGTTGAACGCACGGTCGAACTGCTTTACGCGGTTCGTCGTCAGGAATAACACACCCTGGTAGTACTCCAGCATCCGAAGGAAGATGGCGACCAGAGCGTTACGCTCGATGTCCCGAGGCGTTCGACGTTCTAGGAAAATGTCGGCCTCGTCGATCAGAAGTACCGCGTTCCACATCGTGGCAACTTCCAAAACCATGCGGAGATTTTTCTCCAAATCAGCGGTCTTGGTTCCGAGCTCACCCACGGACACGCTGTAGAGCGGGCGCTCCAGAAGATCCGCGATAGCTTCGGCCGTCAGCGTCTTGCCAGTGCCCGGAGGTCCGTGAAGCAAGAAGATGATGCCACCCCCTTTGTCGGCGATGACATCGGTGAACCCCACCGCGCCATGCTCGACGAGCGATCGGATCATCTTCTTCGGATGGATCTCGAGGCCGTCCACTTTGCGCTCCGGAAGCACGAGCTGATCGTAGGCTTTCGTGTTGAACTGGATTTCCTGGACCTCTTCAATGTTGAATTCGCCCCACTGTTTTGCGGCGAACGAGAACCCGGCGACCCACGGTGCGATACGCCAGTAGTCCTCTTCGCCGATCTCGTTGACCTTGGGCTTGCCGGACTCTTGGGGTTCATCCGCCCCGTCATCGTCGTAACCTGAAGCGAGACGGCGCTCGTAGTTTTCGTTGATCTTCTTGTGCGTTTTGGGATCGAGCATCACCCGACCGTCCGCACGGTATCGTTTGGTGCCCCACCAGGAGCGCTCGATGCACTCCCCGGTGTAGTGGACGTAAGAGGACCCCGCCTTGATCATGGAGAGCACTCGAGCCCCGCGTTCCGACAGTCGGTTTTTGAGACCGGGAGTGACGGGACGCGCAGGGAGATTGTTGATGCGTTGCCCGGCTTCGAAATATGGGATCTCCGTGTGCTTCGTCGTCTCGGTGAACTTCTGGCCGTCGTGGGCGAGCACTTTGATGCTCATCGCGTACCGGAGACCGCCCCATCCGGAGTTGACTTTGGCCTTCTCGATGCGACCGGCAACAAACGCGCCGTTGTCGTCGTACACAATCTCCTGGCCCTCGTAGTAGAGGAGCCACAGGTTGTCGAACGTGACGAACCCGGCATCGACATTTGCCTGGAACACCCCCAAGCGAGCGGCGATATGGGTTTCGACGTGGTCGAGGAGCGGCTGGAGAGCCTTGTACTCTTTCGGATCGCTCTGGACGAGGTTCTGGAGACGACGGTACTTGATCTTGAGTTCGTCCTCTTCCACGTACCAGCGCGCGGTGTCTCGATTACGAGAGTAGTCCTCGTGCACGGTCATGACGCGGTAAAGAAGCGCCACTAGGTCCGCATCACTCAAATAGAGGATCGTATACTTGGCCCCCTGCCAATGTTGCTTGGTGCCAATCGTGAAAGACTTCTTGGCACGTTTCTTCGGCTTGGCCACCACAGTTTTGCTGGAGACCCGCTTCTTGGGGACCTTCTTGGGGGCCGCGACTTTTCGCTTCGTCGCCTTCTTCGAGGACCGAGGAGCTGCGCGCTTTGTGGAGTTTGTTTTTGCCATGATCGGATCGTGGAAAGTCGTCCGTTGTACTCGAAAAAAGAACGAGCACCACGAAAAAGGAGAAAAAAGCTCAGGGCGCTACGAATTCCGCGTCTGCCGAAAGGTCAAGTTGATCCTTGGCCCACAGATTCGCTTCGCTTTGGGGATCCCGTGCCTGCTGACTTTCTGGGTGTCCCCAGACATCACCAGGAGGCTCCCATGCTCCACAGGGATGACATGGCGGCTTCCGGTGTCTCCGTGCTTCACGATGAACTCCCGGGTCTCTCCAAGGCTCACAGAAGCTATGGGAACCCCGTCCTCCATGTCCTCCTCATCATCCGCGTGCATGGACACCGAGTCCCGCTCGTTCTCGTAAAAATTAGCCAGAACCCCGTTGAATCGAACCCCGAGTTTAATTGTCAGGAGATCCCGGACGCGCCGAAGAGCCGGGGTCCAGTCTTGCCAGGGGTGAGTGAGCCCGCTGTAACTGTACGTGAGCCCCTCATCGGCGTGCCAGGAGATCATGCGCGGGACCGTTTTGGGGCCACCTGGTGTTTGCATGACGAGTCTATGCCACTGGATCTCCAGCTTGAGCGCCTCGAACAACCGGGTGGCCTCGTCGGGCTCGAGGAACTCGCCATCGTAAGTGATGTCGATCCCATCGTCTTCCAAGTGCCATTTCTGGCTTTGAATATGGATGGCGTCAAACGGGTTCACTGTCGCAGTATCCTCACCAGGCGCACCACCCGCTCCCGTAGTTCATGCAGGGTGCCGTCGTTGTCGATCACGTAATCAACGTACCGACGTTTTTCGGTATCGGACATCTGCGCGTCAATTCGTGCCTTGATTTCATCAGGCGTCGCGTTGTCTCGGCCCATGGCACGTTGCATCTTCACTGAAAAGGAAGCGGTCACAAGCACAATACCGTCAAGCTTCTCGTGCATCCCCTTCTCGATCAGGAGAGCGCCGTCCACGAACGCGAAGTCGACATCGAGCTCGTCGCGTTGACGTTCGATCTCTCCCCAAAGAAGGGGGCCCATCATGTTGTCGAGTTTCGTCAGTTCAGCTTTGTCGTTGAACACGAGCACAGCGAGTTTTTTACGGTCCAGAGTTCCGTCGATGTTCATATACCCAGCGCCGAACAGATCGACGATCGCCGCCAATCCTTTGGAACCCGGCTCGACCAGAGTTCGAGCGATCTCGTCGAGGTCCATCACCGTGAAACCGAGCTGACGCAGGACGGAAGTGACCTCCGATTTGCCCGCACCGATTCCTCCTGTGATGCCGATCAGTTTCATGTGCTCTTGTTCGGGAGGAAGCTCCCGACCTCTTTCACAGTGCCGAGAACTTCGTATCCCAGTTTCCACCGGATGTTGAGATGTTGGAACAGCGCCTGGTTGTAGTCCGCGAACGGCCCGGTAGCCACAACCGAAGGATGGACCCAGGCGACTTCACCTTCATAGGGAATGCTCCGCGGCGCATCTGGAGCCTGCGCAACGATATGCCCGATGAAGGTCGTGCAGATGAAGTTGGTTTCGCCGGGCACGAATCCCGTGTAGACGGACTGCGGGGCTGCAATCACATAGCCGGTCTCTTCATACATTTCGCGCACGAGAGCGACATCGAGGCTTTCGTTGTTTTCGACCTTGCCGCCAGGGAGGCCCCATTGTTCGAGGTCGGGCTCATTCTTGGACTTCATGCGGGAGATCGCCAGGACCTCACCCTTCTCGTTCATGAGAAGACAGCACACCGCCTGTCTTGCTACTTCGTATTGGTCGCTCATGGTTTCTCCGTGTTGTGTTTCCTCATGGCGTCGATCGAGAAAAAACCGTGGCACCATAGGATGCCCTGGATGAATCCGAGCCAGCGGTCAAGTTGACCGGGCTTGTCCTCTCCAGCTTCCATGCGTTGCAGTATCTCATGAATCATCCAGTTTGCGTGCTTGACGGCCCGTCCCATCCCGGGGTTGTTGTCGAACCCAGCATCGCATCGTTCGATGGACCAGGAAGCGAACTGGTCTTGATAGGCATGCAGTACGGCGAAGTGTTGGTCGCGGGTCACACTGGTGATACCCAATCGGCTCCCTACCGAGTTTCACTGATTAGCCCCCCACCGTTGCAGGAACTCCCGCATCATCTCGATGGTGCTTTCGCGTTTAGTGTTCCCGACGTAGGCGAGATTTCCTTTGTCCCCTACATCAGCCAGGAACAGCATGAAGGTCGTGTCCTCGGGCAACATCTCTTTGATCTGGTCTGCGATCTCGCGCGCCGTGAACTCAAGCGTGAGCCGTTTTTCTCGTTGTTCGGGTGTTTCTTCGTTAGTCATTTTTCGCTTTTTGTGGCCCAGATGGTGAGCCCCTCCATCACCGCTCGCACGATGATTTCACGATTGAGATCCCGGGAAGCATCCTTGGGGAAGTCGATCCTCCATGCCCCCAGGTGTTGATTCTTGATCGGGTCCTCGAGAACAGGCCCCTTCATCGCCCAATAGGCGTGGGGGTCGTCTCCATCGAGGAGTCCCGTCGTTGCGACACCGATGTCGACGCCGTAGAGCTTCTGCGTTGCGAAGGCCATCGCCTTTGCCGTGCGCTCCGAGACGACATTGTCCTCGTTCACGAAGGTGAGACCGAGGACCTTGTGCTTGGCCGAGATCTGGTAGCAGACAGCGGACCCCGCCACCACGTCCGACGACCCTGGAATGGTCGTTAGATCAGCCGCAAGGCGCCCACCCGTGCAAGACTCGGCGAACGCAATCGTCAAACCGCGTTCACGGAGCCCATCCAGAATGAGCGGAAGGTCTCGGTGCAGCAGCATCTACAGGGCCTTCGTCACACCCCCGGCCGCGAACACGGCCTCGTGTTCGACGGCTTTCCCGTCTTTGAACCGCACGACAGTGTGGCTATCGCCGCCTTCCCATGTGAACAGCACATCGGCGTCCCCCTCGAGATCGGCCGCGATGAGCGGAAGAATCTCGTAGTAGCGGGCGCCGGAACCGACGCCTCCCCACCAAAAGTCCTCGAAGACGAACTTGCGACCCTCGTCCAGGTGCTCCACGAGGACACTCTCCTCAAAATGGAAAGGGTGCATCTCAGGAAGTTCATTATCCCGGACAAGCCATGCACGATAACTCTCCATGCGCATCCTGAGTTCGCCTCGGATGATCTCGGCGGTGTCGACGTTGTAACTCATCAGCCCTTCCCCAGTTTCCTACGAAGTCGCTCGAACTCGGCCTCGTCCTTGGCTTTCTCTTCAGCTTCGCGTTGAGCTTCCATGTATTCCTCCGGATTCAGGGGGTTTTCACCCCACGATCGAATGAGTGTCGCGAGAGACTCCTGCACTCCTATCGTGAAATCGCGGGCGTCATCACACGAGATGGCGTCTTGGTACAGGTCCCGGATGAACTGCTTGAGCGAGTCATTCTCGTTCACGAGTTCCTGAAGTTCTTCAGCAAAGACAGGGGCGACCCCCGTGGCCTTCTTCTCCAGGCGCTTTTTCAGTGCGGTTAGATCACGATGGTTCATTTTCTCGTTCCTCCGTCAGTTTGAACCAGTGGATTTCCGTGTCGTTGCTCGGATGCGCCACGATATGAACGTGGTTGAACTCCACGAAACTCCGGTACACGTTCACGCTCGGGGTCTTGGACCGCCAGCACACGGACACCATGCCGTTCGGGAATTCGATCCCGTCGGCCACCACTCCCGTGCCGGACACGCCGGTCTCGTCCGCGTTGCGAATCATCTGGAACACTCGTGCTTCACTCATCTTCTTCCTCGTGTCTTTCGCGCTCCTTCTTTTCGAATGCCACAGTCATCGTACTGATGAAGTGATTCAACAGGAGACTACTGGTGAGGTCGTTATCGGGATAATAGTACTGGTCCATGTAGAGGGCCGGGTACATGAGCCTCCGACATTCCTTCATGGTCCAGAAGAAAACTTCCTGATCCAACGCTCGATTACCGAGCTCCGTCCAGTCCTCCTCGGTGAACTCGAACAGAGTGGGGAAACTCTCGATCTTCGGTTCCCACTCGTTCCCGATACACGTGAGGTCAGGCATGTTCTCCAGGTTGGAACCCGTGTCGCGCAAGAAGATGGAGTGCATTTCGTCGAGGCTGGAAGCCAGGTCCTTTTCCCCCTTCTCGACAAGGATCTCACGCAGTCTCTTCCGGTCGTCCGCACCCTGCGCCCACTCCACCGCGCCACGAAGACTTTCCACTTTCCCGCGCCCGATCCGACGGTCACCACTTTTCTCCAACCGGCGACGCCACGTCCCGACGCCGGGGGGAGCACGGTCGGGACCGGCAATCATGTGCTGGTAGATCTCCTCGTGCACCATGAAAGGCGCCGTGTAGACGGTCTTGAAGACGGGATCCTCGCCCTCGCAATGGTCGTTGTACGGCAATCGCAGACGGAGGCCACCGCGCTCGCAGGCACTGATGAGGCTTTTCATCGTGTTCGGGAAATCAGGATCATCGGGGTGATCATCGTGTCCGTCGTCGCGGTCGCTGTCCCAGACAGCGAACCTCTTGAGGCAGTCCCTTTGGAACTGGATGATCCGATCGTCGTAACCCGTGACGGCTCCGTAGTTGTTGTAGATGCCCTTGATGGGCACCGTCACTGGGAGCCACTGCGCAAAGGATTTCCCCACGCCATCCGCGTAGAGAGGCTGTCGCAAGAAAAAGAACCGGATCGGATCCCCGTCCTGGATCGGCAGGTTGGTGACCGCACAAGTAACGTCCCAGCAACCCATTAGAACGCCTCGATATCGTAGGTGAAGGGAGCGCGAACTCCCATGGTCATGTGAGTGATGCCGTTGATGGCGTCGCGCACGTAGGTTCCTCGAGTGTTGGAGGACGCGTTGATGAACTCGATGCCCGCTTCCCGATAGGTCCCACGCTGCTCGTGGATGTGACCAAAACAGTGGAGCCGGGGTTTGATGGTGTCGAAGATCTTCTGCCGTAGGATGGGGCACCCGAGGTTCTTGCCCTTGGCCTTGTCCATGATTCCCATGGGCGGCGTGTGGGTGAGAAGAACGTCGACCTTCTTGATCCGGCGGTAGGCGATCTCGCGTTCCTTTTCCTCGGTCTCGAATCCGAATGCGGGGTCGTACCCGCTGATGGGCATCACCGGGCTTCCGTCGAAAACAACACCGTCGATCGTGATCTCGTCGACCCCGATCATCTGGATGCCGTGCTTCTTGAAAAGAAGCGCCGCCTTCGCCGGGTTCTCCCAGACCGCGTAGTCGTGGTTACCCGGACAGACGATCCGGTACTTGTAATCCTGTTCGCCCATCCAACGGGCGAACCGTTCGGTGTCGAGCCAGGAGCCGAAGTCACGGGAGTAATCCCCGCAGTGGATCAATACGTCGCCTTCGGGCAGTCCGTCCTCGTAGAGGGACCAGCCGCGCTCAAAGCCGTGGGTGTCGCTGGTGATGATGAGTCTCATGCTTGCTCTTTCTGGAGATCGAAAAGGATGGGGGGGTTGAGGCCCACCTTTTCTGCGAGCTCCGGGGAAAGTTTCGACCCCATCGAGGCGTGACCTTTGCAGATGGCGGCGTTGACAAACCAGACGCCGTCCTGTTCGACCACACCATAGTCGACGTGGACATGGCCGAAGCAGTGAAGCCTCGGCTTGACCTGACGGATGCGTCGAAGGAGCTGGTCACATCCGACATGGCTCTCGCCCCCAAACAGATCGTCGGGATGGGCTACATTGTCGAGGATGCCTTGGGGCGGCCCGTGGGAAACCACCACGTCGATGTCCTTGGGAATACGGCGCCACTTGTCCCAGAGGCGTTCACCTCGTGGAAGGTTGAAGGCCAAGCCGCCAAACTCGGGCTGCCAGGGAGAGCCCCAGAACTTCACACCGTCGAGCATGACGCCGGAGTCCTTGAGGTAGTGGATGCCACGCTTCTTGAAGTTGCCCTTGCAACGGGCGTCGTTGTCTTGGGCCGGGAAGTCATGGTTCCCGGCGATCACGATCTTGTGCTTGTACGGCTGCGCTTCCACCCAATCGGCAAACTCTTTCATCTCGCTCACGCTACCGAAGTCCTTGCACCAATCCCCACAATGGATCAGCACGTCGGCTTCGGGCATGTCGAGCCACGGATGGAACCCGTGGGAGTCGCTGATGATGGCGAGTTTCATGGCGCTAGCTTGGCAATCCGTTCGGGAAGGTCACCCATCTGGTTGAGAGGAACTTGCTTCGGAAAATCGTCTTGGCGCAGGGGTCGACCGAGGCGCTTTCCCAGACAGGAGAAACACAGCTTGCCGTCGCCGTCGGGGACGGCTTTCTCCCAGAGCTGGTCCCAGACCATGTAGTACTCCGGGTCGGGTTCGTGACAGTCCATGCAGCGGAATTGCGCCGCGTACTTGTGCATGCACACGGGACAAAAGTTGAGGCGCGTCGCCTTGGCTCCGAGATGCCCCTCGAGATCTTCGTAATCGACGACAGCCGGGTCAAAGGCTTGTCCGTTCTTCTCGTGTGGGAGGACGCGACAGTCCCAGTACATGTGCCAGTGACCGAAAAAATACGGGTGCATGTAGGCGTGGGTACCCGGATGAAACTTCGGCGGCGGCCGTAGGTGATACTCGATGTAGTTCTTGATCGCCTGTGGCGTGACCCCCTCCCAGTAGTGCTTCCACTGAGCGCGTTCGATGTCGTTCCACGACTCTCCTGTGACATCCGGCAAGATGGCCTCGTGCGTCTTTCCTTCCGGGGAGCGCATGACCACGTAACTTTGGCCCACGCGATACGACCACACTTGCCCATCGGAAAAATGCAGCTTCCGGTTGAACGGCTGTGTCTCGTGACACCTCTTCTTTTGATCGCGCTCTTTCATGTGACCTTGATGGCTGGCGGGATTTCGTTCTTGATTTGCGCTTCCAAGTTGACCGGCAACGTGCTTGGGCCTTCAAGTGTGATCTCCAGGAATTTGATGTGGCGGTTGTGTTCGGTGGAGTGGTTGTCGAGCTCATCTCTGGCGATCTGGATGGCATCCGTGTCGTCGTATCGAGTGCCCCCGAAGGCACTGTAATTCCCTTCCACGTCGATGATGACGGCGATCCGAACTCGGACCTGCTGCGGGGGTTCTCCTTGGGGTTTTCGATACGGTGTGCTCATGCTGTTCTCCAGATGTTTCGCGGTTTTCGCGCCGAACGGTCGACTGATCCCCGGGCTCTTCACAGGAGCCACGCTGAGAGCTCCCGAAAGGGGGCGCTCCTGGGCGACCTCCTCGGATCGAACGCCTGTCCTGGAGGCTACTGGAGCCTCCAGGGTGCACCTCTCCCCCTCGGCACCCAACCGGGACCGTAGACGGACGGAGATCGAAGCGTTGACCCTCCACAGGGCTTATACGCTTCGACTGCGGATTTTACATAGCGGCCTAGTGGAAGTGGCTGATGTCGGGGCTCTCCAGGAGGGCGATGATCTCTTCGAGACCGTCCTCCAGAGTGTCCCGTTCACGCCCGAGCGGGAACGCATGAGGAACACTGCGCCCCAAGGTCCGTGCCACCTGGAGTGCCTGCCCTCGACGGCCCGCAGCAAGGTGTGTGCAGCATCTCCCGGCCATTTCGCACAGAGTTCCGAACACCGCCAACCCATCGGCGGTCGTGAACAGACTCAGATGCTCGGCGCGAACGAACAGTTCGGTGACCTTCTCTCGAAGTTCTGCACCGAGTCGAACGCCCTCAGCCACGGCGTCTCCATGCTTGGATCTGTCGAAGGGGCCATGTGATGAACCACCATGCACGTCGTAGAGATCGTTTCGTCTTGTATTTGAACTTCCAAACCCAATTTGGTTCGACAACCTTGAGTCGTGAAGTGGAGTACCCGGCGACCGAGTGGACTATTCCCACAACGACGAAAGGTTCTTTCCCGACCTCGATCACTTGTCCTGACATGATGCCAGGGATGAGAGGGAGCTCGATCTCGTGAATCTGTTCGGGCCGCATTGGTCGCGCGTACCCAAGGGGAGATATAGGCATCTTCGTTAGAGGAGACGTCCAGTTTTGTGGTCCCAGATGAACGCGTGGTGTTTGGACATTCCGTCACGAAGGCCGGTGGGTGTTTTGCACACAATGACGCGGAGGGTATCGGGCTCTCCGATGTCGACGGCCTGTTGCGGAGTCTTACCACACGCGAACACCGCGTCGCCATGGTCCAGCATATATTCTGGAAGGGAGTCGGGGTTGATCTGACCCTCCGACTTGAGCCTCCCCCAGATTTCGCGAGGAACTTGAAGCGAGACTATGCCGAACTTTGCGGTACGGACGAGCCACGTCTTCAGCGTCTTCAGCGCTTCGTCGAGATTCTCCGTGAAAAGTCCGAAGTGGTCAACGATCACAACGGGTGTGGTCGATCCCGCACCGATATTCAAAGCCGGTATGATCTTGCCGTCCGTGTAGCCGTCCTGGTAAGCGCTGTCGTTACGGTAGTCGAGCGCAGCCGGGACATTGCACCCCATCGCTTCGATGCGGGAACGCCAGACCTGATTGGTCTGCTCCAGGTCCCAGTAGACGATGCGTCCTTCGGGAAGATGATCTGCGATCCCAACTGCGAGATTTCGGACCACCGTTGTCTTCCCCATCGCTGGACCACTCGTGATGATCCAGAGGTCACCCGGCTTGGGTTCGTGCATGTCGAAAAAGTCGATCCCCGTCTTCATAGCTCTCTTTATACTCACACAAGTTCAACGAAGGATCTCGTCGGTAAGATGGCTATAACCCATGAGTTTCCCCGACGATTTGCGCCGTCTTCCGGCCATGGAACGTGACATCCTGTGGCTGCACCAGGAACTCCGGAAACCTCAGACGGAGATCGCCAAAATCCTTGGTGTGTCGCAACCTACGGTGAACTATCGCTACAAGCGAGCTCGAGCGCGCCTGGAATTCCTTGAAAAACTCCCGCGTGTGACGAGCAACGAGATTCGTGAAGTTCTGCGTCGGCTTGGAGCCCGGGATCAGGATACCGAGGCAATGGTCATGTACGTCGAGACCAACAGCCAGTCAGAAGTCGCACGACGCATGGAGACGAGCCAGGGCGCTGTTCGCTACTGGGTCCTCCGTGCTCTCACCGATCATCTACAGAAGGACATGCGCGAGGACGAAGTGCATCGACGCGTGCGCATGGCTTGCGGGATGCTGGTGTCGAAACCTGGCATCTTCAACGAGCCCCAGAAACCTGGACACACCCCTAAGCATCAGCAAGTGCATCGACGCTTGAACGCGGCTCCAAAGTTCCAGGGGCGCCTGGTGGTGGGCGAGAACGTCAGAATCCAAAACGGGATCTATGGGTTACTCGAAGGCGAGCTTCTCGAGATCGACGACACGATGATGCGCGTGAAACTCAATCTCGAGTCTCAAGACATCACCGTCAGTTGGCCTCGTTAGCCGCCTCGGCTCCAAGACCGGCTTTGATCTGGTCAAACGCAGCCTTCCACTGAGCCCGGTCTTCGTCAGTCGCATCGCGCCCACCGGCACGCGACAGATAGACGGGGAGCAAGGAGCCCCCAGCGACGACGGCGTTCTGAAGACGATCCGACACCTTGTCGTGGGCGTCCACGAACCCTTCAATATCGGAGTGCTGTTTCTCTTGCTCCTCCGGCGGGAGCTGAGAGAAGGCCCCCTGGATATTCTTCGCGAGCCCCATCGAACCAAGCATTTCGATGGCTGTCTTGGACAGGGCCATATCCATCAGTGTCTCGTATGCTTTGTCGAGGGCTTCCTCGGGCGTGAGGGCGTAGATCGCTTCCATCCCCTCCATGCCGATGTTGAGCATCGTAGCCACGCGTTTGCGATTCAGCACGCGATTGGTTTCCCGCTCTTCTCGGATGGTCCCGACCAAAAGGCGCAGCCATTCGCGCTTACGATTCTCCGAGACCATCGGCCAGCGCGCGAGCATTTTCTCCGCATGCTGAGCCGAAGAGGATTCGAGGCGCTTGAGCTCCAAGATGAGGGACTCGAGCAAACTGTAGTGGTGCACTTTTTTTGACGGTGCCGCGAAGGACGCAACCATGTCGTCCAGCGGATCCCGAGGCTCGACCTTCGGCGCATGGTCCAGCTCGTATTCGACCTTGAAACTCCCGATCTTGAGGGTGCCCGTCTTGGGCAGCGTGGCATTTTTGTCGACTTTGATGTCGTCGAGCACGCACCCCGAAGCTGAGCCTAGGTCGATGATGCGATAGATGTCGCCACTGCGCTCGAAAACCGCGTGCATTCGAGCCACGCCGTCGCCGTCGAGACGCAAATTAGAGCTCGCAAGGCTCCCGATCTTGATGACGTCTTGATCGAACTCTGTCTCGCCAACGAAATCCCCGTCAGCGTAGACTTTCACACGAATTTTATTGCTCATGCTTCTCTCGTCACAGCAAATGCGGGGGTGTACTCGCCGGCCCACAATCCCATCGTGTTGAACTCCAAATGTTCAACGACTTCTTCGTAGGCCCTCTCGGGATCGTCGCCTTCATGGTCGCGCAGCAAGATCTCGATGCACTTGTGATAGTCGTACAAAGCGACGGGAGGGTGATTGAAACGACGGCAGATGCCAATGAGTGCCTCTTCGAGCCCGTCGTAGAGGATCGCCTCGCCATCCGTCGCCTCGCGTAGGCTTTCGATGATCTCGTCCGGAGTCATCGAGAATATCCTTGGATCAGTCGGCGGTCCAAGCCTGGACTGCCGATACCAAACCCTCGAGATTCGAGACAGCACCACTCTTGTTGATGTACCCCTCGGTGGCCGCGTGAACGATTTGTCCGTTGCCCGCGGTGATCCGCCAGCGCCACTCGTTCGCGTTGTCCTTGTAGAATTCGAGCGGCAGGATGGCGTCGTCGGGACGTTCGTCGGATTGCTCCGAAGCCGTCTTGATGTCGACTTGGCGACAGTACTTCGGAAGCGACGTGAGATTGTTCTTCGCGTACTGCTCCTGGCCGTACCCCTCGCTGCTCGCTCCGATGATCTGCCCGTTGCTCGCCTTGACGCGCCAACGCCATTCCTTGTCTTCGCTGTCGTCTTGATAGAACTCGACGTTTGCCATGATGGGGAGTCTCCTCTGGAAGGGACTCTACCGCCGAGATGTGAGAATGGTTTTTCACGAACCCAACTTCCCTGGCAACGCGGCCAGGAGTCTTTTTTCACGCTCCACAAGAAGGTCGAAAGCTTCGTGGAGCTTCTCGTGTGCCTTCTGGGCAGGAGGGTAAGGACTCGGGCAATCAGGGTTTGTGGCTGAGGCGAAAGAAGCCGCGCTGATGAACTCGTGAGCCGCCTCCTGCAACGGCTCGCAGATGGAGGAAGGGATCCCCACCCCCGCGGCCATCAGGAACTCGTAGATCGCATCCCCCATCCGTGGTGCCTGCTTGATGACCGCCTCTGTCATGCACAGATGTTCGGGATGCTCCGCGCGTTCCGCCTCCTCGATTTCGAGGGCTTTGTCATAGGACTCGACAAGCACTTCCAGGTCACGCAAAGCAACACGAGTCAGGGCGTAGACCATCAAAGGTGGGAGTGGTGCGACCATTTGCTTCTGCCTTTTCTGCGCATGCTTGTGTAGATGCTGCGCTTATGTCGTCTTTTTCAATTTCTTGGCGATTGCAAATTCCAGATACAGGCGTGCCGTCGCCAGGGCCCGGAGCTTCTCGAGTTTCTCGAATAGATCGGGGTCTTTAAGGAGGTCAATGGCTTCGGACAAATCCGCGGAGCTGCTGTCCTCAGCGAGCCAGGAAAATGCCCGATCGAGCTGGTGGCGGACTTCGTCGCGAAGTTCACTGATCTGTTCCTGGAGGATCTCAATTGCGTGGTTTTCGTCGCTCATGTGTGTCTTATCTGGGTATGGTTGAAAAGCGGGCCCGGACGGGAGTTCCAGCGGAACCCCCGCCCTGACCCTACAGCACAAAAAGGGAGGGGTTCACCGAGAACCCATTCTCGCCCCTCCCCTCCGAGCCGATCTCGAAGAGCCGCGCCTACTTGGCGCGGCTCTTCTTCGTGGTGGACTTTTTGGCGGACTTTTTGGATGCCTTCTTCCTGGCAGCCTCTTTAGCACGCTCCCTTTTCATGGTCTCACGAGCACGCTTTTTGTTGCGCTTATCTGCGGTTCCTTCTTGCAACCGCGTCTTGCGGCGATTGATCTCGGGCCACGCCTCGTTCTCGCTGAACCGAAGGGCCGAAATGATGTCGCGGTTCTGGAAAGCGTTCCACGCCTTGATGGTGATGGCCGCCTTGTAAAAGGTCGGTCGTCGCTTGTGCTTCTCCGTCTTGAACTGGAGCAGCAAACGGTTGAGCTGGTAGATCGGGTCCTGTCGCCCCATCTCGAAGCCCTGACCGTCGGGACCGATACCGTCGATCAACGTATCGAAGAACTGGTCAGCCGCCTTCTTGTTGTGCTCCGCGAAGATGTAGTACAGCGCAGCGAACAGAGCAGGAGGGCTACAGACGGTGCGCGCCTGCTTGGTCATCGTCTTTTTGACCGCGGTCACGAGAGCATCGCTGTGCTGTTCCGCGTACTCGAGCAAAACCTCGGGCTCGACACGTTTGCGGGCGATCGACGAGGAGCCGATCTGGCCCGCCTCGATCTCGTAGATGGACGTGATGTTCCGGATAGCCGAGGCGACGCCGTTGGTGTAGTCGTAGCCTGCGACGGTCAGAAGATCGCCCGGAGTACGGGTACCTCCGGTGTCGAGTTCCATGAAAGCCTCGTCAGGGACGTTGCGACAGACGAGGATCTGGATAGCCTTCCCAGATTCGATGATCGCTTCGAGACGATGCTGCCCGTCAATGAGCTCACCGCGGGTGTTGAATTTGATGGCCTCACCGGTCAGCTTCCAGTGGCCAGCCTTCATGGCGTCGGTGAATCGCTGCTTGAGGCGACCCCGCTTTTTGCGGTTGCGTCCCATGAGGTCCAAGTACTGTTGGGCCTTCACGGGTCCGATGGTTTCGACTTGAGCTGAGAACGATGCGCCGTTCGTGCTCCGGGAACGGCTTTTCTTGGCGCGCGCCGACGATGATGTAGAAGTTTGCGTTGTCAATTTGTCCTCCTCCCCTCATGGGGGACTGGGGGTTGGACCGAGAAAGGGGAGTTCCCCCGGAGGCTGGCCCGTGTTGACCTCCATCGGTCCTTATACGCGAAAATAAGGATCGTGAAACTTCTACGTGAAAAACTGAGTCCACGAACCGAGTTTGCGGGGACCGCGCACGAGCATTTCGGCGAGCTTGTGGAAGCTCTCTCGGGGGATGAGCCGTGCCCCCATGCGTTGCAGGTGAGGGTTGTGTATCTGGCAGTCAATGAGGGGAAACCGCCATTTAGAAAGCTGCGTGGCGAGGGTTACAAGAGCCACTTTCGAGGCATCTGGACGTGTGTGGAACATCGAACAGCCGTAGAACATGCGCCCTACGCAGACGCCGTACAGACCCCCAACCAACTGATCCCCCTCCCAGGTTTCGATGCTGTGGGCGTGGCCGAGACGGTGCAATTCCGTGAACACTTGAACAATCTCTTCGCTCACCCACGAATCATTCCGGGTGATCCCACACAAGCGCACGATTTCTTCAAATTGAGTGTCGGCGGTGACCCGGTACTTCCCCCGGCGGAGGGTCCTGCGCAGGCTCCGACTGATGTGCAGCTCGGACATCAGCAACACCGAGCGCGGCTCTGGAGACCACCACAGACGCTGTGAGTGTTGGTTGTGCAGCCAGGGGAAGATCCCCTTCGCGTAGAACATGAGCACCAGGAACGGCGACAGCGGCTCCCCCGTGGGGCCCATACGGACGAGGTCCACAGCAGCGTCGGGCTGCTGGTAACCCTCTGGGGTGATCAGGCTCATTTGTTAAGGCTGTCCTACAGCCAGTCTACCGTCGCCAGCTACAACGTGCAGTCGCACGCGACCGGCATCCCGAAAGCGTTCACGATGGTCCCCAGGCCGCTGCATGCTGAGCACGAACTCTGCGGTGGTTTGTTGGGAAGCGGGATTTTCCGTGGCTTGGGGGGCGGGATCTTCTGTGGCTTTCCAGTCACGATAGCCTGGAATTCCTCCGAGAATCCGTGGAGCTTCTGGTACTCGACCAAGAACATTTCGACCTGACAGACGATGTCCTTGTGGCCTCCCCGCGCCTGCTCTTCAGTTTCGTACCGTTGTCCGAGCTCGCTCTCATCGGGCATGTCGAACGTGACGGTCTCAAACAGGATCGCCGTCCCGTCCCACCCGTGGTTTATCCCGAGGAAGACGGTCGATACGATGACGGCCTTCTTGTTGTCGGGACGATAGGGAACTGCCGTGCGTGCAATCTGACGGTCGGCGGTCTCGAACCACGCCGCGTACTCGATGATGTCTTCACACTTCTCGAGAGACCCATCCGGATGCCGGATGTAGTTGTCGCCCATGCCGACCATCTTAACTTAGTCTACGACGAATCCCTCGAAACAGAAGCCGGACCGGGGCGCGGAGAATCACGGGCCAGAACTTGGGGCATTTTTCGCCCTGGTACCGCTCGGCCACACGACTGCACTCGACCCGACGATCTCCCACGCCAAAATCATCGTGGTCCCCGTGTTTGCACGTCGACCATATAGGAGCCCCCGACTCGAACACGTCCCAGCCCCAGTGAAAACACATGAGGCAACGATCTGTGAACGCGTCGACCTTGATTTGAGGAAGTGATTTCCTCGGAGGAGCCGTGTCCCTCAAACGCGAAGGGGGCCGTTCGTCCCCAGGTTGCCACTTCGCCTTGATCGCCGGAGGCTTGTAGTCGTCCATTACTTGAGGTCCTTCTGTCGGCTCATCCAAGAAGTGAGGTCTCGCCATCGGTAGATGCGGTGGTAGTTGTTCCCCCAGAACTTCTCCGGGTTGTCCGGGAACCGCTCACCATCTTCGCGGTGCCAGTATCCATCCTCGCTCAGGATGCGAGGGCCCCTCCACCGAACACCGCGCTCAAAGAGGTCTTTCCAGAAGGCAGGACCACCATGGAAGGCCATTGCATTCCACATCTCACGAGTGCCCCACAACGGTGCCTCCTTTTCAAACATCCAGATGGGGACACCGCCGTCATGGCCAGCCACAAGCATCCCCGGCTCATGCTCGAGCATCTCTTCCCAGGTGTCATACCGTGGGCGCTCCTCTGGAGGAGGTTTGAAGGCATCCGTGAACTCTCGGCAAAGAGCAATCGCGGGTGCCCACAGTTCTTCACGTCGGTCCAACCTCTTCTCGTAGTGACTCACGTCCTCCTCTGATAATCCCGACAAGCCATCCTTCTCTCGATCGGTCATCCAACCGATAAGTTGGTCAAACTCCTTCTGGTTCTCTCCCTTGATGATCTCCTCTATGGCGTTTTCCAAGAGCGCGGTGCCATGAAGATCTTGGCTACGAATCCGGTGGTACTCAACACTCAGTTGAACAATGAGGCGCATGCGCCGTTGCTGTTCATCCCGCATCTGCGAAGCGATGTTGGAGTTGTAGTCCTCGATACGCCGCTTCGTCATGTACTCCTGGAGGCTCATGCCGCTGCCAAGGAAGTCGTCTCCCTTGGGATCGAGCCACCGAAGCATCGTCATTTTCTCTTCACTCGGGTTGGCGTCCAGAGCCCGTTGCGTGGCTTCTTCACCAGCGATTTCCGACAGTGTCTTGAACCGAGCCTCGAGCTGCGTCTCACGCTCCACGAGGTTCGTGTAGGCATTCTGGAAGGAGTCGATCTTCCGGAGAACTTCGTCATCGGAAAACTCGGTTTGACCCTCTCGCAGTTTCATCCCGAGCTGCTCGATCATTCTTTGCTTGAGCTCAGTCACTGGGATCTCCCGGTGCCATGTAGAATTGTTTCCATCCCCCGTACCAGCAGTTCAGATCGACCTGCTTTTCACGAAAGGGGCCCACGCCGAGGGGGCCGTAGTTGATCTGGTCTTCCGCATTCATGCAATCGTAGGTCGCCATCTGTTGAGCACGTTCTTCTTCAAAGCGTCGCCGCAGGATGTCGCTTCGAGTCTCCTGGCACCATCGGGAATCCACATGATCTTGGGCTACTTTGTGCAGCAGCAACGGCTCCATGGCCAACTTCTCGGCCTTTATTCGTAGAAGGTAAGGCTGTTCCAGATCCAGTTGCGCCTGCCGACATGAGTAACCGAACAGGTCTCCCTCACGATGGTCGTAGTAGTGCTTGAAATGGTTAACACACCACTCCATCTCAGCGCGAGCCTGCGTTTCATGCTCGACGAGATCGATGTCGAGCACGTCGTAACAAGCTTCCGCGCAC
>Ga0307379_10003469_pt1 | contig 22935 bp, 24 predicted proteins | sample UN2MG_FD_202237 | JGI IMG/M metagenome (GOLD analysis project Ga0307379, IMG submission 202237) | Soil microbial communities from Risofladan, Vaasa, Finland - UN-2 | ecosystem: Environmental > Terrestrial > Soil > Coastal area > Acid sulfate soil | place: Finland: Risofladan, Vaasa | collected... | reverse complement strand
ACAGCGGTGCTAACGGCCAGTGCGACATTTGCGCCCGCGGATCGTATTTCAGAATTCGCCTTCGTCCGTCTCGGGGAGGCAAAAGAGAAGCCCCGTACGGGGGAGGACGGGGCTTCTCGGGTCCCAGAGAGGCGGAACCATGGATGGGGGGACATCCGATACCCCGATATATCGGACACCCCAACGATAACTTCCAATACTGTTTTTTGATCGCCTCTATAAGAAAAACTTATGTTGGCTTGACTGGCATTGCTTACGCCAAAAATCGACTGGACTTCGCCGCCGAAGAGAGCGTGCATGCCGTCAATGCAGTGACGGGCACACGCCTCCGTCATCGCCTCCCCCCGGCCTTTTGGCCGGGCTCTAGGCGGTGGAAGCGCCGGTATCGGGCCGACGCGCCATGATGGAGGCAGCCATGCCCAAGACCCAAATACCGACTCCCAAACTCACAGACACGCAACTCGCCGTGCACCCCAGTCGCAAGCCTAAGAAGGCGTCTTCGAGGGCCTCTACACGGCAGCCTGGGTCCGCGCAGAGCAAGCAGGATCTGGTGATCCAGATGCTGCGGCGGCAATCAGGCGTCAGCATCGACGACATCATCACTAGGACGGGTTGGCAGCCACACTCGGTACGTGGATTTTTCAGCGGTCTTGTGCGCAAGAAGTTCAAGCTTCCCTTCGTCTCTGACGTCGGCAAAGACGGCGTGCGCCGCTATCACATCGCCTCGGTCGCGTCGTCGAAGGCTTGAACGCCATGACGCGGGCCCCGGCCCCTCGCCCTATCAGAGCAAATGATTAGAGTGGGGAGTGCAGAACCAGCGCAGCTGCCTGCCTCGGACGGTTCCAGTATCGATGACCTGCGCCGCGAATGGCGGCGGCTTTACCACAGCGAACCCCCAAGGATCAGTCGCGAGTTGCTGGGCCGGGGGATCGGATATCGGATTCAGGAGCTCCGAATGATCGTGAGAACCTGCAGGGTCGACGGAAACCATTGATACAGCTGGACCAAGAACCAGCGATCGTTGTTCGTGAGCTGGATCCGGCCCTGCACCTTACGCCGCAAAACGATCAACTGATGCCGAAGTGCCGCATTCTCCGCCTCAAGCCGGCTCTTCGACTTGAATGGCGAGGCCAAGACGGCTAGGACGAAGCAGAGCAGTGCAAACATTATGCACTGACGCTAGGTGATTCCTTCAGCCGATCAAATGTGGATGAGGTTTTCGGTACACACAGGGCGCCGGCGACATTCTGAAACTTAAAGTCAAAGCGCGACTCCAGCGCGTCGGCCGCGAGATGAAACTGATCGTGCACAACGCCGAAGATCGCACTGCTGGTGATCCTGGCCTGCTTCGGATCGTTGCGCGCGCGCATGACTTCCAAGAGCGGCTGGTGCAGGACCCTGATCTGACCGTGCCCGCAATAGCCAGTCAGGAGCGGCTCACGATCGGTTACCTGTCACGCCTGCTGCGGCTTCCGTCACTCGCACCCGATATCGTCACGGCCATCATCAACGGCAAACATCCGCCTGAGCTTAGCGCAAAGCGGCTAATGCGGCTGGCGCTTAAGCTTCCCACCGACTGGGCGGAACAGCGCAAGCTGCTCGGGTTTCAGTGCGATTAGGGGGTGTTAGGCTCGCGTCCCGCGCGATGCTTCTCGATCGCCTCCGCCAAAAATGTTGACCCCCAAATGCCCCCCGAGAGATTTTCGCGTCGGCAGCGGCCCTCGTTCCGCGCAAAGACGTCTCTGCCGCTCGCTTGGCGTGGCGAGGGAGTGAAAATGCACCGGAAACCGCCCAAAAAAGGGAGGTTCCGTGAAACACGGTTTTTCCTTCTATATCATTGATTTAGGCTGGCTGTGCGGGCAGTCTGAGGCCAACCCGTCTCTCCCTGCTAAATTGGGAAATGCAGGGAGATTCACCAAAATGCAGGGAAAGCGCCGACTTATTCCTGCAGAAAGCCCCAGAATCGCAATGGGTTGGATAGCTCTCTCCCTAACTCAACGAGCAGGGAGAACCTCGTTCATAGCAGGGAGGACGCGGGCATCAGATCGCAAAAATCGATTACAGCCAGGCAACGCTGCTGACAATGACCTACTTCACTCAGCTGGCCGGTACGGCATTGGAAGGACGTTGGACGCTGGCAGGCAGTTCGAGTACGGCGATGACGGGCAGGTGGTCACTGGCCCGGCGTGCAGCGGCGCTGCGGTGTACCTCGAGGGTCTCGACCGGCGCACCTCGCGAGTAAATGCGGTCCAACGCCAGGATCGGTCTCGCCGACGGGAACGACGCCGGCCAACAGCGGTTGTCGTGAGCGCCGAGCTCGGCTTCCAAGGCTTGAGTGGCCTTGGAGCGACGCCAGGCGTTCAGGTCCCCCATGAGCACCACCGGGCCCCGAAGCTGCGGGTGGCTGAGGATGGAGCGTACCTGGCGCTGGCGGGTGCGGTCCCCCAACGCCAAGTGCGTCGCGACCACGATCAGCGAGCGTTTGCCCAGGTGGAACTCTGCGGCCACCGCCGAACGCCGTTCGAGGCGCGAAAACGAGAGGTCCAGCACGAATAGGCTGGTGATGGGCCAGCGTGACAAGATCGCGTTACCGAGCTCGCCGCGCCGGTGCACGCGCGTCACTACGAACGCGACGTGCAGGCGCTGCGCCTCGGCAAGCGTGGTCAGGGGATCCTCGACGTCGAAGGGTCGCAGCACCTCTTGGAGTGCCACAACATCTGCGTCGAGTTCCGAGATTACGTATCCGGCGCGGGTCGCGTCCGGCGCCTGCCTACCACTCACGCCGGACCAGCGATGCACGTTGTATGTGGCGACACGCACGTGAATCGGAAGCTGCTTCGGGATCGGTTGAATCTGCGATGGAGCGCGCACCAAAGAGAGGTATGGCACGGCCGACTCCAGCTGCGTGCGCCGGGCGCGTTTAACCTCAGCGTATTCCCTGCGCCGTCGAACTACCGTGGCGATGCGACCAAGGCGACGCGGGTCTGGGTCGTTCATGGCAAACTCATCGGCTTTTTCGGCTAGCTGATCAAGAGATGCTGGAATGTCCGCTTTGGGTCACCCCAATACCAATTATTCTAAGGGGCGAGGCCAAAAGAAAAGCACCAGAACAATCGCCCAAACGATACCCCAACCAATCCAAGTGATATTGGGGTGATCCGCCTGCCATTCCAGGATTCGCTTGTGGAAGGTCACCAAAAATATCCCATTCTGTACTTGAGCCAGCGACAGATGGAGCCGCGATTGCTCAGGCTCCCCGACCTTCGCTGTCCGATCTGCTTCCGCTGACGAACGCGACTAATGCTGCGAGCGCTTTGGTGCGCCTTCGGGTCACAAACAGACATCAGCGAATTGAGCCAGCATGTCCGCTTAGAACCTGAAAGCGAACGTTGCTGCTTTGGCGGCTGTTGGTCTTGAAGGATCAGTCAAGATGCCGACGAGCCCTGTTGACCGTCCGAGTTGATCAGCTTGATGTCATTTAGCTCACTCCTGAGCCATCGTACTTCGTGTTCAAGAAACTCGATTCTTTTCCTGAGGGCAATGAAGGCCCAGAAAGATGTGGCTGCGACTATCAGAAGAGCGATGCTTTGGGCTACTTCCATGCTCTCGGTCCTTCCTTAATCTCGGTTCCGCCGCACTAAGCGCGTTCCTGCAATTAATCCGCGTCAAAGTAATGATGCGGCCCCTGGCAGCCTCATAGTGTGCCGCGCTTGGTCGCCCTCGGCTAGGTCCTCACGAATACCCAAATTCACTACGCATCCGAACAGGGAATTCTCTGGAGCTAAGAGGGAATTGTTTCCCGCAAAGCGGGGAAAATTGCTGACTAAATCTCCAGCGGATGGGGTTTTCGGTACACACAGGGCTACGGTCCCTTATCGTCCTCAGTCCTTTCTTGAGTATCCAGTGCCCCGCCGGCTTTCTGAGCAGCGGAATCAGTGGGTCGCATCTGCCCAAACCCTTCGACGGGTTCGGTCCAGTACGTCAGATGCGCGACAGCGCCCTTCGTGGCGATGAGATCCAAGAGACCAGCCGCGACCCCTCGGTCGACCACAGTCGCGATCACACTGCGTTTCACGCGCCCACGCACGCGTTCGCTGACCGTGGCATCGCCGAAGCCAAAGCCGTGACCCTCGGCCATCCACGTCGTGAATCCCGGAAGCGGGGGGTCGAAGCTCAACATCAGCTCGGCGATGTGATCGGCGCTTTCTGGTGGGCAGATGAATGTGATCTTGCAAAGGGATTGGTCCATGCGAGTTTCCCATTGGGTGTTTGAGACGAGAGTTCCGCAGCGCCAAAGCGTCGGAACAGGATGGGGAGCAGGATGAGGGTGAGCGCTGTCGAGCTCACGAGCCCGCCGATCACCACAATCGCCAGTGGCTTCTGAATCTCCGAGCCTGGGCCAGTAGCAAACAGCAGCGGTACAAGCCCGAAGGCGGCGATGCTGGCGGTCATCATCACAGGCCGCAGCCGACGCACCGCGCCTTCGAACACAACGTCGCGAATCGCTAGGCCATTCGCGAGAAGCTCGTTGAAGTGGCTGACCAGCACCAGGCCGTTGAGCACAGCGATGCCGAGCAGGGCGATGAAGCCGACTGAGGCCGGCACCGACAGGTACTCGCCGGACAGCCACAGAGCGAGCATCCCGCCCACCAGGGCAAACGGCACGTTGGCAAGAATCAGCAGCGACTGCCGGATGGAGCGGAGCGTCGCAAACAGAACCCCGAAGATCAGAGCCAGCGCCATGGGAACGACGATCGACAGGCGCGTGGCCGCGCGACGCTGGTTCTCGAACTGGCCGCCCCAGACGAGGCGATAGCCTTGCGGAAGCGGCACCTGCTCCGCGACAGCACGCTGCGCATCCTCGACGAAGCCAACGAGGTCCCGGCCGGTGACGTAGGCCTGCACAACCGCGAACCGCGACGCATTCTCGCGATTGATCTTGATCGGTCCCTCGACGCGCTCGAGCTTGGCGACGTCGCCCACCCGCACAAGACCGCCGTCAGCAGCCGCGAGTTGCGTCATGGCGAACACGTCCGGGTTTTCGCGGACGGACGGAGCACCGCGAATGACGATATTCGTGCGCCTTCCGGGCTCTGCGACCAGACCAACCGGTGCACCCTCGATGATCGACCGCAACTCGTCTTGTAGGCGAGTGACGGTGAGGCCCGCGCGTCCCGCGGCCAAACGATCGACATCGATCTGCATGTAATCGACGGTGTCGTTGGCCACCGTCGAAACCTCGGCGGCACCCTGCACGTTGCGCAGCGTCTCCTGAATCTTCGCGGCGATGTCAGACAGGTCGCCCAGGTCAGGACCGAAGATCTTGATGGCCAGATCACCCCGCGCGCCGGTTAGCATTTCTGCGGTGCGCATCTCGATCGGTTGGGTGAAGGCAAACTCGTAGCCTGGAAGGTCGGCAATGGCCGTTCGCAGCTGCTCGACCAGCCATCCCTTATCCGGCACGCGCCATTGGTCTTTGGGTTTCAGCACCAGGAACATGTCGGTTTCGTTGAGACCCATGGGATCGAGGCCGAGCTCGTCAGAACCCACGCGCGCGACGATGCGGTCGACCTCGGGAACCTTAGCCTGGAGCGCTCGCTGGATAAGGAGGTCGCCGTCTATGCTCGCCTGCAGGTTTATGGAGGGGTGCTTGGTGATCTGCATGATCACGGCACCCTCATCCAACGTCGGCATGAACGTCTTACCAATCGCCCCATAGGCGACGACGAGCAGTCCAAGCCCCGCCGCGGCGAGCAGGTATACCGGCAGGGGGAACCGCAGGCAGCCCTTGAGCAGCGCACGGTAGCCGCGTGTCATCACGCGCATCAGCCACGGATCGGCGTGTGCGCCTGACTTGAGGACGAACGACGACAGAACGGGAATGAGAGTCAGCGACAGAATGAGCGAGCCGCTCAGCGCCATGATCATTGTCAGCGCCACGGGACCGAACAGCTTCCCTTCCAGTCCATCGAGCGACAGGAGCGGCAGGAACACCAGGCAGATGATGACGATTCCGGCGGTCACGGGCGTGGCCACCTCGCTCGCCGCCCGATAGACCTCATGAAGCTTCGGTACGCTTGAGTCCGGCTTGACGCGCTGGAGACGCTCGACAGTGTTCTCGACAACGACCACCGCTGCATCGACGATGAGACCGACAGCGATGGCTAGCCCACCCAAGCTCATGAGATTGGCAGTCATGCCGAACCGCTGCATCATGACGAACGTCACGAGTGCCGCAAACGGCAGAGTCACGGCAACGACAAACGCCGCGCGCAGATTCCCGAGAAAGGCTACCAGAAGGATGACAACCAGAACCGTTGCTTCGAGAAGCGCCTTGCTGACCGTTGAAACCGCACTGGAGATCAGGTCGGAGCGGTCGTAGAACACGTTGATGCTCACGCCCGGAGGGAGACTCGGCTTCAGCTCATCGAGCCTCGCGCGGACCACCTCAACGATAGCGCTGGCATCGGCGCCGCGCAGTGACAGGACCAGCCCCTCGACGGCTTCGCCCTTCCCGTCCTTAGTCACGGCACCGTAGCGCGTCAGATTTCCGATTTTGACCGTGGCGACGTCGCCGAGGCGAAGCGTGCGCTCGCCGTCCATCTTGAGAACGATCTGCTCCAGATCTCTCGGGGCCGTGATGGCGTCTTCCGAACGTACGACAAGCGCCTTCTCACCCTCGCTGAGCCGGCCTGCGCCGTCATTACGGTTGCTGGCCCCGATGGCTTGCGCCAGATCGGCGACGCCAAGGCCTGCGGCGGCGAGCGCCGCACCGTTCGGTGTGACCTCGAAGGTGCGCACCATGCCGCCGAGGGCATTCACGTCCGCCACACCCGGTATAGTGCGGAGCGCGGGCCGAATGGTCCAATCCAAGAGGCTGCGCCGCTCTTCGAGCGACAGGTCGCCGCCTTCGATCGTGAACATGAAGACGTCGGACAGCGGGGTCGAGACGGGCGCCAAGCCGCCGGTCACGCTCGCAGGCAGATCACCGCGAACGCCGGCAAGCCTCTCCGCCACCTGCTGGCGCGCCCAATAAATGTCGGTGCCTTCTTCGAAATCCAGGGTGATATCGGTCACGGCGTATTTCGCGGCCGACCGCAGGATGATCTGCCCAGGAATCCCGAGCAGCTCCATCTCTATCGGGGTGATGACGCGAGTTTCGACCTCCTCCGGCGTCATGCCCGGGGCTTTTAGGATCATCTTCACCTGCACAGGCGAGATGTCCGGAAATGCGTCGATGGAAATGGTACGGAAGGCATAGACGCCCGCCCCTGCCACGAGCGCGTACAGGAGCAGTATGAAGACCCGCTGGGTCAGCGAGAATTCAATCAGGCGGCGCAGCATGATCCTATTCCCCCTGCAGCATCTGTTCGAGTCCCGGGAGGCCGCTCACTGCGACCTGAGCATCCGGTGAAAGGTCGCCGACAATCGTGGCCGCGTCCGTGGACTTGCCGCGCAGCTCCACCGCCTTCATCGTGAAGCCGGCGTCGTTTCGTACAAACACGGCGCTCTGGCCGGAAATGCGCGCGATAGCTTCGGTGGGAACGGAAAAGGCGCCGGGCACCGCGGGCCGCTGAAGCTGGATCGACACCAGCTGGCCCGCCAGCAGTCTGCTCGCGGCGGGGAGCGCCGCGTAAAGAATGGCCGATCGCGTCATCCCCTGCAGCGATTTGCCTACCGACACGACGCGACCCGTCGGGCCGCCGACAATTTGTATGGCGCTGCCCGGTTTCACGACCGCGACGAGGCTGGCGGGCACTTGGGCTTCAACCCAGAGCGCGTCGCTCGTATCCACTGTCACCACGGCGCCCATCGACTCGATCGTATCGCCGGGCATGGCAATGACCTCGACGATCGTGCCATCGACGGGCGCGGGAATCGAATAATCGCCGGACGGTCCCAACAACGAGATCGCGTGAAGCGACAATGTTCTCTTGTGCTGTTCGATGACGGCCTTGATCTTGGCGACCTGCGCCTCGGCTTCTTCAGCCACGACCGGATTCTGAAACTTCTTGTCGGCCAGCAGGCGTTTGCGCCGGGCGACCGCATCGGCCATTTGCAGCTCGGCCTCAGCCTGCGAGAGCTGGCTCTGGACGTCGAGCAACTCACGGCTGGAGATGGTGGCGACGGGCGCGCCCTTGCTCACCCGCTGCCCGGGCAGCACTTGAACCTGCGTCACGGTCCCCGCGAACGGCGCGGTTGCGACAACGCGGGCGTTCAAAGGTGGAATCACGGTTCCCGGCAGGATCGCTAAGGCCTCGATCTCCGCCGGGCGCACAGGCTCCACTTTGATGTCCAGGCGCCGCACCTGCTCCGCCGTCAGCGTCACGGTGGCGGCTTCGGCTGAAGCGGGGCTGAACGCCGCCGCAGCCAAGATCAGAATGCTGGTCAAAGAGATCACGCGCATGGTTGGCTCCGTCCGGGCGACAAAAACAAATCTGTCAGCCAAGATAGTATGGGCCCCCTAGCTGAAACCAACCTGAACGGAAGCTTGAAATTGGCTGACGGGCTCTTCAGGTTCATTTCAGGTGCCGCGTGCTAAATGCGGGCACTTAGAAGCGCGAGGACCTCCCCCATGCGTATCCTGCTCGTCGAGGATGATGAGGATATTGCCCAACGGCTGATGGCCGGCCTGACCAAGGCTGGCTTTACGGTCGAGCCTGCCGACAACGGTCCGGACGGCTACACCATGGGCCTGGATGAGGCCTACGCGGCGGCCGTTCTCGATCTTGGACTGCCACAGATGCAGGGCATCGACGTACTCAAGCGCTGGCGATCCGCCGGTCGCAAGCTACCCGTCCTGATCCTGACGGCGCGCGGCACATGGGCGGAGAAAGTCGACGGGTTGAATGCCGGCGCGGACGACTACGTCACGAAGCCGTTCCACGTGCCGGAGGTCGCCGCACGCCTTAAGGCACTGATCCGCCGCTCCTCCGGCCTGGCGAGCGCGGTGCTCACGCATCGCGGCATTGAGCTCGATACCGGCTCAAATCGCGTCATGCTGAACGGAACGCCTGTCGAACTGACGGCGAGCGAACTGAAGATCCTGACACACTTCCTGCATCGTATCGGACGCATCGTCTCGCAGGCAGAGCTGACCGAGCATCTTTACGCTCTCGATGAAAGTCGAGAGTCGAACACCATCGAGGTTTATGTCAGCCGCCTCCGACGAAAGCTGGGTGCAGACCTCATCACAACGGTCCGCGGTCTCGGCTACCGGATGGACCAGGATGCTTAGGAACAGCCTCAAGAGCCGATTGATCACGGCCGCCTCGTTGTGGATTGCGATTGGCATGATCGGCGCCGGCGTGACGCTGTCGGCGATTTTCAACCATCACGTCACCGAGCAGTTCTATGATGAACTGTACGTCCATCTCGACGAGCTGCAACGGCTTTCGGAATTTCATGATGATGGCAGCTTACATTTGCAGCGGCCCCTCAGCGACCCGCGCTATGACGTTGCCCTTTCAGGCTTCTATTGGGAAATCCAAAAGGAGGCTGACGTCCTGGCGAGGTCAGAGTCACTCGAAGGTCCACCGTTGCACATGCCACTTGACCTCCCGAATGACGTCGGCGTGCACACCCATACGATTGAAGGACCGACCGGGCCTCTCATCGTGGCGGAGAAGGCCGTTTGGACCAAACCGAACACGGCACCGGATAGATTCATCATTGGAACAGATCAACGCCATCTCGACGCGGTGGTCGCGAGCTTCAACACGACGCTCGCCGCTTACTTGGCCGCCCTCGGCTTATCGCTTGTCGCCGCTGCCACGCTTCTGATTCTGTATGCGCTGAAGCCATTGCGGCAGCTGCGAACGGCCTTGTTCAACGTCCGCTCCGGAAGAGAGAAACAGCTTACCGGGCAGTTTCCGGCTGAGGTCGTGCCTTTGGTGGATGACCTTAATACGCTTTTCACATCAACGGCCGACCTCATCCAGCGAGCGCGGACGCAGGCTGGGAATATGGCCCACGGCTTGAAGACACCCCTCGCCATTATCACTGATGAAGCCTATGGCCTGAGCGACCAGGGGCTCATCCAAACGTCCTCGACGATCCTCGATCAGTGCCGGAAGATGCAATTGCACATAGATTACCAAATCACCCGCGCGAGGGCCGTCGCCATGCGCTCGATGCCCGGTGTCGTCGCCGGGGCTCGCAAGGCGGCTCTCGAGGTCGCCTCGGCCCTCAGCCGGCTCTATACGCACAACAATATCAGGATCGACGTCGATGTCCCTGACGGGCCGCTCTTGGCCTGCGATCCCGCCGATCTCAACGAGATGCTGGCCAACTTGGTCGACAATGCCTGCAAGCATGCCAAATCGACGGTCAGGATCGCCTGGACGGATGGTGCGGCCGCGGCGTTGACGGTCGACGACGACGGGCCGGGCCTTCCTCCGGAAGCCCGAGAAGTGGTGTTCAACATCGGCGAGCGCTGGGACTCCCGTGCGGCAGGATCCGGCTTGGGTCTTGGGATTGTGCGCGACCTGGCGCGCCTTTATGGGGGTGACGTGAGGCTTGGAGAGTCAAACCTCGGGGGACTGCGCGTAGAGCTCGTCCTGCCTATTAAAGAGTTGACTTGACTATGCGGGGGCATCAAGCCCGAGCAGACCCGTTTCAAACTGGACTGAAGTTCAGAAGGAGGTTGTGATGTGGCGGATTGCCATTATTGGATTGCTTATCGTGCTTAATCCAGGCCGGCTCGCCGCCGAAGATCTGTCGTGCGGTAGAGTACCGCCGCTTGCCGAGCTGGGGGACACCAAGAAAACGCAACTCGATAGTTTGTTGCGCAAAGCCATGTCGTGCATAAGGTCCGGCAAACCGGATCTTGCGATTGACCTCTTCAGCGAAATGATCAGCATCGAACCCGACAATGAGACGGCCTATTTGAATCGGGCTAATGCATATATCCAGTCGGGACAGGTAGCTCAGGGACTCGCCGATCTGAGCTTCCTGATTAACTTGAAACCCAGTCTTGCCGACGCTTGGTTCAATCGCGGCATCGGATACTTGGCGGCTAGAAAATATGAGCGAGCAATAGCTGATTTCGGCGAGACACTGAGACTGAAGCCAGATTTTGCTCGAGCCTACTGCAATCGCGGCCTCGCTCTCGTGCGCAAAGGCGCCTACGACAGGGCGCTAGAGGATCTCAATGCTGGCCTCGAGAAGAGCCCAACCTCGGAGATGTGCTATTTTGCTCGTGGCGACGTCTATCTCCATATAGAGGAGTATCAAAAGGCAGTAGACGATTACACAAGCGGCCTAAAGATAGCGCCAAACATTGGAGTTCTGAGCCAGCGCGCCAAAGCATACGAAGGCCTTGGTGAACGCGAAAAGGCGTTGGCCGATTTCAAGGCTGTATTGTCGAAGGCTCCGACATATAAGCCCGCACAGGATGGGTTAAAGAGGCTCAGTCAAACGGGAGAATAAAGCGCGCTCCTTTGAATAGGCTTTTCCCTATGAGCAGGGGTATCCAGCGTGGGGGCTAGAGAATGGGCACCAAATTTTCTCAGACGGGCACACGCTTAATCGCCTTAATTGTCACCGTCGTGACAGCGGGGTTTGGAATTGGGCCTGCTGCGGCACAGTTTTATGTGCGATCGCCAGATGTTGAAAAGGGCGAGCTAAAATTCGAGGAACATGGCGCAATCTATTTAGGTCCCGGTGAGGACGAGCGGCGTCGGCAGTCGCATGGAACTTGAGGCCAAATACAGCTTCACTGATCGCTGGGAAGGGATAGTCGAGGGAGCGTTTCGCCAGAACATCGGTGAAAGCCTAAAGGCGCACCGGCTTGAGCTGGGCGCTCAGTACGAGATTATCGAGCGGCATGGAGATGGCTTGGGATTGGCCTTTCGGTCTCTCTATGAGTTTGCGCTCCAGGATGGTGATCCTGATGAGATTCTCTTCGGGCCGCTTGCCAAATATGTCTGGGGCCGAGATTCCTTAACAGTGAACACATTCTTCATTGGTCAGGTCGGCGACTACGCTGACATCGACAGCCTCGAGCTGAAGGTCAATTGGCGTTTGAAGCACGAGTTCAACGAGACATGGGGGATCGGCGTCGAAGGCTATAGCGAGTTTGAAGACCTGTGTGTACCAAAAACCTAAATCCGAACGTAGTGGTGATGAAGTCCGCCAAGGATCGCATGTGAACTAATAGCTCCGGTCCGCTGAACGGGGCGAGAGACCGGCGCATCTTTGTCCAGCGCCCGGTGCGTTCGGACGTCGTTGTAATAGCGGGCATAGGCTCGCAGGATTCGGCGCAGATGCGCCTCGCCCAAGACGACGAAATGGTCCACGCACTCGCGCCGGATGGATCCGATCAGCCGTTCGGCAAAGCCGTTCTGCCAAGGCGAGACTGGTGCAGTAGGCTTGTCCCGGATGCCCATGGACCGCAGCCTGCGTGTGACGATGGTGCCGTAGATCCGATCCCGGTCCCGAATGAGATATTGCGGGGCATCATCCCAAGGAAACGCTTCGGTTAGTTGACGCGCAATCCATTCCGCTGTCGGGTTTGTCGTGACGTTGACCCAGACGAGGTCTCTGCGGTCCATGCGAACGATGACGAGCGCATAAAGAAGATTGAAGCTGATGGTTGGGACGACGAACAAGTCCATGGCGGCAATGTCCGGCGCGTGGTTACGCAGAAAGGTGCGCCAGCCCTGGCTTGGCGGTCCGCGTCGCTTCACCATGTACTTGGCGACGCTCGACTGTGCGACTTCAAACCCGAGCTTGAGCAGTTCGCCATGGATGCGCGGCGCTCCCCAGAGTGGGTTCTCGATGCTCATCTTCTTGATCAACGCACGGAGGTCCGACTCGATCTTAGGCCGCCCTCCCCGCGAACCGGACTTCCAACGCCAATAGCCGCGAAAGCCAGCCCGATGCCAACGCACCAGCGTCTCGGGGCGGATAACTGTAAGAGCCTGCAGAACAGACGGAAATAACCGGTACAGCTGGACAAGAAACCAGCGGTCGCCATTGGTGAGCCGGACCTGGCCTGGCACCTTACGCCGCAAAATGATCAGCTGATGCCTGAGGACCGCAGTCTCGGCTTCAAGCCGACGCCTCGACTTGAATGGCGCGGCCAAGAGCGCCAGAACGAAGCAGAGCAGTTCCAACATGGTGCCCTGACGTTAGGCGATTCCTTCAACTAGACAAACCGGATGAGGTTTTCGGTACACACAGCTTTGCCGGAGAGTATCAGTCGGGCTTGAGCGCGAGTGGTCGCCGCAGCAAATCGCAGGCTGGCTGAAGCGCCAGAAAGACCTTGCAGTATCACTCACCAGCAGAGAAGTTCGCCGAGTGTGTTGCGGCCATCGGTTGGATCGGCAACCCATAGCGGACGCTCGCAACGAGCACGGACAAGGCTTTCGCAGGCGTTGCTTGGCATCGTTTCTGGTCCGATTTAGAGGCTAGCGAGTTTCAGCTATTGGCGCATACTCCAATCGAGCCGGATATCGCTATCGAACTGTTTGGACTTCGGCAGCGTGGGTGCTGTATCCGGGTCTACCCGCCGATACACATTGTCCATGGGTGCCCAATTGGCGTCGCGGCCACGGATGAAGCTCTGCTCACGCACAATCGTCCAGTATGCTTTGTTCAGCGCTATGGCTCTGGAGCGCGACGGATTGATCAGCCCGTAGACGTCCATGGATCGGACCTTGTCGGCATTCACCCTTCCGCCCTCGCGGAAGAAGCGCTTGAGCAATTCTTCGTTCTCGCGGAACTCGTCACCGCCTCCCACCCGGCGGAAATACTGCAGGATCTCCCCGACCTCCTCACCGACGAGGGGAGCATCCGGCATCTCGTGCAGATCGATGTAACCCCAGCCTGACGTGCCGGTCATTTTTCGAGCGAACGCGAAGGTGCTGTCCACGGTAGCTCCAATGCTGGCGTGGCAGCCCATGCAGAACAGCCCTTCTTCAGTGCTCTGAGGCCGAAGCTCGCCCTCGGCGTCCTCGATGAAACCCTGCACATACCACCCGAAGCCGTTGTCGTAGCCGTGGTCACCGGCCGGCTGTACCCCGCCCTTGGTCTGATCGCCGGTCGTGTTGGAGTCGACGTCTTCCTCCTCCTCATGCTCCAGGCGCTCATATAGATTTCGGATTTGTTGAGGGTAGAGAAACATGTCCTTGCGCATATAGCGCAGCTCCTTGAGTCGACGCGCGGGTTGAATGACGCCCTCTTCATCCACTCCTAGGTACCGCACAGTGTGCAGAAACTCCGTGCCCTGCGGGTACAGGAAGAGGTGGACCCGCAAATCAGCCGCAGCTCCTAGATAATTGTCTGGCCTTTTCAGCCGCGTGACGCGTGTGCGCAGACTGCCATCCCCATCCAAATCCACGCCGATGCGTTGCTCATCGGTAGGCGGGATTGAGATCTCGTCCAGGTCTTTGATGGCCGCTTCTGTGATACTGAGATTGAGTAGATAAATCCCTCGATCGTAGTGGCCGAGAGCATCGGTTCGGAATGACTCGGGTAGACGGAGCATCACGTCGTCGGTGGAGCCATTGGTAGGCCAGAACGTGCTCGGCAGCGGCTTGTAGTTGAAAGCAACCCACCCGCTACCGTCGCGCGCGAGACCCCAGCGGTCGAAGGCTGCCCCGGCCTCCTGAAGATCCTTCATCCGCGGAATGTAACCTTGCCACCCTGATTGCTCCAGGCGTCCGGCGAGTGACGAGTAGTTGTCCTGCCCAGCGTATTCGAGGATTTGATGGTCATCGATTTGGGCTATCAGCGGTCGCCGATCGACGAATAGATTGGTCCAGTGATTTTTGCGGGCCGGCTCAAGGAAGTCATACTCGGATTGCAGACGCTGGTCGTTCATGGCGTTCAGCCGCTCGTCGTCCCGATGATCCTGGTGACAGACGTAGCAGGGATTGAATTTCCCTTCGTGCTTTGTGTAGCACTGAGGCGGCACGACAGCCTCGGGATTGTAGAGGCTTCCATCGGCTTCGGATGCGCCGACTGCTGTGGGCAGGACGGTGGTCACGGCGCACGCTAGCGAAAGAGATGGAAGAGCCAGTCGTGCGCACTGCACGGCGCTGATGGAAATCAGATATGAGAGGCTGATCTCACGCATTTGCCAGGAAGATCAATTTACTGATGATGAACTTCAGCAATTGATCGGCTAAGACCAATCTATATGGCGACGAGACAGTATCGCCGTATCCTCCTCCTTGGCGCAAGGCGAAACCTGAAAACTAAGGACTCAATTTCGCTCACTGGAGAGCGGAGAGATGGTCACCCACACCCCCTGGAGACCATCTACTGCTGCCGCTCTGGAGTCAGTCGTGCAACGCCCTCAACCGCGCCTTTATCCCCTGGAGCCTCCTCGAGCACTGCCTTGAAATCTGCCAGTGCTTTGTCCCGCTGACCAAGTTTTTCATATGCCTCGGCACGTCGGCTGAGTGCTTCGATGTTCGACACCCGATTCAAGCCGTTCGTGTAGTCCTCGATGGCCTTTTGGTATTCATCCTTGTAAAAATAGACGTCGCCACGGGCAAACTGACAAAGCAGCAAGCTTGGATCTTTCTCAAGCCCAACATTGAGATCTTCGAGCCGCGATGAGCAAGGATTTCGTGCAGATCGCCGACGACGTGATTAGCGGTGTGAAACTGCTACGCGAGGGCGCGCCAGAGCCGATGAGGTCGGAGACAGAGTGGAGCAACCCGTCGATGGGTTCGGGCAGATGCGATGGGCAGACTTTGTCTCTTAGGGTTCCTAGAGCAGGGGAACTGACATTTTGGCAAAGTAAACGAATTTGCTCTGACAATGCCCTCCTGAGCGCAAGGGCAAAACAGACCACCCTCGAGTCAAATAGTACTTAGCTGCGTCTATCGGGCTTGGCCGCTCCGTCGCCATTCAGCAGCGCCCTCCAAAGTGCGCTCACCCAGGATTTATCTCAGCACGAGGAACTACGAAGAAACACTCTCAATCCAGCGTTGAGGCACGCTAAATACGACCTCCGATCAACCAGCTCACGCCCAATTACTCTGACAATGCCGTTCAGCCGGATTGAAGGCGTCGACGCGCCCTTCAAGGGCCGCATCCAGTGGGATTTCAGCCTCCTTGCAGAAAGCGCGGCCCTCGCCGCCCTGAGAATTTCGATGTGACGAAGTATTCGAGATCGGCCATGTCGGATGCCCTCCTATAGAATGACAAAATATTTCCATCGCATGGACGCGGCATTGAACCGCATCAAGCAAGGGGCACCATCAGCACCGAAAGCCGTGCGATTTCGCAGACCCTGGCGGCCGTGCTGCCGATGGTCTTGCTTTCGATCCAGTTCTGGCCGTGCTTGCCAACGACGATTAGCGAATAGCCGTCCTGGCCGGCACGGGCAATTGCATCTGACGGTTTGCCTCGTTCGATCCGCGAACCGACATTACCTCCAGCGTCCTTGACGCGCCGGATGAGTTCCTGATGTCTGCTTTGTACCGCTTTACGGTCATCGTCCGTGGCGTCGTCCGGTAGCACGGTCAGGCAGTCGATGTGCCCGGCATTGGCTGCCAGACGCACGGCGGCGTCCTCCGCCGACCTGGACTGCGCGGAGAGGTCGGTCGCGAGCAGAATCCGCTCCAACGCCCGACTGCAAATCGCGGCGCATGTCTCGGCATCCCCAGATTGTGTTGGCTCAAGGCGCTCGATCAGAACGGGGATATCCGACTTGCGGATGACCTCCTTTGCAACGCTGCCCAGGAAAATTTCGTAGAGGAAGTTGTGGCTGCGTGATCCAACGACGACGATGTCGGCGTTCTGCGCCCGGGCTACCGCCAGCAATTCCTCGGCTGGAACGCCACTGGCTCTGACCGAGACCGCAACCTCCAACCCTGCATCACGCAATGGGGCGGCGCGCTCTTCAAGCCACTCACGATACTCGTCCTCGTGTCCTAATCCGGCGCCTAGCGCGTAACCGACCTGGATCACATGGGCGAGAACCACGGACTCGATACCCCAACGGCTCAGATCTGGCAGGCAGGACAGAAGTGATTTTTCGGCTGGTGAGAGGTCAATGCCGACCAGGGCTCTTGTGAACATCTCTTGTCTCCTCAATTCCTAGACTCCATCCCTGCTACCAAATACACGGGCATCTCGTCCGCGGGCTTGGCGGCCAGTTCGTTGTCGGTCAGGCGCGCATAAATTTCGATCAGATTGCCATCGGAATCTTTGAGCCACAGCTCATGGAGCGGCGTGCCCTTCCAGGTCGTGCGGGGCGGCTTCTCGACATGCGCGCCGAACGCGACAGCGCGGGTGTAGGCATCGATAACCTTGTCCCGGTCGGCCACCCCGACGCCCAGATGGTAGAGCATGTCGTGGTGCAGCTTCTTGCCATCCCAGAGGCATTGTCAGAGTAAATTGGCTTGAGCCACGTGGCGAGGTTTTTTAGCCTCCGGCGATGCGCAATCCCTTCCGTTATTTCAATAGCTCGCCCGAGGTGATCCGCCTCGTGGTGATGATGTACGTCCGCTATCCGCTGTCGCTACGGCAGGTCGAGGATATTCTGTTCGAGCGGGGCATCGACATCTGCCACGAGACAGTGCGGTTCTGGTGGAACCGTTTCGGTCCGATGTTCGCCAACGAGATCAGGAAACGACGCCCTCATCATCGGTCGTATTCGCAATGGCGCTGGCACCTGGACGAGGTGTTCGTCAGGATCAATGGAGAGAGACATTATCTTTGGCGTGCGGTAGATCACGAAGGCGAAGTGCTTGAGGTCTTCGTGACGAAGCGCCGGGATCGCAAGGCGGCACTGAAGTTTCTCAAGAGGATGATGAAGCGTTATGGCCAACCGCGATCAATTGTAACCGACCGGCTTCGGTCGTACCGAGCTGCGATGAAAATAATCGGCAATGCTGCCGATCAGGAGTGTGGTCGCTGGCTGAACAATCGGGCTGAAAATTCACACCAACCATTCCGACGACGAGAACGAGCGATGGCGAAGTTCAGGGACATGCAAACTCTCCAAAAGTTTGCTGCCGCCCATGCCTCAATCCACAACCACTTCAACAAGGACCGTCACCTCAACCACCGCAATATCTTCAAACAGAACCGGTCTGCCGCCCTAGCCGAGTGGCGTCAGCTGGCGGCCTGAACGCCTCAGACCAGCACCCTTCGCAGGCCCGTTCAGGTTCGTCTGACAATGCCCCCAGATGAGGACCGCCACGACCAAGTTGACCGAGGCGTATTCCCAGCCGGCGACGATCTGGAAAAAGCCGGGGAACAGATTTCCCAGGAGCACTCCGGCAACAATGCACAGAGCGACCCAGAGAGAGAGAGAAAACGATCAAATACCGACACGTTGGCGTCCTTCAATTCTTGCTTTTGGCACAGCCCGGCACAAAGCCATCAAGCGATCGCTGCCGACCGGCTCTTCCGCCTGCATCGGCACAACGGCGTATCGCAACGCCAACTCATCGCGAACCTTTGCGATTTGTGCGGTTTCCGATGCGGCCCTCTGGGACAGCAAAGGATGCGTTGTCTTTGCCGCCGCGAGGCTCGCATTGATAATCCAGGCCCAGGGCTCGATGCCGGCGCGGCGCAGGTCGTCCTGCAGGTACGCCGCCTCCAGCACGGGTGTCGTCTCCGGCAGCGTGACGATAAAGATCTTCGTCTGTTCGGGGTCCTGCAGGCGCATCATCGGCGTGACGATGCGGCCCTGGGTGCTTGGAACCGCATGACGGACGATGTCGCGGTGGTAAGATCCCGTCGCATCAAGCAGGAGCAGCGTGTGGCCCGTCGGTGCGGTGTCCATCACCACGAAGTGCCGCTTGCTTTCGCGGATCACCCGCGAAAACGCCTGAAAGACGGCGATCTCCTCGGTACACGGCGAGCGCAAATCCTCTTCCAGCATGGCGCGTGCTTGCGGGTCGAGATCCTTGCCCTTGGTCTCCAGCACGTGATCGCGATAGCGGGCCGTCTCCTCGGCTGGGTCGATCCGGCTGACGGTCAGCCCAGTCACCTCGCCGCCCAGAGCATCTACGAGATGAGCAGCGGGATCCGTCGTGGTCAACAGCACCTCATGTCCGCGGGCCGCAAGCTCGGCGGCAACGGCCGCCGCGATCGTTGTCTTGCCGACGCCACCCTTGCCCATGAACATGAGGAGTCCCTTGCCGGGCCGCTCGATTTCATCGACAAAAAAACCGAGATCTGGAAGGTCTTCACGCGGCTCCCGCTTAGCGCTCGCAAATCCTGTAATGGTGCTGTCCGGCGCGCCCGCGGCAAACCGCCTGAGCGCATCGACGCCGACGAGATTTTCCGATCGCAGCGGGAACGTGTCGCAGGGAAGGCGCGCAACCTCCGGGTCCATGGACGCCAGGGCGGCTTGGTCCCGCTCCGCCAGTGCTGCAGCAAGCGGGTCATCTTCGACCTCTTCCGGCATTAGCCCGTTGATGGCGAGGTGCTGGTTTCGGATGCCGATTGCGGCCAGCTCCCGGGATGTCCGGGCAGCCTCCGTCAGCGCCGAACGGCGCGGCCGGGCAACGAGAATGAGCCGAGTAGTCGCGCCATCCGACAATTGTTCGACAGCGGCTGCGTAACGCGTGCGCTGCTTTTCGAGACCCGCCAGCGGTCCGAGACAGGACGCGTCGCCCCTACCAGCCTCTAAGAAGCCGGACCAGGCTCCCGGCAGCTTGAGAAGCCGGATAGTGTGCCCGGTGGGCGCGGTGTCGAAGACGACATGATCGTAGCGTCCGATCAGATCATCATCGGTCAGGAGTGCGGTGAATTCATCAAAAGCGGCGATCTCAGTGGTGCAGGCGCCCGAGAGCTGCTCCTCGACGCCTTTAAGCGCCTTGTCGGGCAACACGTCGCGCATGGGTCCGACGATTCGTTCACGGTACTGGGCAGCCGCTTCCTCGGGATCGATTTCGATGGCATCGAGACCCGTAGTCTGCGGGATCGATGTGATGCGGTTGCCGATCTCCGTTTCGAACACTTGACCGACATTGGAGGCTGGATCGGTGCTGACCAAGAGCACCTTCTTGCTCTTATCGGCAAGGCTCAGCGCGGTGGCGCAGGCCAGCGACGTTTTGCCGACACCGCCCTTGCCGGTGAAGAACACGAACTTGGGAAGATCATTGAACATAGCTGTCGGCGTTGTCAGAGCAAAATTCTAAATACTTGGAGCGGCTATCGAACCGCCCAGATCGACCCGGAAAAATGCAGGAAAATCAATGACCGCGAAATCCGGTTCTGACGTTTTGGCAAAGTAAACGAATTTGCTCTGACAATGCCGCCCGCGGCCCTTTTTCAGCCTAACGCGGACTCAGTCCTGCGCAAAATTGGCCAAGGCGCCCCTCGCATACGAAACACAAAGTTACAAAGAAGTCGCGGGCCTAAGAATTCCAAAATTTATAGTACCACCCCCGAACGGCATTGTCGCATTAAGTGAAATTGGCCCAGTTTGGATGATCAACCAACAGGCTAAGTCTCTGAAATCCCGTGCATCAACATTGGCGGTTGTCGGCAAATCCCGCCCAGTCTGACTTAATGTGACAACGCCGCCTCACCACTAGAGTCTTCGCCCTGGCGTTGTTGCAGTCAGTGCCCCGCTCGAACAAAATATCCTCGACCTGTCGCAGCGACAGCGGATAGCGGACGTACATCATCACCACGAGGCGGATCACCTCGGGCGAACTGTTGAAATATCGGAAGGGATTGCGCATCGCCGGACGCTAAGGAACCTCTCCAGGTGGCTCAAGCCAATTTACTCTGACAATGCCGGCGGCGCTGACCCTCGATATTCGACTGGACTTCCGCGCGGAAGAGAGCGTGCATGCTGTCATGCCGTGACGGGCATATCGCCTCCGTCATGCCGTCCCCTGGCCTTTTGGCCGGGCTCTAGCAGGCTGTTGAAAAACTCCGTCGCGAAGCGGCTGTGATCGTGATTCACTCGGAGTCTGTGTTGGGATTCGGAGGTGGATCGTGCGGGGCGCGGACGAACGCAGCGGTGCGCTGTTCAGCTATGTCGACCTCGAGGCGCGGGTTCGGCCGGACCATCCGTTGCGGGCGATCCGGGAGATCGTGAGCGAGGGCTTGGGGGAGCTGGCGGCGGACTTCGCGGCACTGTATTCGTGGACGGGTCGCCCCTCGATCGCCCCGGAGAAGCTGTTGCGGGCGATGCTGCTTCAGGCGTTCTACTCGATCCGGTCGGAGCGGCTTTTGATGGAGCGGCTCGAGTTCGACCTGCTGTTCCGGTGGTTCGTCGGGCTCGGCATCGACGATGCGGTTTGGGATCACTCGGTGTTCTCGAAGAACCGCGACCGGCTGCTGGACGGCGATATCGCGGGGAAGTTCCTGTCGGCGATCCTGGCCGGACCACGGGTCAAGACACTGTTATCGAGCGACCACTTCTCGGTCGACGGCACGCTGGTCGAGGCGTGGGCGTCGATGAAGAGCTTCCGGGCGAAGGACGGGTCCGACGAGCCGCCGGAGGGTGGCGGGCGCAACGGGCAAGCGGACTTCCACGGGCAGACGCGGACGAACAATACCCATGGCTCGACCACCGATCCGGATGCCAGGCTCTACCGCAAGGGAGCGGGCAAGGAGGCGAAGCTGTGCTTCATGGGCCATGGGCTGATGGAGAACCGGTCGGGGCTGCTGGTCGATGCCTGCCTGACGCCGGCGGACGGTCATGGCGAGCGGGTGGCGGCGCTGGTGATGATCGAGCGTCATGCCGACCGGCCGAGGTCGATCACGCTCGGCGCCGACAAGGCCTACGACACCCAGGACTTCGTAAACGAGTTGCGCTCTATGGGGGTGACGCCGCATGTGGCCCAGAATACCAGCGGCCGGAGATCCGCGATCGACGGTCGCACGACCCGGCATCGCGGCTATGGAACGAGCCAGCGCATCCGCAAGCGCATCGAAGAGACCTTCGGCTGGATCAAGACGGTGGCCGGTCAGGACAAGACCCGCTTCAGGGGGCTCGACCGGGTGGGCTTCGCCTTCACCTTCGCCGCCGCGGCCTACAATCTGATTCGAATACCGAGGCTGCTGGAGGCCTCGCCGCCATGACCGCTCCGGCCAACTGCCAGATCATCGGCCGCTGGCGGATCATCGAGGCCGATATATGGGATCGCACCCATCTCGACCTGATCGGAGCCGCCACGCTCACCATCGGCGCCGATGGCCGGGGCGAGATCGCCTTCGGTGCCATGCAGGCCGGCCTCGACCTCGAATACGGCCGCTCCATGGTGTTCTTCACCTGGGAAGGCTTCGACGAGATGGACGACGTCAGAGGCTCCGGTTCGGCCGAAATGCTTGAAGACGGCTCCCTTGAGATCGAGTTCGCATACCACCTCGGCGATGAGGCCACCCTCAAGGCCGTCCGCGAGACTTCTTCAACAGCCTGCTAGGCGGTGGTAGCGCCGGCATCGGGCCGGCGCGCCATGATGGAGGCAGCCATGCCCAAGAGCCAATCGACAAGCCCCAAACTCACCGACACGCAGCTCGTCATTTTGAGCGCCGCCGCTCAACGCGGTGACCATGCACTTCTTCCCTTCCCGCAAAGCCTGACGTTGAAGCGCGCCGCCCTCAACAAGGTCATCGAGACCTTGCGCAAACGAAACCTTATCGAGGAACGGCGGATCGTCGACAGCGCGCCCGAATGGCGCCGCGACAACGAGAACCGGCCCCATGGCCTGTTCATCACAACGAGCGGCCTTCTGGCCCTCGGGATCGACGAGGCTGACAAGGACCGATGCTCAGTGGCGGCGGCAGCCATGCCGCGCAAACGCAAGGTGGCCGCAAACCCTCGCCGCAAACCTCAGAAAACCTCAACAGGCGTCCCAAAGCGGCGATCTACGCCCACGCAGACCAAACAGGATCTGGTGATCCAGATGCTACGGCGGCAGTCAGGTGTCAGTATCGACAACATCATCGCCAAGACCGGTTGGCAGCCCCATTCTGTACGCGGCTTCTTCAGCGGCCTGG
>Ga0307379_10003468_pt1 | contig 22936 bp, 15 predicted proteins | sample UN2MG_FD_202237 | JGI IMG/M metagenome (GOLD analysis project Ga0307379, IMG submission 202237) | Soil microbial communities from Risofladan, Vaasa, Finland - UN-2 | ecosystem: Environmental > Terrestrial > Soil > Coastal area > Acid sulfate soil | place: Finland: Risofladan, Vaasa | collected... | reverse complement strand
CGAATAATCGGACACCGAGATTGGAGCTCCTCTCAGCCTCTGGCAGAGGTATTCGGTACCCACTGCTGAAATCACTGCCAGAACGATCAACAACAGTGCGTGCCAGCCGAAAAAGTATACTGCTCCTGCAAGGGCTGGCATGAGGGAGATGACAACCCCCATCATTATCCGGGGAATGGACTCCTCGGTAAAAATGTGCGGGGAACTGGAAACTTTTAATAGGTTGGCCATCTGGGTTCAGTTAAAGTTAATGCTGATTCCGGGATCAATAAGCCATCAGAAAGCTAGCCAAAAATATTTGAAATTTATTGTAATCTATTCAGTTGATCGACCTGAGACCATTCTTAATCTTTTTTAAGGAGAATTCAGTAGACAGGAGTCAGAATTCAGAATTCAGAATATTTTTAAAACTATCACCAGAAGTTTTTAAAATTCTGACTCGTGTCTTGTACGGTCTGGAGCAAATGCTTGAAAGGCCGAAAGCCTGTTCCTTTCTCCTAAATTTTGTGAATAATCCAGACTAAAACTAAATTCAGCGAAAAATACACCGGTTAAAAAGCTCTAAAAGTATAGTTTGTAATGTGTCCTACTCAAAAAAACCTATTCAAAGAGCACGCCGATAAAAGAGGGCTCACAGCTTGTGAAACCCGCCCGGCGAGCCTCCTGGACCAGGCCTGACAAGAGAGACCTCAGCGTTACTTCTTTTTCTTTTGATCCTGGCTCATGATCAGATACTTGGCGAATCTGATCAATTGTACCAGGTTGCGCCCGGCCGGGCATGTATAGCTGCAGGTGCCGCATTCAATACAGTCCTTGACATAATACTCGCGGCACTTTTCCCAGCGCTCGTGTTCGGCAAACAGGGCCAGCTCGCACGGCATGAGCCTGATCGGACAGGAATCAATGCAACTTCCGCAGCGAATGCACGGCCGGTGCAGACTTTGAGATATCGGCTCGGCCAGAAGAACCAAACCGTTTGTACTTTTCAGTACTGGCACCGCAAGGGAGGGCAGTGCAATGCCCATCATCGGACCGCCCATGATGGCTTTGCCCAAATTATCGGGGACCTGGCCTTCGATCTCGGTTATTATATCTTCCACCAGAGTACCGACCCGTACCCTATAGTTGCCCGGGTTGGCGCTGGCCGTGCCGGCCAGGGTGACGACTTTATCAATCAGCGGCATGCCGGTTGTGACCGCATCATAAATTGCGAGCACTGTGGAAACATTGTGCACCAGACAGCCCACATCCATAGGGAGGCCGCCGCTCGGCACCTGACGGCCGGTCAGGGCTTCAATGAGCTGCTTCTCGCCTCCCTGGGGGTACTTGGTCCTTAGCGGCACCACCTCGAAATTGAGCTCGTCCAGGCAACACCGGTCGAGAGCCTCGATCGCCTCGGGTTTATTGCGCTCAAGAGCGATAAACACCCTCTCGCACCCCAGTATGCGCAAGATAATTTTGATCCCGGCAATCAACTCTTTTGTGCGTTCAAGCATCTGCCGGAAGTCGGTGGTGAGATAGGGTTCGCATTCGGCGCCATTGAGAATGAAGGTGTCAATAGTTTTTCCCGCTGGCGGGGAAAGCTTCACATGGGTGGGAAAAGCCGCTCCACCCAGTCCTACGATACCAGCATCACGGATGCGGTCCCTGAGCTCTGCCGGACTCAATTCGTTGTATTTTCTGATTTGAGCGGGCGGGTCCTCCCAGTTGTCCTCTCCATCTCCCTGGATTTCTATTGCGGGCAGCTTTACTCCTGTGGGATGCAGGGCCTCACTTATCGCTTTCACGCTCCCTGAAATCGTCGCCTGCAAAGGGACACTCACAAAACCCGAGGGTTTGGCGATAACGGTGCCGACTTTTACCTTATCCCCGGCCGAGACACAAATCTCAGGCGGAGCACCGATGTGTTGCTGGAGATGCAAGATTACCCTGGAAGGAATGGTGAGTGCTTGGATAGTTTTTATACGGGTGGCTGATTTGAATTCGGGAGGGTGAACTCCGCCTTTGAAGGTAGCTTCTTTCAGCATGCTATCCTATGTCTTCCTGTTATCCTGTTCTGGAACCAACTCTTTGATTTTCTGCTCAAACTCAGAAACAGCCTCAAAACGGTAATAAACCGAAGCGAAACGCACATAAGCCACCGGATCGAGCTTTTTCAAATGCTTGATAACCTCCTCGCCCAGCAGCTTACTTGGTATTTCCGAGACATTCAACCGATCGATTGCCTTTTCAACTGAAAGAATCAGATTGTCTATGTCATCCATTTGCACGGGGCGCTTTTTGCAAGCGGTGATCAGTCCCATTTTCATCTTTTCCCGATTGTACGGCTCCCGCCGCCCATCGTTTTTGACCACCATCAAGGGGATTCTTTCCACATACTCGTAAGTTGTAAAGCGCCTTTTGCAACTCGGGCATTCACGTCGGCGCCGGATCAGCGATCCATCCTTGATGGATCGCGAATCCACAACCCTGCTATCAGCATGATTGCAATATGGACATTTCATCTTTAAGGATTCAATTTAGCGCGGGCAAGTGCAGCGGCGTTGGAATCGGGAAATCTCTGGATCACAGTTTGGAAATAGGTCTCACCCCGTGACCTGTCGCCCAGTTTGAGCAGGCAATCACCAATCCTGAAAAGCGCATCAGGTTGGAGGGGGGATTCTGGATACTTGTCCACGAGCGTCCGATAACTGGAAATCGCATTTTCGTATTTTTTCAAGGCCCGGAAACCGTTGCCAATATACAGATATGCTTCCGGAACCAGCGGAGATTCGGGAAAGCGCTGAATAAAATCACGGAACCCCTCAATTGCCATCTCGTAGTTGGACTGGGTAAAATCTTTATATGCCAAATCAAAGATTTCCCTGGGATCAATTCTGTCGGGCTGCTCCTTCTTTACTTCTCGCTGAGCGCCGGAGCCAGGCGCACCCGGATAGGCCACTGCGCTTTGTATCCGCAGAATGCGCCCTTCCGTATCATCCAACCGCTGCTCGATAACGGAGACCCGCTCCTGGAGGCTGCGGACATCCGTTCCGAAATTTGCACTGAACTGGTCGAGTGCGCTGACCCGCTGACGCAAGAGGCTGTCTAAAGCGCTGACCTCGTGGCGCAGCTGGCGTTGCTCCTGTTTCAAAGTAAAAATTTCGGAACGCAGCAATTGTATTTGATCTGTCGAGGCTCCCCCGCAGCCGGAAATCAGTCCGGCAAGCAGGCCACAGGGTATCAAAAGAGCGCGCAACAAATCATAAAGGCTAAAAGTACGCCACCTGCAGACATACTTGCACATTGATAACAGGCCCAATTAAAGTAATGGGCGCCGGTGGCCCGGCGCCCAAAGGTGCCTAAACGAGTGTTGGACAGGAACCTTTGTTTTCCGGGAAAGGACTCTCAAGCTCCAATAGCCTTCTCGAACAGCCTTTCCGGCTGAGATCCCCGGCGTGGTTCCAGTGATAAGCTTTTAAACCTTGCCAAGCAGCTTATTTAACGATTATAAAATCGTCTCTTCTGTTCTGCCACCAGGATTCTTCGTTGTGTCCCAAAGCCATCGGCTTTTCCTCGCCCCAGCTCTTGGTATCGATCCGACTTCCCTGGAGACCAGAATCAATCAGAAACTGTTTTGCGCTGTTGGCGCGGCGCTCGCCGAGAGCAAGGTTATAAGCCGTGGTTCCCCGCTCGTCGCAATTACCTTCGATTCTGATAGTAACATCAGAAAATTCTTTCATTATTTCGGCAGTACTCATTAACACAGAACGATATTCAGGCTTGATATCGCTCTTATCGAAATCAAAATAGATCTTCTTTTCAGCAATCGAGCTTTTGGCTTTCGATACTTTCTCGGCGCGCTGTCTGGCCCATATTTCGGTACTATCGACCTTTACGGGCTCTATTTTCTTTTCCACTACCGGTGGCGGCGGCGGTGGCGGTGGGGGCGGAGCTTCTTTCTTGTGACAACCAAAAATGACAACAGCCATTGCAAATGCTATCGGGAAAACCAGGATCTTTTTCTTCACAGAACTACCCCCTCATTAAAGATTGCGGCTGAAAAGCAGGTAAATAGATTGGGAGATTTGTTTAATAGTTAAAAAAATAAAACTTAAAGAACTTAATATGATACCATTTAAGCGTACTCCGCTGTTTGATTATTATACACCAATATCCGTTTTTGTCAAGATAAAATACTGAAATATAAAAAGCAAAACCTTTTTAAAAGCTTTTTCCACAAAAATCCAGTCAAAAAATAACGAATAATTATTTTGCTCACCAGTCTAGAAATGGGGACCAGCCGGGTTCCTTTCCCGGACGAAAGTTTTTATTAAGCGGCCGCTGGGAGTTACCATCCCAGTCCATTGTAAAAATCTCCGGGTTCCCCCTTCCTCCGCGGCGGTCTGAGGAGAAAACGATGTGCAGACCGTCCGGGCTCCAGGAAGCGGCGCGGTTCTCACCATCCGTGGTCAATTGGATGAAATTTTCGCCGTTTACATCTATTATGGCTATTTGGAAGAGGCCCCTGATTTCACTGGTCAACAGAATTTTATCGCCAAAAGGCAGCGGTCTCCAACTGGGTGTGAAATTCCGGCTCTCGAAAGTGAGCCGCCGCAGGTTGAGACCATCGGAATCCATAATAAAGATCTGTGGATTCCCGGCGCGGGTGCTGGCAAAGGCGATTTCCATTCCATTCGGAGACCAGGTGGGTTCTATATCCATAGCGTAGCTGAAAGTAATCCGCACCGGTTTCACCTCGCCAGGCCGCAGATAATAAATCTCCTGATTCCCAGTTACACCGCTGGAAAAGGCGCAAAAGCCGTTGCTTGCGCACCAGGATGCAGCCATATCCACGCCTTTGGCAGCTTGCAGAACAGAGTTTTTCCCGGTTTTCAGGTCCGCCAGATAGAGGTCCGCATCCGCCCCCTTGTGAGAGGTATAGGAAATCTTATTCCCATCCGGGCTCCAGGAGGGAATCATGGCTATGGAGCTGTCGTGGGTGACCCTGCTGAGATCGTAACCGTCATAATCGCAATAAAACAGCTCGCGTGTATCCTTTGAAATGGGTATGATAAGAGCTATGCGGGTTGAGGCGATCCCTCTTTCGCCGGTCACATTCAGCACTATGTCATCCGCAATATGATGGGCCACTCGGCGGAGCCTGGCGAAATCCAGAGTATAGTTCTTCAGAAAAACCAGATCCTCCAAAGACAGATCATAGACCCTGATTTCAACCATCGGGGTTTGATCGATCTCAAAAAAAGAGCCGGCCACCAGATACTCAGCCCCTGTAGACTGCCAGCCTTTAAAACCGACCCTGTCCTTTGCCGAATTGAGAGATAAAAGGCTGAACTCATTGATGCGCCGGTTCATGACATCAAAACGCAGCGAGAAATCGAGATCATCGATAATAATATTCTTGAGCTGCATGGCGGCATCGATACTGTCAGGGAGGCTGATACCCTCAACCGGCATCGGCGCTACCACCAATTTATATCTATGGATGCGGCTGGTTGTAATCCTGGTGTAGATCTCATCGCTGGAGAATCCTTTTGGCGGAGCCTGAGCCGACACCAGACAGGGGGTAAGAGTTACGCAGAATAAAAGGGTTCCAAGGAGAAAGCTAACCTGTCTCATTCGTTTTATTTCCGGTTGTATTCGAAGTCAAGGTGCACTGTGAGTTGAGATTCGCCGTAATCGGGCGGCAAGGGAGGAAGGGGGCTCGAGATCTTCACCGCGCGGAGGGCGGCCCGATCAAAGGAAGAGAAGCCGCTGGGTTTCTCCACTCGCTCACCGATTATATCACCATTTTTTAAGATCTTGAAATAAATAGTACAAAGAACGGTTTCTGCTTCTCCACTGTAAGGGTTGCGCCAATTGCGGCTTATTTTGTCGGTCATCAATCGTATAAAGTATGGAAACTCGAAAAATTCATCCGAACGCACTCCGGAGACAGATTCGTCCATTTTGGCACTCCCCACGATCTCTTCTGTTTTCTGCGGAGCGGTTTTCGGTGTCGTTTCTTTCTGTTTAGGCTTAAGCTCTTTCTTCTCCTCAGGCGGAGGAGGTATGGTCTCCATCTCGACCTCAGGAACAGACTCTGCCGGCGGTGCGGCCTCGAGCCTGGGCAAAGTGACCAGCTGCACCTGATGGACCTGAAAGGCGTAAATATTACTGACCCGCTTCCAGCCAAAATGCCAGAGTGAACCTAAAATCAGAAGATGGAGCGAGAAAGATATAATGAATGCAATTTTCAACTGTCTCTACTCCCGGTAAGGGAGTTTGGGCTGCGCTGATAAGCTAGCGCCTGCGCAAATCGGTCGGTCCGGCTTCAGTAACCAGACCCAGCTTTTCGAATCCTGCCTCGGTGATGTAGGCCAGCACCATGGTTACCTTCCGGTAGGCGATATCCTCATCCGCGCGCAAATAAGCCTCTTTGATCTTGCTGTTCCGGTAATACTCGGCCAGTTTATCGGGCAGCTCTTCCTCGGTGACATGCTGATCATTGAGAAATATGCCCTTATTCTTACTGATCGTCACCACAAGCCGGTCTGTATCAAAAGTCTGCCTGACCTGCGTTTTGGGCAAGACGACTTCGAGTCCGCCCTGGAAAAGCGGGGTTGAAATCATGAACATGATCAACAGTGTCAAAGTCACATCAACCAGCGAGGTGACATTAATATCGTTGATCAGTCCTTCCTCATATACTTTCTTGAATTTCGCCATTCGCACTTCCCCCCTTCCCGGCATTGCAAGCCGGCGCTGCCGCCGGCCTGACCGTCGAAACCCGGGCTGAGAGCCGAACGCCCTCCAGATTATTGTTAACTGTACATATTTATAAGTTCAGACTGCTTTTATAAATAATTCCGGTCAATTCAAGGGCGAAATTGTTGCACTGCTCAAGGATACTCCGAATGCGGTTTGCGAGGTAGTTGTAACCGATAGCCGACGGTATCGCCACACCGAGCCCGACAATGGTGGTAATCAGCGCATCGGCGATCCCGGGGGCGACAACCGAGATATTGGCCGAGCCCTTGGAAGCGATATCCAGAAAGGCGATCATTATACCCCAGACAGTGCCCAAAAGGCCCAGGAAAGGGCTGATCGAGGTTACAGTGGCGAGAAAAGAGACGTATCGCCGCAAGGCCTCACCTCTTTCAGCAATGGTTCTCTCCATCGCCATCAGCAGGCTGTCGCGCATCATCACTGTGGGATCGAAATCACTTTTGCGCTCCTCCTTTTTGCCGAGCAGCCTGCGCAATTGCTGCACCTCACGCACGGCCACAGAAACCAGAGCCGCGATAGGAGACCTGGTCATGCTCTTGCCTGCCTCCTGGATTTGCTCCAGGTCGCGCGCTTTGTGAAAGCGCTTTAAGAACTCTTCCACCTCGCGCTCGGCCCTATGCACTACAACCAGCTTCCAGCCGATGATCGCCCAGCTGAACACGGAAAGAAAACCGAGTATGATCAGGATGAACTGGGCTTCGGGGCTGGCGTTGATGATCTTATCTATAAAATCGTGCCCCAAAAATCCTCCTTTTTTGAGGTATGGTTCTCTCGCTCTGTTAAAGCTTGATTATTTTTTCCGACTTCAGGCCGCGCGAGCCGTAAGCATTACGGGTGTCGACAATGAGCCTTGCATGCTCAAGGATCATTTTATATTCAAAAACGGTGTGGTCAGTAGCGATCACTACGCACTGTACACTTTTTACGAGCTCAGGGGTCAGGATCTCCGAGGAGATGATCTTGTCGTTCATGCGTAATTCCTGAACAAAAGGATCGCTGAAAAGCACTTCCCCGCCCTTTTGCTGGAGAAGCTTAACCACATCCAGAGCCGGGGACTCCCGCACATCATCGATATCTTTTTTATAGGCCACCCCAAGAACCAGTATGCGCGAACCCTTAACGCTTCGCCGGACACTGTTGAGAGCATCTATCACCTTGCGCACTACATAGTCCGGCATGCGCGAGTTTATCTCTCCAGCGAGCTCGATAAACCGGGCATAGTAGTTGAGGCTTTTCAGCTTCCAGGAGAGGTAGTGCGGATCGATTGGGATACAATGACCGCCCAGCCCGGGTCCGGGCTTGAAAGGCATGTAACCGAAAGGCTTGGTGGCGGCCGCTTCGATGACTTCCCAGACATCGATACCCAGGACATCGCACATCAGGGCCACCTCATTAACCAGGGCGATATTGACAGCACGGAAAGTGTTCTCCAACAGTTTGACCATCTCCGCCGAGTCAGTGCTCGAGACCGGAACCACCTTCTCGACAATCTGCGAATAATAGGCCGTGGCCTGTCTAATGCATTCGGGGGTACAAGCCCCGATCACTTTTGGGGTATTGCTGATCGTGTAAACCTTATTGCCGGGATCCACCCTTTCCGGACTGAACGCCAGGAAAAAATCCTTCCCCACCTTGAGGCCGGTTTCCTCCAGCATCGGCAGGATCAGCTCTTCGGTGGTACCGGGATAAGTGGTGCTTTCCAGCACAATAAGCTGACCGGGCCGAAGGTGATCCTTGATCCTCTCGCTTGCCGCAAGAATAAAAGAGACATCGGGATTCTTGGTTTTATTGAGCGGGGTGGGTACGCAGATAGACATGGCGTCTATTTCCCGGAGCACGCTGAAATCGGTCGTAGCTTTCAGTCTGCCCTTTTTTACAAGCGGTGAGACATCGTCCGGATCGACATCCGGAATGTGACTCCCCCCATGGTTTATAACTTTAACCTTGGTCTGGTTGATATCGATTCCAATAACCGGGAAACCTGCTTTAGCGAACTCCACGGCCAGGGGAAAACCCACATAGCCCATACCGATAACGGCAATTTTCGCTGTGCGGGTTTCGAACTTTTCGATTAAATCCAAGAGTCACCCCTTAGAAAATAACGTTTGGCTAAATGAATAATTACAAAAGCAAATTTAAGGACAATTTTAGTTGTCAAATTTAGTTTTACCGCAAGCTTAAGTCAATTAAAAATGGCCGTTGGCGGATTTGACATAAAACCGGTATTTTTAATTATTGATTATTTTTAATAAAGATATTAAATTAATTTTTTATTATTTACCGGAGGATTAATGTCCAAAGTATGCCAAATATGTGGGAAAAAGCCCGTTACCGGCCACGCTATTTCCCACGCTCACAATAAAACTAAGCGGCGCTTCCTGCCGAATCTCCAGCGTATCAGGGTTAATGACAACGGAACCAACCGCCGGATGCTGGTTTGTACCCGCTGCATCCGCGACGGCCGGATAGCCAAAGCCGTCTGACCTCGTTTGTCCAGCAAAGGCGCGCCGTGCGGCTAAATCGGATGGTCATTCCGCCTGACTGGAATGTTCGCCGAACGAGGCGCTGCGTGCTCATATCTCAAGCGAGCCGCGGCTCTGACCGTTTGCTTTATTCCCATGTAAAATGCCTTTCCCACCAGGTGCGGTCTTACCCACTCTCCAGCACACGCCACGGGTGTGCGCTGTCCGGCCTTTTTCTTTCATGGAGCAAAGGCTCAAGCTCGACCCCGGTTCTTTCCAGGCAATCCAGAAACCTCTCTCCTTTTAGAGCGGCAAGCTCAATAGCAGCGGCCACCCTGCGGTCCCCGATAGAAATGACCGCCTGGGCCACAGACTCGGCTACGGCGCCGGCCTGAAACTGCACCCGGGACAGGCGGGCCGATAAAATTCTCCGTCTCAGGCCACGCAGGGCGAGTTTGATCTGAGATGGAGCGAGCATCGGCTCATCCTGCCAGGCTGTCTGCGGCTTGGGGATAAAAGGATTTACACTCACCCTGAGCCTCATTCCCGTCCCAAGCAGCCTGCCGATTTCTATCACCTGCCCGGCAAGCGCCTCACGATCGGACTCCTCCTCGCCAGGCAGGCCGATCATATAATAGAGCTTAAGATTCTTGAATTTCCGGAGAGCCGCCATTTCTATCACCTTGAAAAGACGCTCTCCAGCGCAGGGCTTACCGAGACCGGCCAGCAGCTTTTCTGTCGCCGCTTCAGGAGCCAGTGTCAAGCTTTGCACTTCACACTCTCTGAGCAGGCCGAGCAACCTGTCGCTGACGGTATCAATCCTCAGGGAAGATGCCCCCAGCCGCCAGCCTCGTGCAGCCACCCCTTCCAGGATCGTCTCAAGCTGGGGATGGTCGCAGAGATTGGCTCCGACAAGCCCCACAGCCCGGGTGCCAGAGGGCGCCCTTTCCAGGACCCCGAGCACCCGGCCTGCTTCAGCGGGACGGTAGGGCTGGTTGATCCGGCAAACAAGACAAAAGCGGCAGCCCCAGCGGCAGCCCCGCGCCGCCTCTACCAGGAACATACCCTTGAAATGGGTGACGGAAGAGACAATCACGCTGTGAGCAGGGGTATCGCCCAGCCGGTCCACGGCCCGCACTACTTTTTCCGGAGCCGCTTTCAATTTCCGAACAGGCACCCAGGGAGAATTTTTGTTCACTGGCTGCGCCTCATAAAAAGAGGGAACATATAAACCATCTCGAGAGGCAAACTCAAGCAGAAGATGTTCCCTGGACCAGCCTTTTTTCACCCCCTCAAGACAAACTTCAACAAATGCCGGCACCAGTTTCTCCCCGTCTCCAATGCCGCAGACATCGATGAAAGGCGCTGCAGGTTCCGGATTGGCTGTAATCACCGATCCGCCGCAGAAAACCAGGGGAAAATTCCCACGGCGCAGGTCTGAGTAAACAGGCAGGCGGGCTGCCTGAAGCAGGGCCGGCAGCATCAGGCAATCCTGCTCGTAGGACAGCGACACCGCAAGCACGGAAAAGTAGGAAAGGCTACGGCTATTTTCCAACGAGAGCCAGCTTTTTTCTTCCTTCGCCTCTCCGGGAGAGAAACAGAAAACTCTCTCGCAGCGCACTTCCGTATGCTCGTTAAACAGACGGTATACGGTCTGAAAGCCAAGATTGTTCATGGCAACACCATAAGGTGAGACCGCAACCAGGCCCACCTCGAGAGGGAAATATCCCTGCTTCCTGATAGCACCTGTCTCAGAATCGAGAAGTATCCGCCTCAGTTTCCGGGCTGTGCTGACCCTGGACAAAAAGCCTCCTGCCCTTGATAAATCTCTTGTGGAAACGTTCCTGCCCTGTATTCAACCGGTGCCGGGACCAACTGTCTGCTAAAGCAGTCTGGCCAATCCCTTGCACCCCTCCGGTCAATTTACTGCCGAAACAGGCCGTTTAAAAGAATTATGGCCTTCAAACAAATAGTTTTCGCGGGGAAGGGAAGAACCGCGCCCCCTTTTATCACAGACGTACATTAACCGGAAATATTCACCAAACAGGCTGCCTTTGCGGGCCGGCATTCTTTTTGCCGATGGTCAATCCCTCGATAGTCCCTGGCTGGTGGTTTTTGCAAAAAGAATGCCGGCCCGCTTCCCAGGCGCTGACCCATCCCCCGCGTTGTCCCCATGCCATAAACTTTTTTTAGTTTTGGAAATTAGCCGGAAATGAACTATCCCGCGGCAAGCCGCGGGGAATTCTTTTCGATTAAAAGCTTCCGGATGACGGAGAATGACTTGGTGAGTAGCTTGGCAAAAGGAAGAGTATTACAAAGGGTATTATTATTCGTACCTGGAGCGCCTGCTGAGAGACTGGATCAAAAAAGCGGAAGCCGCCTGGTTTTCATTGGCTCTCTAGTACGGTCTGTCCCTGTCCGGTTCAGGCAGACTGGGCTTGACACGGGTGCTCTTTCCGCCGAATATCTTGCCCTTGAGTATGAAGGAATCGACCATGTTCAGCATGAATACGCCAAGAGCGGCATCTATCATATATCCCCCGGCATCGTAGCGCCTTGTACCAAGATCTACGTAATAATCGAAATATTCTTTATTTCCGGCATCCGCTGATTCCATTGCATTATTATAAGCCTTTTGTCCGGCGCTGCGCAGGAAATGTCCTCCCACCAAAAGGCCTGCTGTGCTGCCGAGAACCAGGTAGCCAGTCCACTTATTTTTAGGTGTACCGGTCTGGATAAGGCGCCAGCCTGGGACTATCTTACCGAGAAAAGCCTTCTCTTTTTGTTCCTGAAGCTGACTGTAACGCTGGAGTGCCTCCTGCTCTTTCTGGCGCAGAAGGCGTAATTCCAAATCTTGTTCTTTCTGTTTGGTTTCGCTCAAACGAACCAGATTTTCAGCCTTAGCCAGCTCTGGATCCATTTGCAAGGCTTTTTGAGCATTAATCTTAGCCAGTTCATATTGTAAGTTGTCGTAATAAGACAGGCTTATCAAATATTGGATTTCCACGTTGTTGGGCTGTTGGTTGAGCACTATCTGGTAGTTCTCGATGGCCTTCTCAAATATCTTCTTCTTACTGAAAACATCTCCTAGCCCCTGTCTGGCCTTGATATTGTTGTAATCCAAGTCTATCGCTTTCCAGTATTCCTGCTCGGCTTCATCCCAGAGATTAATTGCCATGTACTGGTCTCCACGAAGTACATGCTGATTCGCCTGGTACAGACCATCCACGGATTGGGGATAGGCATCCGAAGTGTAAGGCATTGCCAGAAGGGCAATGATCATACAGCTTATCAGATTTAGCGCCTTCAAAGATCAATCTCCTTCCCGGCTGAGAGTGATTAACTGGTTGATTTTGGTCAATAACTTTTCATGATAATCGGGATCATTGCTATCCAGACTGCCGTTAGGATCAACGATTGCGGCAGCCTCGGTATAATTCTCGAGGTTGAAATAAGCCTCGGCGAGGACCGCTTTGAGATCATTGGCGTTGATCGATTCATTATATTCGAAGATAAAGTCCGGATTCAGCTCCAAAGCGGCCAGAGCGTTGTCCCTGACAGAAGCGAAATCGGGCGGAACAATATCGCGGTAGGCGAGGCTCAATCCGGCATAGATTAAAAGAGAGTCTTCTGCAAGCTCCGGCACCCGCAGCATGGCGGTATTGAAGCTATTGATCGCCTTAGGCAGGGAATCCTGCATGGCCAGGCTCCAGCCCAATCCGATGTATGCCTCTACCCTGTCCCTTTTCGTATTGATTTCTATGGCCTTGCGAAAGCTCGCGGCGGATAAGCCGTAATTGGCTTCTTTGAAAAAGTTCCATCCCTTGCTCACTTCCTCAAGAAAATTGGCTAACTCCTCATTATATTCAGGCGCGGAAGGTGTGCTGCAGGAACAAAGTATTAAAGCCAGCAGGATTATATAAAAAGCCGTTTTCATGCAGATTTTCCCCCTGATATGAATTTATCAAGCGGCGAGATCTTGAAACGCCTGCCCCCTTCACTCGATAATCCTATTAGTTTGATTTTTACCTGGCGCATCCATTGTGCAGGGCGAGACATACCTCATCCTGTTTCTTAAAGATTATACTTTTTGAAACCTTTGAAAAATGTCATCATTTTAGCCAAAGAGCGCAGTATGATTTTTATAACGCTATGAAATTCAACAGGTTATTATCCTTTTGCATGTGATTTTTTCAAAGGTCTCTTTTTATTCTTAAGGTTACAAATTTCACCAGTTTTTGTCGATCTATCAACTCTCCCGGTCTTTCCGCGTAAAGCCCGGGAAAGGGCGGATTATATTTTTTTTGGTCCGGTCAGCGGGCTACCTTAAAAGCACCATTTTCCGCGTAATATTGGCCCTGGGAGAGGACAAACGGTAGAAATACACTCCACTGGGAAGCTCTCTGCCGTCATCCCCCCTGCCATCCCACGCCACGGAATAGTTTCCGGGCAAATGCGGCCTGTTTACCAGAGTGCGCACGAGGCTGCCGCGCAAGTTGTACACTCTGATATTGATCTTATCGACTGGATCAGGCCCGGGTACAGTATAATTAATAATGGTCGAAGGGTTAAAGGGGTTGGGGCTATTCTGCCCGAGCACAAATTCTTTAGGCATCGGTATTCTTGCTGCGCCCTCTCCAGCGGGCCGCAGGGCGAAAGTACCCAACTCACTGGTTGCTGCATTGTAAATTCCGGTCTCCGGATCATAGGTGCTCGGAAGCGGCCGCCAGATCCCTCCCTGAAGAATGCAGACCGAAAGCGGGTTGTTCTCTTCTGCCTGCCGGCCCTTGATCCAAATTCCAACTTCCCTTTCAAGTCTGCCATCGAGAGCGGAAAACGTATAGCATTCACCCTCCAGGAGGGCCCCAAGGTTTTCTGCTCCAGGGGTTCCCGGTAAATTGATTGCGGAAAGCCTGGCTTTCATCTTTTCACTCTTGACCGGCTTATGTTTCTGCACCAGCACGAGTAAATTTCCGCTTGAAGCCCCCTGATCCACAGTCAGCCACGCACCGCCGTCAGAGGCGGCAATGACCGATCTTCCCGGCGCAGACGCCAGAAGGACTGAGGAAAAGGTCTCCACATACTCGCCAGCTACCCCGGACGTGTTTACCCCGTTCACGCTGAGCAAAAATGAAGAATGCGTATAGTACTGGGCCCGCCAGATTTCGTTCTCTCCGATCCGGGTCAGCTGTATCGAGGCAAGATTGATTGTCAAGGTCGGATCCGCTGCCAGAGTGAGGCTGGATATGATATAGATATTGAGGTATCCGACAAAAACCGGGTTTCGGTTAAGCAGAATGTAAAACTCCGGCGGAACGTTATCAGACGGCTGAGGTTCAAAGAGCCAGAAACTGTTAACCTGACGGCTATCTATCGGGAAACTCACGCTGTTATATGCAGAAACTTTCCACCAGTAACGGCTGTCGTATTCCGGTAAAGAGTCCAGCGTGACTGAGGTACCCCTGAGACCTTCAAGCTGGACGACTACCGAATCGGGGGTAAAAAGGCTGTCCCTGGAAAGAACAAAGTTATAGCTTGTAGTATCATTGGTATTCCAGGAAGTGCTTGCCTGCCAGGTAAAAGTGACAATCGAGTCGCGAACTGTATCTCCATTTTCCGGCAGGAGCAAATCGAACTCCGAGGGAAGATTTCCCGAGCCATTGTTAAAAGGACGGCTAAAGATAACTGTGTTTTTGCGGTCTTCCTCGGAAAGATAAAGGTCTGGGAAATTGTCCTTGTTGATATCGCCCACTACCGCACTTCTGGTTACGCCGGTTTTGGTGGGCATCATTTCAGCAGGGGCATAGCTGAAAAAACCGCTTTTGTTATTTAAGAGCAGACGGTTTTGCTGGTCGTAATTAAGGTAAAGGATGTCCAGATAACCGTCAGCATTAGCATCGAAGAACCTGATCCCATAAGTATTGTCACTTTCGGGCGGTAACCTTCCTTGTTTGTCCTTGCTGAATGTACCCAGGCCATTGTTGAGAAAGAGCTCGTTTTGCTGGGTTTCGTTCTGGCCCACCAGCAGATCCAGATCCCCGTCCCCGTCCACATCTCCCAGGTCCCCGCCTTTTGCCTGAGGGGCTGATACGTTCGTCAGTTGATTAATCCTGAAAACCCCACGACCGTTGTTACGAAACCAGTAATGATTCTGAGCCCGGTTGATAACCACGATATCTGTGAAACTATCCCCGTTCAGGTCGCCGGACATTGCCCAGACAGTCTGATCCGGCGCAGGGTTGCCAAGGAACAATTCGGTCATGTCGCGATATACGCCAAGACTGTCGTTGAAAAGCAGCTTGTTTTGTTCACCGCCGAAGGTATTGTTGGCAATAAACAGATCAATCCAGCCATCCCCGTTAAAGTCATCAGCTACCACACATGTCGAATGCCATTTTTCTACAGGCAGATGGGGAATATTGGCCGGGGCATAGATTTTCAAGGTGACATCTTCGAAACGGCCCAGGCCGTTATTCAGGTAAAGGCGGTTTTGCTCGCCTTCATTGGTGAAAATCAGGTCCAGATCATCATCTCCATCCACATCCGCCACGGCCACACAGGTAGTCGGGTCAGGCCCTTGCGTTCCCAGAGTCACGTCCGTGACATCCTCGAAACGGCCTGAATTCGAATTGTAAAAGGAAATGCTGTTGGGCTCACCGTAGTTTGCCGAAACTACATCGAGGTACCTGTCGCCGTTAAGATCCGCTAAGACCGAATACCTTGCACGGCGGACATCCCCGCTGCCCAGAAAGTTTGTGGTATCCACATAGCTCACCTCGCCAAGCAAATTCAAACTGATAATTTCATAGTTAAAAAGATCGGCAAATGGAGCCCGGCGGCTATCCCGGTCCACCTGGCCCAAAGAGTCTGTCACCTGGATAAAGTACTCGATCCGGCTGTTTTCCGGCTGAGCCGGGATGTGGCCCCAGTAATGGGCGCCGAAATGGCTCAAAGGAATATCGGAAAATATGAGGGTCTGGGAGCGATTGCGCCATTTGATGGCCGCCGAACTTATCCCTACGTTCGAGGTGATCCAGGTATCAATGTGCATCGGAAGGTCAGTGTTAAACAAACTCAGCGCATCGGTGGTCCGGGTGATTCCCATTTTGGGCACTGTGCCTATCGAAGGAGAGACGACCTCGAAGCGATAGGGCGAAATGAAAGGATTCGTAACTATATCTTTCGGCATGCTGATCTTAAAACCTGCCGAATCCTCGGCGAAAACAAAATAGCTGATCACTGAATTGTAAGGCTGTCCATCGATCTCACCAATATAATCCCGGGTATTGGGCACCAGGTTCATGGGAACCGTATCGTTGTAAATATTACCGGTAAGGGTCCAGGCGAGCTTGACATCAATCGTAAAGTTATCAACCACCCGGCTGATAATCCGATAAGGCCCTAGATTGTCCTCCGTATCGCCGTAGTCGGAGGTAAAGTAAATAAAAGGCGGTGATTTGTCCTGAGTAATATCACCTGGAGGCACCACGAATCTAACCTGGGCTACGGTATCTATTTCCATGCTGTCTGCTGTCAGGTTAAACACATGGATGTTTTTATCCTCCGCGACATCGGAAAGAACAAGGCCCCAGGCTTTGCCCTCGGCATCAGTTAGTGCCTGCGGCTGCATATAGGTCACCCCCCGATCAGGCGAGGCGATAATTTTTAAATTCACGTTCGGGATCGGCCGATCATCTTTATCAAGAATAGTAATCCGAACCAGCGAAGCGCTTATGCCGTTTGCCAGAACCGGGCTGACAGCCTCAATAATTCCATGCACCGCAGTCTTACGCTCGTCGACCAACTGCCAGACTCCCAGTTCCTGCAGCCTGACCCCAGAAGAGGCAGTGAGCAGCACGCTGTCACGCACCACGCCCTGTGTCTGGCCCAGAATTTCCAGGTAAATCATGGTCTGGTTCTGTATATATTGAGGAAGGCCCCCGCCATAGCGGCGGTAGTTAGAAATATCCATCGAAAAATCGCCGCTTTCGTTGGTCAATTTCGCAAACCACATCGAACTGTCAATGCCTGTACCGGGTCCCCGCCACCATTTCAAATAAGAACGCACGAGAACATTCTTAAGCGGTGAGCCGGTCTGATCCGTAACCTTGCCGTACAGGATAAACGGCGCTTGCGGCAGCTCTTGCGGGAAGGTTCTCAACGAATCCACTCCGGTAGGGCTGACACTGAATTCCGCCCCATCGGACCTTACGCGATAAAAATAGGTTGTATCTATTTTGAGGTACAGCAACTGGACGTAATGGAGCATGCTCGGAGCAGGGAGAGTATCGTTCATCACCCGGTCGAGAGCGTATCTGTTAAGGCCGTAAAGCACCTGGTTTATAGTTGTGGGAATATTTGTACGCCAGGAAATAACGCAGGCGGTGCCTGTATGGTTGGATAATCTGAGATCGGTGACTTTGAGGTCTTCCCCCTGAGCCGGCAAAGAAAGTACGGAACACAGAGCAAGAACGCTAGTCATTACAGGAATTAATCTGCTTCTGAGAGAAGATTCAGAACCATACATAGCGTAAATTCCTTTTTTATCTTTTAGAGAAATTTATTTACGCATTTTTCAACAACTTCAGGAGAGCCAATAAATCAAAAATGTTAACCACCCCATTGATATCAATATCTGCGGCCTGAAAAAGCCTTCCATCTCCCGTGTCAAGCCTGCCGGCAAGTATTTTCAGCATATCCAGAAGATCAAAAATATTGATTGCCCCGCTCCCATCCAGGTCTCCCCTGATAACTTTCTCCGGGTCGAAAACATTCACCGCCACCTTGCCCAGGGATTGAGGGCTGGAGCCATTCAGAACGGCTGAGCTGTCTACAGTCGCGCTCCAGTAATTGGAAATACACTCGATTATCACCTTGTCGCCGGTTTCCGAATAGTAGAGGAAACCGTCCTTGGAATAAAAATCCGTATAGGTCGTTGTCCATAGCCCTTCACTGTTTGTCAATACCGAGCGGGTAAGGGAATAATCCTCTCCTTCTTTTTTTATCCTGATCCGCACGAGAACCCGGTTCAGTGAGTTGTCCTCGGTATCGACAACCTGTCCGTAGATCGCCTTGGGAGCGACCACCGTGGCGGATTCGAGAGTTTTGAAAGAATACAGCGTATCATCGTTGTCCCAGACTGTACCGTTCGAACCCAGCCGGAATTTGTACTCTGTGGCCGGCTTCAGGTCTATAAGCACCAGGTAATGCACATAATGCGGGATTGAGTACTGATCGTGAAAGGTAATCACCGTATCCGAACCTACTGGGATAATTTCCACCCAGTTGTTGGTGCTTTTGTGATCCGTTACCCAGGAAATCGCTGCACTGGACAGGGTGATATTAGTAACCTCAAGGCTTTTCATGTCCAAAGAGGACCCTTCATCCGTCTGAGCCTGGAGGGAGTACGGACATAATAGAAGAACAAATAAAATCACAGTGGTAACGGGTTTTCTCAGAGACATCCTTCTCCTCCCTTTGTTAGTCCAAGAAAAAGATTATTCAGATCCACTATCCGATCAGAATTTCATCTAGCTAAATCTGCAATATCTATACCATTGCTGAAATATATTGATCTATATTGTCCGTGCCGTAAGTCGCCTGGTTATCAAAATTTACCTGGTAAATTCTGTTTTCCGGCCCAGCCAGGCCAAAGGCGGAAAACCGACGCTTTTAATGGTTATTAATAGGCTAACAACTTTTAAAGCAACAAATTACGGCTATTCCTTTTCATTTGGTGAAAGGCAATTTTTTCCCTGTTTCTGGACGGCAGTCTTAATAAAGAGAGGGCGCCCCGGCTCGGGGGGTGCCCTCTCTGCATTTTCAATATCAATCTGCCATCCAGCCTGAGTCATTTAGAAGGTTGTCTCATCCACCCACGCGTTTCGTCTGCAAAACTCGAATCCTCGATTTATCAAAAAGATGCTCTGGCTTCAGGCGCCAAACTTCAGGCTTGTCACTTAAATTTCTTATCATATGATACTATTTGAGAATCACCATCTTACGGGTCGCCTTATACTGCTGCGTGGTCAGCCGGTAAAAGTAAACGCCGCTGGAAACCGGCCTGCCCTGGGTATCAATTCCATCCCACTGTACCTGGTAATTACCGGGGTCAAGCAAGCGGTCGACCAGTGTATTGACAAGCTGACCGCGCAGATTGTAAATATCCAGGCGGACCTTGGAATGTCCGGCCTGCTCCGGAATGGAGAAGGTAATGGTAGTGGAAGGATTGAAAGGATTCGGAAAATTCTGCGACAGACTGTAGGCTTTCGGTAAACTGACCGATACAGGCTTCTTATCCAGAGCGTTTTCTTCCGGAGCCCCTGCGCTCTGAAGGTCGAGAGCTATGTTGTGCGGGCTTCCAGGCTGTACTTTTGAAGTATATACGGACCTGAAAGATCCGCCGATAATTGTCAGCCTGATCTCGTCGCCTTCGCTCCAGGTGTACGGCAGACCCATGCCGTTCTCCTTAAGGTTAGCCAGGTTGATCACCCAGAAGCCGTCCTGACCGCTTACCGTGCTCAAATATCCGCTCTCGATACCGGTTTCAGGGCTCTTCAGCCTTACCAGCACAAGCAATCCGGGAATCGCGGAGCCTTTGACATCGACCAGCCTGCCGAACAGAGCGTAAGGATTTAAACCTGTACCTACCTCAGCGGTGGTAAACCGGCCTTGAGTCTCTGCATTCATTGGCAGTCCGGAAGAATTTTCCAGGCGATAAATGTACTCTGTGGATGGCTTCAAACCTTTTACGACCGCATAGCTCATAGCGTAAGCAAGCTTGGAGGTCTCCGGTTTGACCACCCTTTCCTGAGCGCCATCAGACAGGCTCACCCTCAACTGTCCCGGATCGTTATCTCCGGTTGCCCAGGTAAGTACGGCTGCCGCGCTGGTGATATTGGAGACCGTAACACCGGTGGCAGCGGTCTTATTCGCCTGGTCAGCCGGAATATTAAGGACAATTACCTGTTCGGCATCGCTTGAGGCGTTTGATTGATCCCTATCTGACGCCAGCAGGGTCCCTGGGTCATTGGGGTCCCATTGTGAAGGTATATTGCTGATATCCAGAATGTAACCCTGCCCGACATCGATCCCGAAATTCGTTCCGGCATAATTAGTTCCGACCTTGAAATACTGGTCGTATTTCTGTAATGTCGGGTCGAAGCGGATAACGACCTTGACATTGGGTACATTCTGCAGGATCTGATAGGCATCCCAGGAATAGAACTTGTCGCTGCTTTGAGCGGGCCGCGAGACGAAATGCAAGCCCGGGCCGTCAAACACGATTATCGGCAAAGATTCATTGTAAACTCTTCCTTTAAGCTCGACATTGCTTTTACTGCTGACCCCGACAAAATAGCCCTTCCCGATCTGGAGCGGAAAATTAGCGCTGCCTACATATCTTCCACCGGAGCGGATGATTGTCTCCTGGCTCCCGGTAGCGTTTATGAAGCGGGAGATCTTGGGATTGCCCCCTTCAATCCTGTCGAGGAATTGATAGGCATTAGTGGGTTCACCTTTGAATAGATTGAGCGGCACGCCGATCAGGTTCAACCCGGTCTTCAGCTCCATATCATAATTCACGTAGCTGAGGAGTACCATGTCGGATATAACCATCGGAGACTGGCTGTTCGAGAACACAGTATCGTGTTCTCCAAATCCCATTTCACCACCCTCGAAGCTGAACAACATCAGGTCCCCGTTCCCATAATTAAAAGGCCAGCCTTCCGAGGTTTTCAGGTTGCCCATATTGAGCGTCCAGTTGCCATCCGCGCCCACTGTCGCGAAAATCGGCAGCGTGGTATCTGCCGGGCTGTTATTGTCTACAACCTTCAGAGTAACTATTGCATTTACGGCGTTCCCCCCGGAATAGGTAACCTTGCCTTGGATAGAAAACGGAGTTCCGTTAACCGTTGTGTAAGGCAGGGTGCGGAAGCGGAAGGCGTCCAGAAATTTGTTTCCGTCCAGCGTGCCTCCTCCGGACAGTCTGAGGTCTATCTTCTTTGCCCTGTAGGGACCATTCACATTGCGCAGGCTGTCGGCTGCAAAAAGCGCGTTTTGCGAGCCGATAAAAAACCGGTACAATGTATTCGGCGTAAGATCTGTCAGCTCGATCACATGCAATCCGTCAGCCGGAGGTGTCCCATCGTAAAAAATATCTACTGATGAGCGGATTAAAGACAGATCGCCATTGTACTCCACGAATGTGGGATAGGTGAAATCTCCGCTATGAATGTCCAGTGTGTCGCTGGAAGAGGCCACCACGACACTGTCGGCCCCGCTGAAATTGGTGCGGTAGCGAATAGTGGCGGATTTATAGGTAATATCCACCACTTCCAGGTTATCAAAGCTCGATGAGTCCACAACCACGGTGTAGGGATAGGTATCATACCCGCCGTAAATGGCGCTTAAAACCTTGATAGTATCTGGCACCATGTAACCCATTGCAACATCCATCTGCGAGGCAGGCACTCCCTGGGGCACAGAGGCGACAATCTTATCCCTGGCCCAGGAGATAATAAGAGCCTCGATATTCTGCCGCACACCGCTCGCAGTCGGAGCGTAGAAAATCACTTTGCTGTGATACGTTCCTGTGATGTCGTAAAGGCCGAAACCGCTGCCGTAGATAGTAAACTCCTGGTTAATAGAACTGTACGCCGGTTCAACACGCGCGATTTCCGGCGCTGGCGCCACCCGGAAAATAATCTCCTGTAGAGTGGATTTGGGATCGGGATCGTTGCTGTCGTGGGCAGTCACATTAAATTTATAAGTGATCGTGTCCATTTCCGCTGGAGTATATACGTTGAGCCCGGTGCTCTGGATAAGGATTCCCTTAAGGCCGGAGCTTGCTGTATAGGTGAGCGGATAGCCCCGGGTATCGCCACAGAGAAAGTCCGCATCGTAGACATAGTTTGAGAAGTTGGTGCTGTCTGTATGGTTGTTGTTGATTGTAAAAGGTTCTACTGGCTGGGTGTTCTCCATCGCCATGATATCAGAAGTGGAACCGTAGGCCACGGCGCTGTCCGGGGGAAGGCTTGTGATGTCGTTGTCCCAGATTGGCGCGCGATTGGTGTTACGCACCTTGACCGTGAACGTATCCGCCACGATTCTATTCCCGTCAGAGAGCAGCACGACAAGGGAGTCGGCTTTTTCATTGCTGGTGGCGAGGTTATAAGGGATCTGGAAGCGGATCCTGAAGCTCGTAGCGCTGCCGTGCTCGTCAACGACCGAGCTGGTGTCGGCCACCAAAGTATCCACGGTTCCAGCCCTGTGGATAAACTGGTTGAATCCTGATTTGCTGCCGGTTTTCGTGCCGTTTTTTGGGACACCCAGGAGGTTGTCGTCCCACAGCAGGCTGAAAGCTACCGCGCTATTTGATATTGCTCCCTGGAGACTGTCCTGGTCCGCTCCGTAAAAGGTGGCGACCACACTGTCGCCCTCGAAGACGCTGAAGAGGGTATCTGGTTGTCCGGCAAGGTAATTGAAGGTTCTCAGCTTTTGGGTATCGGTAGAATCGATGCGCAGGAGCGTACGACGTGTAAAACGGGGCGGAGGATTGGGCAGCGAGTCGTTGACCAGGATAAACAGGCTGTCTATAGCGTTATTGTTGCTCTGTTGAGAGTCATCGATAGCCTTGAAATAGATCACATAGAGGCTGTCACGCAGCTCTCCCAGGCTGTAGCCTACGCCGCGGGCATCGCCGCTGC
>Ga0307379_10003467_pt1 | contig 22944 bp, 19 predicted proteins | sample UN2MG_FD_202237 | JGI IMG/M metagenome (GOLD analysis project Ga0307379, IMG submission 202237) | Soil microbial communities from Risofladan, Vaasa, Finland - UN-2 | ecosystem: Environmental > Terrestrial > Soil > Coastal area > Acid sulfate soil | place: Finland: Risofladan, Vaasa | collected... | reverse complement strand
ATCCTGCAACGAATTTTAAAGGCCCATTTTGAGAGCGATTCTCAATTAGAAACCCGTAAAAAATTAACATATTGATATCGTTGAGGAATTAGGTAAATATTACCGTTCAAAATACATCTGTTTTTTGAATCCATCCCCTGGCGATAAGAATTGTATCAGAGCTAGAACGTAGTAAAAACTGGAACTTATCAGATTATGCTTGATAACCTATTAATAGTATTGTATTTTAAATACCAGTAATAACAAGTATATACAGCCTACCAATTAGTATAATAATTACAACAGCATACAGTCTTGAGTCTAAGTAGTTGATTTTATTGACCCCCACCCCTTATTTTTCACCCCCGGGTGGGTGGCCAGATTTTGTAAAGGAGAATCATTCTCAATGGTCAGAATAGCACCGCCCCGTAAAAAAACGTATGCACCCCGACTCCCGACCACGGACACAACCCCCACCGGCGCCGAAGTCAACAAAGAAAAACGCATCGCCCGCGACGCGGAAACGACCGAGGTTGGCATCGACCCGGAAGTGGAGAAGCGCGCCGAGATCATGACGCAGATTGATTTTGACATCTACGATCGCAAAAACCCCAACGCGCTTTTGAATCGCCTGGACGTCCGAAGTTCCCAGATGGTAGCGAAGCTACCAAGGAAGTGGACGTATGCCACTGAGTCCAAGGTAACGGCGCTGGCGAACCCCGATGACACACTCCTGCGCCTGAGAATCGCATTTTGGGAGGAGTTTAACCGTGCGTGCAGGGCGAACAAGAAAATGGACCGCTCCCGCATTTGTTACGGCATCTGCGCGATGGAGTTTTGGTCCAAAGAGATTTTAAACGACTGGCGTGCACTGGTGTTTATCATCCGCCCCCCTCGCCACGAGATGTTTGTTCACAAAGCTCTCATGCTGCATGGTTACGACAGGATCCACGAGATTTTACAGATGCCACTTACAACGAAGGTGGGAAAAACGATAAAAGAGGAGTTACCAAACGGTAAGATAAAGGCGACGAACACGCGTTACCAGAAGGTGGACATGGCAGCGATCCGTGCCATCCGCGACACGATGCGAATGCTCATAAGTGCGCAGCAGTTTTACACGGTGGCGGAAAAATTCGGTAATCCCGAGCCTAAAAAGGGTGTGCGGGTGGCGAAAAAGCCGACATTTCCATCACAGGGTTTCCCGCACCCCGATCCAGACCCGGAAGATCCCTCAATATTGGAAGACGAGATTGCGGAGCTCGAGCAGGACTTGGCGGTCCGCCCGGACCCCGATGCTGTGGACGTGGACCTTGAGGAAATCCCTGAAGACGCAGACACACTGGAAGAAGAGTTTTGACGCAGTACCAGATAAACAAGCTGGCGAAGAAAAAGAAGCTTTTTGCTGAGTTAAAAGCTGGTTTACCGCATTTATATGGTGTGAAGCTTTACCAGTGGCAGAAGGATTTTATTGAGACGAAGTCGGAGCTGGCATTTTTGACTGCGGCCAATCAGATTGGCAAATCCACGGCGATGATTTTGAAGATGCTTCGCACTTGCACGACTCCGAAGCTTTGGCCCGAGTTATGGCCGGCGAAGCCGGACCCACTTTTGATGTGGTATCTTTACCCGTCGCGAGAGGTGGCGACGCTCGAGTGGAAGACGAAGTGGCTGCCTCTCATGCCGAAGGGGCCGTACCAGGACCATCCGATTTACGGGTGGGAGGCGAAGTTCGAGGGTGATTACATTGCGAGCGTACAGTTTAAGAGTGGTCCGCTGCTGGTATTCAAGACGTACGGGCAGAGGACCATGGTACTTCAGACGGCTTCCGTTTGGGTCGTGGCGTGCGATGAAGAGCTGCCTGAAATGCACTATTCCGAGTTGAGTTTTCGCATCGAGGGTACGCAGGGTTACTTTTGGATGGTATTCACTGCGACGTTGGGCCAGCAGATGTGGCTCAGGGCGATGGAGGGCAAGGGCGAGACGGAGTTATTCCCTGAGGCGTTTAAAAGAACGGTATCGATGGAAGATTGTCGTGTTTACGCGGACGGATCGCCTGGACCTTACAATGATGCGCGTATTGCGAAGGCGATAGCGCGGTGCAAGAACAAAGCCGAGGTTGATCGTCGTGTTCACGGTCGTTTTGTGAAGGATGAGGGGCGAAAATACGTTCAGTACGATCCTACCCGTCATCTTATCAAGCCGTATTCGGTTCCGAGGGAGTGGAGCGTTTATGGGGCGGTGGATATTGGCAGTGGGGGGAATAATCACAAGCCGGCGTGTCTTTTTCTGGCGGTCAGGCCGGACCGGCGCTACGCGGTGGTGTTTAAGGGGTGGAAGGGTGATGACGGGGCGGATTACACCGCTGAGGATATATTGCAGAAATTTATGCAGATTCGCGCCGGCGATATGTGTACCATGCAGATTTATGATCAAAATGCAAGGGATTTTTTCGTTATTGCTACCCGCATGGGTGAGAACTTCGTCAATGCCGAGAAGCACCACGACGCTGGTGAGGGTGCGGTCAACACGCTTTTCAAAAATGGTATGCTTTTCGTGTTCGATGATAGTGAAAACGAGCAGCCGGAGCTGCACAAGCTCGGCTCAGAGTTGATGACGGTACCTATTGATAAGCCTAAAAACAAGCTCGACGACGACATGGCAGATTGTCTGCGCTATATTTGTGCGACGGTGCCGTGGGATTGGGAAGCACTGAGCGGGATCAAGAAGAAAGAAGAGCGCGACGAGGCGAGGAGAAAACGTCTCGAGGCGAAGCCGGAGACCGAGGCCGAGGCCATCGCCAGGCGGATAAAAGAGCGGCGTTCACGCTTTGTGACCGAGGGCCAAGAGCGTGGAGGCGGTGAGTGGAGCGAGCTTGACGCCGAGGTGGCGGAGTATAATCAGCTTTATGGAGGCCACATTGGTGGATACTAATAAGTTGAGTGCTGCGGATGTTTGCAGTATCATCGAAACATGTAATCGAGCAGGCGTAAGTGAGATAGCCATCGGAGACATGAAAGTGGTGTTCTCCAATGGAGTGGCGAAGCCATCATCATGGCTGGCGCTTCCGACTGGGGTGACAAAGCCCGTGGAAGAGCCGGACGTCGACGAGCTCGAGATGACCGACGCCGACAGGCGCACGATAGATGATGCCATGCAGGCGCACATGATGCTCGAGGATCCGCTGGCCTACGAGGATTCTATCATAGACGGTGCCATGGCGGAAATGGGGCTTACCGATAAGGAAGATAACGCATGAGTACCGACTCCGAGAATAAGTACCCCGACATAAGTGAGCTTAATCGGTTGTTCGACGATGCGGAGTCAGATAACCGTGAGGCGTTTGCGGAGTTCCGGTCAAATATATTACTCATGGCTGGCGACCATTACTCGAAGCGCTCTTCCGACAATATGCGCACGCTGCGAGACAATAAGGACTGGGAGACCATCCGCCGGCTGCGCATCGTTAAGAACTTTACCCACAAGGTGGTGCGCTATTACGTAAACCACCTTCTCGACTACGCGCCAAAAGCCACGGTGCTTCCGCAGAATGAGCTTGAGCTGCAGGACTGCAAGAGCGCCGACATGAACAATGCAGTTTGGGATTGGGCTTGGATCAAAGAGCGCGTTAAGGAAAAGCAGCGCAAATGGGCAAAAGACTTTTCCGGTGTTGGCGAGGTTTGCGTAAAATTATTTTTCGACCCCGACGACGGCGAGCTAAAGGGCTACGAGCCGACGGTCAATGCCGAAGGTGAGGTGGCGATTGACGAGCAGACAGGCCAGCCAATCGATGATCATGATAAGCCAATCTTTGGTGGGCGTTTTGTTTTTGAGCGTGTGCCGGCTTATAACATCATGCCGTTTTCAAACACTCGCGAGATGGAAGAGGGTGAAGGCCATATCATCCGCAAGATGATTGATGAGAAAAAACTTTTGGCGATGTACGCCGACGACGCAGATAAGCGCGCCTTTATTCAGAAGGCTTCCGAAGAAGAGTTTATTGTATTCGACGGCAAGGCGAACGGTTACGGCACATCCGCGAAGGGCGAAGTGCTTATCCGCGAGTATTTTTTCAAGCGGTGCAAGCGCTACCCCGAGGGGTGGTACGTGTTCTCGACAAAAGCTGGCATCCTCGAAGAAGGGCCGCTTCCGTTTGGTATTTACCCCATTTGCTGGGCAGGCTTTGATGACTCTCTTGGTAAGCCGCGATGCACTTCGATAGTGCGTGTGATCCGTCCATCGCAGATTGAGCTGAACCGTGCGAGTTCTTCAGCTGCGCAGCACCAGATAACAGTCGGCGACGACAAGGTGCTTTACCAGGCTGGCACAAAGCTGCAGCAGGGTGGACTACTGCCAGGTGTGCGTGGTATAACATACCAAGGTGTTCCACCGACCATCCTTCCAGGTCGCGATGGGTCACAATATTTCCCGTATATCGACGGCACCAAAGCCGAGATATACGACATGGCGATGCTCGGCGAAATGGCGCAGCGCAAGATGCAAAATTTCGATCCGGTGGCGTTTCTTTTTGCGTCCGCCGTGGAGCGTAAGGACTTCTCGACCTACACCGAAAAATTCGAGCAATTTCAGCAGGATGTGCTTTTCACCTTCCTCGAGTTGGCGCGTCGCTATATGCCGGATGACGAGGTTATTTACGCTGCCGGTCGCCGCGAGATGGTTAATATTGAAGAGTTCCGCAATACCGCACCGCTTCGCAGCCAGATAAAAACCGACGTGCAGTCGGAGACACTTGAGCGAAAACTCGGCAAGCAGCTAACGGGTATGCAGGTGATGCAGTACTTCGGCAAGCAGCTTGGCAAGGAAGATATGGCGCGGCTTGTTAAGGAAATGCCTTATGGAAATTTTGGTAAGGTATTCGACGATTTTACCATCGACCAGACGAACATCGAGAACGACATGCTGGCGATTGAACGTGGCGGCGCACCGGAAATTTCTGAGTATGAGAATAACGAGTACGCATCAATGCGCCTTGCCAAGCGCATGAAAGAGCCGGACTTTGTCACCCTGCCGCAGCAGACGCAAGAGGCTTACAAGCTTCTGATGTCCATTCATAATCAGCAGATTGCGATGAAAGAGCAGAAAATCATCGCGGCCAAAAACGAGTACATCCCAATCGACGGTGGCATGGTCAAGCTTGACATGTACGTGCCGAAGTTGGATGATCCGACAAAACAGGAACGCGCAACACTCCCGCAGAGGTCTTTGGAATGGCTGGTCCAGAAATTGAATCAGCAAGGGCAGAGCTTGGATAAATTCCAGCAGATGTCCACAGGCCAGCAGGCCCAGATAGCAGATACGATAACGCAGCAAGGGGGCGGTCAACTCCCGGCACCTGGACAGGGTGGAATGCTGCCAGAACAGGGAGTTATGTAAATGTGTCCAATCGAACCGAGTAGTCCAGCTGGAAGCGAAGCCGTTGCCAATGCAAGCACTGGCGGTGAAGGTCCAGAATTTGTGAGCGACGTAGAGCCTGCGCCCGATCCCGAGTCTGCGCCCGATCCCGAGCCCGCACCCGAGGGCGAACCCGCACCCGAGGGCGAGCCTGCGCCGGAAGGCGCTCCCGAGCCATCTCCCGATGGTGCGCCTTCGCCGGATAAAGCTGGTTTTAAGGGTGATTTTAACTACACGGTGAAGGGCCAGCCTCGCGTGCTACCCGACTGGGCGCGAGCTGCAGTTAAGGATGAGGCTTCAAACAAAGCGGTGCGCGAGGTCTTTGAGAAGGCCGAAGGCTTTGATTTTGTTAAAGATGACCGCGATAACCTTCAGAACTGGTATAATGAGGTACAGCCTACACTTGATAACGTGAATCTTCTGAACAGTTTGGTGCAGAAGGGTGATCTTGGCGCATTTTTTCAGGGCTGCGGCATACCACTGCAGAATGTACTTCAGTGGTCTTTGCAGTATGCGCAGATGTCACCTGAGCAGCAGAACGGTTTGCTGCAGCAGTCGCAGCAGGTTTTTACGCAGCACCATCAAGAGCGGCAGACGCATAGCACACTGCAGGGATACCAGCAGCAGCTTGTGCGGGCTCGTGAACGTGAGGTGGATTTATTGTTTTCTCGCCCGGACGTCGGCGAAGCTTCCCGCCAATTAGACGAAAGATTTGGTAGGCTTGGCGTGCTACGCAGTGAGCTTATCAATCGCGGGCAGTATTATGGTGCTCAAGGCGTGGACAAATCCGCCGAAGAGCTTTTAAAAGAAGTGCTTAACTTTGCGGGGGTGAATCTCGGCGGCACACCGACACCCGCGCCAGCAGCAAACATACAAGGTGGTGGCGGCCAACCATCCCCGGCGGGTACCGGACCAGTACCACAAAACACAGGTACGATGTCAAATTTAAGAGGTTCGGGCCGTTCACCTGCTCGCAAGGTCATTAGATCGCGGAAAGATTTGATGGAGCGTGCAGCGCAGTTGGAGGCCCAAGGTCGTTAAACGTAACGCTTGGGAGATTTAAGAGATGGGGACTACCCGCACGTTCGAGGCAATGTTAAACGAATACCTCCCCAACAAATTGTTGGCTGAGGATCTTGTAAAGCGCGACTACATTTTTAACAAAGTGGTCAAAGACACTTCCTGGAAAGGTGGAGATTTAATCGTACCATTCAAGGGAAATGTTCCCAGCACCATTTCCTTCGGAGCTTTGAGTGCAGAGAGTGATATCGCTGAGTCCAGCAAGATTCGCGGAAAGATTGATGCGTACCGCGAAGTCTGGGGTACCATCAAGCTGAATCACACCGACTTGATGCAACATGATGGACCCATCCCCGAGTCAACTTTCATCCGTCTGATTGACGATGAGCTCGAGGACTTCATGGACTACTACAAGCAGGTGGTATCCATCCAGTTGGGATCCGGCCCGCATTTCGCACTCGTCACCGATTCAACTAACGCCGCCACCGGAGTTATGGTTGTTGACCGTGTAGATCGTTTTCAACTAAGCCAGAAGAGCGTCATTGATGACGACGACACATCTGGATCGGGTACGGCGATTTATGTCACTGCGATTAACCTCAACACCAAAGCAGTCACTTTTTCGGCGACTCGCGGTGGAGGGGCAGTAAACCTTTCCGCGTTCACGGCTGCCCAGAACGCAGCTCTTTATCATCCCGGCGTCTTCGACTCCGGCGGTGCCCACAACACTTTCATCTCCATGCGCCAGGCGCTTCTTTCCGCCACAAACGGCGGCGCGGCGACCATTCATGGACAGACGAAAACCGCCTACCCGCACCTTCAGTCGGTCAATATTTCCGGCGCAGCGATCACAGCTACGAACATCCTCGAGAAGCTTTTCGACGCTTATCTCGAAGTTCGCATACGTGCTCGCGGCACCGCGCAAGAATTCCTCATGTCTTTCAAGAACTGGGGAAGCTGCATGAAGGCGATGGAGACAAACAAAGGTGCGTACCGTGTTGTCGGCGAGCCGAAGGCGAGCGAGTACGGCTGGTGGGAGACCACAATCGCATCGACCAGCAGTGGCGAAGCACTGAAGATTGTCGGCATCCAAGAGATGGACGACGACATTATCCCAATCGTCGACTGGAAAGGCATAACCTTCCGCAGCAACGGTCTTTTCCGCAAGCGCAAAGCGCCTGACGGGAAGAGCTATTATGAAATCCGCGCAACTACCGGATATTCTTACCTAATTGACGTATGTCTGTTTGGTGAGATGGAGTACCGGAAGCCAAACGGTTCTGGAATTGTCCACACAATCTCGTACTAAGTCACAGCGTAGATCGCACGTTTAAGAGCGTGCGGTCTATTTTTTCCGGTCGCCTATTTGGAGGTTCTTAAGCGATGAAAAAGATCATAGGAGCTCTGCTTCTTTTTGTGGTGTTGGTGCCGATAGCCTATGCGACTATCACCACCAGCGAGGTGTATTTACTTAACCACTGGGGTACGGTTGGGCGACAAACTCAGCTTGGTACTCTGATTCAAAATGCTGAGTCGGTGACTGCCGGCGAGATTGCTTTAACAGACACTTACCTCGTTGTAGGTAACGGAAGCAACGTCGGTGCAGGCGTGGCATTGTCTGGTGACGCGACGATAGCCAACACAGGCGCATTGACGTTGAGTGCCGACTCGGTGGGAGCTTCCCAGATTGAGACCGGCGCCGTCGGCACTGCCGAAATAGCTGCAGATGCAGTCACCAACGCCAAGATTGCTGACGGTGCGGTTGGCCTCGAGAACATCGACAGAAGCCAAATGATTTTCAATTTTGAAGGTCTCAGTGGCGCGTTCAGTGGTCCTGGCAATGGCGGTGTCGCTGGTGCTGGCCAGGGCGACGTTAACGCTATTGAGGTACGAGGACATCACTTCGAGTGGTTTAACACTGTAGCGCAGACGATAGGTGTTAACTGGGTTACTGGTAAGGGTTTTAACCTTGCCGGCGACCAGACACAGGACGATGCCCTTGAGTTCGGCACTGGTGCCACGGCGAGCGACGTTTCCAAAGTCGTCGACACCGATAACTTTTATTTCCGCGCTAAGTTAGAGCTTACCACAGGTAACGGCATCGACGGTATGTACGTCGGACTTCGCAAGGCCATGGCTTACGGAACTACGCTTGGTAATTATGATGATTACTACGCGGTAGCTATTAACACCAAGGCGGCGGCGGCACTGCTTAAGGTGGTGTCAAACCTTGCCGACGCCGGTGAGGCGGAAGTAAACACGACGCAAGACATCGCCGATGGTGAGTACATGGACATTAAAATCTATATCGGTGACGAGGCGAGGCTTCAAACAGCCATAGACCTCACTGCGGATCTTAAATCGGTGTTCAATACTCACTACGCCGACCAGGGTGCAGGTGGTGAGGAGCACATCTCTGCCGATACAGCTATTGCTTTGGCGGCGCCGACCACCACAGCGACGCTTATTTTGGCGGTGTCCGAGCTACAAGATTCGTATGCCGCGCACGAAGCGGACGCACAGCTCGGCGCATCTTGGGTATTTCACCAGGCTGACAATGACGACGATGATTCGCTGATCTCCGATACGAATCCGACGACACTTGCCGAGTGTGTAACTGTTTTGAATGACATCAAAGCAAAGTTCGCGCTACACATCGCTAACGCCAGTGCGCACACTGCCGGAGATAACAGCGGTGCTTCCGCAATCGACGCTTCGAGCACTTGGCTTCAGCTTGGCGAGAACGGCGCTTTGGCCGATCCTACCGCCGCTCTTGCGTTTGACTTCGATACCGATGAAGTAATTGTGCCGTACATTTATGTACTTCAAAGTGACGTACAATCAGCTGGATTTTACCTTCATAACTTTGAAGTTGTGGACGTAACCACCAACTAAGCAAACGGGGGCTCTCGCCCCCTTTCTTTTTTTCCGTTGAGGGATGCGATGGGACGCGAAGATCAGGGGCAAATTGTCACGTTGAATCGTGAGATGCTTAAAGCTTATTATGTGCGCAACGCCTCGAGGCAGATTACGAGTATGTACCAGGCTGCGGCGAGCGCATCGCACGGCGACGTGGCGATACGTACGCAGTATACGTATGACGTCAATGGTGACGTCGAGAAGACGTTGGAGTCCGTAACGACGTGGGATTCTACTTGGGAGATTTAGCAGATGAGTTCTTTCGAGCATGACCCACGCGGCGTGGTTATTGGTCCGCACCAGCATATTTACCGGCATTCTACATCTGAATTTGCTTACACCCACTCAACACTCCCTGGTATTACTAATCTTCAGGAAGCGCTCGACTGGGTGTTCAACGTTTTCTATCCGTATCCGCAGGATGCGGTCGACACCCCTGGCGATCTTCCATCGTCTGGTAACAGTATTGGCGATTACCGTGTCGTCACCGACGACGGAGACGGTAACGCCGCCGGGTACCAGTGGCAGCAGCGCGAAGGTGACTCAGCTGCGAAGTGGTATAAGATAACCGACATGGACTGGGGTTATGACCAGATACTTTCGGGTTTCCTTAGTAAGACGCTTGATTTTTACGTTTATAAGCATGGCTACGATGATTTGGACAGTGCGGGCACTGCTTTTACGGGTGTTAATGCTGGCCAGCATATTTTTGGCGGTGCGAGTGCCAATAGCCATTTGACGTTACACGCCAACGCTGGCGACGGCGTCGGAGCGCAGACTGGTTACATTCAATGTGCTGATAACGCCCGTCCACAGGTGGACAGCACATGGTCACTTGGTACGACTACCGAGCGATGGCTTAAAATATGGTCCGATGAGGTAACGGTCGGAACCGTAACCATAGCGGAAAGCGGCGCTTTCTCGGACAGCTCCGGTACACTCGCCACGGCGGACGCGTGGCGTATTGACGGCGGTTTAAAGGACGCAAACGTATCGACGGCTATTAACATCGGGGATGCGTCAAACACAGCTTTCGGTACATCTATTCTAACGTCGGGTTCATCATTCGTCGGAGCGATAAACCAGCTGCAGGCATCCGTAAGTGCCATGGATTGTACCGGAGTGGACGCTTGGGCTGGCGCGGGCGCGTATTATTCGATATCCAGCGGCGACTTTACCGTCCTGCGCGCCGGCACTGGTTTTATTAACGGTAAGGCGGTGTCGTGGGCTGGCGGGCAGACGGTGGATCTGTCGGCGTCGAACACACTGCATTATGTCTATATTGATTCAACTGGTACGATAGGCACGACGACATCGATGACAGGGCTTTACACATCTTATATCGTATTGTTTGAGGTTCTTCAAGACGGCGTCAATTTACGTACAGTGCGTGAAGATCATCCTTACAACGCACAGACAAGTTTATCTTTATATTTACATAATAACGTCGGGATTGTCATAAGAGGAACTGGTGCAATTATAACTCGTGTCGCAACGGGCACGGGAGCGGCTGCCGGCGATAGGCAGGTTAAAATTGTCGGCGCCGATGTCCTTGAGGACCATGGGCTTGAGACGACGATCGCTGACTCGGCTGGTGCCGGTGTTGTATGGAATATTTATTATACGGATGGCTCGGGCAATTGGGTGATGTACAGCCAGGCGACCGAGCTGCCAATGTTTTACAACGCTGCGGGGACGCCTACAGCTCTCAACACGTCCGGCGCATCTTCAGTTGGCGCTTACGTACTTTATATAAGTAAAGACGATAAGAACACGGCAACACCAACGTACTATGCCGTTATGAATGCTGCGGCGTACGACAATAACACACAGGCGCTTTCGGCAGTAGGCGCCGGTACGGTGTCTATAGCCACTAATGAGTTGGCCGGTCTTGAGCTGGCGCAGCTTGGCTACGCAGTCGTCGACAACAACGTTGCCGGTGGCTACATATACGATTTGACTGTCAGCAAGTCGACATTTAACACAAAGCTTGTCGGTGGCGGCGCGGTGGGATCAGCTGCGCTTATCTCCGTTAATTCAGGTGCTTTCAGTGGGTGGCTCACGGTTGCGGACACGACGGTTCAGCTTGCACTTGAGACGCTCGACGCTTTAAAGTCGGCGCTTCCGGTCGATAACCTTTTGCTTGACGGCAATACGATATCGTCGACCGACACCAATGGTAGCATTATCATTGACCCTAACGGCACGGGTCTCATTGAGTTGGGCGCGGCGTATTATCCTGAGACCGATTCAGCTTGGGACATAGGGAAAACGGGTAAACGGTGGAATGATCTTTGGATTGACGGGAATATTCAGGACGGTACGACGACGTTCTCAATTGCAAATCTGATGACATTTGCCACGGTCGGCGCGCCAAATTCCGGTGATGCTTTGTTCTGGGACGGTGCCAAGTGGGCGGCATCTGCGCCTGACACTGAAGTCGACCACGGTACAATCTCTGGGCTTGGTGATGACGACCATTCCCAGTATGTCATGGTTGCTGGACGTACAGGCGGTACGCAGATATACGGCTCTGACACGACGGCGGAGAACCTGACTCTTTCTCCTAACTCTGCGGCGGCTAACGGAGCGGTTATTTGGACGACTCTTCTGCGTCCGACTGGCAACGGCGCCGAAGACTTGGGGGACGCGACTCATTACATTAAAGACATTTATGTCTCTGGTCAGTTGAAAAGCGCTCGTCTCGAGAACTACACGACAGCCGGCAGGCCGGCGTCGTCAGCAGCTGGCCGGGCCATTTTTGATACCGACTTAAACGACGTCCTGGTCGACACCGGTGCGGTGTGGCTCAAGATGAGCATCGACCGGTGGGAGTATGAAGACGCCGCAACATGGGACGGATCGACGGCAACGGTGACGTACACCGTGGACGGATCGGACACCCCGGCACGCGGTCGCGTGAGTGATTCGCGCCAGTGCATTTGGCAGTTCAAAGACAATTCAAATAATCATCAAGTTATGGACGTCAAGATCGACCATCCTTCGGCTACCCAAGTCCGGGTAACGTCGATGATCGACCTACCAGCTGGCACTTATCGCCTTATAGGAATTGGATAATGAGTAAATTTAAGTACGCCATTGTCGTTTTCTGTATTCTGCTCATGTCGGGCACGTTTGCTTATTTGGAAGGCCCGGTAATTGAGTTTGACCACCAGGCGTCGGATCCGGCTGGTCCGGGCAGTGGATCCAATGATGTGAGGCTTTTTGCTGCGAGTAAGAAGCTTTACACTGTTACCGACGACGGCGCCGGCGTGGACGTGGTAAAAGAGGTTGGCTCAGGAAGCTCCACGGGGATCAATTACATAGATAACTATGATTTTGAAGACGGAACTGTAACCGGTTGGACGGCTTACGACGACGGCGCGGTCGACGCGCCGGTGGATGGCACTGGTGGTAGTGCGGATGAAATATCCGTAGCTATTGAGAGCACCGATAACCAGCTCGGCACATATTCGATGGAGATAACGCACGCCGGAGGTGGAAGCGCGCAGGGCGAGGGTGTTTCTTACGACTTCTCCGTGGACACAGAGTTCGCCAACCACCCTCAGATGATGAAGGTGGAGTTTTACTACTATGTGAGCAGTGGAACATTTGACTACGGCGATTCTTCGGATCCAACCGATCCGTCGGCTTTGACCGTTTATGTTATTGGCAATCCGGCGAGCGCCAATACCGTCATACAGCCAACGCCGTTCACAGTTGACGGTAGCGGAAAGTATGAGGGGTATTTTCAAACAAATACTGGCTACACAGATTATCGTCTTGCCATCCATGCCATCGATACGAGCGCGGCGTTCACGATGGTTTTCGACAACATTTCAGTAGGGCCTTCAGCTAAGGCTCACGGCCCGGCGATGACGGATTGGAAGAGTTTTACACCAACGGCGGCGAATATAACCGCCGGTACGCTTACAGGCAGATACCGAAGGGTTGGTGATACTGCTGACATTCAGATATCGCATATTGACCCTACGGGAATAACAGGCAACATTAGCTATCAGTTTGCTGAAGTTGGCGTGATGGACACGGCTAAAATGTCAACGGCAACCGCATTCACTCTTGGAAGTGCCGCGTACTACGACGCCGGTAATCAAACATTTGATGGCGTGCTATTAGTCAGCGGCGGCGGCTTTGCAATACAATCGTCAGATGGAGCGGCATGGTGGGATGGAACCGCCGGCCAGCCAGTTGCTTATGGCGCAGGTGACGATATTTTTATTCGTGCATCCGTCCCCATCGTAGGCTGGTCTTCAAACACGGTTGTTTCATCCGATGCGGATACGCGCTTAGTAAGTTTTACTGCCTTTGCTGGTGGGGCGCAGACAGTAACGGACAATGATCTCGATGAAATAGACTTCCCTACTATTACGCAGGATACGCATTCAGCATGGAATGGGTCGGACACTTACACGGTAAAGGTCAGCGGAACTTATAATATTTCGTCTGCCGTGTTTGGCGATTCCGTAGCGGTAACGGGTACGGGTAGCAATGCTTTAGCTGTATACGTTAATAGCACAACAACGTACTTCATATATTCGCAGCCGCTATCTGGTTCGGTAACACAGCCGACTAACCGTGTTGGCTCAATAACCCTACCTTTTAACGCCGGAGATACCATAGTCATACAGGCAGTTTTAAACACTACTGGAGCTGCGTGGACAGTATCCGAAACAAGCTATTTATCTATATCTAAAGTATCCGGCCCTGCCGCCATAGCTGCAAGCGAAGTGGTAGCTGCCCAATACTATTTAACATCTTCACAAACCATTGACGACACTTCGTCCGCAGAAGAAGTTGTTTTTGATGGTGCAACTACAGATACGCATAATGCGCTATCTTCTGGACGTTTCTATGCGCCAACTGCTGGGAAGTACTCTATATCTTATGCTGTTTATGCTGGTACAAAAGGGGGAAGTACAACGACATATATACAGACGTATTTATTAAAAAATGGTACTGGCGCTGAGTATGTTGGCGGTCTGATTTCTGATTTGGCCGCCGATAAAAAATACATGTTAAATGGCACTGTTATTCTTAGCCTAAATGCTGGTGATTATGTGTCGTTGTGGGGGGAAGCTGGTGATGCTGGCGACGACAGTGACGATGTCACATTTTACGGGCACGCTACAAATCAGCTAACAACAATGTCAGTTAGTCGCATTGGCGGGGTAATGTGATGAAAGAGCTCGCACGATACGGCGTCGTACTCTTCGTCTTCCTTTCGTGGGCGATGCTTCTCGTCTATATTTTCGGCTGCGCAAAGCACGAGGAAAAGGCGACGCAGCAGGACACGGCGGCGCACGTTGCTCTTCGCGACCACTACTGCGCGACGATCACCGACGACATTTACCTGGCCCGTTGCGACAAGCTCACTTTCAAAGCCTTGACGGCTGCGTACTGCCCGAAAGACAATTTCGACCTGGACGACCTTGAGTGGGATCGTGACGGAAAGTGGTACCGTGACAATATGTCATGCCTGGCGGATATGAACGGAGACGGCCAGCCTGACTCCAAGTCCGAGTGCAGCGGCGATGGTTTTATCGGTCTTGCTCACTACTGGATATCCAAAGGCCCGGATTCGCTTCCTCAGGTAAACCGCACGCTCGAGTATTTGAATAGTAACAACTGGATATGTGGTGAAGGTGATCGTGAGATTACCAACGTACGCCACCTCGAGCCATTTCTCCTCTCGGTGCAGGCGTATCTCAGCGGCGGTCTTGAGGGCCTGGCTCTTCTTAACAGCGACGGAGTCGTCGCCGATCACAATAAGTATCTGACAGCTTTGGCCGTTCATGCCACTGGACGGATGCAAGGGGAGATTGATTCTTCGGAGAAGGCGCTTATCGCGGCGTGGTACGCCGGTGATAAGGGGAGCTGCGTCTTTACGGCTCTGTACCACCGCTACCATGATGGCGACCAGGGCGAAGCCCTGGCGGCCATGGAGGGCTTCCCTTCCGAGGTGGAGCTCCGCGACGGCTACGGTGGTTGGGGTTCAATGCCGGACGCGACGGCGCAGGTGCTTTGTACAGGTATACTCGAGGGGGTCTAATGCCAAGTTTGGACATACATTCCTTTACAGGCCAGACCGATAATTATATCGACGGGCCGAAGCAGGCCGGCAAGTCGGTGCTTAATTTTTACGTCGACGATAACGACAAGCTTGTTCAGCGCGGCGGCTTTGTTGCTTTCCACACTACGGCAGGCCAGGAGCAGGGGCCTGGCGGTAACGCTGCACTTCACTCAATGTATCGTTTGGAGCGCACGCAATCTTCTGACAGTCTTATCACGCCAAATGAGGAGTACAACTTCCTCATGATAAGCAGTGGTTATACTATTTACACGTCGACAGGCCGTTCCGATTCCTGGCGTACAGTCGGCACTGTGTTAGAGAACGGATCCGTGCCGTCGATAACGTACCCAATGATGATATCGAGGAACACGGTTGACAGATATATAGTATCGCGCCGTGACAGTGAGACCTACATACTGAAGTACAGCTATCTTTTCGACGTTGGGATTACATACCCGACAGATTGGATTGTATACCGTGCTGGGCTACCTACACCAAACAGTGGAAGCTTCCCCGCGCCTACGGTAACTGCATCTAACGATGATTCGAAGAATTACTTTTATTATTTCGTATTCGTGCGTTCTGACCAAAGTGGTTATCATGGGCCAGCCGGCACGCGCATATACGGAAAGCCATACATACTCGAAAAAACAAATATGGCGGACCCTTCTATCGCCGGCCACTACATGAACGCCGCCAATATGGATAAATGTGACGGGACAGGCCCGAATATAACAGCAGCGAAAGGCTATTATATATTCAATGGTGTGTCGAGTAACCACGGTGTATTTGTGCGGATTTACCGAACTACGCACAATGGAAGTATACCATATTACGTTGGGCAGGTTACTTACACCGCCACAACTTTTAAAGACGAGGTAACCGACGCAGTTCTCGTAACAAGGAGTCCGCTATATACGGCGTCTGGTGAAGTCGACCATGACCAGCCCCCTGGTTCGCTTTTTTCCACCTATGTCGCGTATACCGACACCACTTGGTATGTATGCAACAGTATATATTACCAGTATGGAAGTTATGTATTACAGAGCATACCAGGACTTCCCGAGGCAACGCCGTCGACATTCCGCTTTGAAGCTGAGATCGAGATAAAGGGCTGTGGCACAGCTGGCCGCTACCCGGTGTTCTTTGAAAACGAGTGCATTTATCGTGTTGAAGGTACCGTTGACAACATCGGCAACGGCGCGCATCAAAAGATGTTTCTATCGCGTACAGAGGGTGTAATAAGCCATAGATCGATTGTTCAGGTGGACACGAGCCTGTACTTTTTATCGCGCACCGGCACTATCTTTGTGACGGATGGTTTTCAGCTTATCCCACTGAGCGAGCATGTAGGCACCACGATACAAACCATGCTTGTAGGAATTGTTGACGACACCGACCGCGACGATGTCGCTGGCACATATGATGCGTACAATAACAGGATCTATTGGGTGGTACCCGGAGCTACAAACGGTGTAATTTGCCTCGATCTTAATAAACCAATTGGTGCGAACAGTTGTATAACTTTCATGGACTACTCCACCGACACCACGGCGTTAACCTACTACCAACCCGACGACACGCACGCCGGGTATTATGTCCGCGCCCAGACAAATGGCTACGTCTTTATGGAGAGTGCAGCAGCACTTACCGACCCGGTGGTAGACACCACAAAGACGTATGCAAACTGGTACCATAAGGCCGTCGTCCCCGAGTGGGAGAGCTGCGCATTCTCGTTTGGCGGCTCGTTTAACCGCAAGTGGATCACCAAGATGCACGCCATCTTCGAGAACTTGTCGGATCTTACCGCCCAGTTTTTCCACAAAAACGACCTCGAGGATTCTTTCACGGAAGCTGGTAAGACCATTGTCACTCAGTCTGGCACTAATAAGGTATGGAAGCGGCTGGTGCGCATGACTCGCGGTAAGCTGCGATGTTATTACAAACAGATCAAAATCACCAAAGGCAAGGTGATTGTCGCCAAGTCGGACGACTACGAAGTAGCGACGACGAATGGCGCGGCCAACACGGTGGTTATAACCGGCACCTGGCCAACTGGTATAGAGGGGATGTTCGTATCTCTCGACGACGACAGCTACGTCGAAGAGTGGGAGATTTACACCCGCTCGGCTACCACCCTTGTCGTGCTGGACGCAGGCAATACTCTACCGACTGGGGCCGGTAAGCAGTGGGTTATCCGAGGATACCCCAAAGACCAGAAAATGCGCATTCTTGGTGTGTCTATACCCTTCCTTCCCCACGGGGAAGGAACTTTCGACCACAGCACGACGGGAGATGGCAGTGGCAACGCGTGAGAAGTACAGGCTTGAATTAAACAACGTACCTGACGAGCGGCTTCGTGAGCAGCTCGAGGTGGTGGATGATTTTCTCGTCGAAAACCCATATGCCCGCTTCAAAGGTCGTGTGTTTGAGCTCACCTTTACAGCAGCAGCCACAAACTACCGCGTACTGCATAATCTCAAGCGTACGCCGAAAGATGCGTGGATGACATACATCACGCCCGACTCCGGTGGTGTGTGGATCACTTTTAACTGGGACGAGTTTGATACCGAGTATTTCGACGTAACCGTAAATGGCGCCTGCACCGTTCGGGTGATGGTAGGCTACTTTGAGGAACCACGCTCATGAAATTTTGGACCTGGACAGAGATTAAAGCGCGTCTCGACAAAGAGCTCGACCTGGATGATTACGACGGCCTGGTCGATGAGACTGAGCTTTTGTCGTACACCAACGACGCCATCGACGACGCCGAGGGTCATATACTCACCCTTCATGAAGACTACTTTCTCACCCCAGCCGACCTGACACTTGTCGACACTGAGTCGGAAATAGCTTTTCCTTCCGACATTTATGCAGGCAAAATACGCGCTATCATCTACAAGAACGGTACCGACGTTTATGAGGTTAAGCGGGTAAAGAGCTGGAAGCGTTTTCTTGAGTACCGCCTGGCGCGCACCACCACGACAAATACCGAGAAGTACCAGTATTTTCTCGTCAACGCCACAGCTGGCGCGCCAAAGATTGTACTTACACCAGCGGCCTACGAGTCGGGCACACTCATGGAAGCGTGGTATATCCGAAACGCCAACCGTCTTACGACGGGCGCCGACAAGTGCGATATACCTGAGTTTATTCAGTTTATCCTCTGGCACGTCAAAGCCACGGTGCTCGGCAAAGACGCCCACCCCATGGCCGCTCGAGCTATGGAGCAGGCGGCGTATTTTCGTGAGCATATGATATCAACGTTGACAAACATGACTCTTGATAACGACAATGAGATTGAAGCCGATCTAAGCCATTACCGTGAAAGTGTTTGAAAATGAGCATGTATGCTGATTATGTGAAAGAAAGAACATCTCGAAGCATTCTCGAGACGGAGTACGGCTTTGTCGTATTCTCCTACGAGGGTGAAGACTACACGCTTTTTATCCACGAGCTATTCGTGCGTAAAGAGTCGAGACGGCGTGGCCACGGTGCGAGGATGATTGAAGAGCTTATCCTCGACGCAGGGAAGCGTGGCGCGCAGCAGATTGTTGGATGTGTCGATCCCCGTGCGCTTAACGCGGATGAATCGATGAAGATTATATTGGCATACGGTCTAAAGCCCTACGGTATTCATGGCGAATTCGTAGCGTTTGGGCGGAAAATTTAGGGGGCGGCATGGGCGGCTCAGCAAGCGAAGTAGGTGGGCAGGTACTTAACCCAGGCGGTTTCATGAATCCGCTGCTTGATAGAGTGGGTAATTTACAGGGAACTGGCCTACGCCCCAAGGCAGATTCGTGGACGGGTAGCAGCCTGAATAACTACGGCGGCCTCGGCGGCGGCCCCGTCGGCGGGCCCGGCGGTATCCAGATGCCTGAGTACCAAAGTATGACTTACGGAGACAGTGGTATCCTTAAGCCTGCGTATCACATCCAATTGGATAAAGGCCCTGAGCTATCGACCATGGGGCTCGACCAGCTAAGAAACATGGCTACAACGCCGAGCTCACAGAGCGAGTGGCTAAAGACACAGCAGGCTGCCCTCGGTGCTACGACAGATGATGCCGTAAAGCAGTCGGCATTGTCGCGCCTGCAGGCGTCAAACGCGGCGACAGCCGGCGGAGCGGAGCGAGGCGTGCGTGGGATGTCTCGGGTCCGCCTTGGCGAACTTACCCAGAACAACGTCAATGACACGGCAGCTATTAGGCGTCAAAGCATGGTGAGCGGTGCCAATCTGGCATCTTCTGCGGAGCAACAGCGCATGAACGCGATAGGTATGCTCCCCGGCGCCGAGCTGGCGGCGGCTAACTACGGACGCCAAGGGGCTAACATTGGCAACACCCAAGAGCAGTTGAACTCTGCGCTTAGCGTTATGAATGCGCAGGGCCTAAGTGATTTTGACATGCGCCGTTACTCAGAACAAATGGGTGCACTTGGTGCCGAGAAGACTGCGGATGCTACACGTAACAGTGGGAAAAAGTAGTGGTACGTTTTAAGATAATTCAGATTGACCCGAAAGAATGGGCCGCTCGCTTCGCGAGCTCCGCCCACGTCGCCGTATTTGGTGAGCACCGTCCTGGCTACTCCAACCGTATCGACTACGCCCTTCTTGTTATCGATGTCGAGCGCGACGTTCCAGTGGCGTATCTCACCGCTCGCGAGCTTGACCATGAGTCGATCTACTGGCAGTACGGCGGAAGCTTCAAACCGCACTTTCGCCCCCACACCGCGCTAACCATCTACAATCAGCTAATAGCGTGGCATGGGGAGCGGTACAAACGTGTCTCTACGTTTACAAAAAACGATAACTTAGAATACCTTAGAATAGCCTTGAAATGCGGGTTCTTAGTAATAGGTACACGCACTTTCAATGGTGACATTCTATTAGACTTACTGAATTCTTTCGACGAGGAGGTTCGAGATGGCCTGGTGGATACCACTTGCGATGATGGCGGCGGGCGCGGCGAAAAGTGAGCTGTCAGACAGACCCGCGGCTCAGCGGCAGAGAAATGCTGAAGCCGAAAAAACTCGGTGGTCTCCATGGACCGGGATGCAGGGTCAAAATGTCCAGGATCCCAACACTGCCAACGCCATGATGCAGGGCGGCATGTCGGGCCTCATGATGAGCCAGAACATGGACGCTGCAGCCAGCAATGAGCAGATGTCCAAGCTGCAGCAGCAATACCTTGAGAACCAAAACAAGTTGATGGAACAGCAGATGAGCCAAGGTGGCGGCATGAACCTGCAAGGCGGTGGAGCAATGCCGAATGTCATGCAAAGCCCGGGTGCCGCATCGCCAATGAGTGGCGCCATGCAACGCCAACCGAACATGGTACCGATGGCTGGCGATCCTTATCAGCGCACGAATCCCTGGATGTTCATGTAAAGGTACGTATGATGCCAAATGATTTTATGATGGCAGGACGCGGCGACCGTATTTTCAACGACTATATCAATCCCCAAGCGGTGGAACAGTTGAAAATGCGCTTAGCTATGAACAACCCGTCGGTCGTGGCGCCACCTCCGCTGGCGCCTCCGTCGCCAGCTACGGTTATCGGGCCAAACTTCAATATCCCCGGCGGCGGTACTAACCTGGCCACCGTTGCGCCGGGTATCGGGCCGGTACCAAAGCCACCAACGGGTAAGACAAAGGCCACTACGTCGACAAGCACCAAGCGGCGCCGCAGTAGCGGCGGGGCCATCCCCGGTACGACTGATCCGCTCGACAAGCTTCGAGCTGCCATCGCCGCTGAAAAGCAGGCGCGACTTGACCCTGCGGAGCGTACCCTCGAGTACTCGCAGATGCTGGCCCAAGCCGATCCCAACGTGTCGGCGGATCTTTCGCCACTGGCCGCACTGGTGGACACCTGGACTGGTAGCAACTTTGCTTCGAGCTATAAAAAACCACAGGACAGCCAGGCCCTAAACCAGGCCGTGCAGCTCGACGCCAAAGGGCGCCAGCAGTTGGCCGAAGCCGCAGGCTTCGGTACCAAAGCCGAGATGGAGCTGGCAAAGATGGGCCAGTCCATGGAAAACCGCAAGTTTGACGAGTGGGCGACGAAAGAGCGGCTTAAGCTGATGGAAAACGCGAACACGATTAGAGCTGCGGCTAAGAAAAATCCCGGCCTTAAAGGTTTAGGCGAGAACACCATAAAGGACTACTCAAAAGCGCAGGGTGCGATCCATCTTGCCGAGGGGCTTAGTGGTCTTGTCGAAGACGCAAAACGCCTTATGGGTCCGGCACGAGGTAAATGGCGATGGAACCCCTACAATGCCGACATACAAAAACTGCAAGGCAAACTAAAATTACGTGCGCAGCGCATTGGTTCAGTTCTCGAGGGCGGGGTACTTCGCAAAGAAGACGAAGAGAAGTATAAGAAGATGCTACCTAACACCGACGATTTACCAGAAGTGGCCTTTACAAAGGCTCTCGACTTAGAGCGTACACTCAAGCATGATGCAGCTGCGTACCTACGTAACTTCAAAAAATCTGGCCAGTACGACATAGGTGGTTTTGAAGAGGACTTACAAAAATACGATAAATTCTTAGCCGCTACCGAATCTGGTGTAAGCAAAACCAAACCTAACGACCTGCAACAAATTGAAGAGATTATGAAGCAGAGGAAATTGAAGTTATGACAGATTACTCAAAAATGACTGATGAAGAGCTTATTGCTACTTACCAGGCTTTAAAGAGTAAACCAGCTGCGCCAGCGCCAGCTGGTAAAGACTACGCATCAATGACGGACGCCGAGCTTATCGAAGCGCATAACAAGGTGTCAGGTAGCACGCTGCTGCCAACAGTCGATGAGATGCATCCCGATCTAACCTTCTTCGACCGTCTTATTGTCAAGAACCTGTCAAACGACAGTAACGCTGCTACCGAATATCTCCAAAAGAAGCACCCGAACATGGTGCTCGAGCCTACGCCAGACGGTAATATTAGGGCGCGAAACCGTGGCGAAACCCAGTGGAAAGTCCTGGATCCGTCCGGGTTCGACCTGCAAGACATCACCGACGTAGCCTACGACGTTGGGGCTGGCGTGGTAGAAGGTGCGGCAACGGCAGGCGCCGGCGTAGCCGGCGCAGTAGCGGGCGGTGGTGTCGGGGCTATCCCCGCAGCCATGGCTGGTGGCGCCGCCAGCTCGGCAGGTATGGAGTCGCTACGCCAGCTGGTCGGTAAAGCCGCAGGCGTTAACAAAGAGTTTATGGGTGACGACGTCGCAATGGCGGCAGGCTTCGGGGCCGTCTCCCCCATGCTTTTCGGCACGGGCGCGGCTGCGAAGCAAGTCGCCAAAGCCGGTATCGCTCAAGCCACTCAAAAGGGTTATCTACGCAAGGGTGTGCAGAAGCTCGCACCGAAGCTCGGCGAAACCGTAAGCGGTATAAGCAGTCGAGCTATTAAAACATTTTCCGACCGCATGCCTGAAGTACTCAAGATCGAACAAGAGGGTATGAAAGACGTCGTAACGGAGACGGCGGAAGAGCTCACGGGTACGCTTCGCGACATCGAGAAAAAAG
>Ga0307379_10003466_pt1 | contig 22944 bp, 19 predicted proteins | sample UN2MG_FD_202237 | JGI IMG/M metagenome (GOLD analysis project Ga0307379, IMG submission 202237) | Soil microbial communities from Risofladan, Vaasa, Finland - UN-2 | ecosystem: Environmental > Terrestrial > Soil > Coastal area > Acid sulfate soil | place: Finland: Risofladan, Vaasa | collected... | reverse complement strand
GGCTGGCACAGGCATGGATCAAGATCATCCCGCTTGAACTGGGGGCGGGGTTCAGAGGCCGGGTGATCGAACTGATGGCCATGGGTGTTCCCGTGATCGGTACACACAATGCCCTGGACAGCATTGGGATGGAAAATGGCAAACATGGGTTCATCAGTGATTCCGATAAGGAACTTACAGGATACTGCCTGGATCTTTTGACAAACCATAAATTACGCCAAGAAATCAGCTGGAATGCTACCGCGTTTGTGATGGAGAGATATTCTTTATGGGCAACTTTCGGAAAGTTAAATGAGTTTTTAGTTAAGTAGCGCATGTAAAATAAACAAAATAAAGATAGTTTTATGAAAATATTAGAATTGCAAAAGATATATTTATTTGTTCATACTACAGATGATAAAATTATAGCAAGAATGAAAACGTTTGAGAATGTTTTTGAAAACAGCGAAGTTTATTCCAATAATTTAAAGGCATATAGTCGTATGTTTTATAAAAGTAAGAAAGTCGCTGGCAATAATATGTATTACTATTTAGCAACCATTAATGATCAACAAGATTACGATTTAAGTTCAATGAAATTTAATTCCACATTATCTTTAACAGATGATTTCGATACTTTACTTTCATATTGTTTTGTTAAGGGAAACCAATTTGTCGCTGGATCTGATTATCTAGCTATCCTCAATCATTTTTTTTATAATAATAACGATACATTTATATGCAGCAACAATGCTTTTCTTATTGCCAAATTAGTCAATGCTAACCTTTCTGAAAAAGCTTTGTTTGAAACTTTGTTTTTTAGGTTTCCAAAAGGCCAAAACACATTTTTTGCTGAAATAAAATGCTTGAGACCTAATCAGCAAATATCTTTTAGCGATAAAGACAGGGTGGTATTAAGTAGTTATTCTAACTATTATGATATTTTATATAAAGAAACTCATGATATTTTTAAAGATATTGACATATATTTTGGCAAAGTAAAAAAGTCCATTTCAAAAAATAGTTATCTTTCTTTTTCTGGCGGTTCAGATTCAATGACAATTCTTTCTATACTTTTGCATAAAAAGTTTGATTTTCAGCTGGCAAGTTTCTCAGGGCATGATGATTGGGATACAGTTAGAATACAAGATTTGGCAAAAAAAAATGGTTTGCCAATGAAATTCATAAATACAAATGATAACGAAAATGAACACGAAAAATTAAGGTATGTATTTATTACCAATGGTTTTTCTCCGGCATCACATTTTCAAACATTTTATCAAAACCTACTTGTTGGTTCAACTATATTTGATGGATATAGTTTTATTTTAGGCGACTATTCCGATGCTTTTTTATTTCCGCCTTTCTCTGATGTATTAAAAGGCAAAAATCTAAATGTCATTTTTCAAAACTACTACTTGGGAATTGATAATACTTTTTTACTAAGAATGAAAGATTATCTTATTTCAAATTATTCACATGAGTTTGTATTTGCAAATTCAACTGATGGCCTAAAATGTGTCCAAAACCATTCGGTAGACTTTATCCCCTCAAGAGTACTTTCAGGAGTTTTGGGTTGTTCTGATATCAATTCTCACTATAATTATAGTTTTTTTCTTTCCAGAAAGTTTATGACTTATGTCCATTTTAATAACTATGGTATTTCAAAAACATTTGTAGCAAGAAATGACTATCTCGGAGATATCGTAAAATTACCCCTTGCCAAAATCGTAAAAAAGATGAATCAAAAAATATATAATTCAAAAATGGACCATGGTTTTAGTTTTAAAGATATAAATGAAAGCCCAAAGTTCATTAAATTAAAAATGAAATTGAATATTTTGGAAAAAAAGAAATATTATTTGTTTCGCAGAAAACATATTGAAAAACCTGCAATTCAAAAAGAATCACAGATGGAGCTATCATTTGACTTTTTAAAGAAGGAAGAATTGCTAAACTTTTATGCAAGACAAAGTTTAGGAGTAATACAGAATGTTAAAAATGTTTACGACAAGCTTGATATATAAATGATAAGACTACTTATTTCAGGTGACTTTGCTCCCATTATGAATCCGGCGGAGATGAGAGAAGATCATTTTTATGCCTTGAAGGATATATTACTGGGAGCGGATTGCCATATAACCAACTTGGAATGCCCATTGACTTCAGTCGAAAAACCGATTGAAAAGACCGGCCCGGCCCTGAAATCCCAGCCTGGCGTTGTAAAACTGTTAAAAAATGCTCGGGTGGATATAGCCTGTCTGGCTAATAATCATATTTTCGACTATGGCGAAACGGGGTTGCAGGAAACCATTAAAATTTGTGAACAAAACGGAATTGCTACGCTGGGTATTGTGAACCGGGGGGATGGCAATAAATCATGGCTGATAAAAGAGATCAAGGGCAAGAAAATCGGGTTTCTGAATTATTGTGAACATGAATTCAGCGTCAGAGAAGAGGGCGAATTTGGCGCCGATGGCTATGATCCCATTCGCTGTTTTTATGAAATACCGACATTGCGCCCGCAAGTGGATTACCTTATTGTTATTTACCATGGTGGTAATGAATACTATCCATTACCCCGGCCTGGATTAAAAAAAGTGTTTCATTACCTGGCTGACCTGGGTGCCGATGCGGTTATCGGCCATCACACCCATGTGATCAGCGGCTATGAAATATATAAGGAAAAACCGCTGGTATACAGCCTGGGAAATTTTTTCTTTCCCTACAAAAATGAGCCCGAGGAATGGCATTTGGGGATGCTTTGCAAACTTTATATCAAAGAAAACATTGAAGTTGAGTTTATTCCATTTCAACAATGCCAATTCGAATCGAAAGTCAACTTGCTTAACAATAAAGATAAGCAACTTTTTAATGAAAAGATTGAATTGTTATCTTTGCTTATAAGCAATAATGACAAACTTGATTTTAAATGGAATGAATTTGTAAAAGAAAAAGCGAAAGGATATCTGAAACAAATATCCGGAGTGGGTTATTGGCGAAAAATATTATTAAAATTGGGCTTTCCTTTGACCAAAGTTCTGTCTGCCGATAAATTACGAACAATCCAAAATCTAATGAGGTGTCAGTCGCATGCTGAAATTATTGCCAGTTCGATCACTGGTCGGGTCAAACAATGAACACTAAAATATTGGTTGGCATACATCGGGCCGTACATGAAAAGGTGGATCCTGAATTGGAAATCTATCGAAAAATATTACAATACAACGACATAGATTATATCGATCTGGATTCGAGCGATCCTGGGTTTTGGCAAGATGTCAGCCGGCTGACCCATTTTATTTACAAATGGTCGCACAGTCACAGCGATCACCAAATCGCCAATGCCATCATACCGGTTATTCAATATCACATGGGAATAAAATGTTTCCCCGATTGGGAAACATCCTGGCACTATGATGACAAGATCAAGCAGGCATATTTATTAAAGGTAAATGGATTCCCTGTGTGCGAGTCATATGTTTTTTATCACAAGAACAAAGCTCTAGAATGGCTACAATCGGCTGAATTCCCTTTGGTTTTTAAATTGAAAAACGGATCAGGGGCGTATAATGTAAAGCTTATACATAAAAAAGCCCATGCAAAAAAAATGATCGGTAGAAGTTTTCGCATGTCTGGAATCAATCAAGATAGAGAAGGCCTTTACAATACACTAAAAACATTCAATTTTAACCTTAACAAAATATACCGCTATTATGGAATTAAAATTCGAAATTGGTTGATTGGCAAGGATACATCACCATTTTGGCAAAAACAAAAAAATTATGTGTTATTCCAAAAATTCATGCCGGATAATGCTTATGATACGCGCGTGCAGATAACCGGGAAACGAGCTTACGCATTCATTCGCTACAATCGACCCAACGATTTCAGGGCTTCCGGAAGCAATGACTGGAGCATTGATCACGACAAAATCAATATGGAGTTCGTAAAAATAGCTTTTAAAGTTTCCAAAAAGCTCGGCTTCCAATCCATGGCCTATGATTTCATCTATGATGAAAAACATAATCCGGTCATTGTGGAAATGAGCTATTGCTATGGCGATTATCCCGAATTCTCAACCGGATACTGGGATGAAGGACTGGTTTGGCATGCCGGGAGGTTTGTCCCTCAATATCTGGAACTCATGGATCTACTCGAACTTCCCGATCTGAGGCAACCGGATATCCAGGTGAATTCTCCATATTTAAAGGCAAAAATTAATTGATTCCTAAAATATCAATAAATGTGTGAATTAAGAAAAATACGAGTCTTGCAAGTTATCGACGGGCTTGGAGCCGGAGGCAAGGAACGCCAGTTGATAGAACTGCTCAGGCTGATCGATCCTGACAAATTTATTGTCGGCGTAGTCACTTTTTCGATTCTTCACCAGCACTACGTCACTGAAGCGCTCCGCTTGGCTGCATTTTTCCGGGAGTTGAATCTCAAGCGGAAAATACGGCTATTTAAGGAAATGAAGCATAGTATCGCGGAATTCGATCCGGATTTGATCCATACCTGGGATACGTTCTCTTCCTTTTATGCACTTCGGCCGGCGCGCTCGGCTGGCATCCCTCTTATTGACGGTTCAATTCGAGATGCCGGTGTCGAGCGGAGATGGGAATACTTATATAAACGCTATTTTCTAAAGCATGCGGATGTGATTGTCAGCAACTCCCGCGCCGGCTTGAAATACTATCATGTCAGCGGGGAGGTGATTTACAACGCGATCGACCGGTCAAGGTTTCGGGCAGTTGAGCAAAGCGATCAATTCAATATTATTATGAGTGCATCCTTTACCGCCTATAAAGACCACGACACGTTTTTCAGGGCCGCCAGGTGTCTTCTTGAAGATGGAGTGGTTGATAATGTATACCTTGCCGGAGACGGCCCCAAGCTGGACAAATACCGGCGCCTGGTAAAGAGAAGCTTTGGCGCCCTGAAACAGAGAGTTCAATTTTTAGGGCGTGTTTCCGATATTGAAAAATGGCTGAGCCGCTGCCGAATCGGTGTGTTATGCTCGACTAAGCGTTACAGCGAAGGGATCTCCAATTCGATCCTCGAATACATGGCTGCCGGATTGGTTCCGATCGCTACCGAAGTCGGGGCCGTACCCGAAATAATCGATGACCGTATCAACGGATTGTTGGTCCAAGCACGGGACTGGCATGGCATCGTGGCGGCGGTCAGGCAACTGCGACAGGATGATGCGTATTTAAAGCGGCTGATTGAAAATGCCGGACTTACCATCATGAATCAATTTGACGCCAGGAACAACATTTCCCGGTTTATGAGTCTTTATCAAAACGCCCTTGCAAAATGATTGGCAAGAAAATCATAACCGCGAGCCCAGATATTTCCCGGATGGCGAGAAAGTCGGGACCATTATCTTGCAACTTAAATCTGTCTTCCGGAGTTGAAAAATGAAATTGCTGCTTGGGGTATTTGGAAATGACGCGAAGAAGTATATTGAGAAAGTAAAGGTAATATCAACCCGATTGGATATTGCCAGTGACAACTGCCTCATGCTCAATTACTGCGCCGGCCCGATCGACTTTCCCGCATCGGTCCAGGCCCATGGCAAGACGCTGTTGCTCAGCGGCCTGGCTGTTTGGCGCGACCATACTATGGATGATTTCATTTCCGATCCATCGGCACTGCTGCAAAAAATATTGGCGAAGGATGTTGCTCAAATTCCGGGTGAATTCGTCAACGGCGCCTTCAATGGCGTGGTTATTGAGGGAAACACGCTCTGGCTGTTCAATGATTTCATGGCTTTGGCTCCACTTTACTATGCCTTAGAAAAAGACACGATCATTTTTTCCACAAGCTTGCAGGCCATGCAGAGGCTATTGAATCGGCCTTGGGATGCAGAGGCAGTGAAGGAGTATTTGACATTCGGATACAATTTCAGTTACCAGACCATGCTTTTCGGGATTAAATGCCTTCCACCGGCCTCGCTTTTATGCATAAAAGACGGCAATCTTTCCTTGAAGAACTATGATTCATTTCCAAACGAACCCGAATTCAGTGCCGGCAAGGGAGAAGTGATTGAGAGTGTTCATCGGGAATTTTCCAAGGCCATAAAAAGGATTTATTCAGCGAAACTGAAATATTCGCTCAGCCTGACCGGGGGCATGGATTCGCGGTTGATCTATTTTGAATGGCCTAACCGCAATGAGCTACTTGCCGAAACAGCAGGTGAAAACACGTCCGATTTCATCAAGGCCCGGACCCTTACCGAGAAACTTGGCAATCCTTCCTTGCACACGCTTGAAGATCTGAAAGACAATCAATATACAGACGGGATCGAAAAGTTTTATCAAGCGTGCGATAACCCCACGAAATTGCTGGCTGAGTATAACTGGCACCACCTGAGCTGGAAAAAAAATCGCGGCGCGGATCTTCATATGTCAGGAGTCGGCGGAGAGCTGTTGAACGGGGAGAGCCTCTATCTGAGCCGCAAACCCATACACGTATTGCGCGAGGCTTTTTTCCCCTATAGATATGTTGAATTGAAAAATTCCCGAAAAAAATCTTTGGTCGAAAACGTGCTGTACATGAAATATAAAAGTACAATCCTTGAACTCCTGGATGACCAGTTTCAAGGTAAAATAAATGACTATGCTGAAAAGATCGTGGATCAATTGGACCCGTTCCTGGGAAAACCGCGATTCATGCAAACCTACAGCGAACGGTTCCGGACTTTTGTACTGGCCAATGCCTCTTTCTATCCGCTCAATGTGGTATCCAAGAACAGCGATTTCCTGGTCATGCCCTATAATGACCGGGACCTGATACAAGCCGTCAGTCGTTTTCATCCGAGGACGCGGGAACTGCGGCGCCTGGAGCTGGCGCTAATCAAAAAATATGACTTGGCAACCGATATTCCCCTTGATTCCTCGCATTTGCGGCAAAACCGGCCGTATTTCGCTCACAAGTTCATGCGCACCGTGCGCATGGTAATGAATATCGGCCTTCATAAAAAAGTGCCGTTTTTTCAAAAAGGTGAAACTCCGAAGTTCAGGGCCTTCAAGTATTTCGACCATTCGGCGCAGGATTTCCGTGAATACATCAAAACGACGATTTTGCAGGCGCCATTTTTCGATAAAAGAAAGCTCGAGATTTATTTAAATGAAATTGACCGGGTGGACAAATTCAATTTCTACACCCATCACCGCGAAGCGGGCAACCTCATGATATTGTTCCGGCTGGCCATGATGAAAAAAAACCTGAATGAAGGATTGCGCAAGGCCGAATAAATGGCACATTCCATTTTGAGCAAAATTAATTTCTCGCTCGGGCGCAATCCAAAAATTGAACGCCGTAAGGACTGGCGGCAGTTCGTTCCGGAACCCTATTCGGCCGTGGTCATGATCCAGGCTGATTTTGAAATGGCCTGGGCCTGGCGCTGGTCCAAGCGATTTCATGGCCGCATGAGGGAAGTTTTGGAGAAGGCTCATCGTGAACGGCAGAACATTCCGCAGATTCTCGATCTCTGCGATCGTTACAAAATTCCTGTGACCTGGGCCACGGTCGGTCATTTGCTGCTCGACTGCTGCCGTCGGGAAAACGGAATGCTTCACCGGCATATTCCCCGAATACCGGAATTTGAAAATGAGTTCTGGAAATTTAACGGCAAAGACTGGTTCGAACATGATCCCGGGACCGATGTGCAACGGGATCCGGAGTGGTACGCTCCCGACTTGGTCAAAGATATTTTAAAGCGTGAAACGAAACATGAGATCGGCTGCCATACTTTTTCCCATATCGATTGCCGTGATGAAGTTTGTCCTCCTGAACTGTTCCGGGCGGAATTATGTGAGTGTAAAAAACTTGCCAAAGAATTCGGCATAGAGTTAAAATCCTTTGTCCATCCCGGGCATACCATTGGAAATCTAAAAGTGTTGGCTGAAGAAGGATTTACCAATTATCGAACCGATTACAGGAATATATTGGGATATCCCAAAGAGCAAAAAAAATGCTTCTGGGAATTGCCAAGTACGATGGAAATAGGCTATCGGCAAGAATGGTCCATGGAGTATCATATCAAGCGTTATCAAAAAATCATTGACCGTGCCGTCAAGGCTCATTCCGTATGTGTTTTATGGTTCCATCCTTCCATGTGCGAAAAATTTCTTTATGATGTCTTACCCGCAATACTCGCCCATATCGATCAATCACGGGCTGTGATTTGGCCGACGACCAGCGGCGAGTTCACCGACTGGTTGAACCGTTAGCCGCATGAAAAAGAAAAATCCGGCGTTGATCCTGGGCATGTTTGAAACAGGGCTTGGGGTGGCCCGGAGTTTGGGGGTTGAAGGAATCAGAGTTTTTGGCATGGACTACAAGAAGGACATCGCCTTTTACTCGCGCTACGTGCAGGCGACGCTATGTCCCCATCCCCTGGATAACCAGGAGGAATTTCTATATCAGCTGAGAGATTGGGCGGCAAAACAAGCCGAAAAACCAGTCCTTTTTATCACCTCTGACAATTTTCTTTTTGCCATTTCGCAAAACCGGGATAAACTTTCCGAAAAATTCCTGTTCAATCTGCCTGCCCACGATAAGATCGAAGCCATTGCGGATAAATTTTGTCAGCATCAGCTTGCCGTTTCTGTTAACGTCGATACTCCGAAAACATATACTTTTGATTCCATGGCCGCTGCCGAAACCATGGAATCCGGCATGCCGTACCCTGTTTTTATCAAAGCCCTGGACGTCAATTCTTGGAAAAAAGCGATAAGCGGCACGATTAAAGGTTTTGTGGCAAAAAATCGCGGAGAACTTTTAACGCAATTGTCGGGAATTTTTACAAAGAAGGTCGCAGTAATTGTTCAGGAAATCATCCCGGGACCTGATACCAATCACTACAAGTTTTGCGGTTATGTTGATCGGGAGGGCCGGTTGCTTTTGGGATTCACTTTGCGGAAATTGAGGCAGAACCCTATTCATTTCGGGGTGGGCGCGGTCGTGGAGAGCATTGATTATCCGGAATTGTTTGAAATCGGATCGAAATTTTTTAAGGAGATTTCTTATCGTGGTATCGGTTCGGCGGAATTTAAGTTAGATGAAAGGGACGGCAAGCTGAAATTGATCGAATTGAATCCCAGGTATTGGCAGCAGAATTCCCTGGCAACCGCTTGCGGCATGAATTTCCCCTTGTTCGATTACCTGGGAGTGACTGGCCAGAATCCGACATTGCAGCTGGAATATCGTACCGGGATAAAATGGGTTAACCGCTATATGGATTTGGACTCTTTTTTTAAATACAGAAAAGAAAGAGCCTTGAATTTCTCAACATGGCGAAAATCATTAAAAGGAAGAAAGGTTTATTCTGATTTTACCTGGAATGATCCGATTCCGGCTTTTTATGAAATAGGTTTTGGTCGTAAACTTCTAAAAGCACCCGGGTTTATCTTTAAGAGAATTCTAAGATAAGATGTTAAGAAAAATAAAATATCTTGTTTTGGCTATGATACTTGGTCTGAAAAGGGACCTGTGGAAAAAATCAAATAAAGTGAAAGTTTTGATTGCGGTTAATAAGCACTTTACCAGTGCTTCCTGGAATGTTTTTTTCAAAGATCACTATGCCAAGGAAATGCAAAAATGGGATGTGATTTATTGCAGAAACCGATTCGACGTTTTTAAACATTTTGCTGCCGCTGACATTTGTTTTTTATATGGCTATAGTCCTTTTCTGGACTTCAGCAATAATAAGCCGAAGCTGATTTATTTCCCCCTGTCCGGTTTGGAATTTTTAGCTAAAATGAAAACTCCGGCCGGTGTCAGAATTGAAAAACCTCATCCATATTCCGCCGAGGCCATTGCGGAGTATTGTGTGGCCATGGCTATCATTTTATCAAGGAATTTGCAGCATGCGTTGTTTGACCAGAAAAATAGAAAATGGAATCAGACGCCCATTCTGGAATATCCGTTTGTTTCCATTTCTGCCATTAAAATAGGAGTTCTTGGGGTCGGTAATATCGGCCAAGCTATCTCTGATAAATTTAAAAAATTGGGTTGTCATGTGGCTGGATTTGACAAAGTGGCAAAAAAAGAAATAGCCAGCATTGATCTGTGGTTTTCGGGAAATGAATTGAAGGATTTTCTGAAACACGTTGATGTGTTAATTGTCGCACTAAACTTGAATGAAGAGACCCAAAACATGATTGGATTTGAAGAGCTAAAATGCTTGGCCGCGTCTTCATTTTTAATTAATGTCAGTCGCGGGGATGTTATCGTTGAAAAAGATTTGATTCGGGCCTTGAAAACCAAAACTATCAAAGGCGCTGTGATAGACACATTTTCCAATGAGCCCATAGATATTGACAGTGCATTTTATAAACTAGACAACGTGATAGTCACACCTCATATTGCCGGAAATATCAATTTATTTGTTAAAGAAATACAAAAAGATTTTATAGAAAAAAGTATGGAGTATTCAAGAAATGTTTGAAATTAGTTTGACGAATGATAACAAAGCTGCCTTTGCAATAGCTCCTGCTGACAGGCATGGCTATGACGCTGCTTTGCATAAAATCGTTCAATTCCAGGATGAGTTTATTTCCATTAACGGATTGAGGTATTTGCAGGAGAAAAATGATTTCAATGAAAGTGACCAGCTCATAGTTTGTGTTTGCGGAAAAGTTTTTAATCAGCTTGGCTGTTCGGAAAATTTATTACCATTATCTGCCGTTGAAGTATCAAATCGTTTCCTGGCGGACGGAAAAAAATTATTGGATAAAATTAAAGGTCATTTCATTATAGTAATTTATGATAAAAAAAAGAAGACATTGTTTATAGCTAAAGATCAGCTGGGATTAAAACATTTGTACTATAAAAGTGAGGGTGATTGTTTTTACATTTCTACAAATTTGAATGATTTCAGAAGAATTGATTTTGAGTACAATTATAGCGCTGTCCTTGAAAAAATATTATTCACTTATCCCATCGGGGATGAATCCTATCTGAAGGATGTGTTCATGCTTAAGCAAGGAATCATTCTGAGTTATAGTGATTCGAAACTAAGGCAGGAAGAATATTTTAATATTGAGAGTCTTTTTAATCCGAGCAATGGTCTGAAAAGACTGGATCAGGGGCATTTCATTCAAATATTCGAAAAATCCGTTCTCCAGAGAGCCAATGCAGCCGAAAAATTGAATGTTTCGCTGACCGGAGGTTTTGACGGACGAGCAAATGTCGCGGTTTTGTTAAAAAACCATCGTGATTTCAGGGCATACAGTTTCGGGAAAAAAGGTGGAGAAAATACAACGGTCCCTTTGGATGTTGCCGACAAAATAAAATTAAATTACTTGCCGGTTTATTTAGATGAGGAATATGAAAAAAACTATTCTGAATGTGCATTGGATGCAATTTATTTCTCCGATGGAATATCAATTTTCCAAAGAGCAAATTATATTTATGCGCTAAAAAAAATAGCAGGATATTCTAATTTAAACATAACCGGCCTTATTGGCGGGGAGGTTCTTGCTCCCGTTCATCTTAAATCCGACTACTTGAACAATCTCTATTACAGATTGATCTATTTGCAGGAAAAGCTTCAATTGAAAACCATTCTTGCAAAAAATAATCTTGGGAAATATATGAAACTGGGATTTATTGAGCAAAACAAATTAATGGAAAAAATCGAAGAAAACATAAACAAGCGGATTCACTTATTAAATGACTGGAAAAAGCAAGATCATAATTGGATGTACTACTTAAAAGACCTTATGACCTTGGGATTTCCCAGATTTTATGGAAATCAGATGCATTTAGAAAGATACTATTGTGATAATTTAAGCCCTTTTTACGATTTCGACATTATCAAATATCTGTTTTCCACCGAGTATATTTCAATTTACCGGACTGCATTTGTCAGTTCTCCTTTTTTCAGAATAAAAAATAGAAGGCTTCAGTCATTGATTATCAAAGAATTATTTCCTGAACTTGGTAAAATCCCAGTCGATCGTGGTTATCCTCCCAATTACAATTTGGATTGCCGGCAAGTTTTTATTCCATTTTATTATTATCAAAGAATTAAGAAACTTAAAACGGCGCCGCCCGATTTTGCAAGTCCGCTATGGTGCAAAATACTATTTGATGAAAAACTTGATTTATTTGGAAAACTTGATGATATGTTTTTCAATTCCAGTTTAATTAAAAAATACATTGCTGGCTATGAGACCGAAAGCTATAGCCAAGATTTCAATCATCTGCTGAGTGTGGCTTTATGGCTGGGAATTGAAAATTAAATGAATAGGAAAAGAGTATTGCATTTTGTGAGAAAAAACACTCAACTCCAATCCCCATTCATCAATTATCAAATCAAAAATCATCAAAATTTTGAGCCGTTAATTGCCTTCAGGAAGACTTATGAAAAAGAAAATGAAGGCGGATTTGCAAAACTGGATTTAAATAAATATAAATATCTTGATCTGGGTCAAGACGAGACAAAATGGGAAAAAATAATTTTTAAAACAATAAGGATATTATCAAAAAGACAAGTAAGCAATATCTTGGATTTTATTAAGCGAGAAAAAATTGATATTTGCCATTTTCATTATGGGACGGATTGCGGCGTTTTTTATCCTTTGCTGAAGCAATTGAAAATTCCCTCGGTTGTTTCATTTTATGGCTACGATTGCTTTTCTTTCCCGAAAAAACTATGGGGATTCGGAAAAAAATATCTGAATGGCAGGGTTTTTAAGGAAATATCAAGGGTTTTGACTATGAGCCCTGAAATGAAAACTGATCTGTTAAAAATTGGCTGTCCTGAAGAAAAAATATTATTTCACTATCACGGCATTCCTTCTGAAGCATTTTTCTTTCGAAACAGGAATTACGATCGGGGCAAGAAGGTCTTTGAGCTTTTAAGCGTTTCCTATTTGGATCCGGTAAAAGGTCACTTGTTCAGTTTTAAAGCTTTGCAAAAAATTGTCATTGCAGGAAATTCCAACATTCGTCTGAAAATAATTGGCAAAGGTTTTTATAAGCAAGTTTTAAAAAAATATATCAAAGAGAATGGGCTAAATGATTATGTGGTTTTCCTGGGATCCGTGAGTTCGGCTCATCTGCTGGCTGAATTGGAAAATGCCGATGGATTTATCCATCCCAGTGTAATCACAAAAAATGATAAAGAGGGAATTCCGGGAGCGATTGTTGAGGCCATGTTTTCCGGGCTGCCGGTCATAGCGACCTACCATGGCGGCATTCCCTATATTATTGAAAACAACAAAACAGGCATCCTAGTAAAGGAATGGGATATCGCCGCCTTATCCGATGCGATAGTAAAATTAAGTCAAAATCCAAAATTACGTGAGGAATTGGGAACAGCGGGTCAAAAATATGCCTTGGCTGAGCTGAATTTGCTCGAAAGAGAAAAAGAGCTGGAAAGAATTTACGATTCGCTCATCAATTAAACAATGTGCGGCATTTGCGCAATAATAAACCTTAACCGACAACCGCTTCAAGAGGTATCCATAAGGACGATGATGCAGATAATGAAGCATCGCGGCCCCGACGATGAAGGGATATTTATTGATAAAAATGTTGGCTTGGGCTTTGTCCGTCTAAGCATCATTGACCTTTCTCATGCCGGGCATCAACCGATGAGTTCGCCCGACGGGCGCTATATGATCGTATTTAACGGTGAAATCTATAATTACCTGGAACTGCGGGATGAGCTGAAATCGCTGCGACATGTTTTTAGAACGCAGACCGATACGGAAGTTTTGTTGGCCGCTTACAAGGAATGGGGTGAGGAGTGCCTGCATCGCTTCAACGGCATGTGGGCTTTTGTGATTTATGACAAGCTTGAAAAAAAGATTTTCGCAGCGCGGGACCGCTATGGCGTCAAGCCGTTTTACTATCTGCAAACAGGCGATTCTTTTGCTATTGCTTCCGAGATCCCGCCATTGCTGTCTTTACTCAATCAAAAACCTGATCCCGACCAGCAAAGCATTTTTGACTTCCTTGTCTTCAACCGCACCGACCAGACGGAAAACACTTTTTTTAAAGCAATTAAAAAACTCCAACATGGACATTCTTTGAGCATCCAGTTGACAGAAGACAAAGGGCAGGCGACTGAAGTCGGAATTAAGAAATGGTACGACCTGAGATCCAATCTGAAGGACCCGTTTAAAAGTCCCGAAGAATTCAAGACGCTTCTCAGTTCTGCTGTCGGGCTTAGACTAAGAAGCGATGTGCCGGTCGGGGTGTGCCTGAGCGGAGGGCTTGATTCTTCAAGTATCGTTTCAATCCTGCTTGAAGAATACGAGAAAAAAGACCTGAATACGTTTTCAGCGGTTTATGAAAAAGGACAATTCGGGGATGAAACGGAGTATATTCATGAATACAAGCCGTTTTTAAAGAATATGTTCTTTACAACTCCAACGGCTGAAACTCTGTGTGCCGACCTGGCCGATTTTGTTGTTGCTCATGCCGAACCCATTCCTTCCACCTCACCGTATGCGCAATTTAAAGTAATGGAACTGGCGAAAGGTAAGGTAGTGGTTACATTGGACGGGCAGGGTGCTGACGAGGAACTGGCGGGCTATCATTATTTTTTTGGTTTTTTCTTCAAAGATTTATTGAAGCACAGCCGCCTGGGAAAATTGAGTATCGAAATGTTTCATTATCTTATGAATCATCATAGCCTGTATGGATTAAAGACATTCCTGTACTTGCTATTGCCTGAAAAATCAAAAACGCGGTTGCGGGTCCATGAGAAGGGATATTTGAACCCTGATTTCGTTAAAAAATATCAAAGCGAAAACACTATTGCCGGGAACCTTTACAATGCAGGGAGTTTGCATGATGCTTTGATGGACCATTTCGAATACAAACTGGAACACTTGTTAAAATGGGAAGACCGCAATTCCATGTGGTTTTCCCTCGAGGCCCGGGTGCCGTTCCTGGATTACCGGCTGGTCGAAAAAACATTGGCGACTCATGATAATTTAATCATTAAAAACGGCATGACCAAGCATCTTCTGCGGGAATCCATGAGGGGAATCCTTCCTGAAAAAATCCGCTTGCGCCGAGAAAAGGTGGGATTCGACACGCCGCAGGACGAGTGGTTTAAAAAGACGGCCTGGAAAAACATGGTTTCAGAAATTCTTAATAGCAGGTCATTTGCCGGCCGCGGGATAATCAACCCGGTTGAAGCTAAAAAAAATTACGGCGCTCATATTTCCGGGAAATTAAATGCCTCCAAGGAAATATGGAAATGGATCCACTTGGAGTTGTGGCACCGCGAGTTTATCGACTCCTGACATGAATATTAAAATCGTCACTGAAGTTAGTGCCATTGATAGAAAAAAATGGGAGCGGTTTGTTTATGATCACCCTCAGGGTAATGTATTCCAATCTCCGCAGATGTATGCAGCATACTGCGAAACAAAAAATTACCAACCCATCGTGGTGGCTGTTTTTGAAGGAGATTCCCTGGTAGGCATTCTCCTGTCAGTGGTGCAGAGAGAATATGGCGGCTTGCTGGGAAATTTAAGCGCTCGTTCCGTTATTTGGGGCGGACCTTTGGTCAAGAACAATGATATCCGAATTCTTAATGATGTATTTAAAGAATATGAAAAGAAATGCAAAAGACAAGCGATATATACGCAAATCAGAAATATTGGTTCTTTGGAATGGGCAAAAAACCATTTGCAGACAATGGGATATGAATATGAAGATCATCTGAACATTTTGATTGATTTAAACAAAAGTGAAGAGCAATTATGGAAAGATATCCACCCGAAAAGGAAAAATGAAATAAGACGCGCTTTTAAAGAGGGAACCAGATTTTCTGTTTTTTCAGACGTTGATTCTTTGAAAAAATGTTGGCCGATACTCCGCGATGTTTATCGGCGGGCTCGCTTGCCGCTCCCTGATTTTTCACTTTTCAAAGAATTAATCAACGGTAATGACATGAGTTCACATTTGAAAATATTTGCCGCTCTGCATAATGGGCAAATTATCGGGACCTTAATGGCCCTTTGCTGGAAAGACCGGGTGCTGGATTGGTATGCCGGTGCCTATCAGGAATACCTGCCTAAATACCCCAATGATTTGCTGCCTTGGGAAGCAATGTTGTGGGCTAAAAAGAATGGTTATGAAACTTTCGATTTCGGTGGAGCCGGCAAGCCGGGAGTGCCTTATGGAGTACGGGATTTCAAATTGAAATTCGGCGGTGAAATTGTCAATTTCGGACGTTTTCAAAAAATACACAAACCCGTCATAATGAAAATCGCATTGGGCGGGTTCAAGGCTTGGCGTTTTGCCAAAGGATTGAAATGAACTTTTTAATTGACATCGGCCATCCCGGGCATGTCCATCTGTATAAAAACCTCATTAATGAATTGAAAAACAGGGGCCATGAGCTAGTGGTGACGGTCAAGGATATTCCCGTGGCGCTCCAGCTCCTCGATCATTATAAAATCCCCTATATAAAATTCGGGAAAAGGGGAAATGGCATTTTGGCAAAAGCGCTAAAGCAACTTCTTTTTAATATTGAAATACTCAAACTTGTCAGGCAAAAACGAATTGATATCGGACTAGGAACATCCATGAGCATCGCTCATGCATCCCGGTTTAGCAAGATGACATCGGTGGTATTCGATGACGATGACGATCAGGTTCAACCGCTATTTACTTATTTTGCCCATCCGTTTTGCAATTTCTTGGTTTCGCCTGATGCACTGAAAGACAAGCGACGAAAAAGCTCAACAATATACTATCCCGGCTATCACGAATTGGCTTATTTACATCCCCGGCGCTTTGAGCCGGATCCCGAGGTAATTAGGGAGATCGGAGTCAAGCCGGGAGAAAGATACTTTATTCTTCGCTTCAATGCCTTCAAGGCATACCATGATTCAGGGAAAATGGGCTTGACGATTGAGGATAAACGGCGATTAGTAAAAAATTTGTCGAAGAACGGAAAGGTGTTTATCACTGTGGAAAACAACTTGGAACCTGAATTTGACAGATACCAGCTTAGAATATCTCCGGACAAGATTCATTCGCTTATCCATTATGCATCAATCTTCATCAGCGATAGTATGACCATGTCCTCCGAGGCTGCCATACTTGGAACCCCATTCCTGAAATGCCACGCTTTTGCCGGTAGACTTTCCGTTCCCAATGAACTGGAGGGTAAGTACAACTTAGGATTCTCGTATCAACCGGCACAGGTTGGGCAATTATTTGACAAGCTTGATGAATTATTAGCGGAGAAAAGATTAAAAAGCATTTGGCAGGAACGCAGATGCCGGATGCTTCAGGACAAGATCGATGTGACTTCTTTCATGTCATGGTTTATTGAAAACCTCCCCGAAAGTGCCTCTCATCTTTCAATTTGTCCAAATCTCCTGCAAAGATTCAAATGAAAAAAATCGCAGTCATCGTTGGTGCCAGGCCTCAGTTCGTGAAGCTGGCACCTATATCGCGTCGGTTACGAGAAAATTTCAAAGAGATCATAATCCACAGTGGCCAACACTATGATGTCAACATGTCGGATAATTTTTTTACGGATCTAAATATCTCAAGTCCGGATTATAATCTGGGTATCGGTGCAAGTCATCAGGCCACTCAAATTGCACGAATACTTCAAGGCTTACAGAATTTATTCGAGATAGAAAGGCCAGATCTTGTAATTATCTTCGGGGATACAACTACTACATTGGCAGGGGCGCTGGCTGCAAATAAGATGGAAATACGGTCCATACATATTGAGGCGGGATTACGAAGCTTTAACCGCTCTATGCCGGAAGAGATTAACAGAGTGGTAACGGATCATCTGGCCGATTTCTTGTTTGCACCCACAGTGATTGCCATGGCTAATTTGACGGATGAAAAATTAGTTGACAGGGCTTTCCTGACTGGCGATATCATGGTCGATGCATTATCCGAAAATATCCAAAAAGCCGCAAATCGAAAGAATAATCTGAAAAAATATAATGTAAGTGAGCACGGATATTATTTGCTCACGCTTCATAGGAAGTACACGGTTGATCATCCTGATAAGTTAACGCGCATCTTACAGAAATTAGGTGCTTTAGACAAGCCAGTTATTTTCCCCATTCATCCCAGAACAAATAAAGTTGTGACCGACAATCATATATCCCCCCCAAAGAACATTTACCTGATTGAGCCTGTTGGTTATCTGGATATGTTGTTCTTGGAAAAGTCCGCTTATAAAATCATGACCGATTCCGGTGGGATTCAAAAAGAGGCCTATTTACTAGGAATCCCCTGTTTAACGTTTCGGCCTGAAACCGAGTGGGTCGAGACAATATGTTCCGGGTGGAATCAACTCCTGGATCCAGAAGACAATGCTCTAATTGAACACATTAACGCATTCAACCCCGATCACGTAAGGAAAGAACTATTTGGAAGCGATGTTGGAAAAAAGATGATGACTATTATTGAAAAAATAATGTAAATATTACGGGTCAAATAAAAGGAGAATAATAGATAATATGACAAAGAGGAAGATTTTTAATGCAAAGCGATGCTCAAGATGTATTTTGCCTTTTTCGTACTCCGGAATTCAGTTTGATCAAATTGGGGAGTGCAATATATGCAAGGGGTGGGACAAAAGATGGAAAGATTATGATTTTGCGAAAAAGGGAGTTGAGTTCAAACAACTATTTTCACCGAGAACAGGGCAATATGACTGTATTTTGCCTTATAGTGGGGGAAAAGACAGTTCCTATGTCTTGTATTTTCTTGTTAAACGGCTTGGTCTTAAGCCCCTTGCCATAAACCTAAACAATCATTTTCAGACAGAAATTATTAGGGAAAACATAACAAATGTAGTAAATCATTTGGGGGTTGATTTAATTACTTTCTCCCCAAATATTCATGTTTGGAGTGAATTAATGCGCAGAAGTTTTGAACACTCCATGATCCCCTGTCTACCCTGCGACGTGGGAATCTACGCATTGGCATATCGGATGGCATTAATGACCGGTACAGAAAGGATAGTTTTTCCAGGAGGAAAACTAGCTTCACCAAAAAATCCAGGCCGAGGAGTCATCATGTTCAAGTCTCTTGAAATGGTCTCAAAGGAAAAAGATCAAGAACGCGGAACAGTAGATTTGTCAGATTTTCGAATAACTCAAGATATGGTGGATTCGGTCAAAGAGATTTATTTCGGACAATATTTTGATTGGAAAGAGGATTTAATTTTAAAAACGGTCGTGACTGAATTGGGATGGAAGAAGAAGGGAGAACAGCACTCCAGAATTGATTGTATCTTTGAACCAATTATTAATTATTTGTATTCTGTAAGAATGGGAGTATCTAAACAATGTACAAGATTGAGTTCAATGATAAGGGATGGGCAGATTACACGCGAAGAGGCATTGAGTAAAGACGATAAATATAAATTAGCAAACATACCAAACGAATTTGAGCAAATAAAAAAAATTCTAAAAGTTAATAACAGACATCTTGAGCGCCAAGTAATCAATAAAGATTTATTAAAACCCTTATGGTACCAATAACCGATAAAAATTATATATAGCGTAGTATGAGAGGAAATATGCTCGTCTTGAATCCGATCGGCTACCACGAATTGCTGCGCCAGAACATGGGTGCTTGCCTCATGCTGCCCGGCAATGATGTGGAAAAGATTCGTGCGGAATATCAAAAAACCTATCGTGCAAGCTGAAACCAATGCGACCGGAATTGTGGGACGGCCATGCTGCCAGAAGATGTTTGCAGGCGATTCTATCATATTAATTTGAATCCTGCCCAATAATGACACATATATTCAAAAATAGTTTGATAAAAAGTAAACAATTCGGAGAAAAAATGAAACGCTGCAAACGATGCATACTTCCTGAAACGTATGCGGGTTTGACTTTTGACAATGAGGGGATTTGCAATTATTGCAAGGCTTGGAAAGATCCTCAATATGAAGGTGAAGGAAAATTGATTGAACTGATCAAATCAAGGAGAGCTAATTCTAAGTATGATTGTGCGATCGGTTTCAGTGGGGGAAGGGATAGTACTTATTTGCTTTATTATGCAAGTAAAATCCTGAAATTGAAAGTAATCGCTTTTACGATTGATAATGGCTTTATGAGCAAAGAAGCGATACGGAATGTTTACAATATTGTACAAAAAATGCAAGTGGACCATGTAATCCAGAGCCATGACTATTTACAAAAAGCTTTCCCAAAAAATATACGAACATGGTTGAAAAAGCCCGATCCGGCAATGCTGATTGCCTTATGCAATGGGTGCCGATATGGCTATAGCAAGGGGATTTATCAACTTATGAAGAAGCATGATTGTAATGTTTATCTGGATGGCAATAATCCTTTCGAGCTCAACCCTTACAAAACAAAATTGTTAAGCATGAAACCGAGCAGCAATTCAAAGATCTATTTGTTTTTTGGCGCAATGGCCCATATTTTCAGGAACCTTGCATGGGTAACCAAGCCCTATAATGCGTATGTTTTTTATTGTGACTTCATGTCATATATAGGAAAAAAATATAAAAAAAAGATGGAAAAAGAGGGCATGCTCTACATTTCACCTTTCCTCAATTATATTAAATGGGAAGAGAAGAATATGGAATACGTCCTTGATAAGGAGTTGAATTGGGAAAATAAAGATCGAGGCACCTCATCTTGGCGTACAGATTGTCAAATCGCGCCATTGAAACTTCATTTATGTAAGAAATCTCTGGATTATTCAGATAAAGATGCTTTATTCAGTGCATTAATTCGTGATAAACAAATATCTAGAGAAGAAGCGCTTGCCAGGATAGACAGCGATAATAGAACTTCTTTAAAGGACATTAATGAATTCTTGAAAAAATTTGACCTCAGTATTGATGAATAAAGAGATAGTGTAAAAATTCCTCGAATCAATTTAATGAACTCTGCTGAGATTCAATCGCTTATTCAAAAAGGAATAACAAAAACGTGAAGCTACCTGTCAGAATGTTCAACTGGCTGATAATTTTTTATGTAATAGCGATATTGATCTTGTCTCTCGCGCCGACCAATTCTAATAGTAAAGTCAATTTAAGCTCGACTTCGATTCTAAGCATTCATTCCGATTACCTGCTGCATGCGTTGCTGTTCTTTCCCTGGATGGTTCTAACGCACTTGCGGTGGAAGGAGAAAGGCCTATGGTTTTACATGAAAGCGTTGGGGGTGGGATTGCTTTTGGCCGTATTGTCTGAGGGGGTGCAGTACGTATTGCCTTATAGGTCGTTCAATGTGGTGGATTTGGCTGCCAATAGTCTGGGAATAGTCGTAGGAGCTCTGATTACGGGGTGGGGGAGATCGAGGAAAGTAGTTAGTAGTGAGTAGACAGTAGATAGTAGGAAGAAAAAAGGTGAGAGGCTATAGGCTAGGGACAATGGGAAGAGAGAAAAGTATATGCAGTAGGCAAGGGGCTAGAGGTGTGGGGGAAGACAGAAAACAGAGGACAGAAAGAAAAAAGATGTAGGGGCGCGGTCTGTGACCCGCCCGCTCTTTATCATGTAATAGAAGTCAGCAGCCAAGAATCAGTAGACAGTAGAAAGAAAAGAATAAAAACAGAAGTCATAATGAGAGATTTCACTTTAACGATATATAAAAAGCTTTTAATTGAATTATTAAAAGCGGGATATGGATTTGTGACTTTTGCGGAGTTTATCCAAGAACAAGAAGAAAAAGAAAAGACTGTCATCCTGCGTCATGATGTGGATAAAAAACCTTCACGGTCGCTGCGGATCGCAGTATTGGAAAATGAACTGGGGATAAAAGGTACTTACTATTTCAGGGTAGTTAAAAACGAGTTGCCAAGGAAAATGATCGGACGCATGGCTAAAATGCGACATGAGATCGGATATCATTATAATGACCTGAATGACGCAAGAGGCATAGAGGAAAAGGCCTTGGAATCATTCAAAAAAAATCTTGCCAAATTGCGTGAAGTGGCGCCGGTAAAAACAGCTTGCATGCATGGCAGCCCCCTTTCCAGGCATGACAACAGAGATCTCTGGAAGGATTTCGATTACCATGATCTTGGAATCACAGGCGAGCCCTATTTCGATATTGATTTTAATGAAGCAATGTATCTCACGGATACGGGGAGGAGGTGGGATGGGGAGAAGGTTGCTGTCAGAGATAAGGTAGGTGGTCAGAGGTTAGAGGTTAGGGGGAAGAAGGAAGATAAAAAGGGCGAGGGGCCATGGGCGAGGGGCCATGGGCGAGGGGCCATGGGCGAGGGGCCATGGGCGAGGGGCAATAGGGAAGAGATTAGAGGCGAGGGGCAAGGGGCTATAGGCGATAGGGAAGAAAGAAAGCAGAAAACAGAAAACAGAGGACAGAAAAAAAAAGACAGTAGGGGCGTGATCTGCGACCCGCCCGCCCTTTATATCCATTCAACATATGATATATTAAAAGCATTACAAGAATATCGTTTACCAGACAAGATCATGCTGACCATTCATCCCCAGCGTTGGACTGATAAATGGTTACCATGGGTGGGTGAGTTGGTAGGGCAGAAGGTCAAGAATGTGGTTAAGTATTTTATAGCGCGATCTAATAGCTAACGGTTCAGAGGTTAAAGGTAAGGGGTGAGGGGTGAGAGGGAAGAAGGAAGAAATGGGGAATAGAGGATTTAAAGACTTGAGAATTTGGCAAATAAGCAAAGAGCTTGCGGTTGAAATTTATAAGATCACAAATTGTGGGCAGTTTCAAAGAGATTTTGGGTTGCGAGATCAGATTCGAAGAGCTGTAGTATCTATTGCCAGTAATATTGCGGAAGGCGATGAGCGGAATACAAACAAGGAATCCATACATTTTTTCCACATTGCCAAAGGTTCATTAGCTGAACTGCGTACACAACTTCAAATTGCATCAGAGATTGGCTATTTAGATACTATGAACTTCGCTGAAATGGATGGGCGCTTAGTTGATCTGGGGAACATGATAGGTGCTATCATTAAAGTAAGAA
>Ga0307379_10003463_pt1 | contig 22958 bp, 19 predicted proteins | sample UN2MG_FD_202237 | JGI IMG/M metagenome (GOLD analysis project Ga0307379, IMG submission 202237) | Soil microbial communities from Risofladan, Vaasa, Finland - UN-2 | ecosystem: Environmental > Terrestrial > Soil > Coastal area > Acid sulfate soil | place: Finland: Risofladan, Vaasa | collected... | reverse complement strand
AGAAATCCACCAAAAAACCCGTAAAGAAAACTGAAAAGAAAAAATAAGAATGGGACTTTCCCCTTCTGCGTGACGCCGTAGATCAGTAGAACAATTTCTCTAACGGCGATACAGATCGTTCCTGCCCCTGAGGAGTCGCGAAACTCAAGCGTCACGAACTGCAGAATCATAGGAGCACGAGTTCTCTTATGGGTGAGTGGACAAACACAGCGGATGTGGTGATTATCGGGGGGGGTATAGTCGGGACTAGCACAGCCTTCCACCTAGCAAAACAAGGACAGAAAAACATTGTGTTGTGTGAAAGAGACCTCCTTGCCCAGGCCTCAACTGGATTGTGCGTGGGCGGTATTCGCCAGCAGTTCTCCCATCCCGCTAATATTCTCCTCTCCCAGGAAGTGGTCCGTTTGTTCGAACGATTTGAAGAGGAATTCGGCGTGGATATTCATTTCCGACAGGCCGGATATATCTTCCTGGCCCGAGATTCGGACACTTGGGATGATGTCAAAAAAAGTGTCCAGGTCCAGCACAAATACAGCGTTCCCGTGGAGCTGCTTTCTCCGGAAGAGATCAAGTCACGATGGAGCTACTTAGAGGTTAAGGATCTAAAAGGAGGCACGTTCTGTCCGGAAGACGGCTATGCAGATCCCTACCTTGTCGCCATGGCTTTCGCCAATGCCGCCAGAAAATTGGGTGTTAAGATAAGGGAGCAAACCCATGTCACGGCTATTTCTGTCGAACAAAACCGGATTCGAGGAATTATTACAACACAAGGTTCGATCTCTACTCCGCTCATCGTCAACACCGCGGGGGCTTGGGGAGGCGAAGTTGCAAGTTTGGCTGGTCTAAATATTCCTGTGCATCCCTACCGGCGCCAGGTCTTTGCAACAAAAGCATTTGAGCTCATCCCGAGGCCCGTTCCCATGGTTATCGACCTGAACAACCTATTTTACTTCCGCGGGGAAGATCCATGCGTCATTTTGGGCATGAGTGACCGCGAAGAGGCCCCCAGTTTCAACACACATGTGGACAGAGCCTTCCTGGAACGCGTGATCGACGCTGCGGTCTACCGGGCCCCTGTGTTGGAAAAAGCCGAGATCCTGAGGGGCTGGGGCGGCTTGTATGCCATCACCCCTGATGAGAATCCCATCGTCGGAGCTATTCCGGAGATCGAAGGATTTTTTTGTGCCGTCGGTTTTTCCGGACACGGCTTCCAGCATGGTCCAGCTGTTGGCCGGATCCTTGCGGAGCTCATCTGCAAGGAGAAAACCGATTTTGATCTGACGCCGTTCGCACACGACAGGTTCGGAAAGATCAGAGGGAAAAGCGAGAAAAGAGCCATTTAGCTCGGGATGATGATTGTCCTGGATTATGCAATCGAAAATAGGTATCCTGGATAAACAGGGAGGCTGAGCATGAAACTGAAGATCCTGACAAAAAAAGATATCCAGAATGCCGTGACCATGGCGCAAGCGATACATGCCGTCAAGCAAGCCTACATCCAGCTTTCTCAGGGAACAGCTGTGGCTCCGTTACGGACACAGGTTCCCGTGGAGGACAGGGAAGGAGTTGTCCTGTTCATGCCGGCCTTTTTGCCGCAATCAAGTTCTCTAGGAGCGAAGATCGTTTCTGTTTTTCCGCAAAATCTCCGATTGGGGCTTTCCACCGTACACGCTGTCGTCGTCCTCATGGATGCAGAAACGGGATGCCCCACAGCTTTATTAGACGGAACTTACCTGACCGCGCTTCGCACTGGAGCAGCTTCTGGAGTCGCAACAGACCTTTTGGCGCGACACGACTCAAGGGTAGTTGCTATCTTTGGCGCTGGCGTTCAAGGACGCACACAGTTGGAAGCGGTGTGTACCGTGAGAGCCATCACTAAGGTGTGGATCTATGACCCGAGCCCAGATGCGGCCAAAGCTTATGCTTCCGAGATGCAACAACGGGGAGACCCCATCCCCCAGGATATCTCTGTCGCACAAACACCCGCCGAAGCCCTCGAAGAAGCGGACATCGTCTGTACGGCAACAACATCTATGGAACCCGTTTTTGCAGATGAAGACCTATGCCCCGGTGTCCATATCAACGGCATCGGGTCATACACCCCAGAAATGCAGGAAGTCCCAGGCCAGACAGTTGTACGGTCAAGAGTCGTTGTCGATTCTCTATCTGCCAGCCTCGCTGAGGCAGGAGATCTGATCATTCCTCTACAGAACAAGACGTTGGAAGAGAGCGACATCCACGGAGAGATCGGGCAGATTGCAGCAGATGAAATCCCAGGACGCGAGTCGGATTCTGAGGTGACTTTTTTCAAATCTGTCGGGCTCGCCGTTCAAGATGTTGCAACTGCCTCATTAGTGCTCGAAAGAGCGAAAGAACTCAACCTGGGCATGAACATCGATCTATAGTTTCCCATTTTATGAGGGAGAGGAACCGTGACAAGGAGGAGGCCACAGATGAAGATCGACTGGAACCCCCCGAAAGACTGGATCCGGATTAAAACCATTGACGCCCATGCCGAGGGAGAGCCCCTGCGGATCATAACAGAGGGATTCCCACGGCTTCTTCCTGCGTTAAACCCTCTGAAAATTTCTGCACTAAAGTTGACAATTTTTGATGAAAATCAACAATTTTTGTCCCAAAAAAACACTTTTGCGGCACCGCCTGTTTTGCAACCCCATTATTATCAACAACATATAATTTGGCATGCAACTTGCTTAGAATCAAAGAGGAAGAGAAAAAATAACAAAAAGCCAAGGTTAAAAGCGGATGAAACTCAAAAAAATCTTAAAAAAGAACTTCAGGATGATCGGGATCTTCGGTGTTATTGCATCATGGATCACGATCGGTTCTGTATGGTCAGGGTTTGGGACAATAGCCTTTATCGGCTACTTTGTCACAGGAGGCTTGTTCGGCCTAAGCATCGTTGCAGAAAGAATATGAAAAAGATTCGGAGTCCGTTGTTCGGAGTTCGTAGAGACCATCAAGGCAAAACACCCCTATGCCTGAATCAAAGCTTTTAATCCCTTCATTCATCTACGAACTCCGATCTCCGATCTTAAGCTGGCCACCCAAGTCAACACGCCATAACTCGTAATCGTTCTTTTTGGTATCTCCCTTACTTTTCACGGTCAGCTCTGTTTATCTACATCTCTGATGATCTCACGTGTCGGGCCTCTTCTCCGTGTCACGCCCATCTGATCGAGCAGCTCAAGGAGGGGAATGGCATATTTTCGGGTTAGCCCTGTCATCTCTTTAAAATCAGAAACGCTGAGCTCCTTTTTCTCCGAACTGCGGACCTCTTGGATGACTTCATCCAGCCATCTGGCATGGAGTAAAAATCCATCCTTGCCGAGAACGATCTTGCGCCGTTCGACAAGAAAGGACAACATCCTGTTGAGCTTCTTTTTTGAGAGACCAAAACGCTTCTGCATCTCACCAAGAGACACCGAACGACGCGCCCCATCAAGATACATCGTTTCCATGTCTTTAAGAAGCTTCTCCTCTTCAGGAGATGGCAGAGGATAGAAATCCCTAAGAGCCACGCTGTTCTCGTTTTCGCTGATCTGGCCTGCCCGACTGAGGTGTTTCAATACTAGCGCCAATACCCTCAAAGGCAATCCAAACCTTTTCTGGATCTTTTCCGGCGCAACGCCGAAGTCTTCGGGATATTTCTCATGGAACTCGGAAAGATAGGCGAGAACTCTCTTGCAGAGAAAATCAAAGCTGTCTTGTGAAAGAAGGAATAGGGGCGAAAAGGAAAGGATCCGGATCTTCCCTTCTCCTTCCAACTCCCTGCTGAGTTTAAGGAGCATATCTTTGGTCACGGAGGAGAATTCGGCCAGATCAATCTCTGTGAATCCCTTGACACCGTGTGACCTCGTTTTGGCCGACAACATCTCTTTCTCATCGCCCGAAAGTCCCCTAAGCAGCTCCAGCCTTCTCTTTATTTCCTTCTGTTTTATCTCTCCATCGAAGGGAAGAAGAACTCTTCCCTTAAAAAGAACGGACCCGTTCTTGCGGTCCAAAATCTTAAAGGAGTCATTCCAAGCCAAGGACAGAGGCTGGCCGGCGTGAATGCGGACAAAAGACTGATCCGGGAGGCCCCCTCCTCCTTCCTCATTATAACGATAAACGGAAACAGATGTTTCCCATCCCTTGATGACCAAAAATCCCTTGATGGGACTTTGCAAAGGGGAGGGCCAGGAATCCACGACTGCGTCAAAATCAGAGAATTCCATCAGTTGAGCATTATTTACCATAACACACTATCGAATAACAAATCCTTCACTCCTAAGAATACAGAATCCGGGAGCCAGAATCCAGGACAAACTCCTCATCGTTTCATGATTGTTTACCACTCATGATATTTGCGATTTATGGGAGAGACAGGATAATCCTCCTGTAAAAAGGATCCACAGAGGCAAGAACCACTCTGATCCTTTTCCCCAGTGTGAATGTATGGCCCGTGCGGCTTCCCACCAGGGTCCTCTCCTCCCGTTTATAAAAATAGTCTCCGGCGAGGTCGGCAAAAGGGACCATCCCGGTTACAAAAAAGTCCTTTAGCTCCACAACCAGACCCGCCCGCGAGATATTGATGATGATCCCGTCAAACTCATCTCCGAGCCTGGTCTTCATGTAGCGGTATATACGCCAATCCACCAGCTCTCGTTCCGCCTCGTCAGCTTTTCTCTCCCGCTCAGAACAGTGCAGAGAAATAGAATCCAGAGGAGAACGTTTTAACCTCTCCCCCAGGAGGACCGTCTTCAGGATCCGGTGTATCACCAGGTCAGGATATCTGCGAATCGGTGAAGTAAAGTGTGTGTACTCCCTTTTCGCCAGACCGAAATGGCCCTGGTTCTCGTCTGAATAGAGCGCCAACCTGAGACTCCTGAGCACTTGTGACGCCACAATGTGTTTCTCAGGTGTTTCTTCGGCCTGATCCAGTGCGGATTGCAGATCCTTGGCTCTTAAATTCCTGGAATCGGGGAGGAGAATGCCAAAATGCGACAACATCTCCTTCAGTCTTCTCACATCATCTGCAGCAGGAGGAGGGTGGATGCGAAAGATCGATGGAATCTCTTTCTCGAGGAAAAATGACGCAACAGCTTCATTCGCTGCGACCATAAACTCTTCGATCAGGCGGTGGGCTTCGTTTCTCTCGAAAGGGACGACAGCACGAAGCTTTCCCTCTTCATACACTAACTCGGGCTCCACAAGGTCAAAATCCAGACTCCCGGCATTTCGCCTTTTTTCCCTCAGTACGTGTGCCAGATCGCTCATGAGGTGTAGATCAGGGACAAGGCCTGAGAATCTGTGCTTTTCATCACGATCTCCCTCGAGAATCCGGAAGACTGAATCATAGGTCAATCGCTCCACAGTCCGGATGAGTGATGTGTGGAAAGAAGACCGTAGAACACTGCCCCCGCGATCGATCTCGAGCAAAACAGAGACGGTGAGCTTGTCTTCGTTCGGTCTCAGGCTACAGATGTGGTTAGAGATCTTTTCGGGCAGCATGGGAAGCGTTCGGTCCGGGAAATATACACTCGTGCCTCTACGGAATGCTTCCTCATCCAGGGAAGATCCCTCCCGGATGTAGTGGGAAACATCCGCAATGTGAACTCCCAGAAGATAATTTCCTCTGTCTGTATTCCTGATGCTCACCGCATCATCAAAATCTTGCGCATCAAGGCCATCTATTGTGACAGTCGTCCAATCTCTGTAATCCTTCCTGCCCTCAACATCCTCCGGCTCGATATCCACAGGCATCTGTCGTGTCTCGTCCAGAGCTCTTTCTGAAAAATCAGAAGCCAGGCCAAACCTTTCGATGACAACTTGGGTGTCAACGCCTTCGTCATCTGGGAATCCGAGAATGCCTTTGATGGCGAAGCTATTTCTGTCAACCTTCACGATCTGGCCATCCTGAAGAGCCTGGCTCTCTAGCCCGGTCAACTGGTGCTCCTCCGGGGAGGGAGAACCGAAGGGGATGATAGAGACCTTTCCGTTCTGTTTTCTTACAGCGGCTATCATCGTCTCTAGTGCCCGCTCCAGGATCCTGACAACCCGCCCTTCATTTTTTCCTCTGGCCCCTCTTTCCTTATAGAAAACCTCCACAAGGTCTCCTTGGAGCGCCCCTCCAGAGAAACGGGCAGGGATGAAAATATCCTCGAGCAAGTCATCCTCGGGCCTGGCAAACCCATAGCCCAAGTGGACAGAAATGAGTTTTGCCCTGACGAGGCTCGAGCGATGACGAACAAAATACCTGTTTTTAATCCTGAGGATGGCACCATGATCCTCGAGCTTCTTCAGATTCTTTTCGAGGAGAGGCTTTTCGTCAAGCCCGAGATGAAGGACTCGCACAATCTTTGGGAGCGTCATCCCCTGTTTGTTCTTTTTGAGAAGAGAGAAGACTTGCCTGCGCATAAAAAGATATTCCCTCAGTAGTAGAATGGAGAAACATGTGGGATCTTGTGTTTTTCCCTCTCTGCCTTTAACGCCTTAATCCTGAAGATTTGATCGAACTTAGCACCACTAATCTTCCCGAATTCGGATTGGATCTCAGCGGTGATCGTTTCTGTCTGTGCTGCGGAGAGGCTCTCTTCTATCAGTCGTTCAATGGTTTCTTGGGCCTTTTCAAGCTCTTCTTCGGTTGCCTTCCCGCCAGATAGCTTCTTGTAGAGTCTTGAGTAGATAGGCCTTAGAGTGTGAAGTGCCTCAGGAATATCTGCAAGAAACCTCTCGACCTCTCTAAGGATCTTTGTTTCCCTCCCTTTTTCACCTCCAAAGGCTTTCACTTTTTTTTGTCCGACCCGCCTGTCCTCGTACTGTTCGAACGCCCGCGAAACAAAAGAGTGACAATAATCGAGCGTGTACGGTCTGCGCCGCTTCCCCTGTCTGTATCCGGGTTGCTCAAAACTCCCCTTGATTCCCTCCAGGACAACGCGAAGCGGGATACCAATCTCCTCCCACTGCCTGACGATGTCGAGCTCTCTGGAGGACAGGAAAAACGGGGTCCCACGCAATTCTATAAAAAACTTCGCTATCGACTGGTAGTACCCGCTGCGCCTGTCCAATCCGTCCTTTTTCGCCATGGATTTTTTTACCCTGCTCAAGGAGACAACCTGGATCAGCTGACATTCCTCTCGTAGATGATCCTGAGCCCATCTAAGACAAGGAAGGGAGCTTGATGGGAAATAACATCGACCTCGCTACAAATGAGGGAAGAAAGCCCCCCTGTCGCCACGACTGTACATTCTCCGCCAAGTTCCTCCTGGATGGCTTTAATGATGCTTGAAACAAGGCCGATATAACCAAAATACAATCCCGATTGCATGCTTGCCACAGTGGTCCGTCCGATGGCTCTCTTGGATTTTGCGATCTCGATCCTTGGCAGTTTTGCTGTTTTCAGGTAAAGAGATTCCGCAGCGATCTGAATGCCGGGAGCGATGGCTCCACCTAAATATTCTCCCTCGGCAGAAACAGCATCGAACGTCGTCGCCGTTCCAAAATCCACGACGATCGTGGGGCCGCCGAATCTCTCATGAGCCGCGATCGAAGCAGCAATCCTGTCCGCACCCACTTCCTGGGGATTTTCATACAGGATCGGCATCCCGGTCTTTAAGCCCGGCCCGATTACCAATGGATTGGAATGAAACACAGCCCGACTTAAATCCCTGAAGACAGGAGTCAGCGGGGGAACAACGCTGGAGATGATGACAGCCTTCACCGTTGAAACTTCGAGCGCGGAGAGGGAAAAAAGATTCAGAAGAGTGATCTCGTATTCATCACAGGTCTTTTCCCTCTCAGATCTGATCTTCCAGTGTTTGTACAACTCCTTCCCCCGGAAGACACCCACTTCAATGTTGGTATTTCCGATATCAATGGCTAAAAGCATCCTCTTTCTCCTCTATGGATACATCCCCCAAGTCTTTTATTTCTTGCTTAGAAAATTCTTCAGATCAGCGAGGACTCGAGCGCGAATCCTCTTCTCTAATTCCCTTTCGGCATCGTATATCTCTTTCCGCACGAATTTCTTGATGTCTTCATCCAGCACGATCCGCTCTCCCCCAATAGGATCGCTATCCAGATCCGGCTCCTCGGGTAATGTCTGTGGCCCCTTTCTCCTCTCTATGAGCTCGAAGGTCGTCTGGACAAGTTTTCCCGAATCGAAGGGCTCCTGAACCAGCTCGTCATAGACAAATCCTGCTGTATTCTCCTCATGTACTGTCTCGAATGCTCCATAAAACAGGATAAGCGGGATCTGTTTAAACTTTTCTTGTTCCTTCAGATACCGACCGATCTCAAAACCGTTTTTCTTATGAAGGGACAGGCTAAGTAGAATGGCATCCGGATCGATCTGGTTGAGTTCTTGCATGACTTCGACACCGCTCTTGAAAGGGTAGACCTCATACTCAGGCTCAGGGAAAGCAAGCAGAATAGCCTTCAGGACATAAGGGCTGCTGTGTGCAACAAGAAGCTTATACGGCATCGAAGTTTGGCCTTGAAAATCGTTTAACTCTCAGGTTTTCCACGTGTATAAAATAGCAAAAAAACACGCCCGAAGAAAGTAAAAATTGCTTGACGCTCCGCGGGCCGGACAGAAAAAACCGATCGGACGGGATACACAAATCAGTATTCTATGCAGACGGAATGTTCGCCGAGCAATTCTTCGATATTCCTGCTGAGCTCTTCCGAGGGAGATACGCCATCGATATCCACAGACTTGACGACCATGCGATAGGATTGCGGCGTTTCCAGCTCAAAAAACACAGGACAATGGCCACGGTGTTTCTCCAGTATGGACTTTAACTCCTCGAAGATCGATTCTTCGATCCCCGGAAGAAAGATCCGCAGATACATCCTCTTCGCTTGCTTTTCAAGGGCATCGGAGAGAGTCATGATCTGGAGAAGATGGATCCTTCGGTTTTCTCCTTCACCAAGAAACTTCCCTTTCACCCATACGAGTTGATCCTCACTCATACTGTCAAAATACTTGGTGTAGCTGTCAGGGAAAACCACAACTTCGATACGACCGCTCAGATCCTCCAGGATAAAAGTGGCCATCCTCTCATCTCTCCTGGTTTTTATGGATTTCAAAGACGTTATGATCCCGGCAACAGACACCTCTGTGTTGAATGCCTTTTCCTCATCAAACTTACTGATGGGACAGGACACGAGCCGACTCAAGCTCTTGCTGTATTGAGCCAGAGGATGCCCCGTGATGTAAAACCCGAGAGCGTCCTTCTCATAGGAGAGGAAAAGGGATTCATCCCATTCTCCCATCTCTCGGATCTCTGGTGGGATGGGTGGCGGCTCAACCTGTCCCGCACCGAAAAGAAAATTTTGCTTGGAGGTCCTGGCTTTTTGGAGCTCATGGCTATATCCGATCATCTCATCGATGAGGTGGAAGAGCTGGGATCTTTTCCATCCCAAGGAATCGAATGCGCCTGCTTTGATAAGGCTTTCGAGAACTTTTTTGTTGACAAATTTGGGGCTGTCACTTCGGAAGATGTCAAAAGGCGATTGAAACTCCCCATTCTGATCTCTGACCCGGATCAAGTCCCGAATAGCGCCTTCCCCCACGTTTTTGATGGCCGCAAGCCCAAAACGGATCCCCTCCCCCTCGACGGAAAAATTCACATCGCTTTTATTGATGTCTGGTGGGAGAACTTGGATCCCCATCTCCTTGCATTCGTTAATATATTTAACGACCTGTGTGGTCGCACCTCTTTCTGCCTCGGAAGTCAAGAGCGCGGCCAGGAAATAAACAGGGTAATGCGATTTCAAGTATGCGGTACGATAAGCCAGGCACGCATAGGCAGCGCTGTGTGATTTGTTGAACCCATAGCCTGCAAAGTACTTGATCTGCTCGAATATCTTGATGGCCTGTGCATGGCTGATCCCCTTCTCCTTTGCCCCCCGGACAAAGCGTTGTTTTTGGGCCTTCATCACAGCGGTTTTCTTCTTTCCCATAGCCTTGCGCAAAATGTCGGCCTCAGCCATCGAAAAACCCGCCGCCTCCGTGGCGATACGCATGACCTGTTCCTGATAGACAATCAGTCCTTTGGTTTCCTCCAAGATGGGTTTGAGTTCTGGGAACTCATACTTTATGCGCTCGGGGTGATTCTTGCACTTTATGAACTCATCCGTCATGCCGCTTTTAAGCGGACCCGGTCTGTACAGGGCATTCAACGCAATAAGATCGCGGTAGTTTTCCGGCTTGAAATTCCTGAGCAGATCTTTCATCCCCTGACTTTCAAACTGGAAAACGCCATCCGTATTCCCCGCTTGGAACAGTTGAAAGGTCTTTTCATCATCCAGAGGAATATTCTTGACATCAATCTGCTCGCCCATGCCCTCTGCCACCAGTTCTATCGTATCCTGGATGACGGTCAGGTTCCGCAATCCTAATAAATCCATCTTGAGGAGCCCGATGGCCTCGATATCCTGCATGGGGAACTGTGTGGTTATTTCACCTTTGACCGATTGATAGAGGGGCATAAATTCGACAAGTGGCCTCGGCGCAATGACGATCCCGGCTGCATGGATCGACGGGTGCCGGACCTGTCCCTCTAGCCTCTGAGCGATGGCAAGAAGATGCGCGATCTGGGGTTTTTGTTCTCTCAATTCCTTCAGCTGGGGGATATTCTTCAACGCTCCCTCGATCGTGGCGTCCGGCCCAAAAGGAGGGATCATCTTAGCGATCCGGTCAACCTCGGGAAGAGGCACTTCAAGGGCCCGTCCCACATCCCTGACCACTTGACGTGCTGCCATGGTTCCAAAAGTAATGATCTGGCAGACGCTGTCCCGTCCGTATTTGTTTGTCACATAGGAGATGACCTCATCCCGCCTTCTCCCGCAAAAATCAATGTCGATATCCGGAAGACTGATCCTTTCCGGGTTTAAAAACCTCTCAAAAAGAAGGTCGTATTCGAGCGGATCGATATCCGTGATGCCCAAACTGAAGGCCAAAAGACTCCCGGCGGCTGAACCTCTACCTGGGCCTACGGGAATATTTTTCGACTTCGCCTCCCGGATGAGGTCCCAGACGATGAGAAAGTATCCTTCAAACCCCATCTCCCGGACTAGCCTGATCTCCTTCTCGAGTCGGGTTTCATATTCCTTCAGACTCGGCAGCTCTTCGTTTTCGATCCTCTGGCGGATCCTTTCCAACTGAGTTTGGAATCCTTCCCGGGCGACCGATTCAAAATACTCGCTCAATGGGATTCCCTCGGGGGACTTGAATTGAGGCAGGAAATATCCTGAGGAGGAAAAATCAAAATTGCACCGAGCTGCGATCTTTGTCGTGTTGTGGATCGTTTCAGGGACATCTTTGAACAACACCATCATTTCTTCGCTCGACTTGAAGTAGAACTCGTCGCACGCGAAACGTATCCGGTCCAGGTCTGTCACTTTCTTATTGGTTTGGACACAGAGGAGGATGTCTTGGCTTTCTGCATCCTCCCGTCTTGGGTAATGGACATCATTGGTGGCGATCAGCGGGAGATTCAGTTTGTTGGCCAGCTGGATGAGCTGGGGATTTGTCTCCTTTTGAAGGGGGAGACCATGATCTTGGAGCTCGATATAAAAATCTCCCTCCGCAAAGAGGGCGGAATACTCGAGGGCAGCCTCTTCAGCTTTGTCTTCTAGCCCCACAGTGAGATAGGAGCTCACCTCTCCCTTCAGACATCCGGAGAGGCCGATGAGTCCTTCACTGTGTTTGGCCAAAAGCTCCTTATCGATTCGAGGCCTGTAGTAAAATCCCTCGAGATAAGCTTTGGTGATGAGTTCACAGAGATTTTTGTATCCCTTCTCATCCTTCACAAGGAGAACCAAATGGTGGTGGATGGGACCCGCCTTTTCAGCCTTTTTTTCGAACCGGCTGCGGGGGGCAACATAAACCTCACATCCCAAGATGGGCTTAATCTGTCTGGCATTGGCTTGCCTGAAGAAATTAACAGCCCCAAATATATTCCCATGATCCGTCAGCGCAACCGCGGGCATCTTGTTGTTATAGGCTGACTCTACCAGATCTCCAGTTTTCATCGCTCCGTCCAGGATGCTATATTCGGAGTGAGTGTGCAGGTGAATGAATGTCGCTTCCATTATTGTTTTCCAAACATTATTCCCACTCGATCGTGCCAGGAGGCTTTGAAGTTATGTCATAGAGGACCCGATTGATCCCGTCGATCTCATTGACAATGCGGTTTGAAATGCGCGAGAGAAGACGTGATTCTGCGGGAAACCAGTCGGCTGTCATTCCATCCACGCTCTGCACAAGACGGATGACTACCACTCTCTGGTAGGTCCGGCGGTCCCCCATAACACCCACCGCCCTGACGGGCAGCAGAATGGCAAATGCTTGCCACAATAGATTGTACAGGCGTTCCTTACGGATCTCTTCGAGGAGAATAGCATCCGCCTCCCTTACTATTCTCAGCCTCTCATCAGTTATCGCCCCAACAATCCTGACAGCAAGTCCAGGACCCGGGAAGGGATGCTGACGGATAAACTCCGGGTCGACACCCAACTCTTTACCGAGAGCACGCACCTCATCCTTAAAAAGCTCTCTGAGAGGCTCCACAAGCTTGAATTTTAATCCTTTGGGGAGGCCTCCGACATTGTGATGAGATTTGATGCTCGAAGAGGGGCCTTTTACTGGATTGCTCTCGATCACATCCGGGTATATGGTTCCCTGTGCGAGAAACTTGACATCTCCCAGTTTCTTGGCCTCTCTCTCAAATATCTCGATGAAGACAGCACCGATGATCTTGCGTTTCCGTTCAGGAGAAGTGACCCTTTCTAGCCTTTTCAAAAAAAACTCTGACGCATCGACTCCGATGACATTCAGGGAAAATTTTTTGCGGAAACTGGCCATCAACTCAGGATACTGCCCCTTCCGCAAGAGGCCGTTGTTTACAAAAATACAGTGAAGATCGTCCTTGACCGCACGGTGAACGAGCAGAGATGTCACCAGAGAATCCACTCCACCGCTCAGTCCGCATACCACCTTTCCTGCTCCCACTTGACGGCGGATCTCTTTGACCTTATTCTCGATAAAGGATTCCATAGTCCAGTCCCGTTGAAGACCCGCTAGATCAAAGAGAAAATTGGATAGGATCCTTTTTCCCTGTTTTGTGTGGATGACTTCGGGATGAAACTGAACCCCATAGAGGGCCTCTGCCCTGTTCTCGACAACAGCAGTCTCACAATTGGCCGTCACACCCGAGGCGATGAATCCTGGAGGAAGAGATCCCACTTTATCGCCATGGCTCATCCAAACCTGGCTATTATTCCTGACTCCTCGAAGGAGCCCGCCTCTCCGCGCCACTTCCAGCAAGGCAAAACCATATTCTCTGCGTGGGGATGGGGCCACTTTTCCCCCCAAGAGATGCGCCATGAGCTGGAGACCATAGCAGATGCCCAGGACAGGAATGCCCAGCCGGAAAATGTCTGCAGAGATGTGGGGTGAGCCCTCCTCATACACACTCTGGGGGCCTCCAGACAGGACAATCGCACCCGGAGCCTCTTTCTTTACTCTTGCTAGAGAAATATCATAAGGAACGATCTCTGAAAAGACTCCCAGTTCTCTTATTTTTCTTGCAATCAGCTGCGTGTACTGTGAGCCAAAATCGAGCACCAAGACCATGTTCATAGGCGAATTTTATCAGAGGGTTCCGAAAAAAGAAAGAGGTTGGGCGGACATTGACTAACAAAAGGGAATTCTTTATAGTTATCACTTCGACATTTGGGAACAAAGCCAGATGGAGAGGCTTCGTTGACAGAAGTACAGAGATTATATAGAATTTATAAGGTATAGGCACAATACAGATGAAGCAACACACCCTGCTCTTGAGCAAAATCTTTCTTATTTTACTCCTCTCCTTATCTCTTTTCGGACAATCTGACTCCCGGATCGAGGTTTACAACCTTCGCTATCACACTCATCCTTCCTTCACTCGTATCGTCGTTGATATCGGCAAGCTCAGGGAATACTACTCCAGTCAGCTTGCATCACCTGACAGGATCTATGTGGATATCTACCAAGCCAAATTGAATCCCTTGTTGCAAGGGAAGAGCATCGTTCTCGATGGAGGCTATTTGGACCGCATCCGCATCGCCCAGAAGAATCACTCCACGGTCAGACTGGCTGTCGACCTTGACTTTAAAAAGATCAAGCGCCATCACGTCTGGCATCTTCTTGACCCGTTTCGGATCGTGATCGACATCTACCCAGAGGAAGTCGCTTCCTCGTCCTCGCCATCCACGCCCCCACAGCCTGCAAGGCCAGCCAAAGAAGGCTACAGTATGGTCCGTCAACTGGGATTGGGAGTCCAGAGGATCGTCATAGATCCCGGACATGGAGGCAAAGACCCCGGATGTATAGGTCGAAACGGCTTGCAGGAAAAGGCCATCGTCCTCGACGTCTGCATTGAGCTTAAAAAGCTTCTTGAGTCACAGGAGAACCTCGAAGTGATCCTGACCCGAGAGACAGACATCTTCCTCCCTGTCGAGAGCCGTCCCGTCATCGCCAATCAGAAGCGTTCGGATATCTACATCTCTGTCCATGCCAATTCTGTCCCGAACAAGAATCGCTCGGGAGTGCAGACATTCTACCTCAATTTCAGTCATGATCCATCTGTCAACGCCATAGCCGCCCAGGAGAATGCCACTTCGACAAAGAGTATCAGTGGAATGAAAGATATCATCACGAAGATCGTCCAGAACAGCAAGATCGTCGAGTCCAAAGAACTCGCCGAGATCATCCAGGACAGTCTTGTATCTTCCCTATCGAACAACTATAAGGATGTCAAAGACTTGGGAGTGAAAGGCGGGCCCTTTTGGGTCCTCATCGGGGGAGAGATGCCCTCCATCCTTGTTGAGATCTCCCATCTCTCCAATAGCAAAGAAGCGGAAAGGCTCAAGAGCCCCCAGTACCGCCGGCACGTCGCTCAAGGCATCTACGGCGGGATCAAAAATTATATGGAATCCCTAGGAAAAGGATAGAACAATGAAAAGACGTGTTTTTTTAAAGGATATCGCTATCGGAAGTCTTCTGCTGAACATCCACCCCAAGGTGTACGCCCAGGGCACAGGCTCTCCTGATGTCGCTTTGATCCAAGGAGAGTCTCCCTCTCTGATCACTAAAGAAGCCATAACAACACTAGGTGGGATGCAGCGCTTTATCTCAAAGGGTGATAAAGTTATCATCAAGCCTAACATCGGTTGGGACCGCACACCCGAGCAAGCCGCTTGCACGAACCCGGAAGTTGTCAAAACCCTCGTCGAACTCTGTTTTGATGCTGGCGCCAAAGAAGTCAAAGTCATGGATAATCCATGTAATCCGGCACGAAGAACCTATGTCCGCTCCGGAATACAAAAAGCTGCAAAAAGCGCCGGGGCAGAAGTCCCACTGCCAAACGATCATCATTTGAAGAAGATTCCGATCCATGGCGATTCCCTCAAGGAATGGGAGATCTACTCAGATTTTGTCGAGACGGACAAGATCATCAACGTTCCGATAGCCAAAACGCACAGCCTGTCACGCTTGACCCTGGGAATGAAGAACTGGCTGGGCGCTGTAGGGGGGAACAGGAATCAGCTCCACCAGAATCTCGACCTTGCCATGATAGACCTCGCAGCCTTTTTCAAGCCTGTGCTCACCGTCATGGATGGCTACAGGATTCTCCTCAGGAACGGCCCTCAGGGTGGAAGGCTGTCCGATGTCAAGCTTCATAAAACTGTGGCTGCCGGTGTTGACTATGTCGCCCTGGACGCTGTGGGCGCCTCCTTTTTCGATATCAAACCCGAAGAGCTCCGATTCCTCCAAATTGCCAAAGAAAAAGGCCACGGAGAGATCGACCTGGAGAAATTGATCATTGAAAAAAGAACGATCTAAAAAGTACCGGGCCATACAGACCATCCGGATCTTCACTCAGTTTTTCTTCTTTGGACTTTTTTTCTATCTCCTCCTCATGACACGCTTTCCCGGAGAGGATTATATCAATAGGGTTGAGATCTTTTTCCATTTCGACCCTCTGCTTGCACTCGTTACTTTTATCTCCTCTCGAATGGTCCATATTTTCTTCCTTCCTGCAGTCCTGACGATCGTCGTGACGTTTGTCTTGGGACGTGTCGCATGCGGGTGGGTATGCCCCATGGGGTCTATCCAACAATTCTTTTCTTTCCTCTTCAAAAAGACGAAGCTCCACCGGCCTAAAAAGCTCGAAGATAACCACACGGTATGGAAGTATTATCTTCTCGTTTTTATTCTGGTGAGCTCTCTGTTTACCCTTGATCTGGTGGGCATTTTTGACCCCTTTTCATTCCTTTACCGCTCTTTTGTCGTCAGTGTGATGCCTGCATTGAGCTATAGCGTATCGAGTTTTATCGGAGCCATCTACGGGCTCAACCTTCTATCGATCGGCGATATCCTCGTGCAATTCTTCGAGAATCTCGACATCAATGCCATATTCCTGCAAGGCCTTCTTATCGGCATGATCTTTGTAGCGATCATTCTTTTCAACCTCTCGAGAGAAAGATTCTGGTGTCGTTACATCTGTCCTTTGGGGGCCTTTCTCGGGGTGATTTCCAGATGGAACGTCCTCAAGCTCAAGATAAACACAGAAAAATGCATTGACTGCAACCTCTGTTCCCTCCAGTGCCAGATGCAAGCAGATCCCTATCCCAATGAAAAGTGGAAGAGCCCGGAGTGCGATTACTGCTTCACCTGCAGCGCCATCTGTCCCACTAACGCCATTTCATTCCCGGGGAAGATGGCGCCAGAGAGCATCGAATCCATCGACCTGTCCCGCAGAAAGGTCGTCCTGATCTCACTGCTGGGCATCTTGGCGATCCCATTCTTCCGGATCTCCCCCGCAAGGAGCCGTGCGTCTGAAAAACTCATCCGCCCGCCAGGAGCGCTCCCCGAGGCAAAATTTCTGCAGAAATGTGTCAAGTGCGGCGAATGCATGAAAGTGTGCCCGACGAACGCCCTGCAGCCTGCGATGGCCGAGGCGGGTCCTGAAGGACTCTGGACGCCGATGCTGGTCATGGAGATTGGATACTGCGAATACTACTGCTCCCTCTGCACTCAAGTCTGTCCAACGGGCGCCATCCAAGAACTCACGATCCCGCAAAAAAACAACCTCAAGATCGGCACCGCATGGGTCAATAAGGACCGGTGTATCCCCTGGAAATTTGGTGATCCCTGCATCGTCTGCGAAGAACATTGCCCTGTTTCGCCGAAAGCGATTAAATTCATCACTGCCAATGTCGAACAGCCGGACGGATCGATCAAATCAGCCCAAGCTCCGGTCATGGATATGGCCACATGCACAGGATGTGGGATCTGCGAGAACAAATGCCCTGTGGTTGATGCCCCGGCGATATACGTGACGAGTGTCGGAGAGACTCGCTCCGACCGGAATCAAGTGCTCCTGGATATCATCCAATCCGGAGAGGACCCCTATTAGAGCAAATTCGGGAGAGAGAAATGACAAAGTTAATCCTCGGTATTGTTGTCACATGGCTTGTAGTGAACATTCTGAAACCGCTCATCAAATGGAAAAAGGCGGGAAAATTCGAAAAGAGATTCCTCGCGGAAGAGGGCGGCATGCCTTCAGGGCACACATCCTGGGTAGCCCCTCTCGCAACGGGGATGTACCTCGAGACCGGATTCTCGTATTATTTTATCATCAGCGTCGTTATCACTCTCAATGTGGTGTATGATGCCATCAGTGTAAGGCCTAAGATCGGCAGACAGGCCCACACGCTCAACAAACTGATCGATGGAAATGGGGAGTTCGAAAAACTGGGAGAGAGCGTCGGTCATACACTGTCTGAGGTCCTCGCGAGCTTAGTCCTCAGCGTGATCATCCCCTTGGCCATTTATAGAATATTCTGACAGGTTCGCATACTCGCTGATACCAGGCATCCTGGCCTCTTGGGGTGTCACCGAGTCATTAATATTAGCAGTTATTCAGATAAAACCTTTTTCAGTTCCTCTTTGAGCAGAGGAAGAACTTGGAAGAGGTCGCCCACAATACCAAAATCGGCCACTTTAAAAATGGGCGCCTCGGCATCCTTGTTCACCGCCACGATCACCTTCGATGATGACATGCCGGCCATATGCTGAATGGCTCCAGAGATCCCGAATGCCATGTAGAGATTGGGAGAGACGGTTTTTCCTGTTTGCCCGACCTGATGCTGGTGGTCTATCCAGCCGGCGTCTACGGCAGAACGCGATGCTCCCACCGCAGAATGGGGTAAGATCCCTGTCAGCTCTCGGAGTAGTTCAAAATTTTCAGGGCCTTTTAAGCCTCTCCCCCCTGATACGATGATCTCGGCTTCTGTGACATCGAGCTCTATACCCTCTTCTTTTAAAACCTCATCGACACGATCCCGGACCTGGTCTTCGGGAACCACAACTTCTCTTTTTTCCGCATCTCCCTGTCCATCCACGGGGGGACCTAAAGGAAAAACATTGGGTCTGAGGGTGGCCATTATGGGGGATGACTTAAACCGGAAGGTGGCAAACGCCTTTCCTGCATAAATGGGACGTTTCACTTCCAGGCTGCCATCCTTGACAGCAGTCTGGATGCAGTCTGAGGCAAGGCTCACTCCTAGCTGAGCCGCCAGGCGTGGCGCCAGATCTTTCCCCATGGATGTGGCAGTAAAAAAGATAATCCCTGGGGCCAGTTCCTTGCAGAGCCCGGCCAGTGCATAGGCATAACCAGATGGAGAATAAGAACTCAGAAGAGGACTATCGAGAGCGATCACTTTCTTTGCGCCGTACTGGCCAACCTCTTGAGCCAATGATTCGATGCCATGTCCGACAAGAACAGCAAATACCTCCTGATCGAGTTCATCTCCGCGTCTCTTTGCCTCGGAGAGAACCTCTAAAGACGATTTCTTAACCTTCCCCTCTCTCACTTCTATGTATACAAGAATCATTGTGCTCCTCCTTCAAACCACTTTCGCTTCATTGCGCAAAAACTCTACCATTCGTCTCGCCGCGGCTTCCGGCTCGTCCTCGATAACCGTTCCTGCTTGACGTGCGGGGGGACTTTCCAGCTTGACAAGCTCCAACTGTGAAACGAGTGTGTCTTCATCCAAACCGAGATCGTGGAGTGTCAATACAGGGATTTCTTTCCTCTTGGCCATCATGATCCCCTTGAGCGTTTCATAGCGGGGTTCATTCAATCCCTTCTGGGCAGTGATCACTGCTGGTAAAGGAGCGTTCACTTTCTCAGAGGCTCCCTCGATCTCACGATGGGCGATAGCCATGTTTCCTTCGATCTCCAGTTTAGTGACTACGTTGGCTTGGGGTAATCCCAGCAATGCGGCCACCATCACGGGAACTTGAGCATTATCCCCGCCAACAGCCTGTTTCCCAAACAGGAGCAAGCTGTAATCCGGAAACGTGGTCTTCATGGCATGGGCGATGATCTTGGCTGTCCGCAAACCATCATACAGCTCGGGAGTGTCCTCCTTGATGAGAACAGCCTCATCTGCCCCCATGGCCAGGCATTTCTTCAGGACGATCCTCGTCTCCTCAGGGCCCACAGAGAGGACAGTGACCTTACCTCCCTTGGCTTCTCTAATACGTAGCGCTTCCTCCATGGCATACTCGTCGTAGGGACTCAAGACGAAGTTCAGCCCCTCTTCATCGATGCTGTTCGTCTCATGGTTTATCCGGATCTTGGATTCTGTATCTGGAACTCTTTTTACAAAAACAAAGATATTCACCTTTTCCTCCTAATTAAGTTTTTCTCTCCAATAATTCAGCCAAAGAATAAAACATCATAACCAATGCTCTCTAAAATTTCAAATATTCCAGAGGAATGCTGGATGGAGGGGAGTTATTCTTCAAATTTTCGAAAAAGGAGGGATCCATTCGTTCCGCCGAAACCGAAAGAATTGCTCAGGGCATACTCAAATTCTGCGGAGCGCGAGATGTTGGGTACATAGTCGAGATCACAGTCAGGATCCGGATTTTCATAATTGATGGTTGGAGGCAGGGTCTGATCTTTAAGGCTCAAGACACACACAGCCGCTTCCATGGCCCCCGCGGCTCCCAAGAGATGCCCGGTCATGGATTTCGATGAACTGACCGCCAATCGATATGCATGGTCACCGAAAGTTCTTTTGATGGCAAGGGTTTCGATCCTGTCATTCCAGGGAGTGGAGGTGCCATGAGCGTTGATGTACGCCACTTCCTCTGGTGCGATACCGGCATCGGCAAGGGCCGATTTCATGCAGAGATAGGCTCCCTCTCCATCGATGCAGGGCGTTGAAGCGTGATACGCATCTCCGCTTAGCCCATACCCGACGATCTCGGCATAGATCCTGGCTCCTCTTTTCAGGGCATGTCCTAATTCCTCCAGGATTAAGATCCCAGCTCCCTCAGCTATGACAAACCCGTCGCGTTCGGCATCAAAGGGTCGAGATGCCCTCTGCGGCTCATCATTTCTTAACGATAAAGCGTGCATGGCGGTAAATCCAGATATTCCCAATGGAGTGACAGGAGCTTCCGCTCCACCAGCGATCATGATATCGACATCCCCTCTAGACACCATTCTAGAGGAATCCCCGATCGAATGGGTGCTGGTGGCGCACGCTGTGGCATTGGCCAGGTTAGGCCCTCTGGCTTTATACTTGATAGAGATAACCCCTGCGGCCTCATTAATAATGCTGGAGATCAGGAAAAACGGAGAGACTCGCCCAGGCCCCTTTTCGAAGAGCGTTAGGGCATTCTTTGTGATTGCCTCAATCCCACCTATTCCCGAACCCACATAAACGCCCGTTCTTTCCCCATGCAAACATGCAGGATCCAATGCGGAATCCTTAACAGCCAGTTCAGCCGCCGCTACGGCATACTGGATGAAGGGATCCATTTTCCGGGCCTCTTTTTTTTCGAGGAAATTCAGGGGGTCAAAACCTTTGACTTCACCAGCAATTCTGCTGGCATACTGGGACACATCAAACTTAGTGACATAATCGATCCCGCTCTTGCCCGCCAGAAGATTAGTCCAGTTCTCCGCTACGCCCATTCCCATAGGGGAGACGAGACCTATCCCTGTAACGACAACTCGCTTATTTGATCCCCTAGATCGGGGAAACCGTGCAGTGGGCATGAAGTGTGTTTCTTGGTGGCTATTTTTTCTGTATAAACTCTAAGACATAATCGATGGCTTTGCCGACAGTGGTCATTTTCTCCGCATCTTCATCCGGAATATCCAGATCAAATTCATCCTCGAGTGCCATCACCAATTCCACTGTGTCTAGGGAATCCGCGCCAAGATCGTCAATGAAGGAGGCTTCTTCAGTGACCTGATCTTCACCGATGCTGAGTTTATCTGCAACTATGGCCTTTATTTTTTTTAGCAGTTCTTCTCTTTCCATTTTTTTCTCCTTTTCTGTATATTCACAAAATTAATTATGTGCGTTACATCAACATCCCACCGTTAACGCTGAGGACTTGGCCAGTGATGTAGGATGCATTTTCAGACAGAAAAAATTTGACCCCCTGGGCCACTTCATCAGGGGTGCCAAAACGCTTCATAGGGATGAGCTCAACAAAGGCACTCTTGACTGCCTCGGGTAGATTCTCCGTCATGGCGGTGGCAATATACCCAGGAGCTATGGCATTTACCGTGATCCCCCTGGCTGCGACCTCTCGAGCCAACGACTTGGTGAAGCCGATCACCCCGGCTTTGGAAGCAGAATAGTTAGTCTGTCCCGCATTTCCCATCAGCCCGACAACAGAAGAGATGTTCACGATCCGACCGAAGCGATTGCTTATCATGTTGCGTATCACAGCCTTGGAAAAGTTGAACACTCCCTTCAAATTCACTGCAATGACAGAATCCCAATCCTGCTCTTTAAGCCGCAACAGCAAGCCATCTCTGGTGATCCCGGCATTGTTCACAAGATGGTCGATCTTTTGGTGGTCTTTTAAAACACGCTCAACAAGTTCAGAGGCCTGGTCTGATTGGGAGACATCAGCGCTATAGCCGAAAGCTGACCCCCTGCGGGCCTTGATCTTCTCAGCGACTTCATTGAGCTTGTCCTTCTGGATATCAACTAAGATTACAGTAGCCTGGTCTTCAGCCAGCAAAAGCGCGATGGCTTCTCCTATGCCTTGGGATGCCCCCGTAACGATAGAAACTCTACCCATTAGAGTCATTGGTCTCCTATACTCTTTCTACTTCTTCGGAGAGAGGCGAGATCTCTGCCTGAATTTTTTCCTGGACCCTGTTTTTTACAAAATCTTTGGCCATTTTAATGGCGTTTTTTACGGCCATCACGTTTGAACGGCCATGCCCGATGATACACACCCCGTTTATTCCCAAGAGCTGGGCTCCACCATATTCTGAATAATCCACCCTTTTATATAGTTTTTTAAGGTGCCTTTTCATCAACAGAAAGCCGATCTTTGCAAAAAGATTCTTCATAATCTCTGTCCGAGCCATGTTGAACATCGTATCCACAACGCCCTCACTCACCTTGAGTGCGATGTTTCCGGTGAATCCATCACTCACGATCACATCTGCCTTTCCCGAATAGATATCCTTTCCCTCGACATTTCCTATAAAGTTCATTGAGGATGCCATCAATAGAGTATGGACTTCCTTGGTCAAGTCATTCCCTTTGGTCCTTTCCTCGCCCACGCTCATCAGGGCGATGCGAGGCTCTTTAAGTCCCATAACGCTTTCCATGAAGATCCGTCCCATGACAGCGAATTGCTCGAGATGATGCGGTTGGCAGTTGACATTCGCCCCTACATCGATCAATAGAGTGGGGCCGGACAAGGTAGGGACCAAGAGTGAGAGGGCGGGTCTGTCCACGCCTTTTAGAGCTCCAAGGACTTTGCTCGATATGTACACGATGGCCGCTGTGTTTCCGGTGCTTACAAACGCATCCGCTCTCTTCTCTTTGAGCAACTGCACACCGATACG
>Ga0307379_10003460_pt1 | contig 22963 bp, 29 predicted proteins | sample UN2MG_FD_202237 | JGI IMG/M metagenome (GOLD analysis project Ga0307379, IMG submission 202237) | Soil microbial communities from Risofladan, Vaasa, Finland - UN-2 | ecosystem: Environmental > Terrestrial > Soil > Coastal area > Acid sulfate soil | place: Finland: Risofladan, Vaasa | collected... | reverse complement strand
CCGGCGACTGTCCCGGGCGCCAGCAGGCGCCCGCTCCCTCTCCCTCATCACAACGCGACAATAGGAGCGCGAGAAATGCTGCTCATCAGCACCTATGTGGGCCAGAGCTCCATCGAAGGGCTCGGCGTGTTCTCAGGCGAATACGTGCCGTGTGGACGTCTGATCTGGAGCCTCAACCCAAAGTTCGACATCTTCGTCAACGAAACGGAGATCGGTGCCCTGCCTCCCCAGGTGCAGGGTTTCCTGGCTCGTTACAGCTATCCCCATCTGGAGATGGACGGCTACCGCGTGATCGACATGGACAATGGAAAGTTCATGAACCACAGCCTTAGCCCCAACACCGATTTCCGCATTTTTGACAGAGGCTATGCGCTGGCCGACATCGCCCCTGGGGACGAGATTACGTGCAACTACCATGAGTTCGATCCGGGCTTCGTGGGCTTCATGGCTGGTTTGTTGGCGGCGGTGACCGAGATGCCGCTCACCGCAACGGCCCCTTAGAGCATTGATTATCTGCGGGAATCGCCACGGGGAGGGTTAACCACCCTCCCCGTCGGCAAGCTTGCCATGTTTGCCAAGGATCGCCCTGTAGACTAAGCAAGAACCGCCCTCGAAACCCTGCCGCGAGCTCTCATGACAAAGCACGTCCTCCTGTCCGCTCTTCTCGCCACGGCTCTGCTTGCCGGCACGCAGTTCGCGCCGGCGCGTGCCCAAGCGGCCAATATCTGGCAGGCCAAGACGAGCGGAAGTTTCGTGACGCTCCGCTACGGGCCGCTCAACGAAAGAGAGAAGCCCCTCTTTCTGTTGTCCTGCCTGAACGGCGTCAGCATCGCCGTGCTCTCGGTGTATATGGACTTCCCGGAAAGTCAGCCTGGCGATCCGATCACCGTCAAATTGAGTGCCGGCGGTCAGTCCACATCCGTGGCGGGCGAGTCGGCGCAGGAGGATGGCACCGGCGTGATCTACTTTGAGGCCGGAGACATCGCGGTGAAGCCTATCGTCAAGGTCCTGCGTGAGAAGGGTGCCGTGTCGATGACGTCCGACGCGACCGGAAACGATCTTGCGGAATCCGGCCGTGCCGAGGCGATCGCCGAATTCACCAAAGACTGCAAGCTGGACTAAGCGCGACGCACGACGCCCGGTTTAGCGTCCTTGCCGAGGGCAGCGAACACCGAAGCGACGATGCCATGCGCGTCGAGGCCGGCTTCCGCGTACATCACCGGCGGCTTGCCTTGGTCAATGAAGCGGTCCGGCAGCACGAGCGTGCGCACCTTCAACCCGTTATCGAGCAGGCCTGCTCCAGCGAGCGCATGAAGCACCTGCGCGCCGAAGCCGCCGGTTGAGCCTTCCTCGACGGTGAGAAGCACTTCGTGGTTCTTCGCCAGCGTGCGCAACAGGTCCATATCGAGCGGCTTGGCGAAGCGCGCGTCGGCCACGGTCGTGGGCAAGCCATAGCCCGCCAGTTCATCCGCCGCCGAAAGGCATTCGCCGAGCCGCGCGCCGAACGACAGAAGCGCCACCGCCGAACCCTCGCGCACGATGCGGCCCTTGCCGATCTCTAGCGGCGTACCGCGTTCGGGTAAGGCCTCGCCGGTGCCTTCGCCGCGCGGATAACGGAAGGCCGACGGACGGTTATCGATCGCCGCGGCCGTTGCCACCATGTGCATCAGATCCGCCTCGTCGGCGGCCGCCATGACGATCATGCCAGGCAGGCAAGTGAGAAAGGCCAAGTCGAACGTGCCGGCATGGGTCGGCCCATCGGCGCCCACGAGACCGGCACGGTCGATGGCGAAGCGCACAGGCAGCTTCTGCACCGCCACGTCATGTACCACCTGGTCGTAGGCCCGCTGGAGGAAGGTCGAGTAGATGGCCGCGAAGGGTTTATAGCCTTCCGCCGCGAGTCCGGCCGCGAAGGTGACTGCGTGCTGCTCGGCGATGCCGACATCGAAGCTGCGGTCCGGAAAATGTTCGGCGAATTTGTCGATGCCGGTGCCGGACGGCATGGCCGCGGTGATGGCGACGATCTTGTCGTCGGCGTAGGCCTCGGCGATCAGCGCATTGGCAAATACCTTGGTGAAGCTCGGCGGGCCTCCGGGGGCCGCCTTCTCCTGCGTGCCCGTCACCACGTTGAAGCGGCCGACACCGTGATACTTGTCGGCGGACTCCTCGGCCGGACCGTAGCCCTTGCCCTTCTGCGTCACGACGTGGACCAGGATCGGCCCGTTCTTCATCTTCTTTACATTGCGCAGCACGGGCAGCAGGTGATCGAGATTGTGCCCGTCGATGGGGCCGACATAGTAGAAGCCGAGCTCCTCGAACATCGTGCCGCCGGTCCAGAAGCCGCGGGTGAACTCCTCGGCGCGTGCGGCGCGGCGGAACCAGCTATTCGGCAGCAGCTTGCGCGCCGCCTGCTTCATCCAGCGGCGGAAACTGCGATAGGTGCCGCCGGAGATGAGGCGCGCCAGATGCGCGCTCATGGCGCCCACGGGCGGGGCGATCGACATGTCGTTGTCGTTGAGAATAACGATCAGGCGTGAGTCCATGGCGCCCGCATTGTTCATGGCCTCATAGGCCATGCCGGCACTCATGGCGCCGTCACCGATCACGGCGACCACGTTGCTTTCCTCGCCGGCGAGATCGCGGGCCACGGCCATGCCGAGCCCGGCCGAGATGGAGGTCGAGGAATGACCCGCGCCGAACGGATCGAATTCGCTCTCGGCGCGCTTGCAGAAGCCTGACAGGCCGCCCGGCTGGCGCAGGGTGCGGATGCGGTCCCGGCGCCCGGTCAGAATCTTGTGGGGATAGGCCTGGTGACCGACATCCCAGATCACCTTATCCGTTGGCGTATCGAACACGTGATGCAGCGCCACGGTGAGCTCGACCACGCCGAGGCCTGCGCCCAGATGACCGCCGGTGACGGACACGGCACTGATCGTCTCCCGGCGGAGCTCGTCGGCAAGCTGCTTCAGCTCATCGTCCCCAAGGGCGCGCAAATCCGCAGGCGTCTGGACGCGGTCCAACAACGGCGTGGGGGTCTCGGCGCTCATTCGCGTTCCTGACGGATGTTTGCGGAAAGATTGATTGGGATCAGCACGTTAATGCACCTTAATTGGCCTGGGGCAGCGCTGGCAACTCTTCCTTCGGGCGGTCCAGGACGATCTTATGGCCAGCGAAGCCACCGACCATAGCGGAGAGACCGGCCCCACCCAAGCCGCCTTGGGCGCAATGGGGCCTTTATCTCGCTGGCGTTGCCGGGCAAGCTGCGGCCGTGAATGCTCATTATTCCTTTGCTATCGTCGGCGCCGGGCCGGCCGGCACCACGTGCGCCAACGCCCTGCTGCGCGGCGGCGCCTCGAGCGTGGCCCTTATAGATAGAGCGCGGTTTCCGCGCGACAAGATCTGCGGCGACGGGATCGGCCCCGGCGTGATCGCGATCCTCGAGGCGCTGGAACTCGGCGATATCCTGAAGGGGCACGCCCGCGTCGGACAAATGGCGATGACCAGCCCACTCGGCGGACGCATGACGCTGAACGCGGCCGAGATCACGCGGGCCTCGCCGCTCGGCTACGTCATTTCGCGCACCATCCTCGACCATGCCCTGCTCACGGCCGCGCTCGATCGCGGCAGCACCGACATGACCGGCTGGAGCCTGGAGACCGCCACGCGTAGCGGCAATCGCTGGGCGCTGACGCTGGCGGAGACCGGCACGGGCGAGACGCAAACCATCACCGCCGACGTTCTGATCGGCGCCGACGGCGCCACGTCGCGGGTGCGGCGTCTGCTCGGCCAGCGCCTCAATCACGACAAGCATACCGCGATCGCGGTGCGGATCATGGCCACCGCAAGGTCGCCGCTACCCGCACGCCAGGAGCTCAACTTCGTCGAAGGCGTGCCCGTTCCCGGCTATGGCTGGATCTTCTGCACAGGCTCGGAGACCGTAAATGTCGGCATCGGTTGCGATGTTCCGGCCTTCAAGGCCGAGAAGAAGCACCTGAAACAGATCCTCGAGATCTACAAAGCGTTCCTGCCCGACCCTCTCAGCTACGACGAAACGACATGCCACTCCTCGCTCCTTCCGCTGGCCTCCGAGATGCCCCAACTCGCCTTTCCAGCCCAGAGCGCGGCGCTCATCGGCGACGCGGCGTCGATGATCAATCCTGCGACCGGCGAAGGCATCTTCTACGGCATGGAGGCGGGCCTGCAGCTCGGCCGGAGGCTTGCGGGCACAAAGAACGGCGCCGGCGATATCCAGACCGCGCTCACGGCCTATGAGCGCCAGTTCCGGCGGACGTTCTCGGACCATTTCCGCGGGAACCTCATTCTACGCAACACGATCCAGAGACCGCAGCTCATGGAGCGCATGGTCAGGGCTTGCGCCAAGGACAGCGATCTCTGCTGCGATTATATCGAGTACATGATGGGCAATGAGAGCGGCGTCGGCAGCAAGCCCCTTTACCGCCTCGCGCTCAGCACGCTGGTCGCTTAGAAAGCCTTCCAGCTGACCTCGCAGGCAAGGCTGCGCAGCCAGTCGGCTTCGGGTCCGAACCCTTCCAGCTTGGCGAGCGCGCTTTCCTGGAAATCGATGCTTCGCCGCCGCGCGCCCTCGACACCGAGCAGGTCCACGGCCGTGCGTTTGCCCGCATCCATGCCGCTACGCTTGCCGACTTCGGGAACGTCGGCGGTGACGTCGGCGACATCATCAAGGAACTGCATGGATAGTCCGATATCGACGCAAGCCTGGTAGATCGTCTCGTCCTCGGCTTCGGTCGCGCCGCACAGAATGGCCCCCGCCCTGCCCGCAGTACCGTAAAGCGCGCCGCTCTTCAGCGTGAACAGCAACAGCAGCCTGGCCGCCTCGTCCTGCGCCGCATCCTGGCGCACATCGGCGACCTGGCCGGCGATCATGTCGAGCCCGGCCCGGCTGAAGGCGACATTGGCGCGGACGCGGCGATCCGCCGAGGCCTGGGGATTGGAGAGGCTGAGGTCGTAGGCCATGTTGACGAGAAACACCGGCACCATGTCGACTGCCCATTGGGGGAACGCATGATGGGTGCACGGTTTGCCGCGCCGCAGTTCCGCGTCGTCCATCGACGGCAAGTCGTCGAGGACGAGCGAGGCGGCATGGGCGAGCTCAGCGGCACAGGCCGTGGGCAAGGTGACGTCGAGAGAATCCGGACGGAAAATCCTGCCGACAGCCACCACGATGATGGGGCGCCAGCGATGTCCGGAGCCGAGAACGGAATATTGCGCGGCCTCGCGAACCTCGGTCTCGGCGTAAGCGAGGAAGCCTCGTGTCAGGCACGCCTCGACAGCGTCGCGGACGACCTGTTTGTCGGCCGTGAAATCGAGGAAATTGTTACGGGACTCTTCCGCCTGCTCCTCCCGCACAACCGATTGGCTCTTTCCCCCGTGCAACCGCTCTAGCCCTTAACGTCCAGAGGCTCGGTGCCGGTCGGCTCGCCGTTCTGATTGAGCGAAATCTTCTCCACGCGGGCTTCGGCCTGGCGAAGCAGTCCGTCGCAATGGGCACGCAGCGTCTCGCCGCGCTCATAGATGACGATCGATTCCTCCAGCTCCACGTCGCCTTTCTCAAGGCGGTCGACGATGGTCTCAAGCTCCTTCAGCGCAAGCTCGAAGCTCATCGCCTTGATGTCGGCATTGTCGGGAGGATTGGCCATGACTTGGCTTAGCCCTTTCTCATCGACACAATCAAGAGACTCGCAAGAGGTTAGCTTCAAGCATCCATCAGCGTCTTCACATGGGCCGCGGTGGAATCCGCCAGCGCCTCCAGATCGTAGCCCCCTTCGAGCGTGGATACGAGCTTGCCGCCGGAGTGTTTCGCTGCCGCCTCGAGCAGTTTCTCGGTGATCCAGGCAAAATCGGGCTCCAGGAGCCTGATCTGCGCCAGTGGATCTTTCAAATGCGCATCAAATCCCGCGGAGATCAGGAGGAAGTCGGGCGCGAAGGCATCGAGCGCCGGCAAGATACGGTCCTCGTAAGCCGCGCGGAAATTCTCGCTGCCGTCGCCGGGCGCCAGCGGTGCGTTGCAGATATTGCCGACCCCGGTTTCGTCGAGCGCGCCGGTGCCGGGGAAGAGCGGCATCTGATGGGTCGAGCCGTAGAACAAATCCTTGTCGGTCCAAAAGGCGGCTTGGGTACCATTGCCGTGATGCACATCGAAATCGATCACCGCCACGCGCTTGGCGCCATGGGCGGCGCGGGCATGGAGCGCCGCGACGGCGACGGAGTTGAACAGGCAAAATCCCATGGCCTTGGACGGCTCGGCGTGATGCCCCGGGGGGCGGATGGCGCAGAAGGCATTGTCCGCATGTCCGCCGGCCACCTGATCCACGGCGTGAACCACGGCGCCCGTGGCGCGCAAGGCCGCCTCCCAGCTCCCGGGCGAAACGACCGTGTCGGGATCGAGCCAATTGTGAAGCTGCTTGGGGATCTCCGCCTGCACCATCTCCACATAGGCCTTCGGGTGCAGGGCCTCGATCTGGCTAAGGTCAGCGCGTGGGGCTTGCGCGCGCGTCAGGTCATCGAACGCCGGATCAGCCAGCGCATCCTCGATGGCGCGCAAGCGGTCGGCACGCTCGGGATGGCCGAAACCGGTATCGTGCTCGAGACACGCGGGATGGGTCAGAAGAAGCGTGGTCATGGGGCGGTCATGATACCCGACTGGGCTTGAGGCGATAGCTTGACCGGCCCCTGGTAACACGCGAAATGGGGACCGACCATGCCCGTCCTCCCCGCCACAGCAGAGACCGTCGCCCGTGCCGCGCAAGCGCTCTCCCGCGGCGAGTGCGTGGCCTTTCCCACCGAGACCGTCTACGGGCTCGGCGCCAATGCGCTGAACGCGGCTGCCGTGGCACGCGTGTTCGCGGCCAAGGCGCGGCCCCGCTTCAACCCGCTCATTGTGCACGTGCCGGATCGCGCGGCGGCGGAAGCCTACGCCGAGTTCGACGAGACGGCACGGAGGCTCGCCGATGCCTTCTGGCCGGGGCCGTTGTCGCTCGTGCTGCCGAAGCGGGCCGGCTGCGGCATCGCCGATCTGGTGACGGCTGGGCTCGACACGATTGCACTGCGAGCGCCCAATCACGCGGTCGCCCAAGCTCTCTTGGCGGAAGCGAATATCCCCCTCGCGGCGCCGAGCGCCAACCGCTCGGGACGCATCAGCCCTACCAGCGCCGCGCATGTCGCGGCGGAGCTCGGCGATAGTCCCGCCATGATTCTTGACGGTGGTCCTTGCGCGCGCGGTATCGAGTCGACGGTAGTGCGCGTGACCGGCGATGCACCTGTTCTGCTTCGGCTGGGCGCCGTGCCGCGGGAAGACGTCGAAGCCGTGTTGGGGCATGCCCTTTCCGCTGCGGGAGAAGACACACCCATCGCCTCGCCGGGGCAGCTCGAACGCCACTACGCCCCCGCGACCCCGCTGCGGCTCGGCGCGACGTCGGTCAATGCGGACGAGGCTCTGCTCGCCTTCGGGCCCAATGCGCCCGCAGGCGCATCCACGACCCTCAATCTCAGCGCGTCGGGTGACCTTGCCGAAGCCGCGACAAATATCTTTGCTTCGCTCCGCACCCTCGATGAGGCGGGCGTCTCGGCGATTGCCGTGATGCCGATTCCAGACCACGGTCTGGGCGAGGCCATCAACGACCGCTTGCGGCGCGCCGCCAAGTCGCGCTAGCCCTCTGCCATGAAAAAGAAGTTTTGGGACAAGACAGAGAACGCGAACTGGGACGCGATCGACGACTACATCGCCGAAAACGTCCTGGACGACGATCCCGCGCTCGACGCGGCCCTGGCGGCCAGTGAAGCGGCGGGCATGCCCCCGATCCAGGTGGCGCCTTTGCAGGGCAAACTCTTGATGATGCTCGGCGCGGCCATGGGTGCGCGCAATATCTTGGAAATCGGCACGCTTGGCGGCTACAGCACGATCTGGCTGGCGCGAGGCTTAGCGGACGGCGGGCGCGTGGTCACGCTGGAGATGAACCCCGAATTCGCGGAGATCGCCCGCAAAAATTTCGTGCGCGCAGGCCTCGCGGACAAGATCGAGGTGCGTGTCGGCAAGGCGCTCGACACGCTGCCCCAGCTCGCATCGGAGGGGCCCTTCGACCTCATCTTCATCGACGCCGATAAGCCGAGCACGCCGGACTATTTCGATTGGGCCGTGAAGCTTTCGCGGAAAGGCAGCCTCATCGTCGTCGATAATGTGGTGCGCGAGGGCGCGATCCTCGCTGCTAAGAGCGACAGCCCACACGTGAAGGGCTTGCGGGGTTTCTACGCGCGCGTTGCCGCCGATAAGCGCGCCACCGCCACCGCCTTCCAGACCGTGGGGAACAAAGGCCATGACGGCCTCGCCATCGTGCTTGTCACCGAAGCGCCATAGCGTCTGCGACTATTTCTTCTCCGTGAGAAGCTCGGCGTGTGCCTTCTCGATGGCTTTCTTGTCCTCGTCGCTGACCTTGGGGAACTGGAGATCGAGCGCCTCCATTTGCTCGGCGAGCGCGGCAGCGACGACAAGCCGGGCGAACCACTTCTTGTCACAGGGCACCACGTACCACGGCGCATGTTTTGTCGCGGTGTTGCGGATCGTGTCCTCATAGACCTCTTGGTACTGATCCCATAATTTTCGCTCGGCCACATCATAGGGCGAGAACTTCCAGTTCTTGTCGGGATCGTCGACGCGGGCCAGCAGCCGCTTCAATTGTTCTTCCTTCGAGATATTGAGGAAGAACTTCAGCGGCACGGTCCCGGATCGCGCAAGGTGCCGCTCCCAATCGTTGATGTCCTGGTAGCGCTCTTTCCAGATGTCCTTGGTGACGAGCTTCGGCGGGATGTTCTGCTTCTCCAGGAGATCGGGGTGCACGCGCACCACGATGGTCTCTTCGTAATAGGAGCGATTGAAGATGCCGATCGTGCCGCGCATCGGCAGCGCCACGGTGCACCGCCACAGAAAGTCGTGCGCGAGCTCCAGATGGCTCGGCTGCTTGAAGGAGTGGACCGAGCAGCCTTGTGGATTGACCCCCGACAATACGTGCTTGATGACGCCGTCCTTGCCGGCGGTGTCGATACCCTGCAGGACCATGAGAATGGCCCATTTGCCTTCCGCGTAGAGGCGTTCCTGGAGCCTGGCGAGCGTCTTGACGCCGACCTCCAAGATCTCCTTGCCGTCCTTCTTGTCGAAATCGACGTCGCCGGTATCGCCTGGGTCGTAGTCCTTGAGCTTGAACTTGTCACCGTCGGTGACGCGGTAGCGCTCGACAATTTTCGCTGGCAGCATGCTCCTCCCCTCTTGCGTTTCGCTACTCAAAGCAGCGAGAGCTGCAACGGTTCTTGGATGCCCGGCTCGTCTTTGCGCGAGCCGTTGATTTTGGGGTGCATCTCGACCGCTTCGAATAGATCGTCCGCCGCGGGACCGATGATGGCAAGCGCTTCCTCGGCGCTGACCCCCTTCGCGTCGAGCCAAGCCTCGAACTGTGCTGGCTCCAAGATCGCGGGCATGCGGTCATGCAGGGCCGCCACGGTCCGGTTCGCGGCGCAGGTGAGGATGGTCACCGTGTCGATTTCGCCGCCTTGAGGGTCATGCCAGCACTCGTAGAGTCCGGCGAAGGCGATGAGCCGTGGCTCCTCCCGCGGACGCAGGTGGAACGGCCGCCGCTTTCCCTTCGGACCTGTCCACTCATAGAAGCCGTCGGCCGGAATGAGGCAGCGCCGCCGGCGCACGGCGTTGCGGAAGGACGGTTTCTGAAGCACCTCCTCGGAGCGTGCATTGATGAGCGTGGGGAATTTCTTCGGGTCCTTGACGAAGGCCGGAAGCAAACCCCAGCGCATGAGCCTGAAGCGGCGCGCGCCGGCCTCGTCCACTAGAACAACGGGAATCGCCTGGGTGGGCGCGATATTGTAGCGCGCCGGGAAATTCGGAGCGTCCGTATAGCCGAAATAGGCCCGAACGGCCTCCGGCGGGGAGGTCAGGTTGTAGCGGGAGCACATGGCCGCAGGTCCGGTAACACTTTGGCAATCATGATCGGGCAGCTTCTGGTTGAGGACGGTTTGCTAATGTTGCCCAATGACAGTCGTAACGCCGACGCGGCGGAAATCCAGGAAGATGTGAGCCGGGAGGATATCGTCTCGGCATTTCGGGTGGCCATGGTCGGCCATTTCCGTTCGCATATTCCTGGCACCAACATCAACGAATCGACGTTGCTCGCCAGCGACTATCTCAACCATTTCCACGAACTCGTCATGCTGCTCGAAGCCTTGTCGTCCGAGCCCGACGGCTTCGCCGATGATCTGCTGGCCTGGCGGCCGCTGACCTATGAAGAGCATTTCACGCAGTCGGGCTTTCGCGACAAGAACCTCGCCATCGCCGCCTATCGCCGCGCGCCGCCCAAGGTCCGGGCGCGCTTCGACGAGGCCGTGGCGCGGCTCCATGGCGAGGCCCTGACGCTACTCGCCACCGTGGGCGGGGCGCTCGATAGCGGGCAGGAACTGGGCAAAGCCTGCCGGGAGGCGGCCTCGCGCCTGCGCCTGCTGATCGACGAGGCCAACGCTATCGCCAATGGTAAGGTCCCGGCCGAACGGACCGAGTTCGAGATCCAGAACGAAGTGAGCAGCCAGGCGGATATCGACGCCATGTTCGGCACTCGATAAGCCCCTCTTCGATCCCGTTTAAGCGCCCTTCGACGCGGCTTTCGGCCAGCTAGATTTCACCATGAATTGGGGGTATTGAGGCCCTATGGGACGGCTTGCCAAGCGCCTCGTGCTGCTCGCCTTCGCGGCCCTTTGGGTGGCCACGGGGACGGTCGGCTATGCGCCGCCCGCCAAAGCCCAATTCGGCTGGTTCTTTGGTCAGCCAAAACAGAAGGCCAGACCCCAGGTGCGGCGCGCGGTGCCGCCGGGCGACGATCTACCCCCGATCAAGCAGCGCGAGAGCCTAGCGCCGCCGCCGCCCGATGACCGCCCCTACGATAACAAGCTGATGCGGCTCGCAGAAATCTTAGGCGCTGTGCATTACCTGCGCGAGTTGTGTGGCGCCAACGAAGGCCAGCTGTGGCGTGAGCAGATGGACGAAATCCTCAAGAAGGAGGGCACGACCGCCGTGCGCCGGGCCAAGCTCGTCAACAGCTTCAACGACGGATATCGCGGCTATCGGCGCACCTACCGCACCTGCACCCAGTCGGCCACGCTCGCCACACGGCGCTTCTCGGCCGAGGGCGCGCAAATCGCCGCGTCGCTGGCCCAGACCTCGGTCTTTGCCAGCGGGCCTCAGGCGCGGGTCCAGGAGGCTCCAGAAGTGACTGCCGAGACCGATGCGTCCGACCAGACCGAGGCCGCGGCGCCAGGTACTCCCAATTAAGACTTAAATTTAAACGTTAGTTCACTCTGTCCCGCCAGCGGCGGCCGAGGAGTGTAGTTGTGACACTGCGGGTTTATCCGCTGAAAGAGGGACCTCAGGTGCAGACGGCAAAGCGGCCATTACAGCAATCCGATGCAGGCGACGCGCAGAAGCAGGAAGCGCTGCGCTATATCCTCGATGCGTGGGAGGAAGCCCTCCACGACGGCATCGAGCCGGAGATGCTGGCCAATGCCGCGCTGTTCGCCGCCCTCGCCGATCTCATCGACGTCTATGGCGAGGATGCCGTGGCCAAGATGACCTCGGGCCTGTCACGCCGCATCAATCACGGTGAGTTCACCTTGCGGCGGACCGCGCAGTAGCGCCTAGCGGAAGTACCGCACCAAGCCTTCGACGATCAGCGCCGCCCCAAAAGCAAACAAGATGAAGCCGGCGACCCGGTTGATGACGCTCAACCGGCTTTCGGTCAGCTTGTGGCGGATCGTGGCGATCAGCTCGGAAAGCCCCAGCCACCACAAGAGGCTGCCGCCCATGACGGCCGCGACCAGAATCAGCGCCTCGAGATTGGTATTGAGGCCGCCGATGAGCGAGCCGAGACCGCCGATCATCGCCGCCATTCCGAGCACAGCGCCCGGATTGGTGACCGTCAAGACGAAGGTCTGGGGAATGATGCCGGTATGCTCCAAGAGATGCGAGCGTTCATCAAGGGGTGTCATCAAAACCGGGCGGCTCAAAAGGAGCGCGAGCCCGAAGCCGATCAGCAACAATCCGCCGACAAACTGGATGGTATCGCCATAGGCGATCATCACGTCGGAAATCGCCGCCACACTGAAGGCGCCGATGGCGGCCAGCACGCCGTCGCCGAGCACCGCGCCGAGGCCTGCGGCGAGGCCGCCCCAGAAGCCGCGCGACACCGCACGTTGAATCACGAGCACATTGACGGGACCGATGGGAGCGGCCATCAGCACGCCGATCCCTAGCCCGGCAAGCACGAGCTGGATGCCGGACAGCACGATTTGCGCGCCTGTCTGCAAGGTTCCTGGCCTATCCGCCGATCATGGGGTGGAGCACCCTACTGCGCCTTGGCGCGACGTGGACTTGCACCCGTTCGCCGATCTGCGAGATTGCCTGAACACTCATGGAGTGACGCATGAATCGCTGGAAAAACGTGATCATGATTGGCCTGGCCGCATTGGTAGCGGGCGCTGCCGCCCTTGTCTACGCTCGGGACGGGCAGCAGGGCGGAACGCCGCAAGCCGGGCCAGAGGCTGCCCCGCAGGCGATTGGCGACCGGCTCCCCGAGCCGCGGGCCAAGACTGCAGACGCGCAAGGGGCCGATGGGCCTAAGGTCCTCCACGACATGGGGGCGCTGCCGGATTCCGTACAGCGCATGCTCCGCGAGATCATCCTCGCCGCACAGACCGGGGAGATCGCGGAGATGCGGCCGGTTCTGGAATCGAACGAGCTGAAGCCCATGGTGGCCGCGGCCCATGTGGACGATCCGATCGCGTATTGGAAGGAGCAGTCCGTGGACGGCATAGGCCGCGACGTCCTCGGTGCGATGCTGAACATTTTGTCTTCGGGCTTCGTCCTCACCGGGAAAGGCCGCGACTCCATGTATGTCTGGCCCTATCTCGCGGAGGCCGATCTCACCAAGCTCTCGCCGGCGGAAGAGGTCGAACTCTACCGCATCGTTCCGCCGAAACGGGCCCAGGCGATGATGAAAAAGGGTGCGTACACCTATTACCGGCTCGGCATCTCGCCGGAAGGTGTGTGGCACTATTTCATTCAGTAGCTTTGCGGCAGCGCTTCGCCGAAACGCACGGCGGCGCCGCGTGCGCGTCCAAGCGCGCCGTCCCACATGGCAAGCTGCCCGCGCACGAAGGTGCCAACAGGCCAGCCTTTCACTTTGCGGCCGGCAAACGGCGTCCAGCCGCATTTGCTGCCGACCCACGCATCCTCGATCACACGTTCGGCCTTGAGGTCGACGACCGTAAGATCCGCGTCGTAGCCGACGGCGATGCGGCCCTTGCCGGCAATCCCGAAAAGGCGTTGAGGACCCGCACTGGTGAGATCGGCGAACCGGGCCAAACTCAGACGGCCGGCGTTGACGTGATCGAGCATCACCGGCACCAGCGTCTGCACGCCCGGCATGCCGGATGGTGTGGCGGGGTAGCTGCCGCTTTTCTCTTCGAGCGTATGCGGGGCATGGTCGGAGCCGAGCACATCAACAACGCCTTGCTTCAGGCCCCACCACAGCAATTCCTGATGTGCGCGGTCACGCAGCGGCGGGTTCATCTGCGCGCGTGTGCCGAGCTGCTCGTAGGCTTCAGGCGTGGCGAGCGTGAGATGTTGCGGCGTGACCTCGACGCTGGCCACATCCTTGTGCAGCGAAAGAAGCTCCATCTCGGCGCCAGTCGAGACATGGAGGATGTGGATGCGCGTGCCGGCTTGGGTCGCGAGCCGCAGCAGGCGCTCGGTTGAGGCAAGCGCCGCGATCGGGTCGCGCCATTCCGAATGGCTCGACGGATCACCTTCCCGCTGTACGGAGCTGCGCTCCTTAAGCCGCGATTCGCACTCGGAGTGGAAGGACGCGCGCCGTCTGATCGTGGCGAACAGACGGGCCAGCGTCTCCTCGTCGTCCACGAGCAGGTTGCCGGTCGAAGACCCGGCGAAGACCTTGACGCCGGCGGCGCCGGGCAAGCGCTCAAGCTCGCCGAGCTCATCGACGTTTTCGTGGGTGGCGCCAACGAAAAATGCGAAGTCGCAATGCATGCGACCCGTGGCCGCTGCGACCTTGGCAGCCAAGGCCTCGGCACTGGTGGTGGGCGGCTTGGTGTTCGGCATCTCGAACACGGCCGTGACACCGCCAAGCACAGCCGAGCGGCTGCCGGTCTCCAGATCTTCCTTGTGCTCCATGCCCGGCTCGCGGAAATGCACTTGGGTATCAATGACACCCGGCAGGATATGGAGACCGCGCGCATCGATGGTCTCGCCGGCAAGCCCCTCTCCGATGTGGCCGATGGCGCGAATTCGGCCATCTCTGATGCCAATGTCGGCGGGGCCTTCGCCATCCTGATTGACGACGGTTCCGCCTTTGAACACAATGTCGAAGGTCTCGGCCATGGGTGCGGTGCGGTCCTTGCGGGCGATTGCCCGCGCTCTTAGATTCGCTCGCCTTGGTAGCAGAAGGGCGCCCCATGAGCCATTGTCTAGCAACACTTCTTCTCGATCGCGGTATCCTGCGTGTGACCGGCCCGGACGCGCACAAACTCCTGCAGGGCGTAATCACCAACAATCTCGACAAGGCGCAAGGGAGCGCCGGAATCCACACGGGGCTGCTCAGCCCCCAGGGGAAAATCCTGTTCGACTTCTTCGTGGTCGGCTCCGGTAACGGTTTCCTCGTCGATGTTGCGAAAGACGAGGCCGCCGAACTCGCAAAACGGCTTGGCTTCTACAAGTTGCGCGCCCAAGTCGAAATTGCCGAGGCGCCGGAATACACCGTCGCCGCCGTATGGGGCGGCCAACCGAACCTCCCTGACGGCGCCATCGCCTTCACCGATCCGCGTTTGCCTGAGCTCGGGCTCCGCGTGTTTCTGTCCCCGGACGCAGATGTTACCGCTCTCGGCTGCGATCAAGCCGACACGGACGATTACCACGCGCGGCGTATCAAGCTCGGCGTCCCGGAGAGCGGGCGCGACTACGCCCTTGGCGACACCTTCCCCCATGAAGCCTTGTTCGACCAATTGAACGGCGTCGATTTCAAGAAGGGCTGCTTTGTGGGCCAGGAGGTGGTGGCCCGCATGCAGTATCGCGGTACGACGCGCAAGCGTGTGGTGCCGGTTGAAGGCGATGCGCCGCTCAGGACCGGCGTCGAGGTGAAAGCCGGCGACCTGCCTCTTGGTCCGATCGGATCGGTGGACGGCGCCTTCGGTCTGGCGCTGCTCCGCCTCGACCGCGCAAAGGATGCCGTGGCGAAGGGCACGCCTCTTACGGCCGGCGACGTGACGATTGGGCTCCACCGCCCCGCCTTTGCCCAGTTCGAGGTCCCTGCGGCACTATCCGCATGACCGGGCAAGCGCTGGAGCGCTGCCCCTGGCCTGGCACCGATCCGCTTTACATCGCCTATCACGACGAAGAATGGGGGGTCCTTGAGCGCGACGACCGCGCGCTCTACGAGAAGCTCGTGCTCGACGGCTTCCAGGCCGGCTTGTCCTGGATCACCATCTTGCGAAAGCGCGAAGCCTTTCGCCGCGCCTTCGACGATTTTCAGCCTGAAAAAATCGCCCGCTACAATGCCAAGAAAGTCGCATCCCTCATGCAGGATGCGGGCATCGTGCGGAACCGCATGAAGATCGACGGCGCCATCGCCTCGGCGCGCATCTGGGTCGACATGATGGAGACGAGCCCCGGCTTCTCGGCCTTCTTGTGGGATTTCGTGGACGGCAAGCCGATCGTCAACCGCTACAAGTCCATGGACCAAGTTCCTGCGGAGACGACGCTGTCACGCGCCATCTCCAAGGAGCTCAAGTCACGGGGTTTCAAGTTTTGTGGGCCGACGATCGTCTATGCCTTCATGCAGGCCACGGGCATGGTCAACGATCACCTTGCGACCTGCCACCGTCATGCGGCCTGCGCCGCGCTTGGACGGTCTTGATCAGCCTCGACCGCGCGGATCCATGCTGCGCGGATAGGTGCGCTCTTCCTGGATCCTGCCGTCACGCTTTCTGATACGAACCGAGCCCATCTTCTTGACGGCCCGCTCCAGCACGCCACCCTTGATGGCCGCCGCCTTCGTCTTGAACCGCTTGATGACCTCTCCTGACCCCTCACGCTTTAGTTCCCACTTCTTGTTCTTGTCGTTGTAGCTGAGGGAAAATCTGGGCAGTTTCGCCATGATGCGTTCTCCAGACTCTGATTTGAGTTGCCTCTCGCTCAAAAGAGCAGCGTATGAATGGCACTCATAACAGGGATCGTCCACGTTTTTTCTGACCACTGACGTTTGACTTGCTCTCGCCGAGTCGATCAGTGTCTTGGCGATATGGATGAGGATTAGACGACCATGAGCAACGGCGCCGCGAATACAGCGCCGCGCGCCTGGCAGCGCATGCTGAGCGGACGCCGGCTCGACCTGCTCGATCCCTCGCCGCTCGACATCGAGATCGAGGACATTGCCCATGGCCTCGCCCGCGTTGCCCGCTGGAACGGCCAAACCCGCGGCGACCACACGTTCTCCGTGGCCGAGCATAGCCTCCTCGTCGAGGCCATCGCCGGCAGTCTCGATGCCAAGCTTTCCCGGGAGTTCAGGCTCGCAGCCCTCCTCCATGACGCCCCCGAATATGTCGTCGGCGATCTCATCAGCCCGTTCAAGGCGGCCCTGTCGCTTGATTACCGCGCCTTCGAGGCAAAACTGCTGGCTGCGATTCACCTCCGCTTCGGCGTGGCAGCGGACCTACCTGAGGGCGTAACAGGGGTGATCAAACGGGCCGACAAGATCGCGGCATACTACGAAGCCACTGGTCTGGCAGGGTTTTCTCGGGAGGAGGCGGGGCGGTTTTTCGGCCGGCCGCGGGGCTTGAGCCCCGCTCTGGTCAAGGCACTGACGCAGTTAAGCCCGCTTCCTGCGGCAGAAGGCGAAGTGAGGTTCTTGAAACGGTTTCATGAGCTTGCCAGATGATGGGCCTAGATTCTGAAATCGATTCGGTGGGCAAAGACCAATGGACACGCTGATTTCCGCAACAGATCGCACTAGAGTGCCGGCGGCCATGTCACCGGAAACCATCCTCGTCGCCCCTTTGAACCTCGTCGAGACGACGGTCGCCGACGCTCGGGTCAGCCACCTTGTGACCCTGATCAACGGCGAAACCCTGATCGAGACGCCGTCGACCATCGTCAAGGAGCGTCATCTCAGACTCTCCATGAATGATATCAGCGAGGCGCGGGACGGGCTCGTCGTACCTTCGGAGGATCACGTCTCCGATCTGATCCGTTTCGCACTCGACTGGGACCAGCAAGCGCCGCTTCTCATCCATTGCTGGGCCGGTATCAGCCGCTCCACCGCCGCGGCCTTCATCTCGCTTTGTGCACTGAACCCGGAAGCGGACGAACATGCGCTTGCTCGGGCGTTGCGCCGGGCCTCGCCCACCGCCTATCCCAATCGCCGTCTCGTCGGTCTGGCCGATAGCGTGCTTACGCGAAAGGGACGCATGTTGGCGGCCGTGGAGCATATCGGCCGCGGCCAACTCGCTGAGCAAGGTCAAGTCTTCTCACTGCCGGCCCGGCACGCGGCGTAGGTCATGGCCGCCGCTCCGCGCAAGACCGCGGCCGTCCCGGAACCGCTTTCAAACGACCCTCAAATCGAACTTGGACTGAACGCTGCCATCGTCATGGTGCGCGATCAGCAGCCCCACATCCTCGTCGCCCGAGCGGGCACCGCCGGGCCCGACACGGGGGACGCGCTCCCCTTCGGTCCGTTTGCGCCGCGCGCGCACCGGACGTTGGAGATCGGCTTGCGCGAATGGGTGAAGCGTCAGACGGGCATCGAGCTTGGCTATGTGGAGCAGCTCTATACGTTCGGCGACCGCGGGCGGCATGCGGAGCCAGGCGGCGCGCACACGCTGTCGGTCGGCTATCTCGCGCTCACCCGGGGCGCGACCGAAGAAATGATGGGGGCGCACTGGGCGCCCTGGTACGCCTATTTGCCTTGGGAGGACTGGCGCAGCGGCAAGCCGGAAATTCTCACCGAGGAGATCGAGCCGCGCTTGAAGGAATGGGCCGAACGCCCGCCCTCCCCGAATGAACCGGCGCGGCCTTTGCGGCGGCCGGAGCGTCTCAAGATCGGCTTTGGCATCGGCGGAGGCTGGGATGAGGAGAAGGTGCTGGAGCGCTATGAGTTGCTCTACGAGGCCGGGCTCATCGGGGAAGCAAAGCGCGACGGACGCTCGGCGGCGAATCAATGGACCGAGCTGCCGGAGCTTGGGCGGCCGATGGCGCTCGACCACCGGCGCATCCTGGCGACCGCCATGGGCCGTTTGCGGGGAAAGCTGAAATACCGCCCCGTCGTGTTCGAACTGCTGCCCCCGGAATTCACGCTGTATGATTTACAAAAGACCGTGGAGGCCATCTCAGGCACACTCCTGCACAAGCAGAATTTTCGGCGGCTGGTGGAGAAGGGTGGGCTGGTGGAGATCACCGGCAATGTCTCGACGGAGACCGGCGGGCGCCCTGCCCGGCTCTATCGCTTCCGCCGTGAGGTCGTGCTGGAACGCCCGGCGCCGGGCTTGCGCGTGAAGGCCGGCCGCGGCTAGGCCTACCTTGAACTCGTCGAACTCCGTCGCAACATTGCGGAAGGTATGACCATGCGTTGCCAGACAAGGCCTCATTATCCGCGGAGAAGGCACGGCCTTTTCGCGTTGATCGCGGCGTCGCTCGCGCTTCTTCCTGCGGCGGGCTGCGCCGAGGACAAAATCCTCGACACCGAGACGGGCAAGATCAAGGTCGAAACGGTCGCCGACGGTCTCGATCATCCCTGGGGCATGGCGTTCTTGCCGGATGGGCGTCTGCTGGTCACGGAACGGTCCGGCAGTCTGCGGATCATGAGCGCGGACGGTGCGCTGTCCGAGCCGCTCTCCGGCGTGCCAAAGGTCGTAGCCAAGGGCCAAGGCGGCCTGCTCGATGTGACGCTCGATCCAAAGTTCGCCGAGAACAAGCTCGTCTATCTCTCCTTCGCCGAGGCAGGCGAAGGCGGCGCGGGCACCGCGGTGGCACGTGGCCGGCTCACCGATACGGGGCTTGAGGACGTGCAGGTGATCTTCCGCCAGACGCCGAAGGTCTCCGGAGGAAACCATTTCGGCGGCCGGCTCGTCTTCACGCCCGACAACAAGCTCTTCATCACCCTCGGCGAGCGTTTCAAGTTCGAGCCGGCGCAGGATCTGACCAACCATCTAGGAAAGATCGTGCGCATCAATCCGGACGGCTCCGTCCCGGCGGACAATCCTTTCATCAGCCAGACGGACGCGCAGCCGGAGATCTGGTCCTACGGTCATAGAAACGCGGAAGGGGCCGCGATCCATCCCGGGACGGGCAGACTCTGGGAAACCGAGTTCGGGCCCAAAGGCGGCGACGAGCTCAATATCCCGGCCCCTGGCGCGAACCACGGCTGGCCCGTGGTGAGTTGGGGCACGCATTATGACGGCAAGGATATCCCCAATCCGCCGACGCATCCGGACTTCACCGACGCGGTCCGCCAGTGGACGCCGGTGATCTCGCCGTCCGGCATCACCTTCTATACCGGCGAAGCCAATCCGGGCTGGACGGCTTTCACCATTCCCGCTTGGAAGGGCAGTCTCCTGATCGGCGGGCTGTCTTCACAAGCGATCATTCGCCTCAGCCTCGACGGCGAGACGGTGACGGGCGAAGAGCGTATTCCGATGGGCGCGCGCATCCGAGACGTGGAGCAAGGCCCGGACGGCGCGGTCTATGCCCTCACCGACGCGGGCAACGGCGCGGTCCTGCGGCTGACGGCGGAAGGCCCGTGAGGCCCGCACTCTCCCTCGGCTTCTTTGGATTTTTCGGCCGTTCGCCGGCTTTGCGCACTTTCGACTCGGATCTCCGTGCCGTCGACCTCCATCCCAATCTGGTACCCGAGGCGGTGAAACTCACCACCATGCGCATGCTCACGGACCAGACAGGCGGCAAGGACCCCAGCGCGGAGGCGAGCCGTGCGGCGGCCGAAATCGTCGCCTATTGCATGATCGGCGCGGAGGCCTTCGCTAGCGCCAATGGCCTCCCTCCCACGCACGAAATCGAGCAGCGGATCGATGCCGCGCTTGACCACGGCTCGAGCATCGACGCCAAGCTCGTCCTGCTGACCCTTCATGCAGAAGTGATTCAGCCGAGCGTGGTGGATCACTTTAAGCTAGAAGTCGCCTCGGACTGACCACCCACCCTATTCTTGCCCCACTCGGCGCCGATGGAAGGCGCCCCTCACCATTAAGTCTCCTACGCCCATGCCGCCGATCATCTCCATCAAGGATCTGTCGAAAACCTACGGCACGGGCTTGTCCGCGCTCAAAGAGATCAATCTCGACATCGATAGGGGCGAGATCTTCGCGCTGCTGGGGCCAAACGGCGCGGGTAAGACCACGCTGATCAGCATCATCTGCGGCATCGTCACGCCGAGCTCGGGCACGGTGACGGTCGGCGGACACGATATCCTCTCGGACTACCGCGCCTCGCGCTCCATGATCGGGCTGGTGCCGCAAGAGCTCACCGCCGACATGTTCGAGACGGTGTGGGGGACGGTCTCGTTCAGCCGCGGCCTGTTCGGCAAGTGGCCAAACCCGGCCTATGTCGAGAAGATTCTCAAAGACCTCACGCTGTGGGACAAGAAGGACTCCAAGCTCATGACGCTCTCGGGCGGCATGAAGCGGCGCGTGCTGATCGCCAAGGCCTTATCGCATGAGCCCTCCATTCTGTTTCTCGATGAGCCTACCGCGGGCGTGGACGTGGAGCTGCGCAAGGAGATGTGGCAGGTCGTGCGCGATTTGCGCGACTCCGGCGTGACCATCATCTTGACCACGCATTACATCCGCGAGGCCGAGGACATGGCAGACAGGATCGGCGTCATCAACAAAGGCGAGCTGATCCTGGTGGAGAACAAGCACGAGCTGATGCACAAGCTCGGCCAGAAGCAACTCACGCTTCAATTGCACGAGGCGATCGGGTCGATTCCGGCGGAGCTCAGCAGCCATCACCTGGCACTGGCTAATGGCGGCAGCGAGCTCATCTACACCTATGACAGCCAGGGGCCGCGCACCGGCATCACCCATTTGCTGACGGACCTGTCGCAGGCCGGCATCCGCTTCAAGGACCTGGACACCTCACAAAGCTCCCTCGAGGACATCTTCGTCGATCTGGTGAGGCGCGACCAATGAACCTGCCGGCGATCATTGCGATCTACAAATTCGAGATGGCGCGCTGGGGGCGTACGTTCATGCAGAGCCTCATCTCCCCGGTCATCGCCACCTCGTTATATTTCGTGGTGTTCGGGGCAGCGATCGGCTCGCGCATCGCCGAAATCGACGGCGTGCCCTATGGCGCCTTCATCGTGCCGGGGCTCATCATGCTGACCCTGCTCACGCAAAGCGTGGCCAATGCCTCATTCGGCATCTATTTCCCGCGCTTCACAGGCACGATCTACGAGCATCTTTCGGCGCCGATCTCGCCGGTCGAGATCGTGACGGGCTATGTGGGCGCGGCAGCCACCAAGTCGATCATTCTCGGACTGATCATCCTCGCCACGGCGGCCCTGTTCGTGCCGCTACAGATCGATCATCCGGTTTGGATGGCGTGCTTTCTCGTGTTGACGGCCATTACGTTCAGCCTGCTCGGTTTTGTGATCGGCATTTGGGCGGACGGCTTCGAGCAGCTTCAACTCGTGCCGCTGCTGATCATCACGCCGCTCACTTTTCTTGGTGGCACGTTCTACTCGCTCAACGTGCTGCCGCCGGCGTGGCAGACCGTGTCGCTGTTCAACCCGGTCGTCTATCTGGTGAGCGGTTTCCGCTGGAGCTTCTACGGCACCTCGGACGTGAGCGTTGAAGTCAGCCTCATGATGATCGGGCTGTTTCTCGTAATTTGCCTCGGCGCGGTGTGGTGGATTTTCAAGACCGGCTATCGGTTGAAGAGCTAGCGGCTAGCCTCTCACCGGCTGCCTAAGAGTTCTTGGCCCGGGCTCGAACTCAAGGGCTAGATGATGTCAATTCAGCGCACCTACAGACTAGTTTTTCCTCTTGAGAAACCCTATATTTGTTTTAGCGCCCCTATCGGCGACATCTGGAATATTTTCCAATATTTCTAGTTCTTAGTGAAGGTTACCTTCCATGGCGACAATCGATTTCTCCGCATCCGCCGAGCTCTTTCCCGCCCGAAGCTGGAAAGCAAAGTCGCTCGGGATCCGTTACAAGCGGTTCGACGAGGCGGCCGAGGCCGTTCGTTACGCGATCGAAGAGTTGCCGCCGGAGTGCCTGCTAGGCACCTATCTCGAGGTGGACGAAGAGCGGTTCGACAGCCGCGGAATCCGGCGGCTGTATGAAAGCGCCGAGTTTCTGCGCAGTCAGGCGCCACAGGCTACCAAGCCCAAACGCGCCAAGCGCCGCAAGAGCGCCTGATAGGGCGATCAACAGAACATCCCCAAAACTAACAAGCCGCCCCCGAGGGGGCGGCTTTAATTTCGTCAAAGCTGCGTTGAAGGACTACGCGGCCTTGATGTTTGCCACGGCGGTCTTGCCGCTGCGGCTGTCGACTTCGGTGTCGAACTGCACCTTCTGACCTTCGGCCAGGCCTGTCATGCCTGCGCGCTCAAGGGCGGTAGCATGAACGAAGACGTCCTTGCCGCCATCATCGGGCTCGATAAAGCCAAAGCCCTTTTGCGTATTGTAGAATTTCACAGTGCCCGTATTCATCGGGTAGTCCTTTCGTCTAGTTCAGTCCAAAGTTGCTTAGGCCACGCTATTGCGCGGGCAGAAGCGAGAGTGTCGATGTTTGGGAGGTCTTGAACGTGCGCCGAAGCGCGACGGCCACATTGTCCGGCCAAATGTCGAT
>Ga0307379_10003458_pt1 | contig 22990 bp, 20 predicted proteins | sample UN2MG_FD_202237 | JGI IMG/M metagenome (GOLD analysis project Ga0307379, IMG submission 202237) | Soil microbial communities from Risofladan, Vaasa, Finland - UN-2 | ecosystem: Environmental > Terrestrial > Soil > Coastal area > Acid sulfate soil | place: Finland: Risofladan, Vaasa | collected... | reverse complement strand
GGCCGGCTGCAGGCTGAAGCCTGCGGTACCCGGAAGGGCAAAGGGGTGGCAGGAGGCAATGCGCCGGAGGCGCACAAGGCTCCTGCCGAACAGATTTCTCAGATGTGACAGTGTCTACCGCAGAAGTCTACGTGTATGAACTTAAGCATAAGAGTTGTTGATTTCGGTGATGGCGACAGCCACCTGCGGGAGCCCCTGGAACTTGATTCTTCGGGCCGGAAATGGTATACTAGTTAGGTCCGAAAAATCTCGATTTTACCTGGCATTTCTCCCTCTTCACGGGGGAGTGTGGGGGAGAAGCGGCGAGGTCGTGGCTGGGCTCTTCGGACCCTCATTTGACGGGTAGTAAGGAGTATCACTTGGCCAGAAAAGAGAAGCCGGCAGCAAGAGACTACAAGGCGAAGCACATTCAGGTGCTGAAAGGGCTGGAAGCAGTACGTCGCCGCCCCGCGATGTACATTGGATCGACAGGGGCGCGCGGTTTACATCACCTTTTTGTCGAGGTGGTGGACAACTGCATCGACGAAGTGATGGCCGGATATTGCACGCAGATCGACTGCGTGCTGCACGAGGACGATTCGATCTCCGTCACGGACAACGGCAGCGGAATCCCCGTCGACAAGCACCCTGTGGAGAAGCGTCCGGGCGTCGAGGTGGCGATGACGGTGCTTCACGCGGGCAGCAAGTTTGGCGGGGGTGTCTATAAAGTCTCCGGCGGCCTCCACGGGGTCGGGGTTTCGGTGGTGAACGCGCTGAGCGAGTGGCTCGAAGTCGAAGTCTCTCGCGATGGCAAGGTCCATCACATGCGGTTCGAGCGCGGGAAGCCGGTGAGCAAGCTCAAGGTGAAGGGCAGCACGAAGAAGACCGGCACGAAGGTGAGCTACCGGCCGGATACCGAGGTTTTCGAGAGCATCGAGCACGACCCCGAGCGGCTGCTGAACCGACTGGAGGAACTGGCCTACCTCAACGGCGGGGTGAAGATCAACTTCACCAACGAGAAGACCGGCGAGACGGTCACGTTCCAGGAGAAGAACGGGATTGCGGCCTACGTCGAGCACCTCAACAGCACCCGCGAGGCGATGCACCGGCCGATCTTCTTCGCCCGCGGCCGCGACGAGACCGAGGTCGAGATTGCGCTCCAGTACAACACCGGCTATCAAGAGAACATCCTCTCCTATGCGAACAACATCCATACGGTGGAGGGTGGCACGCATGTCTCCGGTCTGAAGACCGCGCTGACGCGGGGGCTCAACCAGTATGCGCGCAAGGCGAACCTGCTGAAGGAGAAGGACCGGAACTTCGTGGGGGACGACGTGCGGGAGGGGCTGACGGCCGTGATCAGCATGCGGCTGACGCAGCCGCAGTTCGAGGGCCAGACGAAGACGAAGCTCGGCAACAGCGATATCGAGGGGCTGGTGAACTCCATCGTGGGCGAGGCGCTCACGGACTACCTGGAAGAGCACCCCACGGTGGCACGGAAGATCGTGGACAAAGGGGTCACGGCTGCTCGGGCGAGAGATGCTGCGCGGCGCGCGGCGGAGCTGGTGAAGCGCAAGGGTGCGCTCGAGAACGCGAACATGCCGGGGACGCTGTGGGACTGCCAGGAGCGCGATCCGTCGCGGTGCGAGCTGTTCCTGGTGGAGGGCAAGTCGGCCGGCGGCAACGCGAAGCAGGGGCGGGACAGCCGCTATCAGGCGATTCTGCCGCTGCGGGGGGTTGTCCTGAACGTCGAGCGAGCGCGCCTCGATAGGATGCTCAAGAACAACGAGATCACGACGCTCATCGCGGCCCTGGGGGCGAGGATCAACCTGAACGGCGGCAATGGTAACGGCGAGAACGGCAGCAACGGCGAGAGCGAGGAGTCGCACACCTTCCTCGACATCTCGAAGCTGCGGTACGACAAGGTCATCATCATGGCGGACGCGGACGTGGACGGCGCGCATATTCGCACGCTGCTGCTCACGTTTTTCTTCCGCTACATGCCGAAGCTGATCGAGGACGGTCACCTCTACATCGCGCAGCCGCCGCTGTACGGCGTGCGCAACGCTAGAGAGATTCTCTACGCCCACACCGATGAGGAGCTGGCCGCCATTCTCAAGCAAGTGAAGGCGAAGAACCCGACGATCCAGCGCTACAAGGGCCTGGGCGAGATGAACCCCGATCAGCTCGCGGACACGACGATGGATCCGGAGAAGCGGCGCATCAAGCGGGTGATGATCGAGGACGCGGAAGACGCGATGAAGCGGGCGGACGAGATCTTCGCGACGCTCATGGGCGATGTGGTGGAGCCGCGCAAGAACTTCATCGTGAAGTACGCCAAAGAGGCGCGCGACCTCGACCTCGTCGGAGCGTGAGCAACGCAGGTCAAGGCCGTTCGGGACCTGTCACGGAGGCTCTGCCGGAACGCGCTCGGCGAGGATGCAGAAGATGACGGCGACTCGATGGACGGCACTGACAACTGGGGTGCTCTGTGCCCTGCTTGTCAGTTGTGGGGGGGCCGGAAGAGGGGGACAGCCACCGAAACCGCGGGAGAGAGACATGGATGTCTTCGCTCAGAACGAACGGTTGGGACGAGGCGTGAACATTTTCGGATACGACCCGGGATGGTCGGCGCCGGAGGAGCGCAGGATGCAGGACGAGCACTTCCGGCTGATCAAGGAGGCGGGCTTCTCGCACGTGCGCGTCCCGCTGCACCCCTTCCAGCACATGGCCGAGGCCGGCGAGGGATACCGGGTAGAGGCGGGATGGTTCGCGATGCTCGACTGGGTGCTGGAGCGGGCCCGGGCGAACGACCTGATGGCGATCCTCGATTGCCACGAGTACGAGTCGATGGCGAAAGATCCGGAGGGGCTGCAGCCGAAGTGGCTGGCATTCTGGCGGCAGATGGCCCCGCGCTATGCAGGCGCGCCCGACACGGTCCTGTTCGAGCTGCTGAACGAGCCGAACCGCGCGCTGACGCCCAAGCTGTGGAACGCGTTCCTTGCCGAGGCGCTGGCCCTTGTGCGTGAGTCGAACCCCAATCGCACAATCGTCATCGGGCCGGGCGAGTGGAACGGGATCGAGAAGCTGGAGGAACTCGTGCTGCCGGAGGGCGACCGCAGCATCCTCGTCACGGTGCACTACTACGATCCCTTCGTGTTCACGCACCAGGGGGCGCCGTGGGAAGAAGGCCGCGAGAACGACGTCGGCCACGAGTGGCACGCGACGGAGTCCGAGCGGAGCGCGATCGAGAGCGACTTCCTGACAGCGCAGCGGTGGGCGATGCAGAACAAACGACCGATTCTGCTGGGCGAGTTCGGGGCATACGATGCGGCCGACATGGACTCGCGCGCCCGATGGACCTCGTTCGTCGCGCGACTGGCCGAGTCGCACGGCTGGAGTTGGAGCTACTGGCAGTTCGACAGCGACTTCGTCGTCTACGACATCGACGCCGGCAAGTGGGTAGAGCCCATTCGCGACGCGCTCGTGCCTCCTGCCGAGTGATCCATCCTCACCGGTTTCGGCGGCGGCACTATCGACGGATGGTCAGGACCCAAGTCTCGGAGGAGTCGGGGACGCCCGGAGTGTAGCTCAGCGAAGGGCCTCTTTCGTCTCAGTCTTGCCGACACTCTACAAGGCAGCATACCTCAATGGCAAAACCGAAGGAAACCCTCAACGTAACCGATATCGACATCGAGGAGGAGATGCGGGAGTCGTTTATGACGTTCGCCATGAGCGTCATCATCGCCCGCGCCCTCCCCGATGTTCGCGACGGCCTCAAGCCCGCGCAGCGGCGCATCCTCTATGCGATGCACGACCTCAACCTCACCCCCGGAGCGCAGCACCGCAAATGCGCCAAGATCGCCGGCGACACCTCCGGCAACTACCACCCGCACGGCCAGGAGGTGGTGTACCCGACGCTCGCCCGGCTGGCGCAGGAATGGAACATGCGCTACCGTTTGGTGGACGGGCATGGGAACTTCGGGTCGGTGGACGGCGATCCGCCGGCGGCGATGCGGTACACGGAGGCGAGGATGTCGGCCTTCGGGGCGGAGATGCTGGCGGACATCGATCAGGAGACGGTCGATTTCGTCCAGAACTACGACCAGACCCGCACCGAGCCGACGGTGCTGCCGGGGATGTTCCCCAACCTTCTGTGCAACGGCGGCTCGGGCATCGCCGTGGGCATGGCGACGAATATGCCGCCGCACAATCTCGGCGAAGTGGTGGACGCCTGCGCCCTGATGGCAGACGATCCCGACGCGAGCTTGGACGATATCATGGCCGTGCTGCCCGGGCCGGACTTCCCGACGGGCGCGCTCATCCTCGGGACCTCGGGCATCCGGGAGGCCTACGAGTCGGGCCGCGGGTCGATTCGCATGCAGGCGCGGGCGGTGATCGAGCCGATGGACGGGAGCCGGAACGCGATCCTCGTCACGGAGCTTCCGTATCAGGTCAACAAGGCGAATCTGGTCGAGCAGATCGCCGAGCTGGTGAACAACAAGCGGATCGAGGGGATCAGCAACCTGCGTGACGAGTCGGATCGTAAGGGCATGCGGGTTGTCATCGAGCTCAAGCGCGAGGCGAACCCGCACGTCGTGCTGAATCAGCTCTACAAGCACACGCGAATGCGGTCGACCTTCCCGATCAACGCGGTCGGTTTGATTCCCGAGTTCGGGGCGCAGAAGCCCGACCAGCCGGTTCCCCTCGTCCCTCGGACACTGGGCATCAAGGAGCTGATCGTCCACTTCCTGGACCACCGCCGCGAGGTGGTGGTGCTCCGCTGTCAGCACCAACTCGAGCGGGCCCAAGCCCGCGCCCATATCCTCGAGGGATATCGGGTTGCCCTCAAGAACCTCGACGCGGTCATCAAGATCATCCGTCAAGCGGAGAACCCGCCGGACGCCCGCGAGAAGCTGATGAATCGGTTCAAGCTCTCGGAGAAGCAGGCGCAGGCGATCCTCGAGTTGATGCTCCAGCGACTGACGAGCCTCGAGCGGGAGAAGATCGACGAGGAGTACCGGGAGGTCATCAAGACCATCGGGCGGCTGGAGGATATCCTGGGCAAGCGGCTTTCGGACCTGGTGGGGGAGGAGGACGGCCGGGAGCTGACGCGGGAGTGGCTGCGGAAGAACGAATGGCAGCCGCGCAAGGTGATGCAGATCGTCAAGAGCGAGCTGGTGGACCTGGCGAAGAAGCGCGGCGACGAGCGGCGCACGGAGATTCGCCGGGAAGAGGCCGAGGACATCAGCATCGAGGACCTGATCGCGGAAGAGGACATGGTCATCACGATGACCCGCGACGGGTACATCAAGCGCCTGCCGGTGGCGACGTATCGCACCCAGATCCGCGGCGGCAAGGGGGTCATCGGGCTGAGCCCCAAGGAAGAAGACGTGGTGGACCACCTGTTCGTGGCCAGCACGCATACCTATCTGCTCTTCTTCACGAACCAGGGGAAGGTCTACCGGCTGCGGGTGCACGAGGTGCCGCTGGCGAGCCGCCAGGCGCGCGGCACCGCGGTGATCAACCTGATCCAGATCGAGTCGGGCGAGGTGGTGAGCGCGGTGCGGGCGATCCGCAAGTTCCGGGAAGATCGCTATCTCTTCATGGCCACCCGGAAGGGCGTGGTGAAGAAGACGCGGCTGAGCGAGTACGACACGCGGCTGAAGGGCGGCATCATCGCGCTGACGCTGCGCAAGGGCGATGAACTCGACTGGGTGCTGGAGAGCGATGGCACGAAGAACGTCTTCATCGCCACCGCAAAGGGGCAGTCCATCCGCTTCTCCGAGGACGAGGTGCGGCCCATGGGCCGGTCCGCCGCGGGGGTGCGCGGCATTCGGCTGCGCAAGGGCGACACGGTCATCGGCGTGGGCATGGCGCGGGAGAGCGCGGACCTGCTCGTCGCCGCCGAACATGGGTACGGCAAGCGCACCGACCTGGAGGAGTATCGCTCCCAGAGCCGCGGCGGTATCGGCATCAAGACCATGAACGTGACGCCGAAGACGGGGCCGGTGGTGGGCATGCGGATCGTGGATGACAACGACGACCTGCTCATCATCACGACCTCAGGCACGATCATCCGCCAGCGGGTCGCCAAGATCCGCCGCATCGGGCGCTCGACTCAGGGCGTGCGGTTGATTCGGCTGGACAAGGGCGATCAGGTAGCCAGCATCGCGCGGGTCGTGAGGAGGGATGAGGGGGAGGACGAGGGGGATTAGGGGGGGCGCGTTGCTTTGGTAGTCAAGTAGGGCAGGAGCGAGTCTCCTGCCCTTTTCTTCCCCTCATGTTCCCCGCACATCCGCGAGCAGCCGGCGTAGGGCGGCGATCAGGACGTCGGCTGCGGCTGCGTCGGCCTTCTCGTCAACGTCAAAGGTGACGTTCCCCAGGTCGGTGTTGGAGATGACGGCGAGTTCGGCGACGGCCGCAGAGTACTGGGTGAGGCTTTCCTCGCTGATGCCAGCCTTGCCGAGTTCCGAGACGACGATCTGACCGTAGTCGCTTGCGTGTCCGACGGTCCCGCGAGGATAGCCATAGAAGACGGTCCGCTTCTGGCCCCCCACGGTGATCCGGAAGCTGAACCCTCGCGTGCCCCAGTAGACGGTTTCGCCGGTAGACTCCATATAGCCGAGGATCCTGGAGAAGAACGCACTAGCCTGCTCGCTGCATGCCGTCAGGAAGTTGGCCTTCGTCGTCCTCGGAGACTTGGGCCGAGGCGGCTCCTTCACAGGCCCGGCCGTCGCGCGAGGCACGAACACGCGCCGGCCGGCCTCGGCGAAGTGATCCACTTCGATCCCGTAGAAGCGGAGGCTAGAGGTCGCGTTGAGGAGGTCGATCACACGCCGGATGTTCCTGTCCAGCTCCGAGGAGATCACGACGCAGTCGAGCTCGCCCTCGGAGAGCGCATTGGTGAGGCCCTGGCGGAAGTCGTCGACGGAGAAGCCCTCGACGTCTCGCCAGAATGCCTCCGCGGCCTCCTCCAGATTTGCCGCGCCCGTGACGGCCGCCTCCGAGCACTCGCCCTCGTTGAAGTACCGTTGAGCGACGCCTTCGTCGAAGTCTTCATAGGGCATCGTCCATAGCCAGGACGAGTACTCCAGCAACTGCGCTATGACTCGGCGGCTGTCGGGATTCTCCGGACCCCGCTTGAACTCGGCTATCACGACGCGCCCCGAGGGATCGACGGCCAATAGGTCGATCGCGCCACCCGAGCCTATGCTTGCCTCGCGGCCGACGATGAGTAGGCGACCCATTCCAAGATCGCTCACCGGTATCAGCTCAGGATGCTCCTTAAAAGCCTCCTGAAGTGCCGTCTCTTGGGGGATAGGGGATTCCGGAATGGTCTGTCCCTTTTCGCCCTCGCGCATCACCAACAGGTGTCGCTTCTTCATGACAGACCCCTCTTGCCCGGCTCTGTTGTCCATCGATCGAGTGTGGCTACCAAGCCTTCTGCCGTTTTCTGCTCAGTAGAGGGCAGGTCCTGCAAAGCCTGCAGAGTCGCGGCGAGCGCACGCGAGGTTGCGGGTGGGGGGTTTGCCGGCGCTATCCCGGCAGGGGGGTGCGGGGAAGGATGTGCCCTTCTGTACTCCGGACTGCAGGGGGGGGCGGGGAGAAGTGGACACGATTACGGGACAGAACGGCTACGGCGGGCAAGGGAATGCCCGCCCTACAGCAGCGGATGGCCTTCGCGGGGCGAAGACATTCATTTGGGGAATGGATCCCTCCGCTTCGGTCGGGATGACAGAAGGGCCACGGGTGTGGGGTTCGCTCGGGGGTGGTGAGCGCGGCGGGATGGGGTGCGACGGGGCAGGACACGAAGGTCCTGCCCTACGGAGCATTCCCCTTACACAGTGGTACGCTTGACGGCCGGTGGGTTGGTGTGGGAGAAGACCCGTAGGGCAAGACCTTCGTGTCCTGCCCCGGAAGGGTCGTGTATGCGCCACCGCCGTCTGCCCCGGCTCGACCTGGCGGGCCACACCTACTACCTTACCTGCTGTACGCACAACCGTCGGCCGTTCCTTCGCGCGGGCCGCGCCGCGCAGATGCTCATTGACCTCTATGCGGGCTACCGAGATAGAGGTGACATTCGGCTGCATGGGTACGTCATCATGCCCGATCACTACCACGTCCTGGTGACGTTGGCAGCCGAACCGTCGGTGAGCGGCCTCGTGCGAAAGATCCATGGGGTCTTCGCGTGGCGATGGCACGCGTGGGCAGGAGACGAAGCTCCTGCCCTACGGAACGGATGGGGCGAGGCAGGAGACGAAGCTCCTGCCCTACGAGGAAGGGCGCGGTGCCGCATCTGGCAGCGGCGCTTCTATGACCATGTGGTCCGCGACGACGAGGACTGGCGCACGAAGCTAACCTACATGCATGGCAATCCCGTGCGGGCCGGTTTGGCCGACCTCGCGATAGAGTACCTGTGGTCGAGTGCGGCGTTCTGGGAGACGGGAACGGGGCCGGTGGCCTGCGACGGGATCAGGTGGTGAGGGATCGAGGGCGCGCTCCTGCCCTACGGTTGAAGTGCCCGCCCTACGAGCCCTCAAGCTCTGAGTGGTATAATGACCGATGAGGGCGCCGGGGTAGGGGACGAAGCTCCGGCCCTGTGACTTGACCGAGAGGATGTCGTTCGGTGGATACCCCGAAAGCAGACACTGAGCGCGGGTTTCGCGCGCTGGATCATACGGCGGACAGGGCTATCGAAGCGTGGGGGCCGGGGCTGCCGGAGCTGTTTCGCGCGGCGGCCGAGGGGATGTTCAGCGAGAGCGTGAGCTGCGCCGCCATCGAGCCCGAGCAAGAGTGGCGCATCCAGGTGGAGGCGGACAATCTGGAAGAGCTGCTGCGGGCGTGGCTGGCGGAGCTGCTGTGGGTTTCGGAACGGGATGAGGCCTCCGTCTGTCGGGTCGAGGTGGACGAGGTGCAGCAGGAGCCGTATCGCGCCCGCGGGCGCGCGTGGGGTGGGTCGCCGCCGGAGAACATGCGCCATACGGGCGCGCCGGTGAAGGCCGTAACCTATCACGAGCTCCGGGTGTGGCAGGACGATGGGCTCTGGCGAGCCCACGTCGTCTTCGACGTGTAGACGGCCTCCTCCGGTCGAACCCCGCTCAGGCGAACAGCGACCGCGCGTAGGCGACATCCTCGGCGGCGAGCCGGTTGGTCGCGGCGTGGTCGTCGTACTCGGCCGTGATGCAGATGGCGCCCTTGTAGCCCCGCCGCTTCAGCTCGGCCGCCGCCCGCGGCCAGGAGGCAAGCCCCTGGCGCCCGGACGTCCAGTAGTGCCTCCACTCGACATCGTCGGACTCGGGGCCGGTCTTGCGCCGCCAGAAGGCGTTCTTCAGGTTCACCAGGCAGAGGTGCGACCAGACGATGTCGATGCCCAGCTCGGGGTCTTCGCCGTTCAGCCCGGCATGGGCGGCGTCCCACACGGCGCCGATGTGCTTCGGGTCGTACTTCTCCATCAGGTGCCGGAGCCCCATGGCGTTGCAGACATACCGGTCGCAGTGGTTCTGAACCCCGATCTTCACCCCGTACCTGTCGAGGAGAGGAACCTTCGCGTCGAACTGCTTCTGCGCCCGCGCCTCGCTGGCGAGATACCCGTCATCCCCGATCTCCACCATGACCCGGATGATCGGAACGCCCGCGTCACCGCAGGCGGCGATGGTCCTCTCGTCGGTCGGCCCGGCGACGCTGGCGATCGTCACGCCGGACTCGGCGAACACCTTGACCGCGCGCGGAAGGTCCTCGGCGACCTTCTCCGGGACGACCTGGAATCCGGGGCGCACCGGCAGCTCGATGGCGTCGAAGCCCAGGCCTTTGACGAACGGTGCCAGTTCGGGCAGGGGCATCTTCCACGGCTTCGTGAAGACTCCGAAGGCGATCTCTCCAGTGGTCATGGCTCTTTCCAGTGGGATGGATTCGCGGCTCGCCTCAGGCTACGCCATCCACTCCATCATCTCTTTCGTGACCGGGTGGCGTGGCGGATCTCCGTTGAGGAATCGCTTCAGCTCCTCCAGGACGTATTCGCCCTGGCGGTGGACCTCTTTGCCCCCCGAGCCCGCGCTGTGCGGCGTGAGGAAGACGTTCGGGAGCGTGTAGAGGAGGCTGTCGGGAGCCGGCGGCTCCGGGTCGGTCACGTCGATGAAGGCGAAGATGCTGCCTTCGCGCAACACCTCGATCATCTCATCTTCTTTCACGATGCGGCCTCTCGCGGTGTTGATGAAGACGGCGCCGTCCTTCATGCTTCGGAGGTGCGCGCCCGTGATCATGTGTTCGGTCGACGGGAGGCTCGCGGCGTGGAGGCTCACGACATCACAGGTTGTGAAAACGTCGTCGAGGCCCAGCTTGGTGGTTCCGAGCTGCTGCGCGCGTTCCTCAGAGAGGAACGGATCGCAGCAGTAGGTCGTCACATCGTAGCTCTTCAGCTTCTCGAGCACGCCGGAGCCGACCATGCCGGCGCCGATGATCCCGATCTTCGCCCCATATAGCCCTTGCGTATCCTCGGGTGCCTTGAACGTGCGTTCCTTGCACGTCATCGCTGAAGCGATCAGTGATTGCTTCGTACCGAGCACGATCACCGCGATGGTGTACTCGACGACGGGGATGGCGTTGGCGGCATAGGTGCTTGTCAGGAGGATGTTGCGCTGCCAGAACTCGTCGGTGACGAGATCCCGCACGGAGCCGGCTCCGTAGAGGACGGCCTCCAGGCGTCCGGCTGCGTCGAGGAAGTCCTGGTCCATACGCATCATCCCCCAGCCGGACAAGATGATTTCGGCATCCGCCAGCGCCGGCCGCAGCGCGTCGAGGTCCCCGGCCGTATCAGAGCAATCGGTGAGCTTCACGAGTCGCCGGACCTCGGCGACGACCTCCGGGCTGTAGATCCGATCGCGGCTCGACCGCGGCAGCAGGAACATGGCCTGTTTCATCTCAGTGTCTCCTGGAACTCAGCGTCGGCCGCCCGGAGGGATTCGAGGAAGCCGGGCACCTTCTCGATCTGCATCCCGAGCCCTGCGCCCGTCAGCGAGCTCGTCCGGGCGCAGCCGTCCCTGACGTGAAACAGGTCGGGATGCGCCGGCGCGACGATCTCGTTGGCGCGGGGGAAGAACTGCCTGGAGTTGGTCTCCACTCCCTTGATCGTGTGGATCCTTGCTGCCAGGCCGACGCTCTCGATGAGCGCAATCGACGGATTCGTCAGATCCTGAACGGCGTAGGGGATCCCCGCCAGCTCCGCGGCGCACAGCAGCAAGAGGTCCGACGAGAGGCACTTGCAGCTCTTGAGGGCGATGCCGGACCAGCCCATCTTCATCGCCAGCCGCAGGTCTTCTATAGAGGCGAGACTCTCGTCCACGAGCACGGGCTTGAGGGAGGAGACCGGGCGCATGTCGTGCTTCTCGAGGTCGCGGTCTACCGGTTGCTCGACGTAGAGCAAGTCCTCGAAGGCGAGCGGCTCGTCCTCGCGCAGTCGTTGGAGGTACTCCACAACGTAGTCAGCGGTCTGGCACTGCTCGTTGAAGTCCACGGATAGGACGGGCCTGTCGGGCAGGGCACGCTTTGTCCGATTCCGGACATCGCGGTAGACGCGCCTGACGGCTCGAGTGCGCGCGAGGTCCCATTCCAGGTCGCGACCGCGGAGCTTGACCTTGAGGCAGAACACGCCGTCATGCTCGATCCATTCGTCCAGGGAGTTCGGCACGCCGTCGTCAGGCAGGTCGCCCTTCACTTCGCCCTTGGTCAGGAAGTCCACCCCACCGACCAGGTGAAAGATCGGGATCGCGGGGAGGTAGTCCTGCCGAAGAAACTGCGACGGATACACGCCCGCGAAGTCCTCGCCCAGATAGCGGGAGAGATCGAACGACATATGGTCGGGACCGTATCCATGGTAGGAGTCGATGCCGTTCACGTTGCCGAAGGCGTCGTGGATGGCATGGTCCACGGAGCTCGCCGTCACGAGCGCGCCCAGGAACGGCATCTCCTCGCCCGGGGTCAGCTCGCGGCAGATCTCTCGATTCGCCTTGCGGAGATCATCCTCACTCTCCATGAAGATCTCGATGGGGTGGCCGAAGTCGCGCCTGTCGGCGATCAGACGGGCGTAGGCGTCCAGCAGCTCGCGCATCACGGTCTGCTTCGTTTCGTGAGAGGCCTCGGAGACCGGCCAGGGCCAGAGGTCCATGAGGAACATGGCGCCCCAGCCATCGGCTACCTGCCCTGCCCGGTTCTCCACCGTCGCCCTGGCGTAGCCGATGGGTATCTCCTCGATCACGACGGCGCCGAAGCTCAGAGGTGTCCGGCATCGCGCGCGCACCTTGAACAGCTCGATGTTCTGGACGGTGATATCGGTCTTCATTCCGTGAACTCCTTCGGCCCGCCGGACACGCGCGCCGCCGGTGTCGTATGGATGGCGCCGGGCAAGCGAAATGTCCCGTTGGTCGGCGCGTACGGTTTCTTTCGGGGCACTCGACCCGGTAACCTCTCGGCTCCTAGACGCCGACAGGGGTCGTGATGCCCGTAGGAAGGGGGGTGGTGTCTTCATTGACTCCACGCCCCGGATGTGGTATTCTCCGACTAGCAGAAAGGAGGTTGTCGCGTTCGGACTGCGACGACCTCGCGACAATGGTATTCACCGCGGATGTTGCTCGCGGTTAAAATGTGAAAGGAGGTGGTGTCCTATGTTACATAGACCCGGAGGTGGCGTCTCCTAGGGAGGCCACCGGATCCACACTGGAGTAGGGTGACACCTCCTCTACAGGATCGTCACCTCAGAGTATCTTCGGGGTCCGCTTCGGCGGACCCCGAAGTCTTTTGGCCGGTCGGTAGGTGCTGATGGTCCGCGAAATGGAGCGGGCGAACCGGAGAGTCCACCTGCGCGAGCGCGACGGCACGCCGGTGTGGTCCGGCCGCGCCCCCGATCAGGAAGCGTCGGAAGCGGAATCCGAGTAGGCTGCACCTCACAGCGGAACGACAGCGACCCGCCCGAGTGGGCGGGTCGTTTTCATGTCAGGAGCGGCGCGCGCCGTCCCCGTGGTATGGAAGCGCGGATAGTATACCATGGAGCGGCCTGGGTTGCCCGCCCGCGTGTTTGCGCGCCGGCACAGCGGGAAGGCAATCCGGTCCGGCAGTGTCACTCCCCCCCGCTGAGCTCCTTCTGCAGATAGAGGCACTGCTCCGCGTGGCGCGTCTCTCGGCCCTGCGCATCGACCGTGACCCAATAGGCATCCACTACCCCACGGTCCCAGGCCACGTATCCCAGCCGCTCGTAGAGCGCACGCGCCCGGCCGTTCTCCGGGGCGACGCCCACGCACACGGCCCTGATGCCGCGCTGCCGGGCTATCTCTTCGGCGGCGGAGATCAGCCGCGTCCCAATTCCCTGGGAGCGGCACTCGGGGAGCACAACGATCCCGTTCAGTTCCGGACAGCCTGCGAGGTGCTGCTGTGCGGCCTCGCAGTCCTGCACCCCGTCCCACCTGAGATCGAGGTGCCCCACAGGGAGCCCTTCCAGCCACGCGATCAGATACGTGCTGCGTCCCTCCTGCTGTCTCGCGTAGCGGAAGGCATGCACACCCGTAGGTCCGCTCGCGGAGAACTGGCGCTCCAGCAGGGAGATATCGGCTTCGGTACAGATTCGAATCTCGAGGTCGCTGCACATGTCATCCCAAGCCGGTGTTCACGGCGGGCAGTCGGCTACCTGCATACGACTCCTGCAGCAGAGCGTGCGCGGTAAGACTCGTGGCCCTAGGCAGCCATCGCCGCGGCCAGCGGCTGCGGGACGGCGGCGTCGTCGGCCGCGGCGGCGCGCTCGACCGCCCACAGATAGAGGCACGTGTAATAGGCCGTCCGCACGAAGTTCGTGTAGGCCATCACGAGCGCGATCCAGATGCCCGCAAGGATAAGCGCGGGGATCAGCGCCATGGTCCCGCCGACGACCGAGAGCCCGACCACGCCGACGAGTGCGATGAGGATGGCGACGAACCCGATGATGCGGTTCACGATGATGATGCCGATCTCGCCGATGGCGATGGGCACGAGGTTCTGGGTGTGGATCTCCTTCGCGCGGCCGAAGGCTTTGAAGAAGGGCGCGTCCTCGAGGATGATGATCGGCAGGATCAGGTAGACGACTACGGTCCAGACGCGCCGGATGGCGCCGGCCGCGAGGTCGCCCACGCTTACGCCGCCCTCGCGCCGGCGGCGGCTGGTGAGCATGGAGACGATGGCCGAGGCGCCGGCCAGCAGCAGGAGCGCGGGGAGGTTCTTCAGAGCGTCGGCGAAGGCGGTGCCGAGCTGCGCGTCCCGCCCGCGCAGATGCACGTTGATGAGGTGCACGGTCATGCCGGTGAAGAAGTAGCTGATGGCGTAGAAGATGAAGGCGATGAGGAGCCCGCCGACGACCTGGACCGCGTTCCAGCCCTCCTCCTCACTCGCGAACTGGTCCCAGAGCCCCAACGCTTTGAGCCCCAACAGCGCGAGCACGAGGAACGCGCTCGATGCGATCACGGAAAGGATGGGCGGCAGGAGGAGGTCCTTGTCGCGGAAGGCCATCGTGAGGGCCTCGCGCATGAACACCCAGGCGCGGCGGAGCTGGCCCCACAGCCCGGCGTAGCCGGGGAGGTTGGCTTGGCGGACGAAGCCGGGGCCGGGGAGAGGACGCTCGCCCGTGGTCTGCGACACCTCTGTGGACCGCGCGGCCGCGCGATCGGCCGGCGCGCACACGGGGCAGAGCTGCTTGCCCCCGTCGTCAACCTTGCAGTCCGCGCAGAGGCTGCGGCCGCAGTCGGCGCAGGTCCCCGCGACGCCGGGCTTGCCGCAGTTTCCGCAGGGCTCGGTCGCCATCCGCGAGCAGCGGGGACACTCCGTCTCGAGCGGCTGGAGCACGTAGCCGCACTTCTCGCACTGCACGATTCCCTCCTCCGCGGTTCGCAAGGGTAGGGGAGGTGCTCATCCGCCTCTAACGTCTGCCACATTCCGCAGGGAGGTGTTGATGCCTGCCGGACGGGAGGGCGCGGGCAGGGGGGCCGTATGCCCGCGTTATCCGCCCAAGGCGGACCTGCGGCAGAACGGCGACGGCCTGGGCAGGAGGGAAGCCGCCACGGCGCCCAGGGCTCCTGCCCAACGGGGGACGGCCAAGTAGGAGTCGAGCGCTCTCCCTGCGAAGTATTGCTCTGCCGGCACTGTGGGATGCCGGTAGGAAGAAGGCAGCATGGAAACACCAGACACTCCGTATTCCCGGTTCTGCGAGGACGAACTGATCCTGCGCGACCATCTGGCGGCCCAGCGGACGGTGCTCGCCAACGAGCGGACGGCGCTCGCTTACCTCCGCACGATGCTCACATTCCTCATCGGCGGCGCGTCGTTCGTCCAGTTCTTCGATTCGCTTCCCATCAGGCTGTTGGGGTGGGTCTTCATTCCGGCCGCGCTCGTGGTGGGCGTGTTCGGACTGGTGAAGTACGTGCAGGTGAAACGCCTGCTCGCGCAGATCGGCACGGCCCCGCGGGAGGGCAGCGCGCCGGCCGAGGGCGGGGACTAGCCGCGGAGGGGGCAGCGCGCATCCCCCGTTGAGTCGCGGGTCTCAGGTTCGGTCACACTGGCATTGCGACCATGCGTCATGACAACGCGTTCTGAAGAGCGCGACGATGATGCACCAGCCAGGCAGCGGCCCGGGCTCGCCACGCCAGTGCCCACAACGGATTGAAGCCCAGTTCGTCAGATCTGAGGTCGGTAGTCTCCGGAGTCACTCCCGCTTCGTCGGCCTGTTCGGCGGTGTCGCAGATCACGAACTCAATGATCCGATCGACGAAGCAGCGGCGGTCAGTGGCGGGCAAGCCGTACGCCTCCACGATCGCGCGAGCCTGCTCGGCCCGCTCCTTGAAGCTGGGCAGGCCGTCTCGCTCCGCGACATCATCGTCGTGAAGCTTGGCGTTGAGCCAACACGCTTGCGCCAATTCGACAACCGGGTCGACCGGACCCGCGAACTCCCAGTCTATGAGGGCGACTGGCATCCCGTCACGTGCTACGATATTCCAGGGTGCCACATCGCAGTGACCGATCACGCGGGAGGGGCCGCCCAGCGGACGACCAAACCAGGGCTGCCATGCTGCCTCCGCAGGTGGGCGGAAAGACGCGGTAGCGTTGTGTAACTCCCGGAGGAGCTGGCCGACTCCGGCTGCCCCCTCCAGGGCCCACGGACCCGGGTCTGCGAACTCACCCTCGATATACGTGAGGGTCTGCCTCCCAGATGCATCGAACCCATCTCCCACCAGGCGTGGACTTCCGGTGAACCCCTGCCGCTCCAGATGGCGCAGTAGTGAGTGCACCGTGGGGGTCCACGGGCCAGCGTCCTTGACGATGACCTGTCCTTGCTGATAGACCTCAGTCGGCCCCCCCGCGCTCAGCTTCACCGCCTTCCGGGCTGTCTTCTTCTCGCCGTTCTCAGGACCAGGCAGTCGCATTGTCGCTTCCTTCTGAGACAGAACGACAGGCGTACGGCTCGACCGCGGGTAATCGGCATCCCCCGGATTCCTCGCAGATCGCGAACGCCCGGCGGGCCCGCCACACGAAGGGCGGGCAAGCATTCGGCTTCGCCGCATACCCGCCCTACGGCCCGGGCAGGAGACGATGCGCCGAAGGCGCACAAGGCTCCCGCCCTACGAGTCCCCGGAGATGGCCTTCGTGAGGAGTTCGGCAGCGACCTGCGGGTTGGCACGCCCCTTGGTCTTGCGCATCACCTGCCCGACGAGGAACTTGAGGGCGTTCTCCTTGCCCTTGCGGTAGTTCTCGACGGCGTCGGCGTGCTCGGCGATGATCTCCTGGATGACGGAGGTGAGGGCATCGTCGTCGCTGATCTGCGTGAGGCCCAGTTCCGCTACGACCGCCTTGGGCATTTCGCCGGAGGTCACGATCCGGTCGAAGACCTGCCGCGCGGCGGGGCCTGTGATGGCGTCCGAGTCGATCAGGCCGACGAGTTCGGCCAAGGCGGCGGGCGTGAGCTTCATCTCGGCCAGGTCGAGGCCCTGCTCGTTGACATGGTACAGCAGCCGGCCCGTCACCCAGTTGGCCGCCGCCTTTGCGGCCGCGCCGGCCTTCACCGTCTCCTCGAACAGATCGGCCAGCGCCTTCTCGGTGGTGAGGATGGTGGCATCGTACTCGGTGAGGTCGTAGTCGGCGACGAAGCGCCGCCCGCGCGGCTCCGCCAGCTCCGGCAGCGCCGCCCGCACCCGGGCGATCCACTCCTCGTCGATGTCCAACGGAACCAGGTCGGGCTCGGGGAAGTAGCGGTAATCGTCCGACGTCTCCTTGCGGCGCATCGTCTCCGTCACGCCGCGGGCGTCGTCCCACAGGCGCGTTTCCTGGTGGAGCGTTTCGCCGCTTTCGAGCGCCTCGGTCTGGCGCCGGATCTCGTACTCGACCGCGCCGAGCACCGCGCGAAAGCTGTTCAGGTTCTTGATCTCGACCCGGGTCCCCAGCTCCGAGGCGCCGCTGGGGCGGATCGAGATGCTGGCCTCGAAGCGGAGCTGGCCCTGCTCCATGCGCGCCTCGGAGATGTCGAGGTATCGCAGCATGCTGCGGACCGCGCTCATATAGGCCTCGACCTCGGCGACCGAGTTCATGTCCGGCTCGCTCACGATCTCGAGCAGGCCGACGCCGCCGCGGTTGAAGTCCACGAGGCTGTGCTGGGGGTCGTCCTCCGGGTGGAGCAGCTTCGCCGCGTCCTCCTCGATGTGCACGTCGGTGATGCGCACCCGCTTGGAGGAGCCGTTGACGCCGATTTCGAGGTATCCGTTCACACCGAGGGGGGAGCGCTTCTGGGAGATCTGGAAGTTCTTCGGGAGGTCGGGGTAGTAGTAGCCTTTCCGCTCGAAGATGCTCGGGCGGGAGATCTCGCAGTTCATGGCGAGCGCGGTGCGGAGGCCGTACTCGACGACGCGCTCATTGAGCACTGGCAGCACCCCGGGAAAGCCGAGGCAGACCGGGCACACCTGGGTGTTGGGCGGCGCGCCCACCGCCGTCGAGCAGCCGCAGAACACCTTCGTTCTCGTGCTCAGCTCGGCGTGCACTTCCAGCCCAATGTTTGGTTCGTAGTCAGCCAAGGCCTTTCTCCGAGTTTGAGGAATCATCAGCGGCCCGGCGGGTGATCTCGACCTCCGCCGCGCCGACCACGCTGCCCACCGGCGGATGGGGCTTGCGCACCCGGACCGTCACTTCGTCGACCGCAAACGCGCCGAGGATCTCCTTCGCCATTCGCCCCGCCATCGCCTCCAGCAAGTGGTAGGGGCCGGCCTCGTGCACGCGCCTGACGATCTCGCATACGGCCGCGTAATCGACGGTCGCGCCGAGATCATCGGTTTCCGACGCGGTGGACAGATCGAGGGCGAGCTCGACATCGACCTCGAACGGGCGACCGACCTCGCGTTCCGCCGGGGTCACGGCGTGAGATCCGTAGAGGGATATGCTGCTAAGTCGAATCCGGCCCCGTGACATGGTGGCCTCCTTTCGCGCTATCGCTGTCGCCCCCGGCGAACCGCCTGACTCCGGCCTCCGTCACGAGGCAGTCGACGGGGAGGTCCTGCGGCCCGTGGGGGACCTGCGCCACGACCTGCGTCTCCAGGCCCAGTCCCACTCGAGTCGCTCGAGGCAGACGGACGAGGAACCTGTCGTAGTACCCGCCGCCGTAGCCGATGCGATAGCCGTCCTCGCCCCAGACCGCGGCGGGCACGATCACGAGATCGATCTCCTCCAGGGCGACGGGCGGGCAATGGGCCCGGGGCTCCTGGATGTTGTGAGCTCCGGGAGCCAGGTCCTCCGCCGCGTTTCGGATCTCACACGGCAGGAGTGCCCTGCTGCCGGGGTCGGCCCGGGGCGCCGCCACTCGCTTGCCCTGGGCGAGGGCAGTCTCGATCATCGGGAGGGTGTCGATCTCGCTGCCGAAGGAGACGAAAAACATCGCGGTCGCCGCGAATCTGAACTCGGGAAGCCCGAACAGATGGGAACTCGCGGCGGCGCTTCGGCGTCTAATCTCCTGAGCGGGCAGGTTGTCCCGGCGGGTTATGGCAGCTCGTCGCAGATCGGGCTTGCATTCCATGGCTTTTTCGGGCTATTCTAGCGGTGCCGACGGCCGTGTGTAAAGGGCCGAGCGGGCGAGAGGATGCTCGGGAAATGGCATCCTATCGAAGGACAACACGCCGATCGCGCCGTAGTGGTATGAGACCGGGCGCCTGACCCCGGCGGGGCGACAGGAGGTCGATAGCGAATGTCGGACGGACGAGCCTTTGCATTGCGACACGCGGTCTTTCCTGCTCTTCTCGCACTGATAGGGCTGACTCTGGTCACGGGCTGCAAGAAGGAGCCTCAGGCCGGCGCCAAGAAACTCACTCTGGGCGGAGAAGAAGCTGTCCAGGGGGAAGAGGGCGAAGCCTCGGTCGCCCAGGGCGCTGGTGAGAGCGAAGGGACTGCCGCGGCAGCAGCCGGCGGGCGCGGCGGGCGCGGCGGCCGTGGGGGACGCGGCGGACGTCGGGGCGGTGCGGCCGCGGTAGAGACAGCGGAGGCGACTCCTGGGCCGGCCGAGAGCGGAGGCAGGCGCGGTGGCGGTGGGAGGCGCGGCGGCCGCCGAGGAGGAGGAGCCGCGGCGGGAGCGGAGGCTGAGCCCGGCGCTGGTGCGGCTGAGGCCAAGCCGGCTCCAGCCGGCGAAGCGGGGGCGGAAGCGGGAGCCGAAGCGGCCGAGGAACAGCCGCCGCGGAGCGCGGCGACCGGCATTCCCGAGGTGGATAAGATGGCGACTATCCGGGAGTTCGCTGCGCTGTACGGCCCGACGACGCTGATCAAGGCGAAGGACTGGGACGGCGACGAACTCGAATGGGTGTCGCTCACCGCGGAGGAGGGCAAGGCGAAGGGCAAGCAGATCGTCATGCCTGTCAGCATGGTCACGGGTGCGAAGTACCTGGAGGTCGTCGATGGGTACTTCCCGATCTACGTCCGCGGCAGCCGGCCGCTGGGCGAGGTCACCTCTAAGGAAACGATCACGGTTGCACGCAAGCCGAAGCGAAGCGTGGAGGAGATACGGGAGCTTGACACGAGCGCTCGGGCCGCCGTTGCCGCGGCGGCAGCCGCGGCGGCAGCCGAGGCCGGCGAGGCTGTCGGCGGGGCGGCACCGGGTGGTGGCGGAGGGCGCGGCGGCCGCGGCGGCCGCGGAGGACGAGGCGGCGGTGGGAGGGGAGGGCGCGGCGGTCGGGGCGGGGGCCGGTTCTAGACACCAAGCACATCAAGGCGAAGGCGGCAGGGCGGACCCCGCATGGGTCCGCCCTACTCTCATACGGGAGGGACCCCTGATTCCAGCGCATTGCCTGGCACACCGGAAGGCTGGGCGAGGGTCCGAGCACGAGTGTGCTCTCGTTCGCAGATGTGCGCCTCCTCAAACGTTATCCCGAGAGCCTCCGAGAACCCTTGTCTCAACGCCGCCGCGACCTGCGCATACGGAATCTCGTTGTGGGCCGCCTCCCAGAGGCCGGTCGCGGCCGGCTCCCGGCTCTTCCTGATGAAAACCCGCTCCCAGTCCTGCGTCTGAAGCCTTAACGGAAGCGAGTTCTGCTGGAGGATGAAGCCATTGCGCTGCACTTGAGCGCTTCCCACAAGCTTCGATGAACCCACCACGAGATCGCACCGCGCCTTCACCGCGAAACAGGCGGGGTCTTGCGCCATCGCCGGGGCTGCCGATGGCGCCGAGCGCTCGACGAGCCTCGCATCGAGGTGAAGCGTACGCAATCCGGCCACGATACCCATGGCGAGCGCTCGATAGGCGGCCATCACGCCCTTCGTTCCCAGCCGCTTCTCGGAGACAGCGATACTGAAGGTGACCTCTTCCTCGGTGTGCAGAATGGCGCGGCCGCCTGTGGGCCGCCTCACTACGTCGATGCCGAGCCTGCGGCACGCGTCGAGGTCTACGCTGGACTCGGCTCGCTGGAAGCGCCCCAAGGAGACCGCCGCCGGCCGCCATGTGTAGATGCGCAGGGTCGGTGGGACCTCCCCCCCCGCGTGGGCCTCGAACATGGCTTCGTCCACGGCCATGTTCTCCGCGCCTGGCCGCGGTCCGGAGTCTATGAACCGCCACGGCTCGCGCGTCACGCCAGCTTCTCCAAGCGCGCCAGGGCCTCTGCCTCGTCCCGGCACAACTCTGCGCCCGCGTTCAGCACCTGTCGCTGGAGCGCCGTGGCTTCGCCGTCGGTGAAGTCGCGCCCGGGTATCGGAGGATCGTCTAGGAGGAGCACGCGACGCCCAAATCCGCGCGCCTTCACCGCCGCCTCCAGGTTGCGCAGGTTCCCGTCGCCCACGGGGATGCCCGTCACGAGCACGACGTCGGCCTGCCGCGCCATCTCCAGGTTGAGCCTGTGGGTCTCCTCCGTGATCGGCGAGAAAGGCGCCTCTTCCACTCGCCGCAGATCCAGTGCCTCTGCTTCTATCTGATCCGAGTCGGCCACATTCACGACCCCCACCGACACGGCAAAGCCCAGTTGCCCCAGCCGGCGCATCAAGCGCGCGCCCGTCCCCGCGCCGCATATGAGATGGATTGTGGTCTGGCGTGTCGGAGGCGCTTGAACCGGGAGTCGGGACACAAGCGTGACGTAGGGCCGGCCCGTAGTGGGGTGCTGCCGCACCTGTACGTCGGTGCCGTAGGCGACGCGGATGCGGGCCTCAGTGACGACCTCATGCGGCCTCCCTTCGGCCATGACCTCTCCCTGGGACACGAGGACGAGCTGATCGCAGTACTGGCTGGCCAGATTCAGATCGTGCAGCACGACGATGGTGGCCAGGCCGCGCTCCGTGGTGAGCCGCCGAGCGAGGTCGAGTATCTCGATTTGATGGTTGATGTCAAGATGCGCGGTGGGCTCGTCCAGCAGCAGGACGCTGGGCTGCTGGGCCAACGCGCGCGCGATCATGCAGCGCTGTCGCTCCCCCCCCGACAGGGAGGTTATCGGCCGGTCCGCGAAGATCAGCGTGTGGGTGAGTCCCATCGCCTCTTCCGCGATCTCACAATCCAGCGGTCGCTCGATTCCAAAGCGTGAGAGGTGGGGAGAGCGCCCCATCAGGACGACCTCTCGTACGGCGAAGTCGAACGCCACTGTGTAATCCTGTGCCACGACCGCCAGGCGGCGGGCCAGCTCCCTCGCGCCCATCTCGTAGATATCCACCGCGTCGAGGAGCACCTGTCCGCTGATGGGCGGCAGCACGCGGCTCAGCGCACGCACCAGGGTTGACTTGCCCGACCCGTTGGGCCCTACCAAGCCGATGAACTGACCCCGTGCCGCGGTCAGATTCACATGCCGCAGCACGGGCTCGCGGTCATATCCGACTGTGAGTTCGTGCGCCTCCAGCACCTGCGACCACCTTGGGCGGGCCTTGGCCTTGAGTCGAGGCTTGGCCTTTAGGCGGGCCTTGGCCTCGTCTTGAGAAGATAGAAGAAGAACGGCGCCCCCAGCACCGCCGTCAGCACGCCAACGGGGAACATCTCGTTGATGGCGCGAGCGAGCGTGTCCGCCCATACCAGGAACGACGCCCCCAACAGCCCCGCCACGGGCAGCAGTACCCGGTGGTCGGGCCCCACCAGCCGGCGCGCCATATGCGGTATCACCAGCCCGACGAACCCGATTATCCCGCTGACGGAGACGGCGGCCGCCGTTATCAGCGCGGAGAAGATGATCACTCCGATCTTGAGGGATTCGGTCTCGACGCCCAGCTGCCGCGCCTGCTCCTCGCCGAGTGAGAGCAGGTTCAAGTCGCGGGCGTAGGCATAGAGGACGACACACCCGACGCCGACGAGCAGAGCGGTTACCCCCACAACCGACCAATCGACCTGCCCGTAGAGACTACCCATCAGCCAGAACACAATGGTCTGTAGATCGGCGCCGGCCACGGTCATCAGCAGCGTCACCAGCGCCCACAGGAACGACCCCACGACCACGCCGGCGAGGATGAAGGCATCCCGTTGGATTCGCCTGCGCGAGCTGGCGAGCCAGAGGACGAGCACCATCGTCCCCGC
>Ga0307379_10003457_pt1 | contig 22991 bp, 25 predicted proteins | sample UN2MG_FD_202237 | JGI IMG/M metagenome (GOLD analysis project Ga0307379, IMG submission 202237) | Soil microbial communities from Risofladan, Vaasa, Finland - UN-2 | ecosystem: Environmental > Terrestrial > Soil > Coastal area > Acid sulfate soil | place: Finland: Risofladan, Vaasa | collected... | reverse complement strand
ATGCATCAGGTTTTATTAAATCTCATCTTGAATGCTCAGGATGCGATGCCAGAGGGTGGTGAAATAAGGATTCAGACAGGGGAGGATAATGGGGTGGTTCATATTGATATCAGTGATACAGGTTTAGGCATCCCTGAGGAGATAAGGGACAAGATCTTTGAGCCCTTTTTTAGCACGAAGAAGAGGGAGAAGGGGACAGGATTGGGTCTTTCTATTTCTTATGGGATTATCAAGGCTCATAATGGGGATATTTTGGTTAAGAGTAAAGAAAAGGAAGGAACAACCTTTACCATAAAACTGCCTGTAGAAAATCATTAAAGCATATCTAGATAACCCTGCCTTTTTAAAATAGATTCTTAAAAAACTTTCAGTCAAAAAATTCCTTGACAGATAAGTTCCGACCGCATATATTAATATATCCGTATATACGGTTATAAAAATATTTATAGTTATCGTGAGGTTATATGAAAGAAGTAAGTCAATTATTCAAAGCCTTTGCAGATGAAACAAGATTGAGAATCATCCACCTTCTCCTTCACGGAGAGTCCTGCATATGTGACTTGATGGAGATTTTAGAGATGTCTCAGTCAAAGATATCGAGGCACATGGCTTATCTGAAACACTCAGGGATTGTCAATGACAAGAGAGAGGCTGTATGGGTTTATTATTCTCTTGCCAAGCCAAAAAACAGGGTTCATCAATGTCAGCTTAAATGTCTCAGAAATTTTTTTGATGAATATGAGATCCTTAAAAAGGATTTAGAAAGACTTAAAGAGTTAAAAGTCAGAAAAACATGTGCCTCATAACAAAAGAGAAAAGGTTTTGTAAAAAAGATTAATAGAAGTTCAACCTCATTTTTTTAAGGAGGATTTTTGTTATGCACGATAGAGGTGTTGCAAAAAGGCTTTCATTTCTTGACAGGTTTCTTACGCTCTGGATTTTCCTTGGAATGGCTTTAGGCGTAGGAGCAGGTTATCTGTTTCCTGATATTGTGAAGTTAACCACACGTTTTCAAATAGGGACAACCTCAATTCCTATTGCTATTGGCCTTATCCTAATGATGTATCCACCATTGGCAAAGGTAAAATACGAGGAGCTGGGAGATGTATTCAGAAACTTTAAGGTGCTTTTCCTCTCCCTTATTCAAAATTGGGTTATCGGCCCTATTCTCATGTTTTTTCTGGCTATTATTTTCTTAAGAAATTACCCTGAATATATGATAGGGCTCATCTTGATAGGCCTTGCAAGATGCATAGCCATGGTCATTGTCTGGAATGAGCTCGCCAAGGGTGATACAGAGTATTGTGCGGGACTGGTCGCTTTTAACTCCATCTTCCAGGTCTTCTTCTTTTCTGTTTATGCTTATGTTTTTATTACAATCCTTCCTGGATGGTTCGGCCTTAAAGGGAGTATCGTTGACATCACCATAGGCCAGATTGCGAAGAGTGTATTTATCTATCTTGGTATCCCCTTTATAGCAGGGATCATCACCCGATTCAGCCTTATAAAAATCAAGGATAAGGAGTGGTACGAGACGAGATTTATTCCTAAAATCAGCCCTATTACCCTGATAGCTCTTCTCTTTACCATTGTGGTGATGTTTTCGCTAAAAGGTGAATATATTGTCCAGCTTCCATTTGATGTGGTCCGTATCGCTATTCCCCTTATGGTCTATTTTATTTTGATGTTCCTCGTCACATTCTATATGAGTAAGAAGGTAGGGGCTAATTACAAACAATCTACAACTCTCTCTTTTACCGCAGCCAGCAATAATTTTGAGTTAGCCATAGCCGTAGCTGTATCTGTTTTTGGCATAAATTCTGGGGTAGCCTTTGCAGCAGTTATTGGGCCTCTAGTTGAGGTTCCTGTACTTATTAGCCTAGTGAATGTGGCCTTATGGTTTAAAACGAGATATTTTAATGAGGTTGAAGAGGCCATTTCCATAGGTGCAGAGGCTGGAAGCGAGTAAAAAAATTAAAAAGAAATTGATTTTATGGTTAACAAAAAAAGAATCCTTTTTCTCTGCACTGGTAATTCATGCAGAAGCCAGATGGCAGAGGGTTTTTTACGGTCCTACGCTGGGAGCGAGTTTGATGTATTCAGTGCTGGAACAGACCCAAAAGAACTAAACCCTCTTGCAGTAGGGGTCATGAAGGAAAGAGCTGTTGATATCTCTGGTCAGCGTTCTGAATCCGTTGATGAATTTAAAAAAGAGAGGTTTGATTATATTATTACGGTATGCGATAGGGCAAAAGAGATATGCCCTTTTTTTTCTGGAAAAACAGAAAGAATCCACTGGAGCTTTGAAGACCCAGCAAGCGCAAAAGGGTCTGAGAAAGAGAGAATTGATGTCTTTAGAAGCGTAAGGGATGAGATAGATGAAAGCATAATAAGCTTTCTGAAGGACAAGACTTCTTGCTGACATCACAAAATATTACCTTTCAGCAATAACACCTTTTAATGAGAAATTTATGAAGATAGCGGATTTTGAGTTTAACCGAAGAGAACTAGCAGGTTCCATGGGGGATTTCGGAACCCTTGTTCCACTTGCTGTCGGCTATATTATGGTAAACGGAATGGATCCCGCAGGGCTTCTTATTATGATGGGTTTGGCAAATATTGTTACAGGTATCATTTACAGACTGCCCATGCCCATAGAACCGAAAAAGTTGATAGCGGTTGTTGCTATTGCCCAGAAGTGGTCTCCAAGCCTCATCTATGCCTCTGGTTTTGGAACAGGACTCGCTTGGCTTTTAATGTATATCACAGGAACAATTGACAAGATAAGCAAAATAACTCCAAAAAGCGTGGTCCGGGGAATACAGGTCGCTCTTGGTATTATGCTGGCTTACGAAGGATATAAAATGGTCTCCACTGGATGGCTTTTGGGAATCATTGCTGTGCTCATTGTCATCTTTTTAAGAGAGAACAAACATGCCCCTGCTGCTATTGTTCTTATGGCTCTTGGTGTTTTTGTTGTTGGAATAAAAGGAGAACTTCTCAATTCTTTGGATTTCGGAATCTCTCTTCCTCCTATGGCTACCTTTACACTTAGCGAGGTTTGGGAATCTCTTGTCTTGGCTGGTTTTGCTCAAATACCTTTAACCATTGCTAATGCTGTTATTGCAACGGCAGCCCTTATTAAAAGTTACTGGCCTGATAGGCCTGTACCGGAAAGGAAACTGGGACTTAATATGGGAATAATGAATGTGACCGTTACCTTTTTTGGAGGGATGCCCATGTGTCACGGTGCAGGCGGACTGGCAGGCCAGTATTATTTTGGTGCCAGGACAGGTGGGACAAATATCATTGAGGGTGCAATAGAGATAAGCCTTGGTCTTTTTTTGGCTAAATCGATTGCTAAATTTTTTAATGTATTTCCATTAAGTATCCTTGGAGCCATGATGTTTTTGATTGGGTTAGAGCTGACCAAATTTGTAAAAGACATTAAAAAGGACGAAATTCTTGTTATGGCCATAACAGCAGGATTATCTCTTATAATGAATATGGCCGTTGGATTTTTGAGTGGATTAGTCGTATATCATCTTTCACAAAGATTTAAAAAATAAACAGTCCATAAAATCAAAAAAAGGCTTTTTTTGATTTTTAGAGCTCGGTAAGCGAGAATGAAATTTTAGACAAAAAAACAACGATCTTGCTCAAACTGGCAGCCTCTATGGCCTTTGGGTGCATTTTTTTAATGAAGCATAACTTTAGCGTGGCTAAAGAAATAGGAATTACTGATGATGAAATAGGTGTGGCTCAGGCGATAGTAATGTCTATTTCCGGCGGGAGAGTTTCCAACCAGTTTCGTGAAGCTCGAGAAAAGAAATAAAAAATTTTATAGGTAACGAAAGGAGAGATGTGACGTGGACTGGGAGGATGAATGGAAACCTTTAGTCGTGATTTTGGCAGTATTTCTGTCTTTCTTCTATCTGCCTATCGGAACAGGGCGTTTTGACAATGCAATTATGGAAGCCTTGCATCTTACCAAGTGGTATGCAGAGGAACACGTTATACTCTGTCTTGTACCTGCCTTCTTTATCGCAGGCGCAATCGCTGTTTTTGTAAGCCAGGCTTCGGTTATAAAATATCTGGGTCCCAAAGCCAATAAGATTTTGGCTTATAGCGTTGGATCAGTTTCCGGAACAATCTTAGCTGTATGTTCTTGTACTGTTCTTCCTTTATTTGCTGGGATCTATCAAAGGGGTGCTGGTTTAGGGCCAGCAATAGCCTTTCTTTACTCAGGCCCGGCTATCAACGTTCTTGCTATTATTTTAACAGCACGCGTCCTGGGTCTGGAACTCGGTATTGCAAGGGCTGTGGGAGCCGTTGCTTTTAGCTTTATCATTGGGCTTCTTATGCATTTTATCTTTAGGAAAGAAGAAATAGAAAAGGCTAATAGCAATCTGGCTATGCCGAACAAGGAGGTAACCCGCCCCCTTTGGCAGACTTCCATATATTTTCTGGCTATGATTGCTATTCTTGTCTTTGCCAACTGGGGGAAACCTGAGGAAGCCAAAGGTTTTTGGTATGCTATTTATTCTTATAAATGGAGTATCACTGGTCTGGCCTCAGCATTCTTCGCGGTTCTTCTTGTTATCTGGTTTGGGCTTAAATGGTTGAAGATTCTGCTGGCTGCAGTTCCAACAATTATTTTGGCAATCCTTTTTCCCCATAGACCTCTCATTCCCTTCTCTGTTGCGGTGATTGGCTTTTCAATAATCATAAGCCTTAACAAAGGTGAGACAGAAGAATGGTTCAAATCATCATGGGACTTTGCAAAACAGATCATGCCCCTTCTTTTCTTTGGTGTTTTAATAGCCGGGGCACTTCTTGGTCGACCAGGAAATGAAGGCTTAATCCCATCTGAGTGGATCAGCGGTTCTGTTGGTGGGAATTCAATCTGGTCAAACCTTTTTGCTTCTGTTGCCGGGGCTTTTATGTATTTTGCGACACTGACCGAGGTTCCAATTTTGGAAGGGTTGATTGGAAACGGGATGGGAAAAGGACCGGCACTGGCTCTGCTGTTGGCTGGCCCGGCTTTATCTTTACCAAATATGCTGGTGATACGGAGCGTTATTGGGACTAAAAAAACTGTAACTTTTATAACTCTTGTAGTTATCATGGCTACAATTACTGGAATGCTTTATGGGGCTTTCTTTGAGTAAGGGGCTTAAGATGAAAATTGAAATTTTAGGTATTGGCTGTTCAAAATGCAAAACACTTGAGGAGAATGTAAAAAAGGCCTTAGTAGAATTAAACATCCACGCTGATATTTTTAAAGTGGATGAAATTCATAAAATCATTGAGTATGGTGTAATTGCAGCACCTGCTTTGGTTGTTGATGGAGAGGTAAAATGCTCTGGAAGAGTGCCATATACTGAAGAAATAAAGAAATGGTTGAAATAAGATGAAAAAAAAGAAACATTTTATAATACTTTTAATGGTTGCTTTTGTATCTAGTATGCTTGTTCTTTCAGGCTGTTCAGAGAATGCAGAAACTAATATTGCTAGCAGTATAACAGAAGAGAAAAATTCGAAGTCAGATAAAAAAGCTAAAAAATCCCTAGTCCAGAAAGTCGAATTAATTCATTTTCATGGAACTTATCAGTGTTACGCATGCAAAACAGTTGGAGCATATACCGAAGAAACGCTCAATAACTGTTTTGCTGATGAACTAGAAGAGGGAAAGATAATATTCAAGCACATTAATGTATATCTTCCTGAAAACAAGGAGATCGTATTTAAATATGGTGCCACTGCTTCTTCTTTGTGGTTAGGTATTTATGACCAAAAAGGGTTTCACAAAGAGCATGTTGTTAAAGTCTGGTATAAAATAAATAATAAGATGGCTTTTATGAGCTATCTCAAAATGCTTATAGATAAGAGATTGAGGGGGGATTTCAGCTAAGATGAATCTCATGTCCTTCATGGAAGCTATGGGCACAAGCAAAATTCCTGTAATTGCATCCTTCTTTTTAGGACTCATGACGGCCATAAGCCCATGCCCATTAGCTACAAATATAGCTTCAATCGCTTATATTTCAAAGAGGATTAACGACAGAAGGCATACTCTTCTTGTCGGCTTTATCTATACACTTGGGAGAATGTTTACATACATAGTGATTGCATCCCTTGTTGTATTTATTGGATTAAACATTCAGGCAATTTCTTTGAGTTTGCAAAGATATGGAGAGAGGATAATCGGTCCTTTTCTAATAATCATGGGTTTAATAATGCTTGATACTTTTAGGATAAACTTGTTTAGCGGTGGTGGTCAGCTTAATTCCTTAAAAGAGAGATTATCAAAAAAAGGGGTTTTTGGTGGTTTTTTTTTGGGCGTGGTATTTGCCCTATCATTCTGTCCCTTTAGCGCAGTGCTATTTTTTGGAATGCTTATACCGTTATCATTAAAAACAGGTGATCCGATAATATTACCGTCGGTTTTTGCATTCGGAACAGGACTTCCTGTGATTATTTTTTCTTTTATTCTTGCTTATAGCGTTTCTAAATTGGCCAATATAGTCAATAGGGTGCAGGTTTTTGAAAGCTGGATGAGAAAGGTGGCTTCTTTAGTATTTATTATTATGGGAATATACTATTCAATAACCCAGTATTTACTTAGATGAAAGATTTTAAAAATATTAATAGCTCATATTAGGACAAGTTTTGTTTTTGAACTCATAATTTATGAAAGGAGGTGATTTTAATGAAGATAAAGATATTGGGCCCAGGTTGCCCTAATTGTCAGAGAATGGAAGAAATGGCAGCAAAGGCTCTCAACGAGCTCAATGCAAAAGCTGAAATCGAACATATCAAGGATATGAAAGAGATATCTAAATATGTAATGGTTACACCTGGCCTGGTAGTCAATGAAAAGGTGAAACACGAGGGAAAACCCCTCCCAACACCAGAAAAGGTAAAAGAGTTAATAAAGGAAGAGATATAATAAGATAAAAAGATGAGTTTCTCTATAGAAACAGTTGTCAAGGGGATATTTTGTGCCATTGATTTTCAAAAAGTTTGGGTTTAATCTCTATGAGAAGGTTTTAGTGAGGGGGTGTTAGATATAGAAATCAAAGATGGGGATATTATAAATATTATTGTGGATGGGGTTGAGTGGAAGGGGTGTCTTGTAAGAGAAGATGAAAAAGGGAGGTTGTTTGCTATAAGGTTACTCCATTCCCCCATGGAAATAGCAGATATAACATCACTAAAGAAAAAAAAAGATGTTAAAAAGGGTAAACGTATAAGATTTTTGAGTAAAAAATATAAAAAGTTAATAGAATAAAAAAAGAATTTTCATTAGAAGGAGATTAAGATGAAAGAAAAAAATTTCAGATGAGGGGGTTTATTTCTTTTTTGACACTTGCGGGATTTATAATCATGACCTTGACAGGAATTGTACTTTATACTGTCCCAATGGAAGGATTGCGTACTGGACGGATTGGAGTTTTCTTGGTCTTAAAAAGGATGAGACATTAAAAAATATAGCCACAAGATACAAAATAAACCCTATTGATATACTTGAAGTTATTTTAGTAAATGACTATAAGATTAAAAAAATCTGAAAGATTGAGGACTTAAAAAGATGAGAACTAAAAAACCGAATTTTGATATCAGAAGGCCTGTTAAGCTGAAAAAGGCTGTTACAGGTGCTGAAATAGCTGAAGCATTGAAAAGAGTTGCAACCACCTTGCGTTCTCAGTATGTGGAGGTAGAGACAGGTGATATCAATGGAGAGAAATCAGCAATTTTAGGTCTTTCATCTCATTCTCGTGATGCCGATGTTTTAATCAGAACCGGCAAGGATCTGGATGAAACGAGGATCTATTTTAACAGAGAATATACAGCAATAGGAGTTGGAAGCGTTCACTGGACAGGTGTAAAATTTAAATTTGATACATATGAATCCGGCTATATTCGAAACGTGGAACTCGTTAAAAAAGAATTAGAAGAAATACTTTAAGACTTTCCTTCCCTCCGTTAATCTCCTAAATTAATTAATGAATTTGGAAAAAAGATATTTGATTCTATTATTAGTGAAAGAAAAGAATCGACTGAAATTTTAATACTAATCATAAATAATAGGAAGTTGGAGAGAAAAGATGAATCCAGCAGTGGTTTTTGATCTTGATGGCACCCTTGTTGACACCTTATCAGTGGTATACAGTTCCTTTCGATATGCTGTTGAACCTTTTAGGGAACTGCCGAGTGATGAGGAGATTGAAGAAGGTCTTTGCGGCCCAGTAGAAAAAAATCTCCAAAGGCTCCTTAAAGGAGACAGAGAGTCGATGTTAAAGGCTCGGGTGCGTTTGGGTGAATATGCTGCAAAGCATCAGGACGAGGTAAGACTTTTTCCACGAGCGAAAGAGCTTTTGGAAGAGTTATTTGCAGAATCAATAAATATGGGTCTCTGGACAGGTCGGGACAGAAAAAGCTCTCTTAGAATTCTCAAAAGATTTGAGCTTGAAAGGTTTTTTAAGGGGATTATCTGCGGGGATGACCTGAAGACCCATAAACCCAATCCTGAGGGGATTTTCAAGCTCATGGTATTGTTAAATGCTACACCCAAGACATTAATCTATGTGGGAGATTCTGAACATGATATCCTGGCAGGAAAGCGTGCCGGCATCAAGACGATTATCTGTTTAAACTCCCATCACCCCTTTATCAGACCGGCGGATTTAATGGTAAAATCTTTGGAGGAGTTGAAAACATTATTGTTTGATTTGATCTCGAGGATTAAATCTAAGTTAAATCTAAGTAAGATATAAATGGATATCTTTTCTCATATGTTCTGGGGAGGGCTCGCCTTTGGATGGAGGCGAAGGTTTCTCCTCGCCATGTGTTTTGGGATTCTCCCTGACTTCATTCCATTTTTCCCGTTCTTTTTATATCGGTTATCCCATGGGACATTTGTATGGGGAAGGCCTCTGCTTGAAACCTTTCCTTTATGGGTCTTCAGTATATATGATATAACTCATAGCCTGATTTTTGCAGTGATTATTTATATGGGGATAAGATTAGTCAATAGAGGCCTCTCATTTTCCTTCCTTGCCTGGCCCCTCCATATTCTTATGGATATACCAACACACACAGAGACATTTTTCCCCACCAAATTTCTTTTTCCTATGAGTGATTTTTATATTAATGCCTTTGACTGGGCCCATCCCATATTTTTGTTGATAGATTATCTTCTTATTATCTCGCTATTTGGGACCTTTTTCTATTACAGATATAGAAAGAAAGAGAGGCGATCAGGATAGAAAACCCTCTCTTATTCCTCTTTTCCCATTAATTATTTGTTATAGGACTTTTGGATTGATATATTTAATACAACTGGATAATTCAATGCGTACAGGATAATAAAGATTTCATCTGTGGAATCTAAAGAAAATCCAAACTATAAGAGAATAGACGGTATTAAGGGTCTTGTATATATTCCTCAAAGCAGAGGTCCAAAAAAATACCCTTGCGAGGATTGCTATTTCTGTCAATTCTGTGCTGATACAAGGTGTTCTCTATGCCTTTCTCAGAAAAGCGGAAAAAAAGGTTGTAAAAGGTGATTTTTTAAAATATTTATTTTTTAAGTCTCTCCCTTTATTCCTTTATCTTTTGACTTTATTTTGATTTTGCATTATCTTTTTTCTGTTTCTTATTTTTCTGAACGAATCTCTCCGATTCAGATTAGTCTTTGATTGGAGAGGTTTTTTTTGCATGAATCTGTTAAGGGGAGAAGGAAGTTGCTATCAGGAAAGACCATCAAGTCTATAAGCGAGCGCTGGAAATCTGAGGGAGGATATTCTGAGGTATTGGTGCTGGCTATCCCGCTCATTTTAAGCACAGGGGCATGGTCAATACAGCATTTTGTTGACCGGATGTTTTTGACGTGGTACTCCCCAGAGGCTATTGCAGCAGCTATGCCTGCTGGCATGCTGAATTTCACTATCATGTGTCTCTTTATTGGGACTTCAGGTTATGTCAACACATTTGTTGCTCAGTACCACGGAGCAGGGATGTCTGAAAGGATTGGCCCAGCCCTCTGGCAGGGGATCTACGTGGCAGGTATTGGAGGGATAGTGCTTATTAGTATGATCCCTTTTGCTGAACCAATCTTTAGATTTATTGGACACGAAAAGCTGGTTCGGGAATACGAAACAATCTACTTTCAGATACTCTGTCTCGGAGCAGCACCTTCAGTTGCTTCCACTGCTCTTTCAAGCTTCTTTTCCGGTCGAGGTAAGGCCTGGCCGATTATGTGGGTGAACTTCCTCGCGACTCTCGTAAATCTGATTATGGACTATGTCTTGATATTTGGCCATTTTGGCTTTCCAGAGCTTGGTATTAAAGGAGCGGCTATTGCAACCGTTTTCTCTTCATGCTTCTCTTTCCTTGTTTTTTTTATTTTGGTTTCCAAACGGGCTTATAATCAAAGGTATCATACGCTCCGGGGATGGAAATTTGAGTACTCCCTCTTCTCTCGTCTTATGCGCTTTGGTTTGCCAACAGGGGTTCAATTCTTACTCGATATTGCTGGTTTTACTGTCTTTATTCTTTTAATGGGCCGCTTGGGCATAATCCCTCTTGCGGCTACGAATATCGCCTTTAATATTAACACTCTGGCATTTATGCCCATGATAGGTTTTGGAATCGCCATGTCGGTTTTAGTAGGACAGAACCTTGGCAAAGATAAGCCTGCTTTAGCAGAGAAGAGCGTTTATTCAGGGTTTCATCTTGCGTTTCTTTACATGGCAACCATAGCTCTTTTGTATGTTCTTGTTCCAGGTATCTTTTTATGGCCCTTTGCTGCCAAGGCAGATCCGGATAGCTTTATCTCCATTCGAGAAATCACTGTGGTTCTTCTGCGCTTTATAGCCGTCTACTCAATTTTTGATGCCATGAATATTATTTTTGCCTCAGCACTTAAAGGCGCAGGGGATACTCGCTATATTATGTTGATGGTTTTTATACTTTCTTTAATTTTGCTTATCATTCCAAGTTACGTGGCAGTGGTTTTTTTCCATACGGGTATCTTTGTGGGATGGACGATTGCTTCTTTATACATCATTATACTGGGGTTTGTATTCTTGTTCCGTTTTCTTGGAGGAAAATGGAAGTCGATGAGGGTAATCGAAGAAGCTCCACCTTCTATACCTTCGACATTTCCTGAAAGATCTGCTACGAAGTTCGATCTTTAAAAAGATTTAAACTTATTGTCGTGGTGATTTGCTTTTGATAGAAAATATCTCATTAAGATTCTGAACTGAGAAAGGATATGAATCCTTCAGTTTTTAGAAAATGAATTTCATCATTGAGGAGCTTTTGGGTGAGATCTATGACGAGCACTTTGAAGTGAAGTTCAAAAAAGAAACAAAGAAAAAAATTTGATTATCTTCGCAAGAGATAGCACTCTCGAACCCAAACCGGGTCAGATCTTAATAAGTCTGGTTAATACTGTAAATAAGAAAAATACAAAAAGTTCAACAAATACCAAGCCAAAAAAATAAAAAGGTTGAACCATTGAAGTAAAATGAACAAAAGATCTTTAAAAATAATCATATTGATTCTCTTATTAATCTTGCCCCTACTTATGATTATACTCATGAGACAATTCTTTCAAGTTAACTACTTGCTTTCTTCTTCCTATAAGATTATTTTTCTTTCTCCTCTCTTCTATCGCTCAGTTATTGACAAAAAAACATTCAAGAGCTCACTTTTCGAGAATTTCTCATTTGAAAGATTCAAAAAAAATATATTTATTGTTATAGGGCTAGGGATTGGATTGGCAGCGATTTATCTAATGAATTATCTGGTTATCAGGCAATTCCTGAGAGGAGAGACCATTGTTTCTCAGCTCAACCAGCTTGCCTCGATTCATAAGAGAAACATTCTTTTTATCGGTCTTTATATTATTCTTTTCAATTCAATCTTGGAGGAGTTTTTCTGGAGAGGTTTTTTATTCAAGGAGTTGCGAGAACTGATCAATCCTTGGATGGCACATACCCTCACAGGGATAGGGTTTTCTTTCCATCATATTATTTTTTTTATTGGCTGGTTCGAGCTTCCTTTTCTCATGCTTGCAACATCAGGGCTGATTGCCTTTGCCATCGTGATGAATTTTATTCTTGAAAGATATGACCTCTTCTCCTGTTGGCTTATACATGGATTGGTTGATACTGTGCAAGTCTTTATAGCTTTCAGAATATTCGGGATGATTTAAATTATTTCTTCAAAATGTCGTACTTTATGGTATGCTCTTTTGAAATTTTTAGTCTTTATGGATTCTCTGATGAAAAAAAAAGTTAAACACATCCTCATACTCAGTGCTGGCTGGTTTTTCATTTTTTTTGGTATTATCGGCCTCTTTCTTCCCATCCTTCAGGGAATCCTTTTTCTCTTTGTAGGTTTTTATCTGCTGTCCCATGAGTCTAAAACTGCTGAAAAATTGAGCAAAAAACTCAAGGAACGATATCCCTCGCTGGCAAAAAATATGGATAGGGCAAAGGAAAAGACTAGAAATATAAAGGTGCGACTATTCAAAAGAGATATTAGGTTATAATGAGTTTTTTGACTGCCTTAATAATCTGTTCTTTGCTGATACCGTACCTGTCCATGAGCTCTTCTGGTTTTCCCGAGCGCGGAAGCTTTCTTATGCAGAGATGAATCATTTTTGCAGTTAAGGGTAATATAGATTTCACTTCATCACCCAAGCCCCCCCGTTCAAAATGGTCTTCTACTACAATGACATTATTTTTTGTTTCGATTAAGGAATTTATGATACCTCTTTTATCGATAGGTTTAATTGAATATGCATCGACAATCCTTATAAATATACCATCTTTTTTGAGTTCTTCATATGCCTTCAGTGAATTATGAACAGTTATGCCGGCTGCAATAATTGTGACCGTATCCTTTTTGCTTTTTCTGATAACTTTTGACCCACCGATTCTAAACGTATCGCTTTTTTTATAAATAATAGGTGTTTTTGGTCTTGTTGTTCGAAGATAAGAAATCCCCTTCTGCTTAGCCATGATTTCCACACATGCCCTGGTTGAATATGCATCAGATGGATAGAGAATCAAACAGTCAGGGATAGTTCTGAACATTGCAAGGTCTTCTAATCCCATCTGGGAAGGACCATCTTCGCCGATACTTACTCCAACATGAGAACCGACAAATTTAGTATTTGTCCGTGAATAGGCGGCCATTCTTATCTGATCATGAGCACGGGACAGAAAGCATGCAAAGGTTGCAATAAAGGGTATGTAACCCCTTGCTGAAAGCCCGATTCCCATGCCTACCATATTCTGTTCAGCGATAAAGCTTTGAAAAGAGCGACCAGGATATTTTTTAAAGAACTCTTCAGCATAGCTAGAGTTTTTTACATCTCCGTCAATTGAAACCACGGCATGGTTAATCTTTCCAAGAGCGAGGAGTGCATGACCGTATGCTTCACGTGTGGTGAATAGCGTATTCAATGGATAGGTCTTTTTCGGTAATACAAATACCTGCTTGAGCTTTTTCTGTTTTTTTGGCCGGGGTTTTTTAACAAAGGATTTTGCGTTGATCTTGGGCATTGGTCCGAGCTCATCCAGCGCCTTTTCTAGCTGGTCCGGTTGAAGAGCCTTTCCGTGCCATCCCTCTTTGTCTTTGAGAAATGTAACACCGTAACCTTTAAACGTTTTTGCAACGATAGCCGTAGGTTTTTTGTTTTTACGAGCATTCCTCAAAGCACAAAGTATTTGTGGAATTGAATGGCCATCAATCCCGATAGCATTCCATCCAAAAGCCTCAAATTTCTTTATATAGGAGTCAATATCGTGGCCGTGAAGCGTTTCTCTTGATTGCCCAAGCCTGTTAACGTCCACAATGACGCAGAGGTTATCCAGAAGGTAATAAAAAGCTGTGTTTGCCGCCTCCCAGACATTCCCCTCTGCACACTCACCATCCCCGAGCAAAACATAGACACGACTCCCTGAATGATCCATTTTAGCTGCACACGCTAGCCCAGCCCCAATGCTCAGTCCCTGTCCTAATGAGCCTGTGGCTGCCTTGACCCATGGCATGAGCGGAGTAGGGTGCCCTTCGAGAGTGCTTGTTATCCTTCTTAAATTCATTAATTTCTCTTCCTCAATAATACCTGCTTCAGCATAGCATGCCCATAGTATGGGAGCAGCGTGACCCTTAGATAAGACAAACTCATCATTATTAAAACCGTAAGGATTTTTGATATCGTATTGCATTTCATCAAAAAAAAGACATGCCATCAGTTCTGCCATGGAAAGGCATGTTGTGGGATGTCCTGAACCTGCCTTTGTGGTCATTCGAAGCGAATGGATGCGTAGACGATTAGCAATTTTTTGTAATTGTTCAATGCTGGGCATGCATACCTCTATCAATATAATTTCAACTTAATATTATAAATATAGCACATGAAATATTTGAAAAAAATCGAATTTTCTTAATCCCTGCTGTTTTAACCTCTTTCAGATAATCTTGCATAATTTGCTTTATCTGCTAACATATAAACAATTCAAATATTCAACTTTATACAGTTTAACATCATGTTACAAGAATTGATAATTCTCACGATCACTGCTGCTTCTATAGGCTTCTTTCACACATTGCTTGGACCTGATCACTATCTTCCCTTTATTGTGATGGCTCGGGCAAGGAAATGGTCACTTTTCAAAACATCATGGATAACATTTCTCTGTGGTATAGGACATATTGCAGGCTCTGTTTTACTGGGCATGATGGGGGTGGCTTTGGGCATCGCTCTCACTAAACTGGAAGGAATGGAATCTTTTCGTGGCAACCTTGCAGCCTGGTTTCTTATCGCTTTTGGACTTGTCTATTTTGTATGGGGATTACGCAGGGGTGTGAAAAGTCGGCCGCATGAACATTTGCATGCCCATAAAGATGGGCTCATTCATATACACAAACATATCCATACCAAAGAACACGTGCACATCCATGAAAAAGAGGGGGCTTTGAATCTTACGCCCTGGGTTCTCTTTATCATCTTTGTTTTGGGTCCTTGTGAACCGTTAATCCCTCTACTGATGTATCCTGCAGCAAAAGAAAGCCTTCTGGGCTTGGTTCTGGTAATAAGTGTCTTTGGTGGAGTGACTATTGTTACCATGCTGAGTATTGTTTTCGTCTCAACCTTAGGTATGAATCTTCTCCCTTTGGCACACGTAGAAAAATATACTCATGCATTCGCTGGTGTTGTCATCTGTTTCTGCGGCCTGGCCATTCATTTTCTCGGGTTGTAATTCAAGGAAATCGGTTGGTCTGATTTAAAAACTTTTCTTTTTTTAATAATTTTCGCAGAAGAGTTCATAGTGTGCCTGCGGATGAACACAGGCAGGGCATAATTCAAGGGCTTCCATCCCTTCATGAACATATCCGCAATTTCGACATTTCCACTTAACTACCTCATCTTTTTTAAAAACAGTTCCATCGATGATATTTTTAAGAAGCTTTCTGTATCTCTTCTCATGCTTTTCCTCTACCTCAGCAATCTTTTTGTAGAGTTGGGCGATTTCATCAAAACCCTCTTCTTTGGCTATTTTTGAGGCCTCAGGATAGAGAATACCCCATTCCTCCTTTTCCCCCTCTGCTGATGCGAGAAGATTGGTTTTGGTGTTACCTATCACTCCAGCAGGATAAGAGGCGGTAATCTCAATTTTTCCTCCTTCTAAAAACTTAAAAAATCTTTTGGCATGCTCTCTTTCATTTTCAGCGGTCTCAAGAAATATGGCTGCAATTTGCTCAAAGCCCTCTTTTTTTGCAACACTGGAAAAGTAGGTGTAGCGATTCCTTGCCTGGGATTCTCCTGCAAAGGCTGCAAGGAGATTCTTTTCGGTTCTGCTGCCTTTTAATTCCATTATGATAGCTCCCCCTTAAATGAAAAATGTTCAATGATTATAAGTGTGACTAAAATAGTTGTCAAAATAAAAGATTTAATCTACAATTTAATATTCAATTTTAATGCCCCCGTAGCTCAGCTGGATAGAGCAAGGGACTCCGGATCCCTGTGCGAAGGTTCAAATCCTTTCGGGGGCGCCATTATAAGGGAGATACCATCTTGAGGGAAGACCTGGTAAAGAAAATCAAGTGGATGTTTCGTCTGATTATGTCAGCAGTCGGGGCTTATATCTTTATCTCATTGACCATAATGTTATTTTCTGCTGGGGGAAAATATGCCATTTTTGGACTTATTCTGATAGGAGGTTTGTTTCTTGTAATACTTAGGGCATTTTTTAAAAAAAAGGTTGACAAATAGCAGACACATCTTGTATACAATAGATTTTATACAATTCAAAAGGGCTTATCTATTCTATATCTTAGTCCAATAATGAATTTATTAATTAAATAGGCAAAATAGAGGAGGAGGAAAAATGCAAAAAGAACAAAAGTTTTACGGTCAGGCCGAGTTTGCAAAGGGATTAGAGGGAGTGATTGCTTGTGAAACAAAGATGGGTCATGTAGATGGCCAGAAGGGAAGGCTTATTTATCGAGGCTATACGATTGAAGACCTTGCAGAGCATTCCAGCTATGAAGAGACAACATACCTTCTCCTGTTTGGCAAGCTTCCCACAAGAAAAGAGCTGGATGACTTTAAGGAGAAGCTGAAAAGCTATCGCCCCATTCCCAAGGAGGTTATTGACATCCTCAAGAAGCTTCCCAAGGATACCCATCCCATGTCCGCCCTCAGAACAGGTGTTTCAGCGATAGGCTGCTATGATAAAAAAGCGGACAGCAGAGAGCTTGCTGATTATACAGAGGCAGGGATAAAGCTGGTTGCCCAGGTAGCAACAATTGCAGCGGCTGTTGCAAGAATAAGAAGAGGAGAAGAGCCCTTAGATCCTGATAACAGCTTAGAACATACAGCAAACTTTCTCTATATGGCTACAGGAGAGAAGCCGGACGAATATCTCGAAAAGGTCATGGATGTATCCATGATTCTTCACGCAGACCATGGTATGAACGTCTCTACCTTTTCCTGTATGTCAGTCATCTCTTCATTATCTGATATGTATTCTGCTATTGCAGCTGGTGTAGGGAGCTTGAAGGGACCCTTGCACGGGGGGGCTAATGAGGAGGTAATGAAGATGCTGTTGGAGATAGGGGAGCCAGAGAATGCAGAGGCGTATATTAAAGATGCCATTGCAAACAAGAAAAAGATAATGGGTTTTGGACACAGGGTCTATAAGGCATATGACCCAAGGGCAAGGATTTTTAGGCAGTATTCTCAGAAGGTAACAGAGATGAAGGGTCAGAAGAAACTTTATGATATTGCCATCATCGTTGAAGAGCAGGTTTTGGCTGCCTATTCATCCAAGGGGATATTCCCGAATGTCGATTTTTACTCTGGGACGATTTACTATTCCTTTGGCATTGAATATGCTATGTTTACGCCTATTTTTGCTGTGAGCAGGATTGCGGGTTGGGCTGCCAGGGTACTGGAGTATCTCCCACAAAATCGTATCTTCAGGCCGAGAGGCCTTTACCAAGGAGAGATGGAGGCCAAATATATTCCGATTGATGAGAGATAAGTATTTAAAAAAACCGGATTTTTTTAGCTTCTGATCCGAAAAAAAATAGAAAGACTTGACGATATCCTTTCTTGATTATATATTAATTAATGATAATTATTAAATTTCTATTAAGAAAGGAGAAGAAAGATGGCTGAGGAAATCACCAACAACTGTGAAAAGTGTGGTAAGGAGTACACTTACAAAGATGTGACTTCAGAACTGCAGGCCAAGGAAGGTTGTGGCGACGTAGACGCAGGAACACCAGCTTACATGAGATTCTGTCCAGACTGCAGAAAATAAATAAAAAGTTAAATATTATAGAAGCTTTAAAAGACCCCTTTTTATTAAAGGGGTCTTTTGCTTTCTAATAAAGTCTTAGTTTTTAGGGACAAATACATTACCGATCATTTCAAATCTTGTATATTGGGGAGAGGATTTTCTTTCATAAAAGGAGCTTATATAATCAAGCATATTATTAATTTCGTCTAGGGCGCTTTTATCCACAAATGTCCTTTCTCTTTTTGACCCTTTATCAGCAAGTGTGAAGTCTTCAAAGTCGTTGCATTGACCTTCTCTGTATTTAACCAGTATGCTCTTGATATCACATATCATCAGGGGAAGAATAATTGCTTCTGCTGAATAAGGACAGAGCAAAAAAATGGCATTTTTGAATCTCTTTTGGGTGATTGATGGCAAGAATATGTCATAAATAATATCCTTGGCTGAGGTCATAATATGTATGTATCCACCTGCATGAAGTGCCTTTTTACCCAAAACACCTATATCGCAGGTTTTGCAAACAGGGTCAGGATAATCTTCTTTACTGCTTTTCAAATCAAGGCGAGATAGATAGAGGCAGTCATGATTAAACTGTCCAGAGGGACACCCTTTAGAGCTTTCATTATTTTTTATGGGCTTCTGGCAATATCCCGCAGCAACAAGTATCCTTTGATTCTTTTCTATAAGATTGTTTAAAAAGGCCTTTTTGGATCCATTTAAGAAGTCTATTGTTTCCCTCTCTGATAATTTTTGTCTTATTCTTCCATAAGAAACAAAACCATGAAATGATTTAAGAGGATGTTTTAAGAGAATCTTTCTTGTAAATAAAGGGCCATATTCTCTTAATAGGCTTTTGAAAGAAAATTCCCAAATCCTAAAACCTAAAAAATGAGAACTGTCCAATCTATTTAAGAGATTCATTTCAGAAACTCTACCAATCCTTCTTTTCCATTTATAGAAATCTTTTGCCCAGTAGATATCCTCTGGGTTGCCTTATCAATGTTTACAACCGAAGGGATTCCAAGCTCTCTGGCTATGATTGAAGCGTGAGACAATAATCCGCCAACCTCCAGAACCAGCCCGGAGACCATCGAAAGAATATGAATCCACCCAGGGTCAATACTCAATGTAACCAGTATATCCCCCTCTTTTAATTCGCTGTAATCTTTTAAATCTCTGAGAACACGTGCGTTGCCTGTAGCCTTTCCCGAACTAACCCCCATTCCTTTAAGTATGTCTTTTTCACCTACCTCAACAGAGAATTCTCTTTCTTTGCCCTCTTCTAGTATAATAAGTGATGGGGCATCAATAGATTTGTTTTGAGACCACTCTGATCTTCTTCTCATAATCACATCGCTAAAATCTTCCTTTTTTCCCTCTCCCATAAGGAGCTCATAGATTTCCTGAATCTTAAGAAAGAAGATATCATTCGGTTTGTCAATACCTTTGTCTTCCAAAGAAAGGCGTCTTTCCATTTCGAGAACGATCTTTCTCATATAAGCCATGGACATTTGCCAATAAAAGCGCTGGTTTTCTCTGAGAAGGATGAATGTCTGGGTCCAGTTAATCAGTTTTTTAAATAAGATGAAACGAAGAGGAAATATTTTATCAAAAAAACTAAAAGAAAGGCGATTTTTTAGCTCTTTTTTATTAGAAATATCAATTTTTTCATTATACGGTTTCTTTTCTTTTCTGTTTGTCACTATTAATTTTTTTATTATACCAATAACATATCCCTGATCCTCTTTCCATGTAGGATAAAAGATATCTAGGCTGTTTGACCTGTGACCATACCTATCCAAGAAATTTCTAAATCTTTTGAGGAAATTTTGACTTTCTCCAACTTCACTCAGTTTTTTTAAGAGAACTTGAGGTTCATATTCGATAAAAAAATGTTTGAGAATGTCAGACGATAATACGATTTCTGCCAGTTCTTTTATCTCTCTGTCTATTTCTATCGTCATATTCTTTTTATCAGAGAGTTGAAAAAGGGTGGTGCGGAGCAGGTTTTCTTCCAGCCCCCGCTTTTTTATGAGATGAAGGGAAAGATGATAAAGAATATCTGCATAGGTGATGCTCCATCGATGAATCTTTAAGAACTCACTAACCAGGACCCTTGTTTTTGTAAAGTTAGAGAAAAGGTCTTTATGAGAGAGATCAGAGAGGTTGATAGCTTTAAGTTCTTTGAGAGTTTTTATATATTCTTCAAGAAATGAATCCCATTTTTTGAAATGAATCGGTATGATCCAGTTGTGGTCTTTTGCTAGGGTCTTTACGGAAGAAAAGACGAAGTCTATGTTTAACCATGGGAATCTTCTGTCGTTATATGGAAGGTATTCCTTTGAAGGGAAAAACCTTTCTGTATCCTTTGAGATAAGAAATGATGGATAGTAGTAAAAGAGCTTATAAAAGACCTTGAGGTTTGTATAGGGACGTCCATAAAAAAGTTCAGTTATTTTGTATCGATGGGCATCATAAAAACCTTGATACTTAAGAGGATCAACAAAAGCCCTTCTTTCTAAAAGTTCTTTTAAGATAGACCAGCTTAAAGGGGAGATTGGTTTAGGGAATCTTTCATCAAAAAAATGTCTTGTCCATATCTTCTCAATATCCTCTCTTTTCTCTTTTGTAGGTTCTTTTTTTTCTCTCTGGCTCTCAATGGCTATTGACTCTTGTTCAGATATATTCATCATTATGGTGAGGGGTCTTGTCTGGAGGAAATAAAATCGATCCTCTTTCAATGCCCACTCAATATTCTGAGGAGATTTAAAATGTTCCTCAATTTGTATAGCCATCTGAGACAATGTTCTCAGTTGGGATACGCTTAAGACCTTCTCTTTCCTTTTTTCCAGCGGAACAGGGATCTCCCTAAGGGATCCCTCCTTATCTCTATATGTCATGAATTGCTGTTTCCCAGAGGAATTTATCTCAATGGAGGGACCTTTTTTATCTAAAGTAAAGCTATCAGGATTGACCTTGCCTTTCACCAATGGGAGACCGAGACCCCATACCCCTTCGATAATGATTTCTTCGGCATGTGTTACAGGATTAAACGTGAACATGACCCCTGAAATCTCTGATTCAATCATTTCCTGTATGATAACCCCCATAGAAGGGATTCCTTTATTGATTTCTTGTCTTATGATCAGGTATTTAATAACCTGTTCTTTCCAAAGGGAGGCCCAGCATTCTTTAATCTTCTCTATTATCTCTCTTTCAGAATTTACTGATACATTGAGGAAGGTCTTTAATTGACCGGCCATAGAAATGGTTGAGGTATCTTCTTGTATAGCTGAAGACCTGATAGCGAGAGAGATATCATTTCTCGTTTTATTCTTGAATTCTTTAAGACCATCCAGTATGTCTCTTTCAATTGTTGGAGGAAAGGATTGAGAAAGGATGGAATATCTTAATTCTTTAGCAATAGAAAGGAAATATTGTATCTCCTCTGTATGGAGATGGCCAGCATAGAATTTCTTTACGTGGGTTAAAAGACCTGTTTCTTTTAAAAAGTCTAAATAAGCTTGGGTTGTAATACAAAAGAATGGGGAAACCTCATACCCCATATCTACAAGAGAATTGAGATAGAAAGCTTTATTCCCTGCAAGGCTTGGATAATATTTCTGATTTTTTTTTAGCCCCAAAAGATATCTGGACATAGAGATACCCAGCAATAAAGAAAGAGGCTATTTTCTAGCCTTAATGATGAAATGGCTCTTATATGTGAATGATCTTCCTCCCTCTTGGAGATATCCCATCATATTCTGCCAGCGTTCATCCGTTTTGAATTTTTCCATCATTTTTTTGTTTTTCTGGAAGAAATCTAATGCATCTTTGAGATTTTTAAATTTTACAATCTCCTTTTCAACGGTTATATGTTCTATTTCAAAACCAGTATCGAAAAGGACCTTTTTCATATGATCCTCATCATAAGAAAATGGTGATATTTTCTTTGTCTCTTTCCACTGGTCGATATGAAATGCTGCAAAAATTAAACATCGCCTTTTTTGTAGAGCATCATATGATCGTTTGATAGTGATATCTGACATGCACAGATTGGAGATGATCATATCCAATTCATTGGTTAAAGATAGATAATCCACCCTCTCCGCATCTCCATGAATAAACTGAACATTATTGATACTATTTGCAGCCTTATATTTCTTAGCTGCATCAATCTCTTTTTTAGATAAATCTATTCCAACTACCTTTTTGGCATAGGGTGCAATATTAAACATCAGTCTTCCTCTTCCACAACCCACGTCTAATATAGTCATCTTTTTAATTTTTTCTGACGTAATTAACTTTTTAAGGGTTGAATTTATTGATAGAGGATCTTCTTTTAAAGATTGAGATGGAGAAGCAATAATCTCCCTTGTTTTATATTTTATTTTTTTCATAAGTTAACCGATTTTATTTAAATTAAACATAAGATAGGTTTCTTTCTTTTTGCTGTATTTTACCACATTTAGATTTTTGTTGTAAGATTATTTTAAATTTGATAAAAGAGGGACGAGTGATTATATTAATCGAGTTGGCTCTTATATACAAACCTTTCTCTATATAAAAGACCATTAATTCTATTATAAATGATAACGAAAAACTAAAGAAGGAGGATTATCATAAGTAACATTAGCAAGAAAAAGGGAATCATTGCAATTTTAACTGGTGGTGGTGATGTTCCAGGACTCAATCCAGCGATTCGGGCAGTTACGATTCGCGCTCTACGAGAAGGTTGTCAGGTCATTGGAATTAATCGTGGTTGGGGAGGTATGATTGAGATTGTACCTGACAAGGACGCTGATAACTCCGGCAATTATCAGGTTCTGACAGAAGAGCTCGTTAATAAAGTCGGGAGAACAGGTGGGACTTTTTTGCATACCTCTCGAACGCGTCCAAGCCATGTGCCTAAAATTAATGTTCCACATCACCTAAGAGATAAATATACGAAAGGAATAAATGACCTAACCCCTGATGTCTTAAAAAATCTGGATTTTTTAGGTGTTGATTACCTTATCCCTATTGGTGGCGATGATACCCTTAGCTATGGGGCTCGACTTCATAAGGAAGGTGTTAGAGTTCTCGCTATTCCTAAGACCATGGATAATGATGTGCCAGGAACAGATTATTGTATTGGGTTTAGCACATGTGTTACCAGAA
>Ga0307379_10003455_pt1 | contig 23009 bp, 19 predicted proteins | sample UN2MG_FD_202237 | JGI IMG/M metagenome (GOLD analysis project Ga0307379, IMG submission 202237) | Soil microbial communities from Risofladan, Vaasa, Finland - UN-2 | ecosystem: Environmental > Terrestrial > Soil > Coastal area > Acid sulfate soil | place: Finland: Risofladan, Vaasa | collected... | reverse complement strand
TCGGTCCCACAGGAAATCTAAATTATTTTGGAGAAGAACAACTTGATTACATATTAGATAAGTTACCATCACTTAAATTAGAAGAAATTGATGAAGCAAAAATTAGCTTAATTGCTGATGAAAACTTACGCCAGCAATTTGGGGGTACTGGAGGTGGTTATAGTGTATCGGAAGCGCTAGAAAATCAATTAACTAGTGCTGCGTTTTATCTAATGAATATGGGTTATTCCCGACAAGAAATTCAACAAAAATTCAATGCAGTTCGTAGCGATCCATCTAAAATAGGGGAATTGTTCAATCTTCAACAGAAAGAAATATATAACATGCCTGCTGAACTTGAACGAGATCAAGGTTCTACTTCAACCATGCAATCCCCTTCTGGAAATGAAAGTATTTCAGTGGACCAGACTCCAAGTGTTCAAGAAGCCATAGAACGTCATATGCAATCAATTCATGAAGACATTACTGATGAAAGAGCTCAAAAGGTAAAAGAAATACTAAGCGAAATTAAAGATTATGCCAGAGAAATGATGAACGAGCTTCAAGAAAAAATTTTCCTACAAATGCATCCTGATCGATTGCAACGCGCTCTTAAGATGTTGAAATTGACTAAACGAAAATCAAAACGAATGGAACTAATTATTGAATGGTTTGCATCCAGTCTTTTGCTATCTAAAATTGAATTGAAAGTAGAGCATTGGCAAGTGTCTTCTAGCGCAGGTCACGGTGATGCTGGTGTTTTTACCGCAGGAATTGATTTTTCACGTTATGACAATGTCATTAAAGATTTTTCTGATGATAAATTGACAAAAATTATAAATATCGCCCGGAAAATCCTTCAACATCCGACTAAAAAAGCAATTCAAAAGCTTGGACAGGATCTCATTGCAGAAACAGGTTTTGATGAACATTTGTATTTCACTGATTGAATTATTTTAGATTTTCATCATAATTTTCACGAAAAAATTCCAAATTCGACACTAAAAATAATAGAAAAAACAGAGCATGGTTTTGTTGTGGAAGAGCACGATAAAGTTAACAAATTAATAATGGATGCCATTCATAATAATTCATCCTAATTCCTAATATCTCATTTTTTAAATACAGTGGTTCCCCGAATAATGGTTTCCATGACTTGAAGTTCTTTGATTTTGTCAATTGTGATTTTTAAAGGATTTTTATTTAGTATCACAAAATCGGCAAATTTCCCTGCCTTAATGCTACCTTTTAGATTTTCTTCGAAAGACGCATACGCTGCATCAATCGTGAACGTTTTTAATGCTTCTTTCATATTTATTCTCTCTTCAGGAACAAATTCGTTGCGATTAACTAGAGCATGTAGTCCCATTATAACACTGGGATCTTCAACGGGACAATCAGAACCAGAGATTAATAAAACACCAGCATCAATAATTGATTTCATGGGGTACGTGTATTTACAGCGTTCTTTACCTAAGCGTTTTTCTAACCAACCATATTCTGAATTTATAAATTGAGGTTGACAGGAAGCAATTATATTATATTTAGCCATATCTTCAAGAACATCTGCTTTTAGCATTGAAGCATGCTCAATTCTATGCCTATGATTCTCACGGGGTGATTCTTGTAATAATCTTTTATACAAATCAACAGCAATACGATTTCCTTTATCTCCTATAGCATGAATACAGATCTGAAAACCATCTTCATGAGCGATTTTCATTTTTTCATACATATCGTCCGTTTCTACTACGCAAAATCCGCACATTCCCGGTTCGTCAGTGAATGGCTCATACATGCATGCTGTCTTAGCTCCAAAAGTACCATCCAAAAACAGTTTAAAACAACCCAATTTAAACTGGCTATCTTCTTTACCACCGTCTAGAGGAGGTTTTTTTAATCTCTTCAGTTTTTTGGGTTTCTCGGTGTTAACCATTACATACCAATTTTGATAAACGTGCGATTGAATGGATTTGAGTAATGGAATCTCGACAACTCCGAAATCGCCAAATTCTCCTCCCGCGTCAGAATGAAGAATACCGTGAAGAGAAGTTAGTCCTTGAGACGCTAAGTAATTAAAAGCTTTTATAGCGGCATCAGCTAATTCCTTACCAGCTGGAAATGAAACTTTAGATAATATTGGGGATATAGCAGTTTCAGAAATTATTCCTGTTAATTCGCCGTTCTCATTTCTCCTGATTTCACCTCCTTCTGGTATTGGTGTATTTTCATCGATTCCTGCTAATTTTAAAGCTTTCGAATTTGCTATCCCTATATGACCATCATAGCGTAAAACGAATACGGGATGGTTAGGGCATACCTCATCTAAATCCCATTTTGTTGGTAGGACTGGAATTTCGAGTTTTTCTTCAGATAGGTTTAAAGCAATGATTAATTTATCATATGGTTTCCCTTTTATTGCTTTTTTTAGAGCTCTTTGGAGTTCTTGCAAGCTAGTTACATCTGAGACATTGGGGCTTACTTGATAAAATACGAATAAAATCGGGTGAAGATGACAGTCTATAAAACCAGGAAGAAGTGTCGATCCTTTAAGATCAACAATTGAATAATCTCTTCCAATTTGAGCCTTGACTTCTTCGAATGTTCCAAGAACTACTATTTTTTCACCTGTAATACCCACAGCTTCTACTGTGGGAAGGTTATCTTCCATTGTAATAATGGGACCATTAAAATAAATTTTCGAAATCATGATTCATTCAATCATTTTCATTTGAACAAAATTACATAAGAAGAATATAAACTGATTCATAAACCTTAATGATACCAACAAAATGATACTCTATTTGTACTTGGGCAAAAGTTTAAAATATTTCAATCAATTCAAAGGATCAAGGTAAAACAACTAAAATGATTTATTAAATCACTAAAGGCGATACCAGATGGTTAAAAAACAAGATTTAAAGAAACTTAATTCGATAATGCAAGAAGGAAACACGTTCAAAAATGAAAAGAAATATAATGAAGCAATTGAAAAGTATTTTGAAGCCCTAAATTTCGTTGAAACTAAGGTAAAAGAACTTGCTGATAAGGAAGACGAATTAAACAGTATACGTTCACAAATAGATCAAGTTTATTCAATTGAAATAATTGATTATGTCGATAGATTGCGCGAAAACGTGAATAATCACAATTATGCAGAAGCTTTCCAAACATTGGATGAGGCCATGAGGATTGCTGATAAGATTGAAGACATTAAAATGCGGAATTATGAAATCAAGGATATAAATTATCTTATTAACAAAACTAAATTTGATGAGTCAATCAATAAAGCGAAATTAATAAGAGATGAAGGTAGATATGACAACGCTATCAGATTATTAAAATACACTTTGGTTCAAGCAGAAAATTTCCACGCTGATGATCCTGATCATAAACAGATAACCGATATAAAGAATGCTATTAATGAGACCTATTTAATACAAACAAGACTACTAATAGAACAAGGCAATAAATTAAAAGGTGAGAATATTAGTGAAGAAGCACTAAATTCCTACCAAGAGGCTCTAAATATTACGGATAAATTCTTCAAATCTGAATTAAAATCAAATGAAATTGCTAATTTAAAAAATTTAATTAATCAGGTTCACGTCAATTCTATTAAACCGATAGTAGAAGAGGGAGAAAAATTATTTGAGGAAAATCGGTTTGAAGAAAGTGTCAAAAAATACGAAATGGCATTGGAAATTGCAAATAAGATGTTCCCATCAACACAGAAGGATGAAGAAATTAGTAAAATCAACTCGATAGCAGCAAAAACAACAAATCCTACATTCGTAGAGCGGATCAAGCCAATTTTGGATAAGGGAAAAGAATTAATTATTAAAGAATTTTACGAGGAAGATGTCAATATTGTAAACGAAGCTATTGATATCTTTGATGAAGCCCTCAAAATTTCAGAAAACATGGCCGATGCTGAAGATAAAACTCAAAAATTAGAAGAAATAAGGAATTTGATTAATAAGACATGTCAAGCAAGAATTAACTTACTGAAAGATAGATCTTTCCAACATATTGCTCAAAGAAATTTTCAAAAAGCAGTCAATGAATTATACGCCGCGATTAGTATAGCTAAACGAATGGCAATACCTGAAGGAATAAATGAGGTTTTCAAAGGTTTAAAAGATTCTGTAAATAAAGTATATATTTTGCAAATAGATGAAATTCTCAATCAAGGTCAAACGTTTTTAAATCAAAAAGACTTTGATAAATCAATTGATCTGTTTAATGATGCCCTCAAGATGACAGATAAGATGTATCTCACTACAGAGATGGAGCAAGAAGTGAGTAAAATTAAAAGTTTGATTTATCAAGCTGAGCTAAAAGACTTGGTGGGGAGAGGAGATTTAACGGAAGAACAAAAAAAATTCGAGAAAGAACTTGAGAAGTTAAATAAGAAAATGGAGTACGCGAAAACCATCGATGATATTGATCGCCGATATGATGAAATGGATAAAATTAAATCATCCATTGACGAGATACATTTCTCAGAAATTAAACTATTAGTCGAAAAGGGGGTACAACTATCTGATAATAAAGAATTCGAAAAAGGATTCAAAAATTTCGAAAATGCAATGAAAGTCCATGAGCTCATTAAGAGCCCAGAATTCAAAAATAGAGTCCCAATTAGGTTTAATTATAAGAATGAATTAATTAAAAAAGCTAGGATTGATATAATGGAGAATAAGTATGAGGAAGCAATTAAAAGTTGTGAAAAAGCATTAGAATTGGATAACTCATTTATTGATGCTTATTATCACATTGGGATAGCAAATATACGAAAAAAAGAATATGATTTAGCGAGAATTTCTCTTAGAAAAGTTATAGACCTCAAACCAGATCATTCCGGATCCTGGAATCTTGTGGGATTTACTCATGAAAAAAAAAAGGAATTTGATGCTGCATTAGCAGCGTATGAACAAGCTATTAAGTACAAACCGGATTTCGCTGAAGCATATTATAACAAGGGAAATGTTTTGAAAAACAAGTTGCAGCATGAAGAAGCCATAAAATCATACTCAAAAGCAATTGAATTCGATCCTAATCTATCGCTTGCTTGGCTTTTTTTGGCATCAGAGTTTTTTGGTAAGAAGGATTATGATAAAGCAATTCATCATCTTGAAAAGGCAATAGAAATTGATTCAAGTTTAGAAGAAGGATTCAAAGATCAAATAGATCTATTTAAGCAAACTATTAAAAAGATGAGCAATCGACTCGAAGAATTTTACCACGATAGACGATGAGTTGTATAAAAATTTTATAAAAATAAGAAGATAAAAAAATTGTTTTTACTATTATAAGAGATTTGAAGCATATTGATTAACTAGATACTCAATTTTATCTCGTTCTATTTGTGCTCTCTCTGATTCGGGACACATATTCTCTAAATGACGAAATAACTCTTCTAAGCCTATTTCTGATTCGGTCATATCTACTCCTTCCATTTCATTCAAAATAATAGAACCCAAAAGGTTCTTGGAACGTTTGAATATGATAGTGTGACCCTTCATCTTCAGTTGATTTAATTCGGAATGGAATGACTCTTTAATAAAGCTATTAATAGCGGCAAACAAAGGGATGACAATAGCACTTACTAAATATCTAACATATCTCAAAATTTCAATTGTTGCAAATAACATTTTAACATTCGCCTCCTTATTTTAAAAAAAGCTCCCTTTGAGGTTGGGCGTCTCTTTTATTAATTCTTTCCTTATCTTCTTAAAAATTTCTGAAAATTCAATTGGGACATTTTCTATTTGAATATTTTGTTCTTGATTTATTCCTTCAAATATTGTTTTTTGATATCTTAACAAAATTTCTTCTGTTAATAATCCTTTAGTATTCAGTATTTCTATCAATTGTTTCAATGCAGGTTTGTAAATTTCAGTTTTATCTCTTTTTGAAATTAATATTGAAAACGAAAATAGGTCATCACGATCAGCATCTTGTTCAACTTTAAATGTATATGAAATTAGGTTATACTTTTTGTATTTATTTAGGAAAAATTCTCCCGTTTTTGCTCCATATGGTAATGATTTTGATAATACTCCAGATATATCCGCATTGTCCATATTTAAAGCAGGAAATGCGCTCAGAATTTCAGGATTTGACCCTATATATCCACCCAATTTTACTATAACAGAATATTCGCTAGTCAAGTTTTGTACACCTTATTAATATTTTTTTGAATACAAACATAAAAAATTTCAGAATTTGTGTGTCTTTTTATAAATGATAAAAATACATCTTTTTAAAATCGAAGAAATAAACTAATTTTTGTACTCAAGTAACGTATGAATTTTTGATTTATGGGTATAAATAATAACAATTTTTTAATTTAGTACATTAATTGGAATTTTTGTATATAAATTTAAAAAGATAAAGTCTATTGAATTTACCAAGTTTATGCTAAAAACTCATTGCTTTCAGGAATTTAGGCCATAGAGTTGCCTTCGAAACCAAAGGAAGCTGAGCAAAAAGGCGCTCTCCGACCCATCTGTCATTGTCGGTGTTATATTTGCCCAGATCTTGGATCATCAATACATCGTAAACAAAATTTCTCACTGTTTTATTTTTCAACAACATTTCTGTATATGCGTTCCATATAGATTTCATTGAGTTTTTGTTTCCATAGAATAAATACTCACAGGCATTACCATTCCGAAAATAACCATCAAGCAAGAGTCGATTTATTTCTTGGTCATACTTAACCAATTCTACACCTGAAAAGTCTGTGCTATTAGATAATAAGGGCTCTATTACCCTTGAAGCAATATCAGCACTAGCTAATCCACATAACATCCCTTCATAAAAAAAGGGAGTGACCAAACCCGCAGCTTCTCCTAAAACAATAATTCTATCGTTACTCATTTTGCGTATTGGATGTTTAGAAATGTCCCCTATAACGATGTTGTTCAAATCCCATGATATCCCTTTTACATATTTCTGAATTTTTTCATAATTTCTTAAAATTCTCTCTAATTTATCCTTGAGTTGAGCAGGGGTTTCCTTATTACCTAAATATCCCGTTGAAATTCTTCCTTTTCCAACATTAAAAAAGAATGGGCCATCCGAACTTATATTAGGGTTGAGGTGAAACATGTATTGAAAATTAAAATTCTCATCCAATATGTTCTCATCTACATCGGAATTAAGATAAATACCCATATATGAATCGGGTACTTCAAAACCCAAGGATCTCTGTAAATCAAAACCCTTTGAGCCAGTGGCTAAAACTAATAATTTAGTGGAATATGACTCTCCTTTGCTATTAATGATTTCAACATGATCATCATGTTTATTAATTTTTGAGATTTTTTCATTAAATCTCGTCTCACAACCCTGATCTTCGGCGTTTTGAATTAATTTTTCGATGAACTTTTCGGTATGAGTGATTTTCCCAATTGGAACTGAACCAAATTCTTTATAATCTATTAACCCATCATTATTTTCGGATTTATAATTTAGTTGTAAAAAAGGTCTTGGAAACGCTTCCTCGTCTTTCCAGAGTAAATCGTCAATGTAAGGTTTGTTATGTTCAGCAAATATGTTTACCCGCTCAGGTATCTTTTTATTATAATCTTGTTCTTCTATGAGAAGGACTTTTGCATACTTAGAAGCTTTATATGCAAATGATGCACCACATACGCCAGCGCCAATTACAATTAGATCATACATAATTAAAATCTAAAATTTATTACCCTAAAAAAAGATTTTTTTACCTTTAATATTCTGAATCATCTGGTTAAATTAATGCTGTATCTTTTTGGTCAATTCAAATAATATTTTGAATCGTTCTAGAAATTTTCTCTAAATTAACCTCGGCCATCCCGAGAGATACTGTTGAATCAAAAAATATTACTACTAGTAATGGATCAAGTTTCCATGGAATGTTGATAACTCGTGAAAATATTTTCTGATCGTTTTCCAAACTGTAAAAAGTAGTACTATATTCAGTTGCAACAACATGTCTTATTTCAAATTCTTTTAATGAAGATAAGAGAATATTTTGTGGTAGGGACGAATAGATGACATTACCACTAATTGAAAAAAGTGCAGAACCTAGAATTTCATTCTCAAATATAAGATTTTTCATCATTTCTATAATTTTGGAATAAAATGGCTGACTCTCAATGATTTCTTCGGATCCTGCAATAATTGCATGAATTTGTAGATCAAACAATTTGTTTTGAATTTCTTCATATTCTTCAACTTTATTATTCTTTTTAAAATCTTCAAATGCTTCGATAATCCCAATCAATCGAGATTTAATGAATAATAAGTTAGCACTTGAATCGGAAAGAATTACAAAAATAAAGTCTCCCCCAACTTTAAAAACAAACCGAAAACCACCCATTTCTAGAATTTCGGGTGTTTGCTTCATAATTACATTTTCAGAAAAGGAGAAGATTGCTGAAAAGAAGGGTGTGATTAAATTTGGCTCAATATTTTTAAATTTGTCAGTAAAATTCTGTGAATATAAACAAGCTCCGGATTTCTGTAAAATAAATAATGAATGAATTAGCATATTTATTACTAAATCGTTTTATATAGAATATGTAAAAAGCACGAGTTTTTAAGTGTTTCCTCTTAAAAAGACATTAATATTATGCAGTAAATAAAAATAATTAAGGAATTATTAGATCGAATAAGGATCTTATATAGAACGCTTCTCTTTTTATTTCTTGAATTGATAATGACGAACCATCTCTTTTTTTTAATTGATTTAATTGGATAATTCTAGCTTCATTGGGTTCCATGGAGAAAAAATTATCGGAAGCAACAAAATCATATTCTTCAGAATCTAAAAAGACGAAGAGAGCTATAAATTCATTTGAAACTTTAATATTAACTTTTAAATCTGTTAAATCTTCATCTTCTATTTTTAATATTTCCCATTTTATAAATGGATCCTGTAAGTTAAACCGCTTAGGCGCATCAAAAAGTCTCATGCCTTGATCAATAATAATTTTATCATGAGTTTTTAGTTGATAGAATATGATGTGATCTTGAATTTTTTCTTCAATTATATCAATTTTATTCACATTTAATGTTCCGACCATATTTGATGACAGAGCTGAGATATCAACTTCAAATATACCTTCACTTATTTTATTCGAATCTGAATTAAACATCTTCCATTCGAACACTACTGATTTTCTTTCTTTTAAATCATTCGTCAACCAAAACTCTACCGAATTTTTATCTTCTTTTATACTGGCAAAAACATTTTGATAAAACCTTTTAGCAAAATAATGCAGTGCTTTCCAACGTCCAAAATAATCTAAGGATGACCAACTTGCTACGGGCCAACAATCATTTAATTGCCAATATAATGCGCCCATGCAGTGAAAGTCATTTCTATTACGTCTCCAATGCTCAACACCATACTGAATTGCTTCTGCTTGAGTTATTTGTGATAAAATAACTTGATTTTCAAACTCAGGAGGAATTTTAAATCGTTTTTTCATATAATTCAATATTTTCTTATTCCCAGCAGAATTTTTTTGATGGTTTTCCATAATTGGCGAGAAAAAATCAAATTGTTCAGTAGGGCAGATATTTTCTAAAGTTTTTATGGAAGGGAATGATTCATAACCAAATTCCGACATGAAGCGCGAATCAAATTTTCGATAGGCTTTAAATGGTTTATTTCTATGCCATACATCCCAAAAGTGTGAATCGCCAATATCTGGTGAGTTTGAGTTTTGAGTTCCAAGGCTACTTCCCACAAAGCCGTTAGATGGAGAACTAGGCCAATAAGAATGGTTAGGATCATATTTATTTATTAGTTCAGGTAAAATATTCTCAAAGACCGTTAAATAACCTGAATTAAATTCATTAATTTTATCAACTTCAATAATTTCAGATCTATATAATTCGTTTTTCCATAACCATTCAATTTCATTATTTCCACACCATAAGGCTAGACTTGGATGATTTCTTAATCTTTGAATGTTTTGAGTCGCTTCTATCTTAATATTCTCAATAAATTCTTCATCAGGAGGATAAACAGCACAAGCAAAGGGGAAATCTTGCCATACTAAAATACCAATCTCATCACAAATATCATATAGCAAATCATCTTCATAAATTCCTCCTCCCCAAATGCGAATCATGTTCATGTTAGCTTCCTTAGCATTAAATAAATTTGATTGGTAAAGACCTCTTTTTTTACCTCTTGGAATAAAACTGTCTACTGGAATCCAATTAGCTCCTTTAGCAAATATAGGAACGCCGTTTAACATGAAGAAAAAAGATTTTCCCCACTTATCCTTATTTTGTATTAGCCGAATCTCTCTTATTCCTATCTTCTGCTTCAAGGAATCTATAATCCCATTCTTACTAATTGTAACCGAAAGATCATATAGATAAGGGGTTCCAAGATCATGAGTCCACCAAAGATTGGGGTAATCAAGTGTAAACTTAACTTTTGGGTTCAATATGTTTATAGCTTTCTCAAAAGTAAATAATTTTCCATCGGGGGCTTTCAAATCCACTTTTAAATTGTAATTGTTAAGCTCACTTATTGATAAATTTGATTCTAAATTTATTTCGATTGCTAAATCTGTTGACATGACCCCAAGATCAGTATTCTCCTCTAGCTCAGATAACTTATTAAGATTTTTATTATAGTTAAAATTCTGACTAATATAAATGGAATCGATTTTAAGACTATCATATCCAACCAGTTCAATCGGTTTCCATATACCTATGTCGGGTAATTTAGGTCCCCAATCCCACCCAAAAGAATACTGTGCTTTACGTAGATAAGGTACTCCCGGAATTGCAGCATAACCCGTGTTCAAATTTATACCCCCATTTTCTTTTTTTTCCCGAGATTTTACTGTTGGACTTTCAAATTTAACAATCAATCTATTTCCTTTGCTCTTTAATATCGATTTTACTTTAAAATCGTATCTAACAAACATGTTATTTGCAGTTCCAAGATTCTCCCCGTTTAAAATAACTTCTGATATGGTATCTAGCCCGTAGCAGCGCAGTAATATGCATTCATGTTTTAAAAAATCGGATTCTAAATCAAATTCTGTTTCATAGACCCACTTTGATTCATAAACCCACGAGACCTCTTGCTCTCTTAATCCATAAAAAGGATCATCAATTACTCCATTATCTATTAAAGTTTCAAATACAGATCCAGGAACAACTGTAGGTATGTTTAGGCTTTTCTCTTCATGCAATAGGACCCAGTTTTCTGATAGACTAATCTTCTCTACTTTTTCCATAATCATCCTCAAAATCTATTTTTTTTATCTGGAGCTGTAAAACACAAGTATAGCATTTTTGATATGCAATAAGAAGTTATATAAAATAAATAATATCAGTAATCTAACGTTTTTTTATTTTCTATCTGTTAGTTATGAATTATCTTTCATAATAAAGAGGTTTATAAGAAAAAGAATTTTTTATTAAGTAGTGTGTTTGAATAGCACAATTAAAAATCGAAAATTGAAAATAAAGATGTCAGATAACGAATTAGAAAAAATAAGACTCCAAAAAGCAGAAACGATGATGAAATCAAGTAGTGTCCCGAAAGAAATTGTAAAGATTCATGTTCTGGAAGAATTTAATAACCTTTCAAAAGACTTTCCAGACAAAGTGATCATTATCGATTTTTGGGCTGAATGGTGTGGTCCATGCTTAACATTTGCACCTGTCTTCGAAAAATTAGACTCCGAATATGGAGGAGAGTTCATATTTGTAAAAGTTAACGTGGATGAAGTCGGTTCCATAGCACAAAGATATGGAATTTCTGGAATTCCCACGACATTATTCCTTAAGGGAGGGAATGTAATCCACAAATCCGTTGGAGCCTATCCATATGAATACATGAAGAAAATATTAGAAAAACTAAAGTCTTTTAATAAATAAGGCTTTACCTTTTACATTTTATTTTTTAATTTATTACTATAAAGGATGTATAAATAATCATGGAAAGTATTTCTACGCAGTTAAAAAGCATGTTAGAAGAAAAGAAAATTTTCAAGAGTGGGAATTTATTTAAATGCATTCTTGGTTTGAATGAACTGGAGTCCAACGTGTTTTCATATCTATTAAAAAATGAGCATGTTACTACAATAGAGCTTGCTAATGTCCTAGAAAAAGATAGAAGTTCCATACAAAGATCATTACAAAATCTAATTGAAATGAAAATGATCAAAAGAGAATCAATGTCCTTGAAAGATTTTACTAATTCAAGAGGATATGAAGAATCTAACAAGAGAGGATATCTTTACGTGTATACAGCAGAAGATTTGTATTATATAAAACAAAAATTCACAGATTTATTGGAACAATGGTATCATTCAATGTTGAAATATATAGGCTCTTTAGATAGCCTCTTTGATTGTTACGAACAAGATGGAGAAATATGCTAAAATATCATAATTCACTTTTCTTCTAAAACATGAAATAGAATGTTTTTATAAAATATTAACCTAAATACAAGAAAATGGACCAACTGCTGTTGATAGATCACCATGGCACGGTCGTTTTATAAGAGATAACTTAAATAATAAACAATGGAACGATGTCAGATTTTTAAAACAGTTTTTTAAGGCTTAATTTCATTTTTTAGATTCATTTAGATGAATAATATAATTCATGAATAAGAGAATGAAAGGCCTCAGTCACCCTTACTCCTGTAAGTGCACTCGTTTTGTAATATCCCAAAAATCCGTGTAAATTTACTATCTGATCTACTTTGTGATCAGAGTTCTCTATAGTATCATTTTCCTCAAGTTCTTTTATGTCAATGAGATCAATTTTATTTCCAAAAAGAATCATGGGTATTTCTCCACTGTTAGATCTTACTTCATTAACCCATTTATCTATTTCAGACACACTTTTTCTTTCATCTGGGGCATGAGAGAATACAACAATACATCCGCTACTTCCCTTGTAAAATTTCTTTCGCATCGTTTCATAAGTTTCTTGACCCGCGATATCCCAGATAATTAATTCTACCGTGTCATTCTCAATTGTTTCTTCAAATCGAGAAAACTGAGCTCCTAAAGTTGAGATATATTCCTTTTCAAATTCTCCCTTAGTATATTTTTTAACTAGGGAGGTTTTTCCTACTGCAGGTGCTCCTACTACGATAATTTTATGTTTTATCACTCCCATTTTTCCAACCAACACATTTACTAAACAATTTCAATCTTACATTGAATAATCAGATCAATGATTCTAAATATATAACCTTCATTACAATTAAAACAATCTTAAAATCTCATATTGGAAACTATCCAATTTTTAACTTCTAAACTTCTAAATATAATACTTTTATAGGATATTAACCTAACAAAGTTCATGGGAAAAAAATCAAATGAACTTCCGAAATTTTCTTTAATGTTATTTACTGCGACTGTTACTCTTATTAGTTCCGTTTCAAACATGATTCCTCCAAATCTATCTATTATTTCAGAATATTTTGGTTTTGGAGGAAATACTGTACCATTAGGTATTTTAACGTCATCTTTTACTTTCCTCTCAGGAGTTACAATGCTAATCTTTGGATATCTCGCTGACAAAATCGTGCGAAAATGGATAGTTATTGGTGGTGCTTTAATATTTTCAATTTTTTCAACATTAACCATTCTTGTTCCTCCAGGATTTTTTGGTTACGTTCTCTTTTTCATTTTTACAATAATGACTGGTGTAGGATATGGTGCTTTAATTCCAAGCACATTCTCCTTGATTGGGGATATAGTCAGTCAAGAGGATCGTTCGAAGGGATTTTCTTTTTTTTCAATTTCATCATTAATAGGCATGGTTTTAGGTGCGGGATTGGCAACCTTTTCAGATGATTGGAGAACTGCATTTACCTTAATTGGAATTATAGGCTTAATAACTACGGTATTTTTCACGTTCTTTAAGGAACCTTCACGGATTGGAACTGATCATATCAATATTGCTTCAGATGGAACAGAATATAGGTATAGAATTAAACGTGCAGATCTACCCGTGATTTTTAAAAAAAAAGCAAATGTATGGTTGATTATCAATTTTGTTGACACCATTCCTACGGGAATTATTCTGTTCCTATTATATGAGTACATGGAAGATTTCCACGGAATATCTTCTGATACCACCTTATTCATTTTATTATTTATTTTATTAGCAACATTAGTTGGAACTATTGTATTTGGATATGTAGGTGATAAATTATTTCAGAAAGGAAATAAGAAAGCGCGAGTAAAGCTTGCTCTTTATGGAAACATTCTCCCAATTCCGTTCATATTCATTGCTTTAATCATTCCATTCAACCATCCGAACTTAATACCAGGAATTATAATATTTATAATATTGTTCATGATTGGATTGTTTTTGAATGGTGCAGTTAATGGAAACTGGTATGCGACAGTAGTAGATTTAAACTTACCAGAACATCGAGGCACAGTTTTAGCTACATCTAATTTCTTCGATATTATAGGTAAATCTATTGGACCTGTAATAGGGTCGGTAATTGCGGTCACATTCGGGTATGTATTTGGCATGATGGTCTCAATTTTCTTTTGGGTCCTAATACCATTCTTTTGGATTTCGGTCCTAAAGAACGTAGTTCCCGAAATGGAACAAACAGCTGAAGTATTTAAAGAAAGGCTAGACAATGTATCATAATTAATTTTTGAAAAACATTTATAATTACAGCCAACACTAATTAAAATACTGATTGAAGAAAGTTGATTTAAAATGATAATGAAAATGGATTTAATCAAATCAAAAAAACCCGAAGCTACCATGGAGGATTTGGCATTATGGTTCCAATCTCACCCTAATGTCCAACTAAAACTGGTTTCTCAATATGTTGCCAATGGGGCAGTTTGGACCTCATTATTTTATGAAGGATAGTCATGAAAGTTATTGAGGGAGCAAGATCATATTAATTATTCTATCGCTTTAATGGCACAATATTAATTAATTGATTGCGATTTTAGGATATAATTTCAAATAAAAATTAGATAAAATCTCATGAGTCAAAATATAGTCTTGGTTCTACTAAAGAACAAGACATTTTTCTTGTTTTGGTTAGGATTTATAGGCTATGGATTAGGTAATGCCATTTTCACGATAAGCCTGAACTGGTGGGTACTAATCACGACGGGTTCGGAAATTCAGTTAGGGATTGTTGGAACGTTGAATTTCCTGTCAATGATGATTTTTAGCATCCTTTCAGGGATTTTGGTTGATAAATTCCATCGAAAGAAAATTATTTTCCTGTCAATCATGCTTAGAGGGATAATTATCTTGTTTTTTCCCATATTTGGGATTTTTGGAACGCCTGAATTATGGATTGTATATCTAATTGCTTTTACCCAATATATTACATTTCCATTTTTCGTAAATGCGGTGAATGCAATAATGCCTCAATTCATTGCTAAAGAGAATTTAATGACGGCCAATGCCTTGATCGATACTGCATTTTGGTTTTCGAACATGATTGGGTACCTTTCAGGAGGATTTTTAATAGATTCCTTTGGTGTGTATACTTTAATTTTCATGAGTGTTATAATTTTTCTCTTCACTCCATTCTTATTCATTAAAATTCCGTATACTTTTCAAAAAAGGGGAACTACGGTAAATTTTCTAAATTTTTTAGTTGATATTAAAGATGGATTTGGGCAAATGTTTAAAGATAAGGTATTGGTAATTCTAGTATTTACCTGGACAGGTGTAATCACGCTTTTTTCTATGGGAGTTACTAACATAGGATGGCCTGTCTTCTCGAGGGAGATTTTGAGTGCTGGAGCTGAGGGTTATGGCTTATTAGTTTCCGCATCATCCCTAAGCGCCATGATAGGAAGCATAATATTGAGTTTTTGGGGATCTAAAGTGAGAATGGGGCGAATTTTTCTCTTCGGACTAATTCTTGGGGGAATTGGAATGATATTTTTTAGTATAACCACAACATTATCTATCGCTCTAATTATTATCTTTCTGACTTATTTCCATTTTCCCATGGTAAATGTTCCGTATTGGACAGTTCTTCAACATAGGGTATCAGAAGAAGAATTAGGAAAGGTTTCTGGAGCTTCTTTCACGGTTAACACGGGTTTAAGTCCTATATCAACTTTTCTTACAGGTATAATGATGGAGCACGTATCTATTACTTTACCATTCGTTTTAAGTGGTTTTTCATACCTAGTTAGTTTCTTAATTGCTCTCTCTAGCAAAGAACTTCGAAACTTGGAGTGATTTAATCCTTTTAAATCTTCAATAGTTTATTTCTTAGATTCTTATAGAACTTAAATCTGTAAAAAAAAAAGTATTTTATTTTATTAGTTAATTATTCTGGATCCTTCATTCCTAACATTTCCAAGGCTTCTGTTACTTTAAACCGAACTTCTATACGGTATTTATACCCTTCTATTTCGTGGTATTTAAGCAGTAGTTTTTGCTGTACTTTTAGAATTTCGTCGAGTTTTCCTTCCTTGACATCCCAAATACCAATCACAGACATACCGTCCATTGTTGCTTTTACAGCATTAGGTACGACTTCCTTACCTAATGGCCTTAAAGCAGCTCGAGCCTCTTTTATTTCTTTTACATAAATTTTCGAAATATTTTCTGCTTGGTCAGGAGGAAATATATTATACGTAAACATATATGGCATACTTTTCACCTCTATAATAATTATTGAATTTAATTTTGTAGTTAGTAGTTTTTTTAGATTTGACCATCATACTAAGAATTCCTTAATTTTTAAATATTGTCAATTTTGTCAAGAAATCCCTAAATCTAAAGAAAATAGATGATGTAAAAGGTTATAACCTTCAGAAAGATGATACTAAAATCAAGACATCTACAAACAAAAACAGTTTGATATACTTCTTTTTTATTAGTAGCAATTTTTTATTACTTATAAGATAAATATTATTTAAGATAATGACAGATAAGAATACTTTTTCAGACCATCTTTTTCAATTCCGGAGTGTTGAGAAAAAGAAATTAGTCTTATCCTTAATAATTACGACTTCGGTAATGGTAATAGAAATTATTGGGGGTTTTATGACTAATAGTATCGCTTTAATAAGCGACGCGGGACACATGTTTACGCACTCATTCGCCATTGGAATCAGCTTATTGGCAATGTTTATCGCACGGAAGCCACCTTGTCATCATAAAACATTCGGCTTATATCGTGCTGAAGTTTTGGCTGCTTTCATTAATGGTTTATTTCTTTTACCAATTGTCGGGATAATAATCTATGAAGCAATATTGCGATTCTTGAACCCTGTAGAAATCTTAGGCTCATACATGTTTATAATAGCTATTATCGGGTTAGCTGTCAATATTTCATCAATACTTATCCTTCAAGGTAGTCAAAAACAGAGTCTTAATATAAAAAGTGTATTTTATCACATGATCGCTGACGCCGCTTCTTCAATCGGTATTGTAATTGTTGCTATAATTATATCATATACGGGCTTTATTTTTCTTGATCCACTAGTAAGTATAGGTATCTCGCTCGTGATTTTATATTGGGCATGGAATGTTTTAAGAGAGTCCACGAGAATATTATTAGAGGTTGCACCAAAAGGGATAAACATCGATGATATCAGTAGAAGTCTAAAAAATCAATTTCCAGCAATAATTGACATATTAAATGCACATTTTTGGACCATCACTCCCAACATGCTCGTTTTCACCGCACATATTTTCGTTGATAACAAAAAAATTAAAGAGAATCAAGATGAGTTACTTTCATATATTACTGATTTTCTAAAAAAAGAATATAATGTAATTGAATCCACGGTTCAGTTATTCTCAACACTAAATTCTGAAGCTTGTGAATCTTAAAAAGAAGTTACTAAAATTAAAACACCGACAAATATAAAAAGCGAGATAGATACGATCTTGAGATAGAATTTTGGAACTTTCCGAGCGATAATTGAACCAATCAGAATGCCCATCCAAGCCACAGAAATTAATGCAAAAAAAGATCCTAACCACACTTCTATAGGAAATGAATAAATAGAGGCAAGAGTTATGGTGAGAATTTGAGTTTTATCTCCTAATTCCATCAAAAAAATATACCCAAAGCCTGCTACGTATGGATTTCTTCTCAGTCGAGAAAATTTAATCTTCTCAGGTTCTTCTTCTTTTAAACGGGAAATTTCCCCACCTTGCTTCTTGAGTTGGTGGTCTAAATACAATTCTTTTAGGTCACGTGTTTCAAGTAAACCTATGATAATGAAGACTAGACCTGAAACTATCGATACGATAAATAATGGAATAAATTTAGTAATTACAGCACCAAAGAATACTCCTATAGTCACTAAAAAAGCAAATGCAACCGTTGCACCAACGCCAACTTTATAGAATTTTTTGTATTCTAATGCTAAGTTAAATACGATTAATTGGGTTTTATCTCCTAATTCACCAATAAATAAAAGACCAAATGTAATCAACAAAACTTCTAAATTCATATTTTAAGGAATTAAAAAAATCAATTATATTTTTCGTATTTTATAAATACTTTAATATCTCAGGAGTTTTTATGATATTAGAAACTTGAAAATTTAAAGATATAAAATCTTATTTTAAACAATAAATTTTTCTGAGATTAATGATTGCTTTCATTTTAGAAAAGATTAAAACTATTATTTTAGATAAGGCTAATACTTTAATCATTTCATTTATACATAAAGATAGAAATAAAAAGATGATAATTATGATTTCGATTATTAATTTACCGATTCCGATTTTTTTGGCGTTTAGAGAAGGTTTGGAAGCGACGCTTATTATAGTAATTTTATTATTGTACCTAAAAAATACCAACCAAAATAAGTATAATAAATATATCTATATAGGGAGCTTTTTAGCTATCGTTTTAAGTATCTTATTTGCATTTACATTTACGCTCTTATTTGGAGGATTCACAGGAACACCTGAACAAATATTTGAAGGAATTGCTTTCTTGATTTCTGGAATTTTTATTCTCACATTAATTTTATGGATTGGTAAAGAAGGACCGAAGATGAAGGAAAACCTTGAAGAAAAGTTGGAAGAATCGATTCAAAAACAAAAAGTATTTTCCATTCTCATCTTAACTTTTGTAATAATATTGAGAGAGGGAGTAGAACTTGTTCTTCTCTTAGCAGGTGCTACTTCTGTTGGATCCTTGAATCAGACAGAAGTGGTTGTTGGTTCAATTATTGGTCTAGGGATATCAATTTTAATCGGTATGCTTACCTTTTATGGAGTGCGTTCTATCAATATTACAAAATTCCTTAAGATTACAAATGTCTTACTTATTTTATTTGCTACGGGTCTTATAACATATGGGATTCATGAATTCATAGAAGCCGGAGTTATTAACCCCATACTCAATGAAGTATGGAATATTAAACATATACTTCCCGAATCATTCCCAGATGGAAATCCTACTACTCCAGAATTTTTAGAAATCATTGGATCGTTGCTAAAAACTCTGTTTGGATATAACGCAAATCCTTCATTGTTAGAAATAATAATATATCCCACATTGTTGACTTCAATAGGATATATCTCTTGGAGACTATGGAAAAAGTAGTCTTTTTGAGATTTTTAATTTTTTCTCACATTATTTAAGATATTGCTCGATATATCAATTCCATGAGATCAATCATCTCAAGATTTGAATTTGATTCTTTAATTGCATCCAAGAGATTCCTATAACAGAAAGGACAAATACTTACAATATATTTAGCTCCTGTCTCTTCAGCTTCTTTAATTCTACTCTTCGCGATTTCTAATGCTAACTCTGGAAAGCCCTTTTTTACACCCCCACCGGCTCCACAACATTTAGCACTTTCCTTAATTGTTTTCATCTCAACTAAATTTGTAATTTCCAATAACAATCTACGTGGTTCTTCATAAAGAGTTGAAACTCCTGCATTCCTTCCTGTATGACAAGGATCATGATATGTAGCAGTTATTTCTAACTTCTTAAGATTAATCTTATGGTCTTTAATGAATTTATCTAAAAATTCGATTGTATGGAGGACTTCAATGTTTAAATCGTCGAGATAATCTTTATAATCTACTTTCAGCGTTCTATAACAACCCGCACAACTCGTGATGATCTTCTTTATGCCACTATTTCTAAATAATTCATAATTTTTTACTGCGACAGCATTAAAAGCTTTTAAATCACCTGTCCTTTTTCCGACACTTCCACAACACACTTCTTGGTCTCCAAATACTGCAAAATCCACTCCAAGTTTATGAAGAACTTTAGCTGTATTAATTGTTACTGATTGTATTTCAGGTGTTAAGGCAGCTGTACACCCAACAAAATAAAGAATATCTACTTTATCCTCATAAGCTTTTTTCACTTTAAAATCAAGTTCTTGAAGCCAGTTTTTTTTTTCCTTGTTATCTCGCTGATATGGATTTAACAAATCTACCATAGCTTTATTCATCGGTATGTGGGCTTCTAATCCACACCCAGCATCTACTAACTCTGCTCTTAAGGCTTCATAAATACATGCATTATCCATATCATAGGCACACGCTTCAGAGCATGCATTGCATGAGGGACATTGGTAAATTACTTCCGCTAAATCTTTACTCAATTCTAACTTTCCTTGCCATAAAGATCGTACGATTTGCATTTTACCTCTTCCGAAAAATGCTTCAAAACCCGACGTGTGATCTCTTGATACACATACTCCCGATTTAGGAGGATCTGAAGTATAATCTGTTGCTTCCCTACAATCTCCACAACTAATACATTGCAAAATCATTGGTCCGATTTTATTTAGATGTTTGAATTTCTCTTTCGAATTTATTTCAATCATAGTCTCTCCCCTAATCTTCTTTGACGATATGACTGGACATATCATCCTCATAATTATACATGTGGAATTTATTAGGGCTTAGGAGGAAGTTCGGATCCACAGTTTTTTTTATATTTTTAAAAAACTGAATAAAATCAGGAGTGTAAGCATCCGCTTCTACGATCGATTGTGAGATTGCTTCTCCAAGCCAGTAATGAACCCCACCATAGCGAACTTGAAGTCTTAGTTTCTTATGCCACATTTTCATGGATGCTTCTCTTTGTTCATCGATATTATCAGCATTAAAACCACCCACTACTACACAATTACCGTTAGGTAAGAGAAAGATAACCGTAGCAAATAGAGAGATGCTCCCAACGGGAAACTCACTTCTATATTTAAGGTCAAATTGAGCACTTTTTTCAGCTACTTCAGGAATCGCAGATATGGGCACCTTATGACAAGTTGTACACGAAATTTTAGGAGGAGCAACTGAAATATATTTATTGAAATAATTATATGCATATTTCAAGTTAAATTTCCAATCTCTTGAAAGAGTAGCATCTAAATCCACTTCTTGCATCTCAAATTCTCTTGCATCCTCCTTCATTATATTATCGACCTGTTCAAGATATACATCTAAAATTCGCTCATCCATCGCTTCTACCAAGATAGAAAATATAGGACCTTTCAATCGTGGTCTCTTGATGGGTTTGTTTTCCACCATGCTTGTTAATAATTGCATGGTAATGAGTGGAACAACCAATACATCGTGTAATCCGTCTCTTACTTCCGCTCTTAATCGATGTAATAGCTCGTAAACTTTATTGTAATCGTTCTTATTCAGGATATAATACCTTTGTGCTTTGAAGGGAGTCACTGGAAATAATTTCAGAAATGCTTTTGTTTTAATCCCCATGGTACCAACATCCCCCATAAAAAGACCAGTAAAATCGGGAGCAACGCCATAACGACAGAAAGGCTCAGCATATTTATTAGCTGCAGCTCCCGTTCGCATGATAGTTCCTTGAGGATTTGGAAGTACCACCTCTACACCTAAACAGATATCTGGTACTACGCCATATTTAGTAGAGCCAAATCCAGCAGTACTATTAGATAATCCTCCACCTATTGTCGCAGAAAACCCACTTCCAGGACCAAGAACTCCTGTTGTCAATCCTTTCTCATGCAATTTTGAAATTAAAGCACCCCATGTTATTCCAGCTTCCACTTCACAATAAAAATTTTCCTCGTTTATTTGAAGGATATTATTCATTCGAGTGAGATCTAAGAGAATTCCTCCTTTGGTGACTGAGCCACCAACAAGATCCGCTCCACCTCCTCGAGGTACCATTGGAATTTTGAATTTATTAGCTACTTGTACGATTGCAGATACTTCTTCACTTGATACAGGTCTCACGATCATGTCTGCCCATCTATCTGGAAAGGCAGGATCTACGTTCCGAGAATATGCCGCTTTCATGAAATCTTTTTCAGTGATATATTTTGAACCTATAATTCCTTCAATTTCTTTGTAAGCTTTATCTAAAGTTGCCATTTAAAGTTCAATTTATTTAATCAATAATTATAATATAGATTCTGTGATATAATAATAATTAATAAAGCATGTGTTTAGTATATAAAATTAGCATTAATTAAAACTTAGAAGTGATTTTATGGGATTTGTAAAAACACCCGAAGAACTAATAAAACTAAAGAGAAATTCTTTCGATTTTTATGATGCCGAATTTGTGTTGATGTATTGGGAAACAAAACCAGAAATTGTCAAACGATTGTTACCACCTCCACTAAAACCCGCGAAATATCCAGTAGCATGTGCATTTATCGCTAATTATCCACGAACAAATTTTGGAGTAAGCTATAGGGAAGGAGCGTTGTTTTTATTCGCCGAATTTGATAATATCACGGGAATGTATTGCCTTGCCATGCCTGTTGATAATGATATCGCCCTGATCGGTGGAAGGGAAGTGTTTGGTTATCCAAAAAAAATGTCTAATATTCATTTTGAGAAAAAGGAGAAAAAATTTGAGGGTTGGGTAGAACGTCATGGAATTAAATATATCGATGCAAAAGCAGAGCTTAACAATAAACCAAATGCTAAAGATTTTCTGAAAATTGGCATGGAACTTGGGCTCAATCCTAGTAAACCCGCAAGTATAACATACAATTTTAAGTTTTTTAGATCTCCAAAGTATGTAGATTTTG